>Ga0207799_100330_pt1 | contig 23324 bp, 19 predicted proteins | sample TtanPargueraPR_4_FD_187742 | JGI IMG/M metagenome (GOLD analysis project Ga0207799, IMG submission 187742) | Aerobic enrichment media microbial communities from Bioluminiscent Bay, La Parguera, Puerto Rico - Tt and M2 (SPAdes) | ecosystem: Environmental > Aquatic > Marine > Unclassified ...
GGCGTTCCCCCGGGACCGCCGCGCCCGTCGTATTTTGGAAGATATCAGACGGCGACGTTGTCGATCAGCCGCGCCCTGCCGAGCTGCGCGGCGGCCAGAACCCGGCCCGGCTCATCCGCCGAGGTCAGCGGCTCCAGGGTCGCGGCGTGGCGCACCTCGAGGTAATCCACATTGGAGAACCCGGCGGCCAAAAGCTGCTCGCGGCCCCAGGCCATCCGGTCGGCCGGGCTTGCCCCGCCGCGCACCGCCTCGGCGACGGCGCTCAAGGTGCGGAACAGCGCCGGCGCGGCCTGGCGCTCCTCGGCCGTCAGATAGACGTTGCGCGAGGACATCGCCAGGCCGTCGGCCTCGCGGACGATCGGCGCGCCGTGGATGGACACCGGCAGGTCGAGGTCCCTGGCCATGCGCTTGAGCACCTGGAGCTGCTGGTAGTCCTTCTCGCCGAAGAAGGCGTCGTCGGGCGCCGCCTGGATCAGCAGTTTGGAAACGACGGTGGCCACCCCGGTGAAGAACCCCGGACGGAACGCGCCCTCCAGGACGTCGCCGATGCCGGGCACCGAAACGCTGGTCACCGAACCGGCCGGATACATTTCCTCGACCGTCGGGGCGAACAGCAGATGCGCGCCGGCGCCGGAAAGCTTCGCCGCGTCTCCCGCCTCGTCGCGCGGATACGATGCCAGATCCTCGTTCGGGTTGAACTGCTTCGGGTTGACGAACAGCGACACGCAGGTGCGGTCGCAGGTGCCGCCCGACATCTTCACCAGGGACAGATGCCCGTCATGCAGGGCCCCCATGGTCGGCACCAGGCCGATCCGCAGCCCCTCGGCGCGCCAGGCGGAAACGCGGGCCCGCAGGTCGGCGACCGTGCGGACGATTTCGATGGTCGAAGTCGCGGTCATGTCTTCTTCTTGCTGGTGAAAGTGTGCTCGGGGCCGGGGAAGCGGCGGGCCCGCACGTCGGCGGCATAGGCCGCCGCCGCGTCGGACAGCTGGCTGCCCAGGTCGGCGTAGCGTTTGACGAATTTCGGCGTGAAATCGGTGAACAGCCCGGTCACGTCCTCGGTGACCAGAACCTGGCCGTCGCAGGCCGCCGAGGCGCCGATACCGATGGTCGGCACCGGCACGGCGGCGGTGATCTCGCGGGCCACCTCCTCGACCGTGCCCTCGATGACGATGGAGAAGGCGCCGGCGTCGGCGATGGCGCGGGCGTCGGCGGCCAGCCGGTCCGCCTCCTCCGGCTTGCGGCCGTGCGCCCGGTAGCCGCCGTCGGCGTGCAGCGACTGTGGCGTCAGGCCGATATGGCCCATCACCGGGATGCCCCGCTTGGTCAGGAAGTCGACCGTCTCGGCCATCTCGACGCCGCCCTCGAACTTGACCCCGGCGGCGCCGGTCTCGGCCATCACCCGGGCGGCGGCCCGATAGGCCACCTGCGGCGATTCCTTGTAGCTGCCGAACGGCAGGTCGACGATGACGCAGGCATGTTCGGCGCCGCGCGCCACCGCCGCGCCATGCGCGATCATCATATCGAGCGTGACACCGAGCGTGGTCTCCAGGCCGTACAGCACCATGCCGAGCGAATCGCCGACCAGCAGCAGGTCGACATGCGGGTCGAGGAACCGCGCCATCGGCGTCGTATAGGCGGTCAGGCACACCACGGGGTCGCCCCCCTTTCGTGCCCGGATCTGGGGAATGGTAACGCCACGCTGGCGATTGGTCGTCGTACTCACCGGTTTTTCCTCCCGGAATTCGGCGGCACCCGCGCCCGCCGCACGCGGCGGCGCGCCGCCGGGCTCCGTTGCCCAGATGCGGACCCCGCCCTGCTCGCGCCTTAATTGACGGCTACCTTGGGCCGGTCCGGAAAATCAGGGGGCGAACAATACTCCCGGGGGGCATCCCCGGCAATCGGTTCGTGAAAGGCTTGGCGGCCCTAGGGTTTCTCGGGCATTATGGCGGTCCGGGAGACACCCGGCCGTCGGCCGGAAGGGAAGTGTCCAATTCTGTTCAGGATGGGGATCTGCGATGACTCATAGGTCATGGGGACGTCTTTTCGTTGCCGCGTCGGCGACGGTCGCATTGTTCATCGGCGCCTGCGCCCCGGTTCCCGAACGGGTGGACGTCGCCCCGCAGTCCGGCATCGCGCCCGAGGCCGCCGTCGAAACGGCCGCCGCGAAGCCCTCCACCCTGGCGACGGCCCGTCGCCATATGATCTCGGTGGCCAATCCGCTGGCGGCCGAGGCCGGACGGGAGATCCTGCGCCGGGGCGGATCGGCGGTCGACGCCGCCATCGCCGCGCAGATGGTGCTGAATCTGGTCGAGCCCCAGTCCTCGGGCATCGGCGGCGGCGGGTTCATGATGCATTACGCCGCCGCCAGCGGCGAGATTGCCGCCTATGACGGGCGCGAGATCGCCCCGGCCTCGGCGACGCCGGAGATGTTCCTCGACGCCGAGGGCAAGCCTCGTAAATTCTATGATGCCGTGGTCGGCGGCCTGTCGGTCGGCGTGCCCGGCCTGCTGCGCATGCTGGAGATGGCCCACGAGGAACACGGCAAGCTGCCCTGGGCCGACCTGTTCCAGCCGGCCATCGATCTGGCCGAGAAGGGTTTCCCCGTCTCCGAGCGGCTGCATGGCCTGATCGCCAACGACAAGTATCTCAAGACCTTCGAAACCACCGCCCGCTATTTCCACGACGAGACCGGCGCGCCCCTGACGGTCGGGCACAGGCTGGTCAACGAACCGCTGGCCGAGACCTTCCGCGAGATCGCGGCGCACGGCGCCGATGCCTTCTACGTCGGCCCCATCGCCCGCGACATCTCGGCCACGGTGCGCGGCGCGGCCCGCAACCCGGCCGGGCTCTATCCGGGCGACATCGCGGGCTATCGGGCCGTCAAGCGCGACCCGGTCTGCCTGTTCTACCGGCAATGGCTGGTCTGCGGCATGCCGCCGCCATCTTCGGGCGGCATCACCACGTTGCAGATCCTCGGCCTGCTGCAGGGCTTCGACCTGGCCGAGATGAAGCCGCTGTCCGCCGAGCCGGTCCATCTGATCGCGGAGGCCAGCCGCCTTGCCTTCGCCGACCGCAACACCTACATCGCCGATCCCGATTTCATCCCGGTGCCGAGCGACGGCATGCTCGACCCCGGTTACCTGGAACTGCGGGCGCACGAAATTTCACCGATCCATAGCATGGGGACGGCCTTTCCCGGCATGCCGGGCATCGCCGCCGCCGGGCTTTACGCACCGGACGATTCCACTGGCGGGCTGTCGACGACGCATATGAGCGTCATCGACGACGACGGCAACGTGGTCTCGATGACCTCGAGCATCGAGAACGCCTTCGGCTCGCGGCTGATGACCCACGGCTTCCTGCTCAACAACGAACTCACCGATTTCTCCTTCGAGCCGTCGAAGGGCGGCGCGCCGGTGGCCAACGCCGCCGGCCCCGAGAAGCGGCCGCGCAGCTCGATGGCGCCGACCCTGGTGCTCGGCCCGAGCGGCCAACCGGTCCTCGCCGTCGGCTCGCCGGGCGGCTCGCGGATCATCGGCTACGTCGCCGAGGCGCTGATCGCCAGTCTCGACTGGAAGATGGACATCCAGCAGGCCGTCGACCTGCCGCATTTCGTCAACCGCAACGGCAAGACCGATCTGGAGAAGGGAACCTCCCTGGAGGCCCTGGCCCCGGCGCTGACGGCGCTCGGCCACGAGGTCGACATCCGCGACCTGACCAGCGGTCTGCACGGTATCGCCGTCACCGGGGACGGAGAACTCCAAGGCGGCGCCGACCCGCGCCGCGAAGGTGTCGCCCTGGGCGACTGAACGGACTTCCATGAACGACACACCGGACACGCCCCGGCTGTTCCTGCAGCCGGGGGGCGACAAGCGGGCCGCGCACGGCCACCCCTGGGTCTACGCCAACGAAATCCGCATGGACGCCGAGGCCAAGGCGCTGGCGCCGGGGGCCGTCGCCGTCCTGCACCGGGTGGACGGCAAGCCCATGGGCACGGGCATGTTCAACCCGCATGCCCTGATCGCCTTCCGCTTCCTGACCCGCAACCCGCACACCACGGTCGACGAGGGTTTCTTCGCCCGGCGGATCGAACGTGCCCTGGCCCTGCGCGCGAGGCTGTTCGACACGCCGCACTATCGATTGGTCCATGCCGAGGCCGACGGACTGCCCGGACTGATCGTCGACCGGTTCGGTCCGGTGCTGTCGGTGCAGGCCAGCACGGCGGGCATGGACGCGCGGCTGCCGGAGATCCTGAACGCCCTGGAGTCCCTGCTGGCGCCGGAAACCATCGTTCTGCGCAACGACGGACGCGGCCGGGCCCTGGAAGGGCTGGACGCCGAATCGCGCGTCGCCAAGGGGACGCTCGACGGACCGGTCGAGGTCCGCGAAGGCGATCTTACCTTCTTCGGCGATCCCGAGGGCGGCCAGAAGACCGGCTGGTTCTTCGACCAGCGGGCCAACCGCGCCTTCGTCGCCGGGCTGGCGCGCGGCGGGCGGATGCTCGACGTCTATTGCTATGGCGGCGGGTTCGCCGTCTCGGCCGCCGCGGCGGGGGCCGAATCGGCCCTGGCCGTCGACAGTTCGGAGACCGCCCTGAACCTGGCGCGCCAAGCCGCCACGGCCAACGGCGTCGCCGGGAAATGCCGCTTCCTCCAGGGCGACGCCTTCGGCGAGCTGGCCAAGCTCGACGCCGGCGGCGAGCGGTTCGAGGTGGCGGCGGTCGATCCGCCCGCCTTCGTCAAATCGCGCAAGGATCTGCGCAACGGCCTCAAGGGCTATCAGAAGCTGGCGGCGCTGGCCGCCCGTCTGGTCGCGCCCGGCGGCTTCCTGTTCATGGCCTCGTGTTCGCACAACGCCGGCGTCACAGACTTCACCCAGGCGGTGGCCGACGGCGTGCGCAAGGCCGGGCGTTCCGGCCGGGTCCTGCGCACGGCCGGCGCCGACGCCGACCATCCGGTCCATCCGCACCTGCCCGAATCGGCCTACCTCAAGGCGTTGACCCTGCAGCTGGATTGAGCGGCATGGGGGTCACCCCCTTCCAACCTCCCCCCATCAAGGGGGGAGGAGATGATTTGGCGGCTATCCTCTTACCCCCTCCCCCTTGATGGGGGAGGGCCGGGGTGGGGGTGAGATGCCGTGCGAGATATCTCTCTACCGCGCGTCGTTGAGAGACCAGTCGTAGGCGTAACCGTCGATTTTCCGGACCTTGCCGAGGGCGTTCTTCAGCGCCCCCTCGGCGTAGCGTTTCAGATGGGCGATGACGGTCTCGTCGGTGCCGCCGAAATCGGCTTCGAACCAGTCGTAGATGCGTGACACCATCAGCTTCCCGTCCGCCACCCGCGCGCCACGCGGATGGTTGATGTAATCGCGCGCCGCCGTCTCCAGCAGCCTGTCGGTATTTTCCGCCGTGAACGCCTCGATCCGCAGGTTGGGGCAGCCGAGCGAGGCGCAGTTGACCGCGTAATGGATGCGCGGGTCCTTCCAAACCGGCCGCAGGATGCGGTGCTCGATATCGTCGAGGCCGACCGGCGCGCCCTCGATGGTCACCAGCTTCTTGCCCCAGGGACCGTCGGCGAACAGGCCCGGCGAGATGTCGATGTCGCGGATGCCGTCCACCGGGTAATGGCGCAGCACCACCTGAAGGGTCAGCGCGTTGTAGAGGTTGATCCAGAACGGCAACTGCTCGGTCCGGGCCAGCCGCGAGACCGGCGTCGCCGCCAGCCGGGAGACATAGCGGTCCAGCGCCGCCCGGTCGACATCGGGAAAGCGGCCATAGGCCACCCGGTTGATGCCGTCGTCCCCCTGGCGGACATAGGCGGTCAGCAGGCCGTCCCAGGCCGAATGGTCGACGGTCAGGCCCGATTGCGGGTCGTGGGCCATCCATCGGCTCCAAAGCTCCGCCTTCGGCGCGGCCGAGGCCGGACCGGCCAGAGCGATCAGCAATGTCACGACAAGCGCGGCAATGCCGCGCGCCAGGCCCCAGCGCATCCGAATTCCCGCTCCCCGCGGAATTGTTCACGGTTTCTCCTATCAGAGATAGGCGATTGCGCGGGCGAGGAACAGTGATCAGTCGCGGTTAACGGCGACCAGGAACAGCCGACGGAACGGATAGATCGTCCGGCCGTCGGCTTGCGGCGGATAGGCGGCGGCGACGCGGGCCGTGTAACCGGCCAGGAAATCGGCGCGTTCGCGCTCGTTCAACGCCTCGAGCAGCGGCCGCAGCACGGTGCCCTTGGCGAATTCCACCACCGGATTATCGCCGGTCAAAACCTGGTGATAGACCGTTTCCCAGATCTCCAGCCGCCCGGCGAACGGGGCCAGCAGGTCGTAATAGGCGGCGGGCGCCGCCACCGGCGCGGTGCGCAGCAGCGGGTCCAGCCGGTCCGCCCAGGGGCCGGATCGCGCCGTCTCGAACAGCGCCGAAAAGGCCGGTTCGGCGTGGTTACGCGGCATCTGGACGGCGAGCACGCCGCCCGGCGACAGGAACGACATCAGCCGGGGAAACAATGCGGCGTGGTCATCCAGCCAATGCAGGGCGGCGTTGGAAAAAATCAGATCGGCCGGATACGGCGGATGGAAGTGCGCCAGATCGGCCTCGATCCAACCGATTCCCTCATCACCCCCCTGGTCGGCCCCGGCCCGCGCCTTAGCCAGCATCTCCGGCGACGAATCGATCCCGGCGATCCTGGCCCCCGGCCAGCGGCCGGCCAGCAGCCGCGTCGCGTTGCCGGTGCCGCAACCGAGATCGTAGACGGTTCCCGGAGACTCCAGCGGAATGCGCCCGACCAGGTCGACCGGCGGCCGCATCCGCTCGGATTCGAACTTCAGATACTGCGACGGTTCCCATTGGGCCATGAAACGCCCGCTCCCCCTTGCCCGGTTAGTGCTCGGCCTCCCGCGCCAGCGCGCCCAGCTCGCCGGGCGTCATCCCGGCACGGGCGGCGATGGTCCGCAGCGGTTCATCCCCCGAGACGGGAATCCCCTTCGCCGCCAACCGCTTCGTCACCTCCAGATAATCCAGGCCGTAGGCCGCCGCAAGTTCGGACAGCGTCATCCGGCCGAAGCCGCTGGCGCCGGCCTGGCCGCGCCCACCCCCTTGACCAACGGCTTGCCCGCCGCCGAAGGCATGCTCCTCCTCCGGCTCGGCCCGATCGCCCAGGGCTTCGGTCAGGGCGGCGTCGATCCCCTCGGCGGCGCGGGCCAGGGCCTGTTCATGGGCGGTCTCCCGCACCGGCTCCGGGGCCGGCACGGCGATGACGCGCGCTGTCTCCCGGCCGCCGCCGGAGGCCTGCGGCGTTTCCCACAGGCCGGTGCGGGCCCAGTCGTTGAACTCCAGCACGTAGGAGACCGGCGGCCACCCCTCGACGGCGCCGGCCACCAGGAAACCGGTCACCGCCAGCGCGGCGAACAGTTCGGAACGCCGGTTCAGCCCGTTCGCCGCCTTCGAGCGGAAATAGGCCTTCAACGGTTTCCAGTTGAAATAGACATGCGCGATCCCGGCGAGAATGAACATGGCGCCAGTGACGATATGCACGTCGCTCCAGGTCTCCTTGTCGAGTCCGCCGAGGGTCCAGCCGGTCCAGTTGGCGATGTTACCCTTGGGCACGACGTAGAGGACCGTGCCGGTGACGGTGGCGACCAGGAAGCCGGTGGCCATGAGGAAGGCCACCCAGCTCCGCGAATGAAATCCCTGCCGTGTCATGACCGATACCCCGTTAGCAGTTGGCGCAGGCCGCCTTGTCTTCCGGCCCGACCAGGATGATCTTCAGGACGTCGATCGGCGTGACGTTCAGCTTGCCGCCGATCTGCTTGAAGGTGTCGCCGTCTTCGGCCTCGACCCCGGCCTCGGCCAGCCGCGCCTTGGCGGTATCCAGCGAAAAGCCGATCTCGCCGAGCACGGTGGCCAGCGACTTGTTGCCGACACCCTTGCCCGAGAACATCTCCTCGACCGCTTCCGTGGTGTAGGAGACCAGGGTCACCGGTTCGGCCGCCCGCTCGAACTTCTTGATCAGCAGGTAGACGTCCATGGCGCTGACGCCGTTGGCCTTGGCGATCTCGCCCAGGCTCTCGGACGGCCCGTCGAAGGCGAGCCCGGTCTGCCGCATCTCGGCCATGGCGGCGTCGAGATCCATGTTCATCTTCTTGGCGAAGCCGGTGAGCGAGAACTCCTCGGCATGGCCGAACGGCGGCTCGTACTCGGCGCTGATCACCCAGGCATCCTTGGCCACGGTGTTCAGGTCGAACACGTAGGACACCGGCGGCAGCTTGTAGATGGCGCCGACAACCAGCAGCACGGACAGGACCGAAGCGACGATCAGTTCCTTCTTCGGCCGCTTGTAGTCGAGCCGGCCCTGGGTCCGTTTCGCCAGGTAGGCCTTGAAGGTCGGCCAGTTGTAGGGGAACAGATGGATGATCCCGAAGATCAGGAAGATCAGGCCGAAGATGATGTGGATCTGCGCCCAGTCGTCCTTGAGCAGGCCGAACAGGTTCCAGTCCACCCAGTTGGCGATCCGCCCCTGCGGAACGATGTAGAGCACGATGCCGGTGACGATGCTGACCAGGAACGCGAAAGCGACCAGGAACGACGTCAGCGAACGCATGTTCAAGGTTTTCTTGTCCATTTTGACCTCTCCTCGGACCCCGACCCATCGGGTCCATTAGGGGGAGAGGGATGCCGGCCACCCATCCGTCTCGCCGGACAATCCCCCAAGTTTCATGGGGAGATTGAACACCATCCGTTTTGCAGGATGATTTCGGCGGAACGTTATTCTGTAACGGAGTGTTTCAGCCCGATGACCGGTTACGCGGCGTTACCGGTTTTTCGACTTTTGGGAAACGCCAGCCGGAAGGTCGTGCCGGTCTCGTCGGACCGGGTCAGCGTGACCTCGCCGCCATGGGCGCGCAGGATGTCGCGCACGATGACCAGCCCCAGCCCGGTGCCGCCGGCCCGCGCCGAACCGGCGAACGGCTGGAACAGCTTCTCCTTGGCCTTGGGCGGCAGGCCCGGCCCATCGTCGGCCGCTTCGACGATCGTTCGGCCCTTCTCGTCCCAGGCCCGCAACGTCAGAACCTTGGCCCCGGCCAGGGCGGAATTGCGGGCCAGGTTCTCGATCACCCGCATCAGCTGGGCCGGATCGGCGTCGAGTTCGAAATCGGGGTCGATCTCGTAACGCCATTCCAAGCCGATCAGCGCGCTGAGCTTCGGGTCGTCCTCGCCGAAGGCCCGCATCACGTCCTCGACCTGCTCGATCAATTGCCGCGGCTTCAGCCGGATCCGTTCCGTCTCCGGCGCACCCTCGCCGACATAGTTGAGGGTCTGGCTGCACAGGGTGACCGCGTGGTCGATGGCATTGAACAGGCGCGGCGTGACCTTCTGCACCTCGGGGTCTTCCATGTTGGCCAGCCGGTCGTGGACCAGCATGGCGGTGGCCAAGCTGTTGCGCAGGTCATGGTTGACCTTGGCCACGGCCGCGCCAAGGGTCGCCAGCCGCGTTTTCTGGTGCAGCGAGGCGCGCACGTCGCGCTGCATGACGGCGAGCTGCCGCTCGGCCAGGCCCAGCTCGTCGCGCCGCCTGCCGGGCACGATGATCCGCGAATCGTCCTCCGGGTCCTCCTGGAACCCGACCATGCTGTCGATGATCCGCCGCATCGGCCGGACCAGCAGCAACTGCAGGCTCAGATAGACCGCCCCGGCGGTGATCAGCGAGATGACGACGGAAAGCTGCAGGATGCGGGTCGAATAACCGTACATGGCCAGGCGCATGGGCGTCTCGTCCATCACCACCTCGACCACCACCTCCGGATCCTTCGGCGACGGCGAGATCACCCGCAACACCCGGTTCTCGTCCTGGAACAGGGTCTCGAAGGCCGAGGGCAGCCAGGACACCATCATCGCGTCGCGCAGGTCGACGATCTTGTCCACTTTCGGCGGCATGTCCTTGCTGAGCGCCAGCATGCGCCGGTCGTGCCGGTTCAGCACGATGGCGTAGGCCCCGGCATAGTACAGCAGCTCGTTCTCCAGATCCTCGCTGACCATGGCGTCGGCCGTCGCCTCCAGGGCCAGGGCGGCCAAATGGGCCTGGACCAGCATTTCCTCCAGATAGGACTTGCGGTAGCGCGAGATGGACGGGGCGTAGATCAGGAACTCGGCGATCATCACGAAGCCGATGGTCAGCATCAGGAGCCGCGCCGAAAGGCCGATTCCCGGTCGGCGCTGCGAGGGGCCCGTTTCAGACATCCGGCAAGCCTACACCAGCGGTCCGACTCGGCCTAGCCCCTAGCCGAACCGGCCGAGGAACCGCACCAGCCTGCGGGTACGCTCGCTGAACAGGCCGGGCGTGTAGAAGCTGCCCGCCGCCCGCTTGTTGACCTCGCCCAGGGTCGGATAGGGGGCGATCATCGAGGCGACGGCGCCGATCTTGAGGCCTTTCGAGATCGCCAGCACCCAGGTCTGGATCGATTCGCCGGCCGCCGGGCCGACGATCCCGGCGCCCAGGACCTTGCCCTTGCGTGTCGCCACCAGCTTGATCAGCCCGCCGGTCTCGCCCTCGGCCTGGGCCCGGTCGTTCTCGGCGTAGGGCCAGCGCAGGAAGCGCAAGTCGCTTTCGGCGTGATGTTTGCGCGCCTCGGCCTCGGTCATCCCCACCTGGGCCAATTCCGGGCTTGTATAGGTAACCCAGGGCACGGCTTTGTAATCGACCTTGGCCGGCAGGCGGAACAGCGCGTTGCGGATGACGATCCCGGCGTGGTAGCCGGCCATGTGGGTGAACTGATAGCCCCCGGCCACGTCGCCGATGGCGAAGACCCGGCGGTTGGTGGTACGCAGCCGGGCATCGACCGCGACGCCGCGCGGCGAATGGTCGATCCCGGCGGCCTCCAGGTCCAGGCCGCGGACGTTCGGCCGCCGTCCCGCCGCGACCAGCAGGTGCGACCCCTCGACGGTTCCGCTTTCCTTGCCGTCCGGCCCGTCGAAAGCCACCCGCACGCCGGTGGCGGTCTTCGCGACGCCGCTCACCGCCGCGCCCTCGCGCAGGTCGACTCCGTCCTCGACCAGCCGGCCGCGGACGACATCGACCAATTCGGGATCGTCCTTCGGCAGGATGGTTCCCTTCTCCAGCACCGTCACCCGGCATCCCAGATGCCGGTGCGCCTGGGCCATTTCGACGCCGATCGGCCCGCCGCCGATGACGATCAGGTGTTCCGGTAGGGCGCCGCCGCCGTCGAACAGGGTTTCGTTGGTGAAATACGGCGTTTCGGCCAAGCCGGGAATCGGCGGCACGAAGGGCGACGAGCCGGTGGCGACGACGAATCGCCGGGCCCGGACGCGCACTCCGCCGGCCTCGACCTCGCGCGGGCCGGTGAACCGAGCGGCGGCCTGGATCACCCGCACGCCGAGTCCCTCGAATCGCTCGACCGAATCGTTGGGGGCGATCGCGGCGATGGCAGCGTGGACATGGCCGTAGACAGCTTTCGCGTCGATTCGGGGCGCGCCGGCCTCGACGCCGAATCGCGGACCGCGCCGCACGGCGTCGGCCGCATGCCCGGCGGCGAGCAGCGCCTTGGACGGCACGCAGCCGTAGTTCAGGCAATCGCCGCCCATCTTGCCTTTCTCGATCAGCACGGTGGACGCGCCCATCTGCGACGCCCCGGCGGCGACCGACAGGCCGCCGGACCCGGCGCCGATGACGCAGATATCGGTCTGGATCAGCTCGGACATGAGCCCTCCCCTCTGGCGGCGGCTTCGGTCAGGCCCGGCCGCCCTTGATCCTTTTGTAGACGACCGGCACGAAGGCCAGCAACGCGAGGCCGACCAGTCCGGCGATGATCTCCGGCGTCAGCACGCCGGACAGGGTCAGTTCCCGGTTCGAATCGAAGATGCTGCCGAGCCCCGCGCCGAAGGTGGCGTAGACGGCGGTGCCGGGGATGATCCCGATGAAGGTGCCGATGACGTAGGTGCGCAGGCCGACGCCGAGAAAGGCCGGGGCCAGATTGACCAGCCAGAACGGGAACAGCGGCACCAGCCGCAGGATCAGCATGTAGCTCATGGCGTTCTCGCGGAACCCGGCTTCCATCTTGCGGATTCCGTTGCCGGCACGGGCTCGCAGCACGTCGCCAAGGGCGAATTTGGCAGCCAGGAACAACGCCGTCGCGCCGACGGTCGCGCCGATCACCACGTAGACGGTCCCGGTTATCGCGCCGAAGACGAATCCGCCCGCCACCGTCATCACCGTGCCGGACGGCGGAATAAACACCGTCGCCGCGGCGTACATGACAATGAAGGCGAGAACGGCGAGGACCATCCGGTCCCGTACCCAGGCGGTCAACTCGACGCGGTGGTCGCGCAGGGCGTCGAAGCTCAAATAGTCGTGGAGCCCGAATCCGAAGAACGCCGCCGCGCCGGCCACCAGGACCGCCAGCGGCAGAAGACGTAGGGCGAGGTTTCGCCTGGGGGCCGATTGCGCCTCGGTTTCGGTCATCGCCTCCATCCTTGGGTGCTCCCTCCGGTTGGCCGTCCGGCGCTTTCGCGAGGCGCCTGAATGGCCCAGATATGAGGGACTCCGCCCGACTCGGCCAGTAAACTATACGTGACGGACCTGTGATGGGCCAAGGGATCGGCAGAAACCTGCGCCACCGGCGTTGACTTCGCGGTGGCGAATCCGTATACAGCGGGCCGGTTTTTTGGTCGGAGATGACCCAGTGAAACGTACTTATCAGCCTAGTAAACTTGTCCGCAAACGGCGGCATGGTTTCCGCTCCCGGATGGCGACCGTCGGTGGCCGCCGGGTTATTGCCAATCGTCGCGCCAAGGGTCGCAAGCGCCTCTCGGCCTGACGCCACGATGTCCCCCGCCGTTTACCGCCTGAAGCGACGTCCGGAATTCCTCCGGGTCGCGGCGACGCGGCGGCGATGGGTGGCGCCCGGCTTGATCCTTCAGGCCCGGCGGCATGCCAAGGGGGAAAATCGCAGTAGCGAGGAACCGCACGTGCGGGTGGGATTCACGGTCAGCCGCAAGGTCGGCAATGCCGTAGCACGTAACCGGGCTCGCCGTCGCCTCCGGGCGGCGGCGGATTTGGTTATTCCCGCCCATGCGCGTGTGGGATACGATTTCGTGGTGATCGGCCGGGCGGGCACGTTGACCCGACGGTTCGATGCGCTGGTCGGCGATTTGCAGACCGCGCTGAAGAAATTGGACGCCTTTACCCCGGAACCGGACGCCCGGTAGCCGGCGGTTTTTGTTTTCGGCATCGATCGCCTTCAAGGAAAGCGAATTGGGATGAAAGCGGCAGACAAACTGGTTTGGGCCTTGGTCCGCGGATACCAGCTGTTCATTTCGCCGGTCATGCCGATGTCGTGCCGGTATACCCCGTCCTGTTCGGCCTACGCGGCGGAGGCGGTTATCCGCCACGGTGCATTGCGCGGCGGCTGGATGGCGCTGAAGCGCATCTGCCGCTGCCATCCTTGGGGCGGTTGGGGATACGATCCGGTGCCGGATACGGAAGAAACGACAAACGCGACAGCCGAACGACACGGTTCGACGGGATGTTCGCATGACGGATGCTCGCACGCCGGATAAACGGCGCAATCAAGGTTCAGGGGAAAAGTCCCTAAGGAGTGACGGAAGCTTATGATCGATAACCGCAACATGATCCTCGCGATCGTAATTTCCGTTGTGATTCTCCTCGGATTCAACTTCTGGCACGCCAAGAAGTACGAGGATCAGGCGCAGCTTCAGGGCACGCAGCAGACCGAACAGACGTCGGCGGCCGACAGCACCCAGACGCCGCAGGACAAGGTTCCCGGCGCGGGCGGCGTCGCCGCGCCGACGGCCGGCAAGGCCGACGAGGCGCCGGCGCTGACGCGGACCGAGGCGATCGCCGAGACGCCGCGCGTGCGGATCGATTCCGACCGGCTGCACGGCTCGATCTCGCTGATCGGCGGCCGCGTCGACGACCTGACCCTGAAGGACTACCACGAGGAACTCGACCCGGAGAGCCCGGAGATCGTGCTGCTCGAACCGCACGGCATGGCCGATTCCTACTTCGCGCAGTTCGGCTGGACGCCCTCGGGCAAGGTCGCGGTGCCGGACGGCGATACCGAATGGAAGGCCGACAAGCTGACGCTGGCCACCGACGATCCGGTCACCCTGACCTGGGACAACGGCCAGGGCCTGACCTTCGTGCGGACCATCACGCTCGACGGGAACTACATGTTCACCATCAGCCAGAAGGTCGAGAACACCGGCGACAAACCGGTGACGCTGTCTCCCTACGGGCTGATCTCGCGCGGCCAGACGCCGGACGTCACCCGCTTCTACATCCTGCACGAAGGGCCGCTCGGCGTGTTCGGCGGCACCCTCAAGGAGGTCGACTACAGCGACCTCAAGGACGACAAGAAGACGATCCACGAGGACTCCACCGGCGGCTGGATCGGCATCACCGACAAGTACTGGCTGACCGCGCTGGTGCCCGACCAGAACGCGCCGATCAAGGCATCCTTCACCTACCACCTGACGAACAGCGACGACCGCTATCAGGTCGACTATCTGGGCGACGCGAAGACCCTGCAACCCGGCGAAACGGCCGAGGTGCAGAACCGCCTTTTCGCCGGCGCCAAGGAAGTGAAGCTGCTCGATTCCTACGCCGACAATCTGGGCATCACGAACTTCGACAAGGCGATCGACTTCGGCTGGTTCTATTTCCTGACCAAGCCGATCTTCTACGGGCTGCAGTACATCCACGGCGTGGTCGGCAACTTCGGCATCGCCATCCTGCTGCTCACCGTCGTCATCAAGCTCGCCTTCTTCCCGCTGGCCAACAAGTCCTACAAGGCCATGAGCAAGATGAAGAAGCTGCAGCCGGAGATGCAGAAGCTGCGCGAGCTTCACGGCGACGACCGCCAGCGGATGAACCAGGAGATGATGGCCCTCTACAAGCGCGAGAAGGCCAACCCGGCATCCGGCTGCCTGCCGATGCTGATCCAGATTCCGGTGTTCTTCGCCCTGTACAAGGTGCTGTTCGTCACCATCGAAATGCGCCACGCGCCGTTCTTCGGTTGGATCCACGACCTGTCGGCGCCCGATCCGACCAGCATCTTCAACCTGTTCGGCCTGATCCCGTGGGATCCGTCGACGATCGTCCCGGCTGCCGTCAACATCGGCATTTGGCCGCTGATCATGGGCGTCACGATGTTCCTGCAGCAGAAGCTGAACCCGCAGCCGGCCGACCCGGTGCAGGCCAAGGTGTTCATGTTCCTGCCGCTGATCTTCACCTTCCTGCTGGCCCATTTCCCGGCCGGTTTGGTGATCTACTGGGCGTGGAACAACAGCTTGTCGATCCTCCAGCAGTGGGTGATCATGAAGCGGGCCGGGGTGCGCTGACCGCGGCACGCCGCCCACATTCATGGACCGGCGGGCGGATCAGGGGGGAGACGTGAGCGCCGACGACCAAACCACCGGCACCGAGACCGGCCACGATCACGAGCGGGAGGAGGCCCTGGCCTACGGCCGGTGGCTGTTCGCCCAGGCCTGCAAATTCGAACTCGGCGTCGCCCGCCTCGACCAGATCCCCGACTCCGACCTGCCGGAAATCGCCTTCGCCGGCCGTTCCAACGTCGGCAAGTCCAGCCTGCTGAACGCCCTCACCGGACAGCGGAACCTGGCCCGCACCTCGCATCAGCCGGGCCGCACCCAGGAAATGAACTTCTTCACCCTCGGCGAGCGCCTGATCCTGGCCGACCTGCCCGGTTACGGCTTCGCCCAGGCGCCGAAGCAGAAGGTCGCCGCCTGGACCCGGCAGGTGAAGGCTTATCTCAAGGGCCGCGCCACCCTGCGCCGGGCCCTGCTGCTGATCGATTCCCGGCACGGCATCAAGGACGTCGACCGCGAGGTCATGAAAATGATGGACGAGGCCGCCGTGTCCTATCAGGCCGTGCTTACCAAGTGCGACAAGATCGGCGCCGCCGAATTGGCCAAACGCCAGGAGGCCACCGCCAAGGAACTGGCCGCCCATGTCGCCGCCCACCCCGTGATCCTTTCCACCAGCGCCCGCGACGGCGGCGGCATCCCGGAACTCCGGGCCGCCCTGGCCGCCCTGGCCGCGCCCCGCGATTTCGAGTAGGTTTCCGCCATGGACAAGACACAAGACCCCGCGATGGAAGAATACCTGGCCCAGGCCAAGACCCTCTCCGAGGCGTTGCCCTACATGCGCCGCCATTCGGGCGAGACCATGGTGATCAAGTACGGCGGGCACGCCATGGGCGATCCGGAACTGGCCCGGCAGTTCGCCCGCGACGTGGTGCTGCTGCGCCAGGTCGGGATCAGCCCGATCGTCGTGCACGGCGGCGGGCCGCAGATCGGCGCCATGCTCGACCGCCTGAAGATCAAGAGCGAATTCGTCGAGGGACTGCGGGTGACCGATCAGGCGACCGTCGAGGTCGTCGAGATGGTCCTGTCCGGGTCGATCAACAAGGAAATCGTCCTGGCGATCAACGAGGCCGGCGGCACCGCGGTCGGCCTCTCGGGCAAGGACGGCATGCTGATCAAGGCGGACAAGCTGCGCCGGACCATGCGCGACCCCGATTCCAACATCGAGCGCATCCTGGATCTCGGCCTGGTCGGCGAGCCCGAGGAGATCACCCCGGACATCCTCGACGCCTTCGAGGATTCGGCGATCATCCCGGTGATCGCGCCGATCGGCGTCGGGCCGAACGGCGAGACCCTGAACATCAACGCCGATACGGTGGCCGGCGCCATCGCCGCCGCCATGGGCGCGCGCCGCATGCTGATGCTGACCGACGTGGTCGGCGTCCTCGACGGCAACGGCGACCTGATCTCGGAACTCACCGTCAGCCAGGCCAACAAGCTGATCAAGGACGGCGTCATCCAGGGCGGCATGATCCCCAAGGTGAAGACCTGCGTCTCGGCGGTGGAGAAGGGGGTCGACGGCGCCGTCATCGTCGACGGCCGGGTACCGCACGCGATCCTGCTGGAAATCTTCACCAAGGGCGGTGCCGGAACGCTCATCCTTCCGGATTGAAGGCCTACTGTTCCGTCGTCACCAGATGGGTGAAGAACTCCAACTGCCAGGTGATCTCGTCATCGCTTAGCGGGCACCGGTCCGGCTCCGGCCCGCGCAACACCTCTTCCGGCGAAACGCGGCACAGCCTGACCTGAAGCTGCGCCAGCATGTCTCCGGGCACCGCGGCGCGGCCGGCCAGGGCGGCCATGCCCTTGGGGCTGCGCATCGCAACGATGCGCTCGCCCACCTCGTAGGGAACCCCGGCCATCACCGACAGGGCGGCGACAGCGAAGGAATCGTATCCCTGGGCCAGGGCGTCGAGCACCGTCGGACCTTCCAGCTGGCCCGAGCGGAGCAGGGTCACCGCCGCGTCCTGCACGCTCCGGGCATCCAGCAGAATCCGTTTCCAGACCGGATCCAGCGGGCTGGACGCCTCGGCGCGCGGTTTGCCTTTTTTCGGAGGTATCGGGGGCTCCGGCTCCGCTGGATCGAGGCGCCGCTGGACTTCCTTGCGCAGGGTTTCGGCGACCTCGGGGGCCAGGTCTCCCCGGCTCGCCAGTGTCTCCAGCAGGTTATCGGCGACATGCCGGGCGATCCGCCGGGCGGCGGCGCCGGGCAGGCTCGGCCGTTCGACCAGCGGCTCGTGCCATTCGCCGACATCCCTCGCCCGGTCGATGATCCAATCCAGCGTGTCCTCGCGGATCTGCGCGTGCGGATTGGACAACAGGCAGCCGACGGCTTCCACGTCGCCGGTCCGCGCCACCGCGTCGGCCACCTCGCCGCCGACCCGATGGCGGCGCGCGATCGCCGAAAGGGCGCCCTGAACCGGCCCCTCGGAGAGGATTTCCAAAAGATCGGCATCGGTCAGGACCGCCGAATCCTGAAGGATCGGCCCGGCGACGACGATCTCGGCATCGCGGGCCAGGCGGTTGATGACGTCGGGCGGCGCATGGGCGACGTCCTTGAGCGTCTCGGCGATCACCTGGCGCACCCGCGTCACCTGGTCGCGGGCCAGCATGTCCAGCGCCCTGTAGGCCAGGTGCTCCAGCTCCCGGGCTTCGGCGGAGGTCAGCTCCGGCAGGAACTCGACGATCTTGACCGCCAGCTTGGAGCGGACGGCATCGTCCGCGTCCTCGGCCAACCGGAGATCCGCCAGATGCGGCACGGCCCGGTTTTCGGCCAGAGCCTCGCGGACTTCCGGCGACGGATCGGCCACCAGATAGAACAGGATTTCCGGCATCACGTCGGGGCGGGACGCCAGTTCCCGCCGCACCGCCGGGTCATCGTGGACGGCCAGACGTTTGGCCTCCTCGTATGAGATCGGCCCCTTCTTGGACACCCGATTCCGCCGGCGGATATCCGCCGGCCCCCCTCCCGATACCGGCGACGCGCTCTTTCGCGCCGCCTTATGTCTTCGACCCCGGCGCCATCTCGAAGCCGGCTTTCCCCCTGCGTTTCACCGAATACATCGCGTCGTCGGCCCGGGCGAGCAGCTCGTCGAGCGTTTCCCGCCTGGCCGGATCGTAGATCGCCACCCCGACCGACAGGCCGAGCGGCATGTCGCTGTGTTCCGAGAACACCGCCAGCCGCTGCCCCGCCTCGACCAGCTGGCGGGCACGGACCTGTGCCGCGTCCGGGGCGATACCGTCCAGCCACATGACGAACTCGTCGCCGCCGATTCGGGCGATCAGGTCCCCCGGCCGCGAATGCTCGATCAGCAGCTCGCGCAGGGCGACCAGCGCCTCGTCGCCGCGCTGATGGCCGAACAGGTCGTTGACCAGTTTGAAATTGTCGAGATCGACGTAGAACATCGCCGCCGTCTTCGGGCTGCGCTCCAGGCGGCGCAGGCGGCGCGGCATCTCCTCGTCGTAGAAGGCCCGCCGGTTGAGCAGGCCGGTCAGCGCGTCGGTGCGCGACAGGCGGACGATCCGCTCGTGGTTGTTGATCTGCTCGATGGCGATCCCGAGCTGGTCGGCCACGTCGTTGACCATGAACCGCTCGTCGTCGGTCCAGCCGCCCAGGCTGGCGGCCTTCCAAATGCACAGGCCGCCGTTGATCGCCGCCCGGTAGTCGGTCACCGCGCCGAGCACCTGCCAGGGGCCGATGTCGCGCTCCAGGGTGGTGTCGGCGTCCTCGATTTCGGCCAGCGCCCGGTCGAACGGCCCGATCGATTCGACATCGCCGAACTCCGCCGCCGGCGCGAAGAAGCCGGTCTCGGTCAGCCGGTAGATCCGGCATCCGGCGGCGCCCAGCGCCCGCGCCGCCGCCGCCGCCGCCGCGGCCAGCATGTTCTGCGGTTCGACCTCGTTCCGGATCGCGCGGACGACGTAATGGAGGATCTGCTCGCGGTGGCGGGCCCGCATCAGCGCCGCCTCGCGCTCGCGCTCCCGGGTGATGTCCCGGCAAACGCCGCGCGCCCCGAGCCAGGTTCCGTCCTCGCCGTAGATCGGACGGCTGGAGACCGCCACGCAGGCCAGCGAATCGTCGGGCCGGCGCATCCACAGGTCGACTCCCTCGAGCGCCTGATCGCTGACGAAGGGCAGCGGCCGGTAGGCCCCGGCGTCGACCACGAATTCATGCGGCCGGCGGCCGATCAGTTCGTCGACCACGTAACCGAGCGCGTTCTGGGCGGAGACGAAGACGAAGGTCCCGTCCGGCCCGACCTCCCAGGCGAAATCGCTCGAGATATCGACCAGGTCCTTGTAGCGCTGCCGCGATTCGATCAGGGCCGGGCGGAGGTTGCGCTCCAGCGTCACATCGCGGGTCAGCACCAGATAGGCCCCGGAGCCGGTTTCCGGCACGATGGTGACCTCGAACTGCACCTCGCCGCCGCCGACCTGCAACTCGAGGGTATCCGCCGCGATGACGCCGCTGCCGGCGGCCCGGCCGACCAGTTCGCCAATCCGGGTTTTCCCGGCCTCCATCAGAATCGGCGCCAGTTCGCCGCCCCGCTCGTTGGCCGCCACTATGGTCAGGTCGTCCCGTACGAGGAGCGCGGCGCCGGGGTACCCCTCCAGCCACTGGCCGCCGGCGGGTCGGGATGTCGCGGGTTCCTGTCTGCCCATCCTGTTCATCACCGCCTGCGAAACAGATCCGCCCGAGGCAGCGGATCGAAATCTTTGATGTTGGTGGAAGGTTCGCCGAACAGGTACCCCTGCGCGAAATCGATCCCGCATTTGCGGACATAGGCCAGGACATCCCGCTTTTCCACCATCTCGGCGATGGTCTCCACGCCCAGGCTCTTGCAGAGAGCGGCCAGGGAGGACAGGAACGCCCGTCCCTTCGCCCCCGAATAGGTGTTGCGGACGGCGCTTCCGTCGAGCTTGACGATATCGACCTCCAGGGCGCTCAGATACTGGAAGCTGGCCGCCCCGGCCCCGAAATCGTCGAGGCAGACCGGATAGCCCACCTTGCGCAGCCCCTGGATGAAGTCGTTTGCCCGGTCGAGATCGGTCATCCGCGAGGACTCGGTGATCTCGAACATCAGCTTGCCCTGGACCCAGGGGTTTTCCCGCAGCAGCTTGTGCAGGGACGAAACGTAAAAGTCCGAACCGACCGAGTGGCCCGAAACATTGACCGCCAGCCGGTACCGGCGCGTGTTCCGGGGCCATTTGGCCAGCCAGGCGATGGCCTTCTTCGCCACCTCCAGGTCGAACCGGTCGATCAGGCCGACTTCCTCGGCGAAGGTGATCTGACGAAAGGGCGAGCTGTTCCCCTTGCTCGCCGGACCGAACCGCACCAGCGCCTCGTAGTGATGGATGCCGCCCGTATGGACGTCGACGATGGGCTGGAAGGCGAGGTTGAACGCCGATTTGGCGATGACCGTCTTGAACGCCTCGACCGATTCGACGGCCTGGGTCATCAGTTCCGGCAGGTTGTTCGACAGGCTTTTGAGCGTGTACTGCCCGCCATGTGATTCGCAGATCCGATTGACGACGAACAGCAGGCTTTTCGCCATGTCCTCCTCGCCGATACCACCGTCTTCCACGGAGATCGTCGCGGCATCGACGGAAATCCCCTTCCCCACCGGATCGACTTCCCGGGTTACCGATTCCAGTTCCTTTTCGAAGACCTTCAGATCGAGCCCGGCATCGTGGACCAGACCGTACCTGTCCTGGTCGATCCGGGCGACGGTGTCGCCGTCCGCCGAATGGGCCCGCAGGCAGGCGCTGACCGTATCCATCAGGGAGCGGCCGGTCGCGGCGTCGAGCCGCGAGCGCAGTTTGGCGAACCCGCCCATGGAAACCATCGAGACCTTCACGTTCTCGCCGGTCTCCTGGAGCCGCTTGATCCGCTTGGCCGCAAGTTCGGGAAAGGCCGACTGGTCGTACAGCCCGGTTTCCGCGTCGCGAGCCCGGAAGACGGTGTCCGCTTCGTCGTTGGCCGCGCTCATCCGGAAGGCCAGGAAGAAGTGCTGTTTGAAATCGTCGAGCTGGTACCCCGCCAGGGAAAGCGGCGGCGTCGGTCCCTGCGCCCCTTCGAGCCGCACGCGGACGCCGTCGATGCGGCCGCGCTCCTCCGCGACCCGCAGAAGCTGGCGCAGAAGCGCCTGGTCGGACGGAGCGACGAGGGAATCGATGGGACCGCCGGTCAGGCTTTCCGGGGATCGGCCGAGAACGGAAAGGACAGGGCCCCCCGCGAACACGATGTTTCGCGCGGCGTCCAATTCAAAGAGGATATCCGCCCAGCAGAACGCCAGCGCGACAAAACGGTCGCGCTCCGTTCTCAAGCGCCCTCCCTGACCCGATACGGCCTCGATATCAGCGCCGTCGGCTATCATTGGCCCCACCATTTCCTGCCGATTCTCTGAAATGTATCCGTGTTCTTCAATTCGATGCCAGCAGAAAAGTACTACCCAAAAGAGTTTCTCCTCTCTTCCCGCAAGATTTTGTCTAATTTTTCGCCCAATGGAGGCGAAAAAAAGGGAGGGGAAAAAACACCTTGCCCCCCTTGCCGCCGCGCCGCACTGTAGGTCCATGCCTGACGTACTTCCCTCCAAGGATTGCCCGCCTCTTTCGGACGTCGCCCAGCTTCGGGGCGCCGCAACCTGGGTTTTCGACCTCGACAACACGCTTTACCCGGCGACGGACAGCCTGTTCGGCGAGATCGGGATCCGGATCCGGGACTACATCGCCCGTTTCCTCGACCTGGAAACCGAGGCCGCGCAGGCCCTGAAACAGAAGTACTTCCTGACCTACGGGACGTCGCTGCGCGGCATGATGCTCGAACACCGCATGGACCCGCTGCCGTTCCTCGAATTCGTCCATGACGTCGATCTTTCGGGGATCCGGGCCAATCCGGCGCTCGACCGGGCGCTGACCGGCCTGCCCGGACGCAAGATCATCTTCACCAACGCCGACGTGCCGCACGCCGAGCGCATCCTGACGCGACTCGGCATCGCCCGGCACTTCGACGCCATCTTCGACATCGCCGACGCCGACTACGTGCCGAAACCGGAACCCGGACCCTACGACACGCTGGTCCGGCTGCACGCCCTGAAACCCGGCACCGCGGTGATGGTCGACGACATCGCCCGCAACCTGGCGCCGGCGGCGGAACGCGGATTGACCACGGCGTGGATCCGCAACGGCACCGAATGGGGAAGTCCGGGCAATGAGGGCGGCCATATCCACCACCGGGTGGACGACCTGACCGCCTGGCTCGAGGGGATCGCCAACGGCGGCGGCGGCGCCTGAGACCGGCGGACACGCGCCCGTTGTTGACAGATGCCGGGCGCTCCCCCATGTTCGGGGCCGCGAACCAGCATTTTTTTATCTGACATACGGGATTTCAAACCCATGGATACCAGCAGCCTGCAAGCCGTGATCGACGCCGCGTGGGAAGACCGCGACAACGTCACCCTCGAAACCCAGGGAGAGGTCCGCGACAGCGTGGAGAAAGCGCTCGGCCTTCTCGATTCGGGACAAGCGCGGGTTGCCGAGAAAAACGGCGGCGAATGGCAGGTCAACCAGTGGCTGAAAAAGGCGGTGCTGCTGTCCTTCCGCCTGAACGACATGGCCGCCATCCCCGGCGGGCCGGGCAAGGCGCAGTGGTTCGACAAGGTGCCCTCCAAGTTCGACGGCTGGGGCGACGCCCAGTTCCGCGAGGCCGGTTTCCGCGCCGTGCCGCACTGCATCGTCCGCCGTTCGGCCTACATCGCGCCGGGCGTGGTGCTGATGCCGAGCTTCGTCAATCTGGGCGCCTACGTGGATTCGGGCACCATGGTCGACACCTGGGCCACCGTCGGTTCCTGCGCGCAGATCGGAAAGAACTGCCACATCTCCGGCGGCGCCGGCATCGGCGGGG
>Ga0207799_100332_pt1 | contig 22930 bp, 22 predicted proteins | sample TtanPargueraPR_4_FD_187742 | JGI IMG/M metagenome (GOLD analysis project Ga0207799, IMG submission 187742) | Aerobic enrichment media microbial communities from Bioluminiscent Bay, La Parguera, Puerto Rico - Tt and M2 (SPAdes) | ecosystem: Environmental > Aquatic > Marine > Unclassified ...
CGGCCGGATCGACTTCGGAAAGGGCCGCTGGCAGCGGATGCGCAAGCTGTTTTCCGGACACCGGCTCGACGACGTCGAGACCAAGCGGGAAATCGGCCGCGTCTATGAGCAGACCGGCGAAATGCTGGATCCGCACAGCATCATCGGCTACATCGCCGGCGAGATGCTGGTCGATCCCACCGAGTCCGCCATGGTCGCGGTGGCCACGGCCCATCCGGCCAAGTTCCCGGACGCGGTCGAGGAGGCCACCGGCGTGCGGCCCGGCCTGCCGCAGCGCCTGTCCGACCTGTTCGAACGGGAGGAGCGCTATGACGTGCTGCCCAACGATCTGAGCGCGGTGAAGGAACACATCGCCGGGCGAATGAAGGGAAAAGAGGCGGCATGACGATCCAAATCACGCGGCTGGACAACGGACTCCTGGTCGCCAGCGACACCATGAACTCGGTCGAGACGGCCTCCGTCGGCGTCTGGGTCGGCGCGGGGACGCGCGACGAGCGGCCCGAGATCAACGGCGTCTCGCACCTGCTCGAGCACATGGCGTTCAAGGGAACCCGGCGGCGCACGGCGCGCGCCATCGCCGAGGAAATCGAGGCGGTCGGCGGGCATCTCAACGCCTATACCTCGCGCGAGCACACGGCCTACTACGCCAAGACCCTCAAGGAGGACCTGCCGCTCGCCGTCGACATCATCTCCGACATCCTGCAGAACTCGACCATGGACGCCGAGGAACTGGCCCGCGAGCGGACCGTCATCGTCCAGGAGATCAACCAGTCGATCGACACCCCGGACGACATCGTCTTCGACCATTTCCAGGAGACCGCCTTCCCCGACCAGCCGATCGGCCGCCCGGTCATGGGCTCGGCCGAACTGATCCGCGACATGCCGCGGGATGTCATCATCGACTACATGCGCGGCCATTACAGCGCCGACACCATGGTCCTGACGGCTTCGGGCAAGGTCGAGCACGACGCCCTGGTGCGCCTGGCCGAGAACGCCTTCGGCGACCTGCCGGGCGGAAATCCGGCCGCGGTCCGGGCTCCCGTCTCCTATGCCGGCGGCGATTTCCGCGAGGCGCGCGAACTGGAGCAGGTGCATGTGCTGTTCGGGCTGAAGGGCATCCCCTACGACGACGAGGACTTCTACGCCGTCTCCGTCATGTCCACGCTGTTCGGCGGCGGCATGTCGTCGCGGCTGTTCCAGGAAGTGCGCGAAAAGCGCGGCCTCGTCTACACCATCCAGTCCTTCCATTCCTTCTACACCGACGCCGGGCTGTTCGGCATCTACGCCGGAACCGGCGGCGACGAGGTCGGCGAGCTGATCCCGGTGGTCTGCGAGGAACTGCGGAAGGTCTGCGATTCGGTCACCGAGGACGAAGTCAACCGCGCCCGCGCCCAGTTGAAGGCCAGCCTGATGATGGGCCTGGAAAGCACCTCGTCGCGGGCCGAGCAGCTGGCCCGGCAGCTGATGGTGTTCGGCCGCCCGATCCCGATCGCCGAGATCATCGACAAGATCGAGGCGGTGGACGTCGCCGCCGTCGAGCGCGCGGCGCGGCGGATCGTCGATACCCGGCTCACCTTCACGGCCCTCGGCCAGACCGGCAAGATCGAGGATTACGATAGCATCTCGGCGCGCCTGAAATAAGAACCGGCCCCGCCTTCCAGCGGGGCCGGAAATCCCTTTATTCCCTACATGATCGACGTGAAGCCGCCGTCCACGTAGACGAGCTGGCCGGTGACGAAATCGGACGCCGGCGAGGATAGGAACACGACGGTGCCGATCAGGTCCTCCGGGTTGCCCCAGCGCTTGACCGGCGTGCGGCCCTTCACCCAGGCGTCGAACTTCGGATCGTCCATCAGCGCCTGGTTCATTTCGGTGGAGATGTAGCCCGGGCCGATGGCGTTCACCTGGATGCCCAGTTCCGCCCATTCGGCGGTCATCGCCTTGGTCAGCAGCTTGATGCCGCCCTTCGCCGTGGTGTAGGGGGCGATGGTGGCGCGGGCCAGATCGCTGGTCAGCGACCCGATGTTGACGATCTTGCCGCCGGTGCCGCGCGCGATCATCCGCTTGGCGGCCTCGCGGCCCATGACGAAGGCGCTGGTCAGGTTGACGTCGATAACCCGCTGCCAATCCTTGAGTTCCAGTTCGACCATCGGCTGACGATGCTGGATGCCGGCGTTGTTGACCAGGATGTCGACGGCGATTCCGCGATCATCGAGCGATTTGAAGGCGGCGACGACATCCTCTTCCTTGCCGACGTCGAACCGCAGCCCCTCGGCATCGGCGCCCTCGGCCTTCAGGGCGGCGACGGCCTTGTCCAGGGCCTCGGGGTTCATGCCGTTGAGGAGCACCCTGGCGCCCGCCCCGGCGAGACCGCGGGCCATGGCGTTGCCGAGGCCGCGGGAGGAGCCCGTCACCAGGGCGGTCTTGCCGGTGAGGTCGAAGAGGTTCTTGGTCGTCAGCATCGTGATTTCCTTGTCCTGATCGTGGGGTTCGCCGCTCTCCCGAGCCCAAGGACGGGAACGGAGCAGGCCGGAATTTCCGCGCCCGCACACCGCCCGAGGCTTCCGGCGTTGTTGCGCGTGTATACGTTGTTGCGCGTGTATATGAAGACGCGCTTGCAGGCAACCTCGAAGGATGGCGGCCGATGGCGTTCGGTCGCTTCCTTCCGACGAGGAAGATCAAGGATCAGGTTGAAGGAATCGACGGCTTTACGAAGAATTCCGGCCCCGCCGGAGGGGACGGGGCCGGAAACCGATCACGCCGCGCCGGTGATCTGCACCTTGGCGGATTCGTCCGGGTCGCGGGCGACCAGGAAGGCCTCCTCGGCCCGATCCAGCGGCAGACTGTGGGTGATGAGAGGACGGACATCGACCCGCCGTGACGCGATCAGGGCGACCGCATCCGAGAACTCCCAGCCGAACCGCTGGACGCCGAGGTAGGACAGCTCCCGGAAAAGGATCTCCTGGGTCGGAACGTTGCATTCCTGGGGCAGGGTGCCGACCTGGACCACCGTCCCCCCGGACCGCGTGGCGGCGACGCAGGTCTTGAGTGCGACGGGGCTGCCCGACGCCTCGAACGCGATATCGAAGGACCGGGCCCGGTCGGCGAAGAACCCGCCGTCCGCGACCGCGTTGACGAAAGGCCCGTCCGAGAAACTCGCCGCCCGCGACAGCGCTTTGTCCGACAGATCGGAAACCGCCACCTCGAGCGCGCCTCCGGCACGCAGCGACGCCGCGACCAGAAGGCCTATGGGACCGGCGCCGGTCACCAAAACGCGGCGACCGATAACGGGCCCGGCGCGCTGAACCGCGTGCAGAGCCACGGAAAGCGGCTCGGACACCGCCAATTCACCCAGCGAGACGGGCGAATGGTCGGGCACCGGGATCACCTGCCGGGCGGCGACCACGATAAAGTCCCGGAAGAAACCGACCAGATGCGGGAAGATCGAGGCGCTGCCGTAGAAGATGCCGTTCTGGCAGAGGTTCTCCTGCCCCCGGCGGCAGGCCGGACACACGCCGCAGGGTAGGCCGGGATGGATCGCCGCCTTGGTTCCGACCCGGAGCCCCTCGACGCCCTCGCCCAGCGCCTCGACGACGCCCGACGCCTCGTGCCCCGGCGTGAACGGTTCGCGGACCAGAACGGGACCGTTCCGCCCCTCGAAGAAATAGTGGACGTCGGACCCGCAGATGCCGGCCGCGCCCATGCGGAGCAGAACCTCCCCGGGGCCGGGGACCGGAACCGGTCCCTCGGCGACCTGGAGCTTCTCCGCTTCGAGAATCTGTATGAGACGCAAGGTCCCTCTCCCGGTCAGAGAATGGAGCTGAACCCGCCGTCGACGTAGACGAGCTGTCCGGTGACGAAATTCGAGGCCGGAGAGGCCAGGAAGACGGCCGTCCCGATCAATTCCTCGGGCTGGCCCCAGCGGCGGACCGGCGTCCGGCCCTTCACCCAGCCATCGAACTCGGCGTTATCGAGCAGCGCCCGGTTCATCTCGGTCGCGATGTAGCCCGGGCCGATGGCGTTCACCTGAATGCCGTGCTCCGCCCATTCGGCGGTCATCGCCTTGGTCAGCATCTTGATGCCGCCCTTCGCCGCCGTGTACGGCGCGACCGTGGCACGGGCCAGATCGCTGGTCAGCGAACCGATGTTGATGACCTTTCCGCCCTTGCCTTGCGCGATCAGCCGCTTGGCGACCTCCTTGGCCACCAGGAACGCGCTGGTCAGGTTGGTGTCGATCACCTTCTGCCAGTCCTTGAGCGGCAGTTCGACCATCGGCTGGCGATGCTGGATGCCGGCGTTGTTGATCAGGATATCGACGGTGATGCCCCGGTCGTCGAGGGACTTGAAGGCGGCCTCGACCGTCTCTTCCTTGCTGACGTCGAAACAGCATCCCTCGGCGTCGTAACCGTCGGCGGCCATCGCCGCCACCGCCTCGTCCAACGCATCGGAATTCAGGTCGTTGAGAACGACCTTCGCGCCCGCGGCGGCGAGGCCACGGGCGTACCCGTTCCCCAATCCCCGAGCCGACCCGGTGACCAGAGCCGTTTTGCCACTGAGATCGAACATTTTCTTGATATCCATCATGGGGAATTTCCTATCTTTCCATCGCTTGAAATTTGTCAGAGTTCGCTGCGCTCGACGATCAGATCGCCGCGGTCGAAAATGCCGGGCTGGAGATCGGTCCCAAGGCCGGGGCCTTCCATCGGAAGGGCGTAACCGTCCTTAATGACGGGCAGTTCGGTCACCACCTCCTTGTACCAGCCGGTGTAGAACGCCCGGACGGTCTCCTGGATGATGGTGTTCGGCTGGCTGAGCGAGGCGTGAACCGCCGCGATCAGGCCGATCGGGCCGGTGCAGTCGTGCGGGGCGAAGGGTTTGTGGTGGATGTCGGCCAGGGCGGCGATCTTCCGTGCCTCCGTAAGACCGCCTGTCCAGCAGATATCGGTCATGACGATGTCCATCGCGTCCCGGTTCAGCATTTCCTTGAAGGCATAGGCCGAGCCCAGGGTCTCGCTGGCGCAGACGCGCAGCGGCGTGGAGCGCGCGTACTCCGCCAGGCACTGGGCGGAGTTCATCCGGATGGAATCCTCGAGCCAGAAGGGATTGTACGGCTCCAGGGCACGGGCGATCTGCTTGGCGGTCGGCAGGTCCCACAGGCAGTGGAATTCGACCATGATGTCCATCTTGTCGCCGACCGTCTTGCGGATCTCCTCGAACGGCCGGAGCGCCGTCTTCAGGTCCTCGGCCGAGATGTAGTGGCCGCCGGTCTTCTGGGCCGCCGGATCGAACGGCCAGATCTTCATGCCGCTGATGCCCTGGGACAGCAGGCTCTCCGCCAATTCGCCGGGCCGCTCCATGAAGGCGCGAAGATCCTCGTAGGGCCCCTCTTCGCTGAAGTTCCAGGTATCGACCGGCCGGATATTGTTGGACCGGACGTACTGGTACCCGGCGCAGGTGTTGTAGATCCGGACCTTGTCGCGGCACAGCCCGCCGAGCAGCTGGTGCACGGGCTGGCCGACGGCCTTGCCGAACAGATCCCACAGGGCGATGTCGATGGCCGACGCGGCGCGGTATTCGGCCCCGGTCGAGGACTGGGCCAGCGGCAGGTTGACCATTTCCTTGCTGTGCTGCTCGATCCGCAGCGGATCCTTGCCCAGCAGGCGCCCGGCCAGGACGTCGTGGATATGGGCCGCCACGGCCCGCGCGCCGTAGAAGGTTTCGCCGAGCCCGACGATGCCTTCGTCGGTATGCACGCGAACCCAAAGGATGTTGGAGAACTCCTTGAGAATGAGGGTCTCAAGCGCCACGATCTTCATGTCGAATAGTTCCTTGTCGTAGGGTCGTTGGGGGGCGTGGATCAAGGCGACGGCGTCAACCGCTTCCGTAGACCAGCCGCGGCAGCCATAGGGTGAGTTCTGGGAAAAAGAGAACCAGGGAGAGGCTGACGATCTGCAGACCGATGAACGGCCACAGGGAGCTGAAAATCTGCTGCAGGGTGATGTCCGGCGGCGCGACCCCCTTCAGATAGAAGGCGGCGGGACCGAACGGCGGCGACAGGTAGGCGACCTGCATGTTCATGGCGAACAGGATGCCGAACCACACCGGGCTCATGCCCAGCTTGATCACGATCGGCACGAAGATCGGCATGGTCAGCAGCACGATGCCGACCCAGTCCATGAACAGGCCGAGGAACAGCAGGATCGCCATCATGAACAGGATGACCAGGATCGGCGCGACGTCCAGGCCGCCGATCAGGTTGGAGACGAAACGCGTCCCCCCCATCAGGTTGAACACGCCGACCAGGATATTGGCGCCGATGCCCATCCAGATCAGGACGCCGCAGGTGTTCATCGTCTGCAGCAGCGAGGTCCGCATGACCTTGAAGTTCAGTTCGCGCCGGATGGCGATGGCCAACAGCGTGCCGACGACGCCCATGCCGGCCGCCTCGGTGACCGACGCCACGCCCGCGTAGATGCTGCCCAGCACGCAGACCGCGACGACGAGCGGCAGGATGACCGTCTTGAGCATCGCGATCTTCTGGAGGAACGACATGTCCCTCTCCTCCGGCGGGAGGGCCGGGCCGAGCGCCGGATTGATCTGGCACCGGAGGAACACGTAGGCGGCGTACATCATGGCCAGCAGGACGCCGGGAACGACCGTCGCCAGGAACAGATCGCCGATCGGCGTTCCCGAGACCAGGCCGTACATGATCAGTACGATGGACGGCGGGATCATCGTGCCCAGCGATCCGCCGGCGCAGACGATGCCGATGGCGATCTTCTTGTCGTAGTTCAGGCGCAGCATCTGCGGGAGCGCGATCATCCCCAGCAGCACGATCTCGCCGCCGATGATGCCGGTCATCGCCGCCAGCAGCATGGCCGCGAACAGCGTCTGGATACCGACGCCGCCCTTCAGGCCGCCGGCCCAGACGCGCATGGAACTGTATAGATCCCGCGCGACGCCGGACTGGTCCAGCAACGACGCCATCAGGACGAACATCGGAATCGCCGACAGCGAATATTCGTGGGTGAAATTGTAGACCCGGCTGGCCACCACCTGCAGCGCCATCGGCCCATACAGGAAATAGGCGAAGCCGACGCCCAGGATGCCGGTGATGAAGGCCAGCGGCAGGCTCATGAGCATCATGATGCCCATGAGCGAAATCATTATGATTGTTAAGGATTCAATGGACATATCGGTGCATTCCTCCAGACGGATCCGTTCCGGCGCGGCTCAGGAGCGGCGGCCGAACGATCGGATCAGTTGCAGAAGGGTCTGCACGCCGAACACGATCATCATGAGAACGAGGAATCCCTTGTCGTAGGGAGGGAAGTGAGGATCCCAGGCGGTTCCGGTGCTTTCGTAGTTCAGCACCGCCGGCCGCGCGAGGAGATAGGCGGCATAGGCGGCCACGCCGAAATAGACCGTCAGTATCGCCAGATTCAGCTTCTCCAGGACGCCCTTGATGCGCGGCGGCAGCAGCTCGGAGACGACGGTGATCCGGATATGCGTTCCAAGAGCCAGCGCATAGGCGCAGGAAAACGTGAAGCCGAGGCTGACCAGGAACACGGTGGTCTCGTGCACCCATTCGGTCGGAGAATTGAACACGTAGCGCATGATCACCTCGTAGGCGGTGATCAGCACCGCGGCGAGGAAGATCCAGGCGAACACGCCGCCGATCCTGACCATCCACCGGTCGAAAACCGTCGCCGTCTCCACAAGCCGCGTCGATTCGTCGTCGTGCGGTCGTTCGTTGTTTGGCGCTTCGGAAGTTTCCGTTGCGTTCGGCATGGTTGCCTCCCTTCGAGACACGGGCTCGGAAAGGGCCCCGGACCGATGCATCCGGGACCCTTGGCGATGAGAGGATCAGAGCTTGTTCATCTTGGTGAGGAACTTCACGATCGCATCGTATAGACGCTGGGCGTCCGGGCTTTCCTTGGCCAACTCGGCCCAGTGCTTCTGGGCGATCTGCCGGAACTTCTTCTTTTCCTCGGGGGACCAAGAGACGATTTCGACCCCCTGCGACTTGGCCTCCTGCACGGCGGCCAGGTCGTTGATCTCCATCTTCGCCGGCCAGTCGCGGAGCGCGTCGCGCGACGCGTTGAGCACGATCGCCTTCAGGTCGTCCGGCAGGCTTTCCCAAACCTGCAGGTTCATCGAAATTTCAAGCGTCGGCACCGAGTGGAAACCCGGGTAGATCGGGTACTTGGCGAAGCGATGGTATCCGGTGTCCTGGTTGGTCGAGAACATGCTGTAGTCGGCGCAGTCGATGACCCCACGCTCCATCGCGGTGAAGGCTTCCGAACTGGGCAGGTTGACCGGCGAAACGCCGATATCGGCGAAGATCTTGTGCGGCAAACCTTCCGGCAGGCGCATCTTCAAGCCCTTGAAATCCGCCATCTCGCGGACGGGGACGCGGCACGGAATGGATTCCGGCCCGCCGATCGCCCCGGCGGCCAGCAGATAGGCGCCGTACTTCTTCAAGACGTCGCGGTAGATCTCGTTGCCGCCGCCGTATTCGAAGAACATCTGCACGTCGCGCGGGCTTTCCCAGGCGGCGGTCAGGTCGCCGGCCATGGCGAAGACGGGATCCTTGCCTGAGAAATAGTTCGGGCCCGTGATGTGCCCCTGGATGATGTTCGCCTGAATGGCGTCCAGCGTCTCGTTGTAGTTGACGATCGCGTTCTGGGGCAGAAGCTCGATCGAGATCCGGCCGCCGGACATCTTCTCGATGCTGCGGACGTATTCGACCTCGTAGGGATAGTAGTTCGCCCCGGCCGCGGCCGACGTCTGGAATTTCCATTCATACTCGGCGGCGCCCGCTGCACTCGCGAACAGGGCCGCTCCGGCGATCACGCCGATAAATGCCGTCTTAATCACAAACTGCCTCCTTGGAACGTTGGTTACGACGATGGAGAACCATCCGGCCCCGATCGGTTGGGCACCCTCCGAAGGATCAACTCGGGAGAGTCGCGGAAAGAGCCGTCTTTTCGGTACCTTTTGATCCAGTTTTAAGTTTGGTAAAAATTTTTGCCAATTATATAATTGGACGAATTTATGTCAATTGAGTTTCTGGTTGTCGTTTCCTATACTCGCGCGGAGACGCCGGACGATCCGGATTCGCACGGGAAACGCACGGCGAGAAAACGCGAGGCAAGGAGTCCTGAATGCCGCAGGCCGACGACGATTTTCTGGACCTTCTCGAGGAGATCGAGATCAAGCGTCCCGCCGACCTCATCATCAGCCAGATCCACAAGCTCGTGGTTTCGCGGCGAATCAAGCCAGGACAGAGGCTGCCGTCGGAACGCACGTTGGCCGAGAAGTTCGGGGTGAGCCGAGCGGTGGTGCGCGAGGCCCTGCGCAAGCTCGAGTTCTACGGCATCGTGCGGACGCTGCCGCAAAGCGGGACGGTCATCGAGAACATCGGCGTGCGCACGCTGGAAGGCCTGATCAGCAACATCCTCAGCATCGGGGAGAGCAGCTACCGGGAAATGATCCAGGTCCGGGACGTCCTGGAGGTCCTTGCGGTCAAGCTGGCGACGGAGTGCGCCACGGAAGAGCAGGTTTCCGCGCTGAAAAGCGTCCTGGAGGACCAGAAGCATAAAGTCGCGGATGGGGAGTCCGGGCTGGAAGAGGACCTTCTGTTCCACCTGAAACTGGCCGAGGCCACCAACAACGGGCTGCTCTGCTCATTGCTCAGCCTGATCGGCCCGGACGTCATGAAGATCTCGCAGGAATACGGAACCTATGAAGGCCAGCGCCGCCATGACGCCGTGACCGAGCATTTCACGATCATGGACGCGATCGAGCGCGGCGACTCGGAAGCCGCAATGACCGCCATGCGCGGCCATATTTCCGTCGGCAAGACGCAGTTCGAAAAGAACGAGGCCAAAAAGGCGCGCGCCGGGTGATCCCTCCGGCCGGGCTCAGGCGTGGCCGGCCGTTTCGGAGAGCATCAGCGGGTCGATGCCCAGCTTGCCGATCGCCCGCTGCCATTTGGTGTCCATGTTGGTGTCGAAAAGCAGGTCGTCGTCGGCCGGGGCGTGCAGCCAGCCGTTGGCCATGATCTCGGAATCGAGCTGGCCGGGGCCCCATCCCGCGTAGCCGAGGGCCAGCAGCGAATGACGCGGCCCGCCGCCCGCGGCGATGGCGCGCAGGATGTCGACGGTCGCGGTCAGCGCCACATGCTCGTCGACCAGTAAGGTCGCGTCGCGCATGTAATCGGGCGAATGCAGCACAAAGCCGCGGCTCGATTCCACCGGGCCGCCGAAGTGGATCTTGATCTGGTCGCCGAGCCCGGCGCTCTCGATCCCGAGCTGCGCCAGAAGGTCGGGGAAAGTCAGGGAATCCAGGACCTTGTTCAGCACGAGGCCCATGGCGCCCTCGTCGTTGTGGGCGCACATGTAGATGACGGTCTGGGCAAACCGCGAATCCTGCATTCCGGGCATCGCGATCAGGAGCTTGCCGTTGAGGTACTGCTGAGACTGATTGAGGTTTGCCATGGCGGTTTGTCCTGTCAGTTTTCCCACGCGGGAACCAGGCACGGTGTCATACCGCACTCCATTATTTTGACACAGCGCCCCTGTCGGGAAAAGCCGTTCTCGCGCGGTTTTTCGCGGTCACGATCCGTCAACAGCCCGTGATCGGCGCGGGAAACCCTCCACTTTCGGAAAAAAGAAACTATTTTCCTTGGTGTTATAATGGACCGGACGGCGCGGCCTCGCCGCCCCGTCCGCAAAACCGAAATCGAGGAAACCGGGAAATCGACGTGTTCCGCCGCCAAGCCCTGACAGCCGCCCTGCTGGCCTTCGCCGCCCTGCCGGTCGCCCCCCTCGCGCGGGCCGAGACCGGGCCGCAATCGGCCTGGGCCGAAACCGAGCAAACGGCCGTGCGCCTGATCGCCGCCGTCGACGCGGCCGGGAACGCCGACTCCCTGCCGCTGGGCCTCGAATTCAAGCTGCAAAAGGGCTGGAAGATCTACTGGCGCTCGCCGGGCGACGCCGGGTTCCCGCCGCGCCCCGACTGGACGGGATCGGATAATCTCGCTTCCGCCGAACTGAGGTGGCCCGCGCCGCATCGTTTCGAGATCCTCGGTCTGCAGACGCTGGGCTACAAGGAGGCCGTCGTCCTGCCGATTGCCGTGAAACCCGAACATCCGGGCGAGCCGCTGCGCCTGCGCGCCAAGGTCGACTACCTGACCTGCGACGACGTCTGCATCCCCTACACCGCCGAACTGGCGCTCGACCTGCCGGCCGGACCGGCGGAACCGAGCCCGTACGCCCATCAGATCGACCAGTACGAAGACCGGGTGCCCGGCGACGGCGCGGCACACGGGCTCTCCCTCGATAAGGCCTCGTTCTCCCGAACCGGCGAGGATACGGGCAACCTTCAGGTTACGATCGAGTCCGCCATGCCGCTGGAGACCCCCGACCTGTTCGTCGAGGGGCCTGTCGAACTGATCTTCGGCAAGCCGGCCTTCGCCCTGGGAGACGGCGGCAAACGGGCCGTCGCCACGGTGCCGGTCGAGGGCCTGAAATACATCGAGGGCGACGTCGCCGGAACGCCGCTGACCCTCACCCTGGCCGACGGGGCGCGGGCCGCCGAACGGGAACTCATTCCGGCCTCGGGCCCGCCGGAAGCCCCCGCCATTGCTGCCAAGACCCTGGCCGCTCCCGTGCCGGAGGATCCCGGCCTGCCGCTGCTCACCGTCCTCGGCCTCGCCCTGCTTGGCGGGCTGATCCTCAACCTGATGCCCTGCGTGCTGCCGGTGCTGTCGATCAAGCTGCTCGGCATCATCGGCCAGGGCGGCCGCGCCGCGCGCGACATCCGGCTCAGCTTCCTCGCCTCGGCGGCGGGAATCATCTTCTCGTTCCTGGTCATCGCCGGCGGGCTGATCGCCCTCAAGGCGGCGGGCGGCGCCGTGGGCTGGGGAATTCAGTTCCAGCAGCCCTGGTTCCTGATCGCGATGACGATCATCGTCACCCTGTTCGCCTGCAACCTCTGGGGCCTGTTCGAGATCAACCTGCCCTCCGGTCTGGCCGGGCTCGGCCCCCAGACGGGGACATCGCACGGCCTGGCCGGGCATTTCCTGACCGGCGCCTTCGCCACCCTGCTGGCGACGCCCTGCTCGGCGCCGTTCCTCGGCACCGCCGTCGGCTTCGCCCTGGCCCGCGGCGCGGGCGAGATCCTGTGGGTCTTCGCGGCGCTCGGCGTCGGCATGGCGCTGCCCTATCTGGCCGTCGCGGCGGTGCCCGCCCTGGCCGCGAGGTTGCCGCGCCCGGGCCCGTGGATGGTCTGGCTCAAGCGCGTCCTCGGCCTGGCGCTGGCCGGAACCGCCGTCTGGCTGACCGCCGTGCTGACCGGGGTCGTCGGGCCGCTTCCCGCCGGCACCGTCGCCGCCCTGATGGTCCTCATCGCCGTGGTCCTCGGCGCCGGAAGCCGGTTCGGCCGGCAGGTCAAGGCCGCCGCCGGGGGCGCCGTCGCCATGCTGGCCGTCGCCGCCCTGGCCATTCCGGTCACCGCGGAAAGCCACCGCCCGGCGAAGGAGGGCGACCTCAATGAATTCTGGAACCCGTTCGACGAGTCGGCCATCGCCGCGATAGTCACCGACGGCAAGCTGGTGTTCGTCGACGTGACCGCCGACTGGTGCGTCACCTGCCAGGTCAACAAGACCTTCGTCCTCGGCCGCGACGCGACGAGGGAAAAATTGACCGCACCCGGCGTCGTCGCCATGCAGGCCGACTGGACCCGTCCCGACGAGGATATCTCGCGCTACCTGGCCAAGTACGGCCGCTACGGCATTCCGTTCAACATCGTCTACGGCCCCGGCGCACCGGACGGCGTCGTCCTGCCGGAACTGCTGACCGAGGACGCCCTGGCCGAGGCCTTCGCCGTGGCCGAGGGAAGCTGAAGCTCGCGAAGGCCGCTGGGGTGGAATCGCCCGCCCGAAAACCTATCTAAGCAGTGACCGTCATTCCCGCCCCTTCCCGGGACCGGGCATTCATTCGTTAATTCCGTAACACCGGAGGAGTTTATCGCCATGACCATCAAAGTCGGAGACAGCCTGCCGTCCGCCACTTTCGTCGTGATGACCCCGGACGGCCCCGGGCCGGTCAGCACCGAGGACTTCTTCAAGGGCAAGAAGGTGGCGCTGTTCGGCGTGCCGGGAGCCTTCACTCCGACCTGCTCGGTCCAGCACCTGCCGAGCTTCGCCGACAACGTCGAGGCCCTCAAGGCCAAGGGCGTGGACGAGATCGTCTGCGTCGCGGTGAACGACATCTTCGTGCTGGCGGCCTGGAGCAAGGCGGAGGACGTCGAAGGCAGCGTCACCATGCTGTCGGACGGCAGCGGCGATTTCACCAAGGCCGCCGGGCTGGAGTTCGACCTTTCGGGCAAAGGCCTGGGCGTGCGCATGCAGCGCTTCTCGGCGGTAATCGATGACGGCGTCGTCAAGGCGCTCAACATCGAGGAACCGGGCGCCTACGAGGTCTCCAGCGGCGAAAAGCTGCTCGAACAGCTTTGAGGACCGGTCCTCATCGGATACGGAAACGGGGCCGCATGGCCCCGTTTTTTTGTCGCGGCAACGAAAATTCCCGGCTCGCGATCCCGGCGCCGGGCTAGGCCGGCACGACGTCTCCGATCTCCTCGAAAAGGTACTTCCGGTCGATTTTTTCCAGGTCCTTGAACACCGAGTACACGTGGTCCTTGATCAGTTCCCTCGCCTCTCGGGGTTTCGCCTGGGTGATCAGGTCGAGCAGCATTTCGTGCTGCTCAATGGCTTTCCGGATGCCCGGAACATTGATCGGCGAACATTGGCGCGCCCGATCGAGATGGGACCGGTTGCTGTGAAGATTCTGCCAGAGCGTATTCAGCTGCAACGTATCGCACAGGCTCTTGTGGATGCGCAGATCGCATTGGAAGACCTCGCCGTAGTCCTCCGCCTCGAATGCCTGCCACTGCCGCGCGATCAGGCGGCGGCACCTGTCCTCGGTACTTTCCGACAGCCCGGTGATTGCCAGATGCTCGACGACCGATCCTTCCAGCGACGACCGGATGAAGGCGTTCTCCAACACCATTTTCGGGTCGATCAGCTTCACCGCCGTATGCAGGCTGGGGATCATGTCGATGAAGCCGTCATGCTTCAGGAGGATCAGGGCCTCCCGCAAGGGCGTTAGCGAAACTTCAAGCTCCTTGGCCAGCATGTTCTTGTCGAGACGCGCGCCGGGGACGAGCCGCCCGGAGACGATCTCGCCTTTGAGCCACTCGTAAATCTGCATTTTGATCGGTTTTTCCCGGTCCAGATTCAGCCCACTCATAACCGGCACACCCTTCCAACAGGAATTTTCGGAGGATCCCGGCTGTCGCACCGGCGACCCTCCGACGCATTGCGGGCCTCTTTAGGCTACTTCACCCCGCACGACACAGCGATTACCCAACATGACATACTAATAAGTGAAATCGTCTACAAGTTCGGCAGGAACGTCGACACGGCGGGGACATAGGTCACGAGCATCAGAACGGCGAGCAAGGCCAGCAAAAGCGGCCACACCTCACGCGTGAACTCCCCGACGCGCGTCCCCGTTATCGCGTTCGAAATGAACATGATGGTCCCCATCGGAGGGGTCAAGCAGCCGATGGACAGGTTGAGGATCATGATCAGGCCGAACTGCACCGGGTCGATCCCGAGCTGCCGCACCGTCGGCATCAACAACGGAACGAGGACGATGATGGCGGCGTTGCCCTCGATGAACATCCCCAGGATCAGCAGGAACACGTTGATGATCATCAGGAAGGTCGTCGGGCTGTCGGAATAGCCGGTGATGAAACTCGCGACGTTCTGCGCCACCCGCTCCCAGCTCAGGACCCAGGCGAAGGCCGAACAGGCCATGATGATCAGCATGATCCCCGCCGTCGCGATCGCCGTCTCCATCAGGGCGGACTTGAGGTCGCCCACGGTCATTTCCTTGTAGACGAACATCCCGATGACGATCGCGTACACCACCGCGATGGCGCCCGCCTCGGTCGGCGTGAAAATTCCAGCACGAATGCCGCCGATGATGACGACGACCAGGACAAGGGCACCGGACGCCCCCTTCAGGGCCTGCCAGAATTCCGACCATGTCGGTCCCTTCTCGCGCGCCGGCTTGTAGCCGCGGACTCCGGAAATGCCCCGGATCGTGCACATCAGCGCCGCCGCGCAGAGGATTCCCGGGATGATTCCGGCGAGGAACATCTTTCCGATGGAAACGTCGGCGACATATCCGTAGATGATCAACGCGATGCCCGGCGGGATAATCGGCGTGATGAGCGAGCCCGCAGCCGTCACCACGGTCGAGAACGACCGGCTGTATCCGAGTTTCGTCATGCCCGGGACCAGCATCCGGCAGAGCATCGCGCAGTCGGCCAGACTGGACGCGGAAAGCCCGCCCATCAGCGTGGAAAGAAGGACGTTGGCCTGCGCCAACCCGCCCTTGAAATGCCCGGTCAGCACCTCGGCCAGGTGCAGCATCCGCCCGGTCATGCCGGTGTAGTTGAGGACGTTGCCCAGCAGGATGAAGAAGGGGATGGCGAGCAGCGTGCTGTTCTCGGCCGCGCCGACCAGACGCTGCACGGCGATGACCGGCGACGCGTCCCCCGCGATGAAGAAATAGACCAGGACGGCGAGGATGACGGCGATGAACACCGGCAGGTTTATGACCAGGCCGACGAAAAGGGCGATGCTAGCGGTCAGCACGGTCATTTCAGGCGTCCTCTTTTGAGTTTGCTTTTAGGCCGCTTCGGCAAGCGGTGAGATCGCGAAACAGCAGCCTGATCTGGTAGACGACCATCCAGAACGCCCCGACCGGGATCGCCAGATCGATCCATGAATATCTCAGGCCGAGGATCGGCATGACCTTGTTATGGGCCGCCAGGGCAAGATGGGCGCCCAGATAACCGAACAGCGCGACGATGACGATGCAGACGACATCGATGAAGACCTTCGCATAGGCCTGCGCCCCGGAGGGCAGCATGCAGAAGAACACATCGATGCTGACGTGCTTTTCGTGCTTCATCGCCGTGACGGCGCCCAGCATGATCGTCCAGATGAAAATGGCGATCACCAGTTCCCCGGCCCATTGCAGGGGCTCGTTCAGTACGTAACGCATGAAGACGGCAAACACGCTGATCGCCACGATCAAAACGATCGCCGCGCTGGTAAGCCATTCATCCAAATGCCGGAAAAAGTTCCCCATGAGGGCTTCCCCTAACCTTATTGCGCCTTGAAGACGGGTAGTTTCGCGATTTGCCCATCAGGCATCCGCGCGACCCCGCCGGCCGGGATCGCGCGGACAACGCTTCTTTCTATTACTTCAGGTAGCTCTGCACCTTGTCGTACAGGCCGGGCGACCATTCGGGAAACTTCGTGTACGCCGACTTGGCCGCTTCGCGGAACAGGCTCCGGTCGACCTCGACGACGGTGACGCCGGCCTTCTTCATCTTCTCCATGTCCTCGTTGGCGACCTTTTCGGAAAGCGCGGTCATGAATTCCCCGGCTTCCTCACAGCTGTGGGTCAGGGCTTTCTGGATGTTTTCCGGCAGCTTCTCGAAATACTTCTGGCCGATCACCAGCTGGGTGACGTTGTCGATGTGCCCGGTGAGGTCAAGATACGGTGCCGGCTCGAAGAGCTTCTGGCCGTACAGAACCGGGATCGGGTTCTCGGCGCCGTCGATGACACCGGTGGTCAGGGCCGGATAGGTCTCGGCCAGGGCCATCGGCGTCGGGGTCGCGCCCATCGCCCGGATGGCCTCGATGAAGATCCGGCCGTTCGCCACGCGGATCTTCATGCCCTTCAGATCCTCCGGGGTCTTGACCGGCTTCTTCGTCATCATGTGCCGCACGCCGTACAGCCAGTTCGCGGCGAGGATATGATACCCGTGGCCGTCAAGCTGCTTGGACAGGTCGGCGAACCACGGCGTCTTGGTCAGCTTGAAGATGTCCTCGTAGTTCTTGCCCAGATAGGGGGCCATCATGATCCCGAAATCGGGAACGTAGTCGGCGAAGAAGGCGCCGTCGGCCAGCGTGATGATGCCGCTGCCGTAAAGCATCTGCTCCATGACGTCCTTTTTCGCGCCAAGGGCCGCGCTGGGGAACGTAATCAGTTCTCCCTCGCCCTTGGTTTCCTCGGCGAACAGGCGGGCCCATTCATTGACCGCGAGATCGAAGGGCTCGCCGGGATTGTTGGCGTAGGCGACCTTGATGGAGTACTTCGCATCGGCCTGCGCGGGCCCCGAAAGCAGGGCGCAGGCCGCCAGGAGGCAGGACGCCCCGGCGAGCAAGTGTTTGGCGAGCTTGGACTTCCTTGTCATTTTTCTGAACTCCTCGTGTTTTTTTCCAGACGTTTTGGCAAAAAATGGGTGATGAAACCAAGTCGATTTTTCTTTCGGCCTTCTCCAAGGCCCTCAGTCGAACAGGACGACCGATTTGACGATCTTGGGGGACGTGAGGTCATTGAAGCCGTCCTGATCCAGGCCGGCGAAACGGACGGTCTGGCTTCTTAGCTTGCCCAGGTTGATCTTGCCCTGGAGGGCGAGATCGATGACCAGCTCGAAATCCTCCCGAGTCGCCGCGCGGCTGCCGAGCAGATTGACCTCCCGCTTATGGAAGGCCAGGTCGTCGAAACAGACCTTGTCGTTGTGCAGCCCGACGAAGACGAGCGTGCCGCTGGCGGCCAGCTTGTCCATCTGGCTATTCATCGACTGGGCGTTGCCCGTGGCGTCGATGATGACCACCGGCCCGTCGCCGTCGGTGATGCTTTTCAGCTTGGCGGCGTAATCCTCGGCCAGGGGATCGAGGCAAACCTCGAAGCCGTAGTTCCGGCGTGCCGCTTCCAGACGGTCCCGATTCGGATCGGCCAGGATGATCTTCGCGCCGAGCCCCCGGGCGATGTCGGCGGCGCCAAGGCCGATTGTTCCGGCCCCCGCCACCAGCGCCCATTCTCCCGCCACGACGCCGCTGCGCCGCACGGCGTGAGCCGAGATCGAGTACGGCTCGACCAGGGCTGCGTCTTCATGGGGAATGCCCTCCGAGGCAATGACGTATTCCGCCTCGACGGCGATGTATTCCTGCATCGCACCGGTCCTATGCACGCCCATCACCGAGAGATCGGTGCAGCAGGTGGTACGGCCGCGCCGGCAGGCGACGCACTTGCCGCAGTGCTTGTAGGGAATCACCAAGACGTGCTGGCCGGCCTGGAAGCCGGCGACGCCGTCGCCGCAGGATACGACCTCGGCGCTGATCTCGTGGCCCATCACCTGAGGATAGGCGAACATCGGCTGGCGGCCGTGGAAGGCGTGGATATCGGAACCGCAGATTCCCAGGGCCTTGACCTTGAGGACCACCTCACCCGGCCCGGCAGCCGGAACCGGGCGCGTCTCGCGGACCATTGTCTGCGGCTGGGTGCAGACCAGCGCCTCCATCTCAGAAGCCATAGCTGCGCGCCCCGCCGTCGACCGCGAAATCCTGACCGGTCAGGTACTCCGACGCGTCGGCCAGCAGGAACCAGATCATCGACCCCACGGCCTTCCTTGGATGGCCGTAGCGGTGCAGCGGCATCCGCCCGAGGATCTTCTTCAGGCGGTCTGGATCGGCAACGACCTGCGTCATGTTCGTCTCGATCCATCCCGGAGCGACCGAGTTCACCCGGATGTTGTCGTTCGCCCACTCGATGGCCAGGCCGCGGGTGATCCCGGTGACGGCGGATTTCGTCGAGCAGTAGGGGACGACTTCCTCGAACCCCATATGCGCCGCCATCGAGGAGATGCTGACGATACGGCCGACGTGCTTGGATTCCTTCAGGTACGGGTAGCAGAACTTCGACATGAAAAAGACGGCGTCGACGTTGATCTTGTGGATCTTCTCCCACCACGCCTGATCGACGTCCTCGGCCCGCACGCGCTTGGTGATTCCGGCGTTGTTGACCAGGAAGTCGAGCCCGTCCCGGCCGGCGATCTCCTTGACGACCCGCTCCATCTGCTGCAGGTCGGACAGGTCGATGACGACGTCCTCGACATTCGGGTTGAGGTCGAAATCCACGCCGTCCCGGATGGTCGGTTCCAGGCTCAGGTTGTAGACCTTGGCTCCGGCATCGGCCAGCAGATGGGCCACGCCGCGGCCGATCCCCGACGACGCCCCGGTAACGATCCCGATCCGGCCTTCCAGGGAAAAGAACTGCTTCAGAACCTCGATATCCATTGTTGTCTCTTCTCCCTTACATCGCCGTCAGGTGCTGCTTCAGGAAGCTGAAGCCCCAACCGGCCTTCTCGCGCGGATAGGCGAACCCGTCCTCGATGCGCATGTGGTTGTCGATGATCGGGTCGATCCAGTCGAAGGATTCGGCGCCGTAGGGGCGCGGAACCGTGCACAGGAGCGGCACGTCGTAGTCCTTGTAGTAGTGGGGCAGCACCGGCAGGTTGTAGGCATTGGCCAGCATCGCCGATTCGCGCCACGGCTCGACGCCGCCGATGCGAATGAGGTCGGGCTGCCAAAGATCCAGCGCATTGCCCGCGATCAGCGCCTTGAGGGGCTCCATGTCGTACTCGCGTTCGCCCATGGCCAGCGCGATGCCGGTCTTCTGGCGCAGCAGTTGATAACCGGCGAAGTCCGTGTGGACGACGGGCTCCTCGAACCAGTGAATGCCGATTTCGGCCGCCATCGTGGAAAGCTTGATGGCGTCGGACAGGGACATGCCCTGGTTGGCGTCCATCATGATGTTCAGGCCGGGGCCGACCGCCTCGCGGACCTTACGGAGCCGGGCGATGTCCTGATCCAGTTCGGGCGAGCCGACCTTGACCTTGACGGCGGTGAAACCGCGCTTCTTGTAGCCGACGACCTCGTCGACCAATTCCTGCTCGCTGTAGGAAAGCCAACCGCCGCTGCCGTAGACCGGCACACGCTCGACCGTGGTGCCCAGAACCTTCCAGATCGGCTGCCCGAGGGCCTTGGTCCAGGCGTCCCACATGGCCACGTTCAAGGTGGCGGCGGCCCATTTCTGCAGGCCGTTGTGCCCAAAATATTCATGCTCGTTGGCGATGTCCTTCAGGAAACGGCCGGTTTCGTTGACCGCGTAACCCTTGCCGAGCAACGCTTCGCGGCCGTCCTTCATCGCGCCCTCGATGCCCTTCGGGGAATAGTGGAAGGACAGCAGATACCCTTCTCCGCTGACACCGTTTTCCAGGACGATTTCCGCGATCACGAACGAAATCTCCGAAATCGTATGCGTGGAATCCGCGATCGGCTTGGTCAGCGGAGAGACCGCTCTGTAAAGATTAACCTCTTGTATTTTCGTCATTCTGAATGATGTCCGGATATTAGGTTGGAATAGAAAAACGTATGTTTTTCAGCGTATTGAAGCGTTCCCACTTGTTTTTCGGCGGCCAGGAAAAGGCCGTGTCCCGTTCTTTCGTCGAGCTATCGATATACCGATATATCGGTATATCGATAGCCATAACAAAAAGGATTTCGGCGTGCAATGACTTTTCTACGGGAGATTTTGAAAGCCCGGAATTCCGCGTTCGACGGCTATCGACGCATCTGGAGAACGGCCGGGAAAGGCCTTGGCGTACGCATGCAACGCTTCTCGGCGGTAATCGATGACGGATCGATGACGGCGTCGTCAAGGCGCTGAACATCGAGGAGCCGGGCGCCTACGAGGTCTCCAGCGGCGAAAAGCTGCTCGAACAGCTTTGAGGCCATCGCCACCGAATACGGAAACGGGGCCGCGAGGCCCCGTTTTTCGTTGCGGAACGGATGTTCGGCGTTGCCTACGCGGTCCTAGGGGCCACTTGCAGCGCACTATGGAATACCTCTCGCAGTGTGCCCCCCCGGCATCGGACGTGAATCCGTCTGACCGCTTCGGCAAAAGCCTCCGACCGGCGCGGTGACGCTATGTCGGTCAAAGCACCGTCAAGTTCCTCTTCGTCCCACGGGTCCCCGGGAGAGGCGGCTTCGTAGCTTTCGATGATGTCCCGCCTCGCGCAGACGAAAGCCGCCGCGACTTCGGCGAATCCCTCATCGAACCACGGTCTGACCCGGATCAGACGGCCGCCGTCTCCGAGTGAACTGGCTCCGCCGGTCAGGTCGGCCAGCATCACATGGGCAAGCTCATGGGCCAGGTGCCGCTGCATTCTCCGCCAATCGCCGTTCCGTGGATCGGCCTGAGGCGACTGGCAAACGATCAACGACCGATCCGGCCCTATGCAGGGCGCCATCAGCATGGTGGCCGGCACGTCCCGGCCGAGCGCCCCGCACGCCTCACCGTTGGTCCGGTAGATGCACAGGTGAAGAGGGCTCGAAAGCTCGTGCCCGACCTCGGATTCCATCTTGTCGGCGACATCGGAAACCAGCGAGGCGACCGTCGTCACGACCTCGTCCGTTTCGGCCGGATGATGCCAGACGTCCAGCGAAGAAAAACGGCTCAATCCGTAGTTTGGGGGCACGAATTTCATGGATACCAAACTCACGCTGGATCGCTGGATGGATCTGCCCCCGTTTCCCGACCAGTCTCTGCGAACTACAATTCCGGGCTGCTCGGCGGAACCAGGCAGACGAACTGGAAGGGTTCGGTTCCGGTGTTGCGGAACTGATGCTCGGCGTTGCCCGGCACGAAGACGACGCTGCCCGCCTCGACCGGCACCCAGTCTCCGTCGCACAGCGCCTCGCCGCGCCCCGAATGGACGAACACCTCGTGCTCCCAGTCGTGGCTGTGGCACGGCGTGTGCCCGCCCTCGGCCAGCTCGAACATCCGCATGGCGAAATTCGGCGCGCCGTCGGCCTTGCCGATCAGCAGCCGCCCCTTCACCGCGTGGGCGCCGTTGCCCTCGATATCCTTGACCGTCTCGGCGTCCCGGTAATGCATCACCTTCATCGCCGCTCTCCTTCCCTGTTCTTCAGACTTCTTTCAGTAGTCCTTGCCGGTAATCTCCGACACGCCGAGGCGCGCCAGTTCGTCGGCCCGCTCGTTCTCCGGATGTCCGGCGTGACCCTTGACCCAGTGCCATTCCACATCGACCCCGGCCAGCAGTTCATCGAGCCGCCGCCACAGGTCCTCGTTCTTCACCGGCTTCTTGGCGGCGGTCTTCCAGCCGTTGCGCTTCCAATTATGGATCCAGCCGGTGATCCCGTCACGCACATAGCGGCTGTCGGTGTGCAGGCGCACCGGCACTTTGCGGCCCAAGGCCTCCAGCGCGTTGATCGCCGCCGTCATCTCCATGCGGTTGTTGGTCGTCTCGGTCTCGCCGCCGTGCAGTTCCTTCTCGTGGCCGCGCCAGCGCAGCACCACGCCCCAGCCGCCCGGTCCGGGATTGCCGCTGCAGGCCCCGTCGGTGAAGGCGTCGACGATATCTTCTTTTTCCTTCTTGGCGGGCATGCTTACTCCAGTCCGTAGGCGCCGGGGCCCACGACCCCTTGGTGGAAGCGCAGTTTCTCGTAGTATTCCAGCGGGTTCTTCGGGGTGACCAGCGCGTCCTTGGGGGTATTGACCCAGTCGTACAGCCGGGTCAGCAGGAAGCGCAGCGCGCTGCCCCGGGCCAGCAGCGGCAGGGCCTCCAACTCGGCGACCGAGAACGGCCGGACCCGGCGGTAGGCGCGCAGCATGCGCCGCGCCTTGGTCGCGTTGAAGGCGCCGTCCGGCTCGAAGCACCAGGCGTTCAGGCAGACCGCCACGTCGTAGGCGAAGAAATCGTTGCAGGCGAAATAGAAATCGATCAGCCCGGACAGGGTCTCGCCACGGAAGAACACGTTGTCGGGGAACAGGTCGGCATGGATGACCCCGGCCGGCAGGTTGACGGGCCAGCGGGCCTCCAGGAAATCCAGCTCGCGGCGCAGCTCGGCGGACAGCCCGGCCTTCACGTCATCGGCATGGGCCAGGCAGGCGTCGAGCAGCGGCCGCCAGCC
>Ga0207799_100333_pt1 | contig 22882 bp, 16 predicted proteins | sample TtanPargueraPR_4_FD_187742 | JGI IMG/M metagenome (GOLD analysis project Ga0207799, IMG submission 187742) | Aerobic enrichment media microbial communities from Bioluminiscent Bay, La Parguera, Puerto Rico - Tt and M2 (SPAdes) | ecosystem: Environmental > Aquatic > Marine > Unclassified ...
CCGCCTTCGTCGACGCAAGGCCGGCCGCCGATCTGGTGATCCCGCATATCGGCGCGGTCGGCGTGGACGGCGCGCTGGGCCAGCTTTCCATGAACGGCGCGCAGGCGGTTGAGTTCGTGGCGCGCAGCGGGGCGGCACGGGCCCTGCCCGTCCACCACTCGACCTACGCCCTCTATCGGGAAGGGGTCGAGGCGATGCAGTCGGCCCACAGCGTTGCGGGGCCCGCCGCGCCGCTGACCGTGTTGCGCGAAGGACAGGCGATCACCCTGTGATCGCCCGGCCGCGGCGGCGCGAAGCGGTCAGTCGAGCAACGCCGCCGCCGCGCCGATGAAATCCAGAACCTCGCGGGTTTCCCGGTCGACCCGGAAAACGTGATCCCCGATGCGGTAGTAGGTTTCATTGGGATCGAGACCGTAGCGCCCCGGGCGCCGGATGACGACATAGTCGCCGGTGACGTAATCGCCGACGCGATACCGGTACGGGTAGGGGTAGCGGTAGGTGTCGGGGTGATACGGATACGCCTTTTTCGCCAGCCCCGGCGGCACGCAGGGAAGGTTCTTTTTCGCCAATCCGGGCGGGCAGCCCTTCGGCCCCGCCTCGGCCACACCGGCCGTCAGCGTAACGCCACTCAGGATGATCGCGAGAACCGCAGTATAGCGCATGAGAGGTCTCCTTTCTCAGAGGTCTGAGATGGGCCTGCGGCGGCGCGTTGTCCAGCGCGGCCGCGCGGCCTCGGCAGCTTTCCGCTAAACCGCCCCTGTTCAGGTTTGGGTGCGGACGCCCCCCGGCCAAGGCGCGCCTCAGGTCCCGAACGGATAGGTGTCGGGCGGCCCCGCCTCGTGCTGCACCGGCAGCGGCGTGACCGCGCTCGTCCGGTCGATCCAGATGTATTCGTCGAACTGCTTGGAAAGCTCCGCCTCGAAATAGTGGCTCGCGTACTCGCTTTCGGGCCGGTAGATCACCCCGATGGCCCGTTCCAGCCGCGGCGTGGCCAGTTGCGTCGCCACGTCCAGTTCGTGGCCCGGCCGAAGCGGCAGGATCAGGCCCGGCGCCTCGGTCAGGTGGAACTGCCGCTCAAAGCTTTGCGCATGCGCCGGGCGGACCTGTTTGACCTCCATCGGCCCGCCCCAGGCCGAGGCCGCCGCCACCGTGCCGTGATCGGTGCCGAAACCGATGCGGTAAGCCGCGGCGCCGAAACCGCGCACGCACAGCTCGCCCAGGTTGCGCTCTCCCCGCTTGGACATCTCGGTCGCGCGGGCGTCGCCGATATGCGAGTTATGCGCCCAGACCACCGCCTTGGCCCCGCTGCCGTGATGCGCCATCACCGCCTGCAGCGTGTCGAACATGTGGTCGTCGCGCAGGTTCCACGCCGTGCGCGAGCCGTAATACATCGCGCGGTAATAATGTTCGGCATTGGTCACCAGTTGCGCGTTGCGGGCAACATCGAGGAACCGCGTGGCGTCGCGTCCCGCAAGGGCGGCGCGTTTCTTGTGCAGCTCCACCAGGATCTGGGTCACGTCCTCGGCGCAATCGCGATAGGCGCCGGTCAGCGCGGCATGGCCGTAGGCGGCCGGGTCCGCCTCCCAGGGCGAGAGGCAGCCGTAGCGCTGGCGCGCCAGCGTCGCGAGATCCGGATCCTCCTGGTCGAGATAGTCGAGGATCGCGCGGGTCGAGCCGTAGAGGCTGTAGAGGTCCAGCCCGTAGAACCCGGCCCGCGCCTTGTCGCGCTTGCCGGCGTTATGGGCGCGCATCCAGTGCAGGAAATCCCGCGTCTCGACATTGCGCCACATCCAGGCCGGGAAGCGGGCGAAGGCGGACCAGTCGTCCGCCGGCGCCTCGCGGTGGCGCACAAAGGCATCCAGCCGAGCGGCATCGGGCCAGTCCGCCTCGGCCGCGACGATGGTAAATCCGTGCTCCTCGATCAGGCGCTGGGTGATGCGCGCGCGCATCCGGTAGAATTCCGCTGTGCCGTGGCTGGCCTCGCCGATCAGCACCACGCGGTGGGCGCTCGCGCGCTCGACCAGCGGGCCGAGATCGGCTGTCGCCGGGTCCTCGAAGACCTGCCCGCGGCGCAGGATCAGGCCCGGCAGGTCGTCGGTGGTGACGGGGCGGTGCTGGATCATCCGCGGCGGGCCGGGCTCACGCCGCCGGGTCTCGTCTTCCCAGCCCTGGGGGCCAAGAAGCGGCACGAAGCGCACATCGGCCAGGTCCTCGCGGTCAAAGCGGCCGCCGTCGCGCCGGGTAATCCGCACGATCTCTTGCGCGTGGAGGTCGTCGCCCACCGGCACCACCATCCGCCCACCCTGCGCGAGTTGCGGCTTCAGCGCCTCGGGTACGACGGGCACGGCGGCGCGCACAAGGATCGCATCGAACGGCCCGTCATCCATCCAACCCCGGCTGCCCTCGTCATGCAGGACGTGGACATTCGGATGCCCCGCATCGGCCAGGGCCGAGGCCGCCTTTTCCGCCTGCGGGCCGTCACGTTCGATCGCATAGACATCGCCCGCGATCCGCGCCAGCAGCGCCGCCGAATAGCCCGCACCCAGCCCGATCAGCAGCACCTTTTCGGCGCCCTTCAGCGCCAGCGACTCGATCAGATAGGCGGTGACATGGGGCGAGGCCATCCAATGTCCCTCGGCCACGCGCAGCGGCAGATCCTCGTAGGCCCGGTCATGAAGATGGACGGGCAGGTAGCGCTCCCGGCGCTCGTGGCGCATCGCCTCGAGCACCAGCGGATCGCGAACGCCGCGGGCGCGGATCTGCTCGGCCACCATGCGTTCGCGTTTCACAAAATCGTCGGCCATTGCTTCACCTCCCTGCCCTTGCAGGGTATCACAGGTTGCAGCCTGCGGATTGATCCCGATCAACCTGCGGGCCGGGCCCCGGGTGATTGACATCGGTCAAGGACTTGGCCCGCGCCACGGGCGACGCTGCCCCCTGCGAAACTCAGAACGGGCGCTCCGATCATGCCGAAGAACGATGACAATTCCCCACAGGACCGCCCCGACGGGACCGAATGGCTGGCCTGGGGGTTGCTGGCCGCCTTTTTGCTGTTCGTCCTCTTCGGCGGGATGTGGCTGGAGCCGGCGACGCAGGGCCAATCCGTGCCCTACAGCGAGATGAAGCGCATGATTCGCGAGGGCGAGATCGACTCGGTCACGCTGCAGGAGCACGAGATCATCGCCACCCGGCAGGGAACCGAGGCAAGCGAGGCCAGGTACCTGAACGCCGTGACCCCGGCGCAGGACGACCCGGAACTGCTGCCGCTTCTGGAACAGCAGGGGGTCGAGATCACGGCCGAGAAGCCGCCGCAGGGATCGATCTTTTCCTACATGCTGCCCTGGATCGTGCTTCTGGGGTTCTACCTGTGGTTCCAGCGGCGCATGATCGGCAATCTCGCGGGCGGGATGGGCCCGACGCGCGGTGGGCTTTTGACCGGTCGGTTCGCAAAGCCGCAGAAACCGGCGCGCAAGATCACGTTCGACGACGTGGCCGGGCAGGACCAGGCCAAGCGCGAGGTTTCGGAACTGATCGATTTCCTGCGCGAGCCAGAGCGGTTCCAGCGCCTCGGCGCCGAGGTGCCCCACGGCGTGCTGCTGATGGGCCCGCCCGGCACCGGCAAGACGCTGATGGCCAAGGCATTGGCCGGAGAGGCGGACGTGCCGTTCTTCTCCACCTCGGGTTCCGAATTCATCGAGATCTTCGTGGGCGTCGGCGCGGGCCGGGTGCGCGCAATGTTCGAGGCCGCGCGCAAGGCCGCCCCCTCGGTCGTGTTCATCGACGAGCTGGACAGCATCGGGCGCACCCGCGGCACCGGGCTGGGCGGCGGCCATGACGAGCGTGAGCAGACGCTGAACCAGATCCTGGCCGAACTCGACGGCTTTTCCGAGCGCGAGGCGGTGGTCGTGCTGGCCGCCACCAACCGCCCCGACGTGCTGGACCCGGCGCTGCTGCGCCCCGGCCGGTTCGACCGGCACGTCACGCTGAACCTGCCCGACAAGGCGGCGCGGCGCGCCATCCTCGATATCCATGCCCGCAAGCTGCCGCTGGCCGACACCGCCGATCTCGACCTGATGGCCGCGGGTACACCGGGCTTTTCCGGCGCCGACCTGAAAAACCTGCTGAACGAGGCCGCCATCGCCGCGGCACGCCGCGGTGCCACGCTGATCGAGCGGATGGACCTGAACGAGGCGCGCGACAAGGTGATGATGGGCACGGTGCGCACGCTGGCCATCCGCCCCGACGAGCACCGCCGCCTGGCGGTGCACGAGTCCGGGCATACGGCGGCGGCCTTCTACCTGCCGGATGCCGATCCGCTCTACAAGGTCACCATCATTCCGCGCGGCCATGCACTGGGCGGCACCCATATGCTCAGCGAAAGCGAGCGTCATACCGAGGACGAAAACTACCTGCACGCACAGCTTGTCATCCTGCTGGCCGGGCGTGCGGCCGAGCGGCTGCTGATCGGCACCGTCAGCTCGGGCGCCGATGACGACATCCGGCGCGCCACCCGCATGGCGCGCGCCATGGTCGCACGCTGGGGCATGAGCCCCGAGCTCGGCCCCATCGACCTGCGCCGCAGCGAGGACCACCCGTTCCTCGGCCAGGCCATCGCCCAGCCCCGCGACCATTCGGACGCCACCGCCGCGCTGGTGGACAAGGCCGTGATGGAGCTGCTGAAACGGGCCGAGGAAACCGCGACGGAATTGCTGACCGAGCATCGCACCGAGATCGAGAACCTGATCGCAGAACTGGAAAAGCAGGAGACGCTGGAGTTCGGCGACATCCGCAGCCTGCTCGATCCCACCGGCACCCTTCAGCCGCAGCGCAAACTGGTGCAGGACACCTCGCGCGTGCCGCATGTGGGGGGCGAGCCGGGCTGAGGCCGCACCGCACGCGCCTCACGCCGCGGCGGGCTTCTGGCAATGCGGGCAGAAATAGGCGCTGCGTCCGCTGATCGCCTGGCGCCGCAGCGGGCCGCCGCAGCGGGGGCAGGCCGCGCCCTCCTGCCGGTGCCGCGCCAGCCAGTCCCCGGGCAGGTCCCGGCCGCCGGACAGGCGCAGGATGGCCTCCTTCAGCACCGACCGCATGGCGCGATGCAGGCCGTTCAACTGGTCGGCGCCCAGATCCCGGCCCTTGCTGCGCGGCGACAGCCCGGCGCGGAACAGGATCTCGTCGGAATAGACATTGCCGATCCCCGCCACCTTCGACTGATCCATCAGCGCGGATTTCAGGCTGCCGCGCGCGGCCCCGATCCGATCGGAAAACTCGCGCGCGGAAATCTGCTGCGCATCCGGCCCGACGCGGTGGGCGCGCAGATAGGCCTGCACGCCCTCGGTGAGCTCAAACCACCCCAGTTTTCGGGTCGTCAGGACCGCCAGGCGGCGCCCGTCGGTAAAATTCACGAGCAGGCAGATCCCGGCGGGGAGCGTCTCGCCGGAGGGAAGGAACCGCAATTCTCCGGTCATTCCGAAATGCATCACCAGCACCGCGCCGCGCGACGTTTCGGCGAACAGGATCTTCCCGTGGCGCGTCACACTGGCAAAGCGATCCTGTTCCAGTGCGGCGCGCAGCTCTGCCGGCGAGGCGCCATGCAGGAAGTCCGGGTCCTCCAGACGCACATACGCAATCGCCACCCCAAGGCCCCGCGCGGCGAAATCACGGCGGAAAACATCGACCTCTGGCAGTTCCGGCATCTCTGTCCCCGTGGGTGGAAATCTGTGCCGGCAGCCTCGCACGAAGGGCCGGGGCGCGTCTTGACACGCATCAAGGTGCGGGCGCGCAGGATGCGCGATCCTGCAGGCAAGAGGGTGCCGGGCTTTATCGCTTTTCATTGAGGTGCGCCATGTCTGACACAGAGATTGCAGAACGGATCGTATCGGTCGGGAACAAGCGGCTCGAGGGCATCCTGCGCCTGCCGCCGGACCCGATCGGCCTGGTCATCTTCGCCCACGGCGCGGGCAGCAGCCATTTGAGCCCCCGCAACAACAAGGTGGCCGAGGCCCTGGGGCGGCACCGCATCGCCACGCTCCTGTTCGATCTGCTGACCCTCGAAGAGGCCGCCGACCGCTCCAATGTCTTCGACATTCCCTTGCTCGGCGTCCGCATGATCGAGGCGCTGGACTGGGCGCAGGACCAGCCCGAACTGGCGAAGCTTCCGATCGGCCTGTTCGGTGCCAGCACCGGCGCCGCCGCGGCCCTCGTCGCCGCCGCGCGGGTGCCCGAGCGGGTCAACTCGGTCGTGTCGCGCGGGGGGCGGGTCGACATGGCGGGCGATTCCCTGCCGCTGGTGCGCGCGCCCACGATGCTGGTGGTGGGCAGCCTCGACTACACGGTGCTGGAGCTTAACGAGGATGCCGCCGCGAGAATGACCTGCGAGAAACGGCTGGAGGTCATTCACGGCGCCACCCACCTGTTCGAGGAACCCGGCAGGCTGGAAAAGGTGACCGAGCTTGCCGCCGACTGGTTCGCCACCCATTTCAAGGCCGCCGCACGGGGCTGAGGCCCGTCAGCCGCCGAGGTCGAGCGAAAGAGCGCCCGCGGGCCGGCGCAGGATCCGGCCCTCCCCCAGCAGGCTGTCGCGGCCGAGCATGTGGGCCAGCCAGTCCACCTCGTCCCCCCCGGCCCGCGCCAGACGGAAAGCGCAGCGGCGATAGGGCAGCATCTCCAGCCCGGCCAGCTTGCCGGTGGCGGGGTCGAGATCGGCGACATAGGCCAGCCCCAGATCGGGGCGATAGCTGTCCTGCCCGCCGATCCCCTCGTAATCGTTGATCAGGTCGCCGGCGCCATAGACGATCAGCTTGCCGCGATAGACCTCGATCCCCTTGGGGTGGTGCGAGGAATGGCCGAAAACCATGTCCACCCCGGCCCGGTCGATCAACGCGCGCGCCAGCGCCCGTTGCTGGAACGGCACGTCGAAGCCCCAGTTCGGCCCCCAATGCACCGAGAAAACCAACAGATCGCCCTCCCGGCGGAGGGGCGCGATGCGCTCGCGCAGGGCCGCCACCGTCGCCTCGGGATCGTCCGGCAGCAACGCGACGCCCGCCCGGTCCGGGCCGGCCTGCCACGCCTCCGGCACGCCGCTGGTCCCGCTGCCCATGGCGACGACCAGCAGCCGCCCCTTGCCCGGCGCCTCCAGCACCAGCGGGGCCTCGGCCTCCTGCGCTGTCCGCCCGGCGCCCGCCTGCCCGATCCCGGCTCCCTCCAGCACCTCCAGCGTCTCGATCAGCCCGGCATCCCCCCAGTCCAGAACGTGGTTGTTGGCCAGCGTGCAGGCGTCCAGCCGCGCGGCCGTCAGCGCGCCCAGATTCTCGGGCGACATGCGGTAATTTATGCCCTTCGGCCAATGGGTTCCGGCCTGGGTGATCGCGGTTTCCAGATTGACGATCCGCAGGTCGCAGTTTCGCTCGGAAAGGTCCGCCAGCAAGTCGCCCCAGATGTAGGGGAACGGCACGCCGCGCGGGATCGGGCCGCACCCCCGCTCGGCCAGGCTCACGTAATCCTCGGCGGAAGAAACCCAGCCTTCGAACAGGCGCGGATCGCTTGGATGGGGCAGGATCTGATCGATCCCGCGCCCCGTCATCACGTCGCCCGCCAGGAAAAGCCGCAGGCCCGCAAACCCGCCTTGGCCGTTCTTATCCATGACGCCCTCCTGCGATCATCGCATCGGCTTCCCCAAGTCGGCCAGAAAAATTGATTTCGATCAATGCTCTTTGAGACAGGTGCGTTAGAGCGGTATGCTAAGTTCATCTCCCTTCTGGGATCACGGAAAGGACCAACGACATGCGAGCGGCCATCTCCGCGTTCATCGTCCTGCTCGCCGCGCATGGTGCGCAGGCCGAGACATTGACCGTCACCGCACAGCCGATCACCGAGTGGAAATCGGTCTATGGCGAGGTCGAAACCCGAGACCGCGTGCCGGCGCGCGCCCGGATCGGGGGGACCATCGTCACATTGGCCGTGACCGAGGGCGACCGGGTCGAGACCGGCGCGCAGATCGCGGTGGTCGAGGATGACAAGCTGGCCTTCCGGCTCGATTCGCTCGACGCGCAGCTGGAGGCGCTGACGGCGCAGCTGGAAACGGCTCAGGCCGATCTGACGCGCGGCGAGCAACTGATCGAGCGCGGTTTCATCACCGGCCAGCGGCTGGAGCAGCTTCAGACCCAGGTCGACGTGATCCAGGGCAACATCCGCAGCCTCGAATCCGAACGGCTGATCGTCGCGCAGCAGGTCGCCGAGGGCGAGGTGCTGGCCCCCGAAGAGGGCGTTGTCCTGTCGGTGCCGATCTCGCGCGGCTCGGTGGTCACACCGGGCGAGGCGGTGGCGGTTCTCGGCGGCGGCGGCGTCTTCCTGCGCCTCGCGGTGCCCGAGCGGCACGCCGGCGACCTGGCCGAGGGCGACACCATCCAGATCGCGGCCACGGCCGACAGCGCCGAGATGCGCAGCGGCCGGCTGGTCAAGCTCTACCCGCAGATCTCGGGCGGCCGGGTTCAGGCCGATGTCGAGGTCGAGGGGCTGGACGCGCGTTTCGTGGGCCGCCGCGTGCCCGTCCGCCTGCCGGTGGGCGAGCGTCAGGCGATCCTCGTCCCCGAGGCCGCGCTGTCGCGCGCGGGCGGGCTGGACATCGTGGAAATTGAGACCGAGGCCGGCGAGGTGCTGGGCCGCGCCGTGGTGCCCGGCCAGACCGTGATGGTCGAGGGCGCGCCCTGGCGCGAGATCCTGACCGGGCTTGAGGAAGGTGACCGGGTGGTGCTGGGCCATGAGTGACGACACGCAAACGCCGCAAGGGGTCCTGGGCCTGGCCGGGCGCCTGACCCAGGCCTTCATCGCCTCGCCGCTGACGCCGCTGTTCCTGATGGCCTCGCTCGCCGTGGGCCTGATCGCGCTGGTCAGCCTGCCCCGCGAGGAGGAGCCGCAGATTTCGGTCCCGCTGGTGGATATTCACGTCAATGCCGACGGGCTGGCGGCCGAGGACGCGCTGAAGCTGATCACCGAGCCACTGGAGACCATCGTCAAGGGCATCGACCAGGTCGAGCACGTCTATTCCGACACCCGCGACGACCGGGTGATGGTGACCGCCCGCTTCGAGGTCGGCGTCTCGGCCGACACCGCCATCCTGCGGGTGCGCGACAAGATCCTGGCCAATCTCGACAGGATCCCGGTGGGCATTCCCCAGCCACTGGTCGTGGGCCGCGGCATCGACGACGTGGCCATCGTGTCGCTGACTTTCGCGCCCGCGCCGGGGCAGGACGCGGTCACCGCCGCCGACCTGACCCGCATCGCCCGCGAGGTCGAGGCGCAGCTCTCGCGCATCCAGGACGTCGGCCTGACCTATATCGTCGGCGGCACCGAGGACGCGCTGCGCATCTCGCCCGACCCGGAGCGGCTGGCGCTTTACGGCGTCACGCTGCAACAGCTGGCCGGCAAGGTGCAGGGCGCCAACAGCGCCGCCCCCGCGGGCAACCTGCGCGACGAGGGCGAGCAGATCGGGCTGGTCATCGGCAAGACCCTCTCCACCCCGACCGAGATCGGCAATCTGGAACTGACCGCGCGCGACGGGCGCACCATCTACGTGCGCGACGTGGCGGATGTGGAATTCGTCACCGACCTAAACGAGGAGCATGTCGCGACCCTCACCCAGGATGCGGACGGCGGGATCACCCGCCGCCCGGCAGTGACGCTGGCCCTGGCCAAGCGCGCGGGCGCCAACGCCGTGACCGTGGCCGAGGAGGTCCTGCACCGGGTCGAGGCGATGGAGGGCGGGATCATCCCGCACAGCGTCGAGGTCGAGATCACCCGCGACTACGGCGAAACCGCCAATGAAAAGGCCAACGAGCTGCTGTTCCACCTCGGGCTGGCCACGGTCTCCATCGTGGCGCTGGTGCTGCTGACCATCGGCTGGCGCGAGGCGGTGGTGGTGGCCCTAGTCATCCCCGTCACCATCCTGCTGACGCTCTTTGCCGCCTATATCATGGGCTACACGCTGAACCGGGTGTCGCTGTTCGCGCTGATCTTCTCGATCGGGATCCTGGTGGACGACGCCATCGTGGTGATCGAGAACATCGCGCGGCACTGGGCCAAGGACGTGCGCAAGCCGCGCCTGACCGCGGCGATCGAGGCGGTGGCCGAGGTCGGCAACCCCACCATCGTGGCCACGCTGACCGTGGTGGTGGCGCTGTTGCCGATGCTCTTCGTGTCGGGCCTGATGGGCCCCTACATGAGCCCGATCCCGGCCAATGCCTCGGCGGCGATGATCTTTTCCTTCTTCGTGGCGGTGATCATCACGCCCTGGCTGATGGTCAAGGTCGCCGGCAAGAAGGACATGTCGGCCCATGGCGACGAGGACACCTATGGCGGGCACAAGCATTTCAGCCCGATGGGCCGGGTCTATGCCGCCATGGCCCGCCCGATCCTGCGCAGCAAGGCCGCGTCCGGCCTGTTCCTGCTGGTGGTGGTGGTGCTTTCCTTCGGCTCTCTGGGCGCGCTTTATACCCGCGACGTGACGGTGAAGCTGCTGCCCTTCGACAACAAGTCGGAACTGGCGGTGGTCATCGACCTGCCCGAGGGCGCCCCGGTCGAGGCCACGGACGCCGTGGCGCAGACGGCCGCCCGCCTGGCGCTGGACCTGCCCGAGGTGATCTCGGCGCAGACCCATGCCGGCACGGCCGCGCCCTTCAACTTCAACGGGCTGGTGCGGCACTACTACCTGCGCCAGAGCCCCGAGATGGGCGATGTGCAGCTCAACCTCACCCCCAAGGGCGAGCGCGAGCGCACCAGCCACGACATCGCGCTGGAACTGCGCGAGCGGATGCAGGAGCTCGACATTCCCAAGGGCACGGTCCTGAAGGTGGTCGAGCCGCCCCCGGGCCCGCCGGTGATCTCGACCCTGCTGGCCGAGATCTATGGCCCCGATGCCGAGACCCGGCACCAGGTCGCGACCAAGGTCCGCGCCGCGTTCGAGGACGTGCCCTACGTGGTCGATGTCGATGACAGCCACGGCACCCAGCCGCGCCGCCTACGCGCCCAGCTTTCGGCCAGCGACATGGATTTCTTCCGTGTCCAGGAAAGCGACGCGTTGCAGACCCTGCGCCTGCTGAACGCCACGACCACGGTGGGCTATTCGCACCGCGGCGAGGGCCGCCGCCCGATCCCGATCGTGGTCGCCCGCGAACGCGGCGACCGGGTGATGGACGCGCGCGCGCTCTCGACCCCGGTGCCGGCCAACGCCATCCCGGGCAGCCGCGGCATCGTCGAGCTGGGCGATGTCGTGCAGGTCACCGAGGAACGCGCCTCGGTCCCGATCTTCCGGCACAACGGCTATGACGTGATCATGGTCACGGGCGAGCTGGCCGGCGAGTTCGAGGCGCCGCTTTACGGCATGCTGGCCGTGGCCGACCGGCTGGACGCGATGGAGTGGGAGGACGGCCAGAAGCCGCAGGTCAAGCTGCATGGCCAGCCGATCAGCACCGAGCAGCCTGTGCTGCTGTGGGACGGCGAGTGGGAGGTGACCTGGATCACCTTCCGCGACATGGGCGCGGCCTTTGCGGTGGCGCTGCTAGGCATCTACATCCTGGTGGTGGCGCAGTTCGGCAGCTTCCGCCTGCCGCTGGTGATCCTGACGCCGGTGCCGCTGACCTTCCTGGGGATCATGGCCGGGCACTGGCTGTTCAACGCGCCGTTCTCGGCCACCTCGATGATCGGCTTCATCGCGCTGGCGGGGATCATCGTGCGCAACTCGATCCTGCTGGTGGATTTCATCCGCCACGCCGACCCCGAACGGCGCGTGACGGTGGACATCCTGATCGAGGCCGGCGCGACCCGGTTCAAGCCGATCCTGCTGACCGCCATCGCGGCGATGATCGGCGCGGTGGTGATCCTGGCCGACCCGATCTTCCAGGGGCTGGCGATCTCGCTGCTGTTCGGGCTGCTGTCCTCGACGGCGCTGACGGTGCTGGTGATCCCGGCGATCTACCGGCTGTTCAAGACCTGAACGGGGGGCGCCCGCCGCCCCTTCGAAAATGGAGTTTTGACAACCAGCGCGGCCCGGATCGGGCCGCGCCTAATACGTGACGGTCACCACGACGGTGTCGGAATAGGCGCCCGGCGGCGGCGTGGTCTGCGGCGGAACGCGGCCAAAGACCGTGTAGTTCTGCGTCCCCCCGCCGCCGGCCCCGACCTGATCTGCGCCATCGGCGGCCTCACCCCAGACGTTGCTGCGCGCCGCATCCTGGTAGAGTTCGTATTGCACCTCGTTCGCGGCGCCGTCCTGCATCCGCCGCCCGCCCGGGGCCGTGCCGTAGAGGCCGTAATTCAACTCCAGGTCATAGGCGGTGTCCCGGGTGCAGGTCACGTCGATCTGGCTGCTGGAATCGATGTTGCCGTTCAGCACCCCCACTGTCCCGAAATCGAGGTTCCCGGCCGTGACCAGGCATTCCGGGGCGACCTGCGCGCGCGCCTCGAAGGTGAAGGTTTCGGTATGATCCGTGCAGAGCAACAGAAGCGTGCAGGCCCGGTAATCGACCCGGACGTCGATCGGATCGCGGTCGAACAGCGAGGCGTAACTGCCCGGCGCCACCGCGCCCTGCCCCCCCCGGCACGCGGCCGTAGAAGGGGATCTCGATCGGCTGCTCGTTCAGAAGCGTCAGAACGTTGGCATCCGAAACCGTGATCGGCGAACCGCCATTGGTCCAGTAGTCGGACCCGAGCACCTGGGTACGGGCGCTGTCCGTGTACAGTTGGAAGTTCAGGTCCGTCGCTGTCGTCCCGCTGGTCATCTGCCGCGCCGAGGGCGTGGCCCCGCCCCGCCCCTCGCCGATGTGGATCGTGATCTCCAGGGTCGAAATCAGCCCGAGCACATTGAAACACTGTGCAGTGATCAACCCGCTGCTATCGGTTGCACCACCTCCCAGCACATCGACCGTCCCAAAGTCGATATCCGTCGCGCTGAACAAACAACTCTGCGCACGTGCGTCCGTACCGGCCACGAGCATGGCCAGCACGAGAAGGGCGGGCCACAGCCCGAGCCACCTCGTCATTCGCATATCACTCCCTGGACCCGGGCTATGGTTCCCGGTTCATCCTTGTAGTTGAATGTTTCCGTGCAGGTGCTGCCATAGCGGGATCGAACCGTCCAGCTATTCCGCGCGGAAAGGCCGGTCACGTAGACCAGCCCGTCATAGCCCACCAGGAACGGTTCACCGGTTGCCGCCATTGTCGCCTGCAGGCCGACCTCGACCGGGGTGCCCGCGGGGGTCAGCAGCTCGACCAGCGCGCTGGCGGGGTTGGGGTCGATGCCGAAATCCAGCTTCACGCCGTTTCGAAAGGCGGGGCGGACGACCTGATGCGTGTTCGGAATATCGGCATCGATGGGCAGGCTGGCCGGGTCGATGGACACCGCGCTGGTCTCGTAGGAACGAAGGCCCGGCACCAGCAGCTTGCCGCCGGGGCCGGTCTTGCCGACCGGGCGGTTCTGAAAGGCCACCTCGACGCCGGGCGCGCCGGCATCGACGACGGCAAAGGCATCATCCACCCGCCGCGACAGGAACAGCCCGCCACCGGCCACCACCAACGCCCCGTCCGCACGCAGGCCGACGCTGTGCTCGCTGTCCGAGGCGCGGGCGGCGACGTCGATGCGGCCGTGGTCAAAGCGCTTTCCGGCCCGGGCATGGACGCTGTCATAGGCGTTGCGGACGGCCTGGATGCGCCAGTCCCAGCCCGTCTCCCGATCCTTGGAATGGCCCGAGGCGGTGAACGTGGAATGCAGGCGGCCGTCGCGCTGATCGACCCGGACCGAGGCGTGGTGCCGCGCCCCCAGCGGCACATGCACGCCCAGGCCGAAAACCGTATCGGGATCGTCGCCGTCCACTGCCAGCGCCGAGAGGTTGAGCGAGGTGCTGCCCGCGAACTGGCGGGTGTAGGAGAGCCCCAGGCTTTCCTCGCGGCTGCCGCCGGAACGCTCGGCCCGGGCATAGAACAGGCTGGCCGATGCATCATTCGCCCCGCCCAGGGGCAGGGCGAGCGACAGGGTGTCGAGTTCGGAGATGGACTGGGTCAGGGGCGCCGCGGCGCCCTCGGCGCTGATCCGGGCGACATCATAGAACTCTCCCCAGCGGCGCATCATGCGCCCCGACAGCCACGCCTCGCCCAGCGCGAACCGGCCCGAAAGCTCGCCCAGCGTGCCGCTGCCCGCGGGCGCGCTGCTCTGGGCCAGGCTCAGCGAGGCCGTGCCCAGCGTGCCGATGCGCAGGGTGGCGCCCATGCCCCCCATCCGGAGCCCCTCGCCCGCCTCGGCATGGCCCATCAGGGTCAGCCCGTCGGTCAGCCCGTAGCGCAAGGTCGCCACGCCGTAGAGCCCCGAGCCGTAGCGGTCGCTGTCGGTGCCGATGCCCAGTCGGGGGTGACCGGCGGCCAGCGCGTAATCCGCCATGCCCTTGCGCAGCAGATCGGCGGAAACGAGGAACGGCAGGTCGACCTGCGTCTCGCGTCCGGTCACGTCGCGCAGGATCACCCGCGCCTCGCCCGCGCCGGTGCCGAAGGGCAGGTCGGTCAGGGCGAAGGGGCCGGCGGGCACCTGGGTTGCGAAACGGCGCAGCGCGCCGGAATAGACCTCGACCGTCGTGGGCACGGCGGCGCTGCCCTCGAAATCGGGCAAAGGGATGGTCACCAGGTCGGGGCGCAGGGCGAAATTCCGCTCCAGCAGGATGCCGCCCAGCCGCACGGGCCGGGCCCAGTTCGGCCCGCGCGTGGTCAGGTCCCCCACCTGAACCTGCAGCGCCGGGCCGGGAAAGGCGCTGCGCCAATAGCTGTCCAGCCGGCGATAGCGGAGCCTGCCGCGCCCGTCCTGCCTGGCATGGGTGAACCCGTGGTTGAGCGCGCCTTTCGGCAGGAACAGGCGGGCATCGAAATCCCCGGCGAAGAACGTCGAGGGGCCAGAAACGCCCTGCCCGCTGCGCCGTTCCGCCGTCAGGTTGTAGTTCAGGACCAGGCCGCTGCCGGCGTCGACCTCCGGCCGCTCTTCGGGGCCCGGCGCCGGGGCGGCGCTGACGATCCTGGGCGCGCGGGCAGTCTCGGACGCATCGATGTGCAGCACCTGGGTGGTGTGATCGATCCGGGCCACGACCCCGGGCAGCCGGTCCAGCCGCACCTCGCCCGCCCGCGCCAGGGGATCGGGCGAGACCCCCACCTCGCGCAGGTCCTCGGCATCGGCCAGCAATCCACCCTCGCCCGTGGGCGTCACCCGGATGATCAGGTTGGACGGCTGGCCGTTAACATAGACCTCGAGATAGAGATCCTGCGCCGCGATGGAGGAACGCCCCGGAGCGCCCGCAAACACGCCCAGGATCGTGGCCAGCAGAACGCCGACGGCCAGGCCCCGGAACCGCGATGCGCTAACGCCCCGCGACATCTGTCCGGATGGCACCCTGGTTGGTTTCGGCACGCAGTTCCAGCCGCCCGCCGCCGACCCCCTGTTTCAGGACCCAGCGCATCTCCGACCCACCCAAAACGTATCCGAACAACCCGTCTTGGCGGTACACCGTGCGCCCGTTGCGAAGCAGGCGCAGGTCTGCCAGTTTCAGCCGGCTCTGCCCCGCATTCCGGGCGGTCAGCACGGCCGCCCCGCCCTGGCGCCGGATGCTCCACCGAACATCCGCGCGCGTCGCGCCGCGCGCGGTGAAGAACACCGGGATGCGCAGCCGCGTGGCAAAGGCGACCTGCCCCGGGCGCAATCGCGAACGGTCGGGGATCTCGTCGATAAAGACGCGATAGGCTTCCTCATCGTTCACCCGTGTCTTTGCCGTCCGGATGATGCGGACCGTCTGGGTCGCCCCGGGGGCGAGCTGCGTCATCGGCGGAGAGACCACGACCTCGCGGGTCGGCACATAGCGTTCCGAACCGCCCTCCTGCACCCAGCGGAACACCCGTGCCTGCACGACGATCGGCGCGTCGCCGCCGTTGCGCAGGGTCAGCGTTTCGGTCGCGCCCGGGGCCGGGATATCGAGCGAAGTCGGGGCAACGCGCAGCCCTTCGGCATGCGCCATGCCCCAGGCCATCGCGCTCAGCGCGGCGACGAGCGAGAGAAGACGGACCACCCTCCTAGCCAAAGCCATGCCTGCACCTACCCGATCAGAACGTCACGGTGACAGTGATCGTGTCCGAATAGCTGCCCGCCGCCGGGGTCGTCTGGGACGGCACCCGGCCATAGACCGTGTGGGACTGGGTGGCGCCGGTGCCTGTGCTGGAAAGGGTGTCCGTTGTCAGAGTTTCGCCCCAGTTCACCGTACGCGACGCGTCCTGGTACAGCCGGTAGGTGACCGTGTTCGAGCCATCGGTCATCAGCCGGTCCGTTGTGGTGCCGCCGGCGGTCGTGCCCGCGTCGAGGCCGATCTCGTAGGCGGTGGAGGAGGTGCAGACCACCTGAATGTCCGCCGTAGCGTCGGTATTCGCCGACAACACCCCGACAGTGCCGAAATCCAGCGCCGCAGGCGCGGTGACCGCACAGTCCGCCTGAATGACGATGGTAACATTGAATGTATCGGTAACCGTGGCGGCCTGCGCCACTTGCGAGAAGACCATCGCGCCGCACGCGCCGACGATGGCAAGGGACTTCATCTTTTCATTACTGCTCTGCGCTCGTTCCTGCTCGACGGCCGCGCATGCCCTTGTCCGGATGGAAATGAACCAGGCAAGGGCGCCCGGCTGCCATTCATTGATTGCCCAAAAAACGGGCGCTACTGGCTTTTTCAAACTAAATTCAGGCTAACAATGTATTTCTTCTCTGAGAAGAAAATCCGATCAAGCACATTGCTTTGCGTTGTCGCAGCCTGCCGGAAACGGCGCTGCGACGGGCATCCGGGCCCATGCGCGCCGGGTTTCAGGGGATGCGCAGGATACAGGTGCAGCGCGCTTCCTGGGCGATCTCGGCCAGGCTGCCGGCCTGGCCTCCGGTCTCGGCGAATAGCAGGTTGCGCGGATTGAGCGAGGCGATCCGGTCATGCAGACTCCGCTCGTCGCCGAAGCGTTCGACCACGGCCGGGGCGAGGGCGGGGTCCGGTTCCGCCCCCGGTGCCAGCAGAAGGCGCAGGGGATGCCCCGTGCGGGCCGCCTGGGCGGCGGCAAGCCCTGCCAGAAACGGATCGGTATCGGCGCGCAGCACCAGCACGACGTCGCGCACAGGCGCGTGGCGCGGTGCGCCCGACGCCACCAACAACGTGCCGCCCTCCATCATCTCGCCCAGGATCGCCCCGATCCGCCCCCGCTGATGCCGGAAGGACCAGCGCAGCGCCGCCTCCTCGGCGGCGCGGGCCAATGCGGCCTCGAACCGGCGGGCATCGCCGCGAAAGGCGGCCTCCATCGCGGCGGCGTCGATCGCGCTCAGCGCCCGGCCATGCGGGCCGATCAGCCGCGCCGACGGCAGGCCCGACAGCGCCAGGACGGCGTCCTGCTCTATCAGCAGCCCCTGCAGATCGCCCTTCAACTGCGCGGCAATCTCGGCCGCCAGCGCCAGGGCGTCGCGCGCCTCGGCAAAGCTGGTGGCGCTGAGTATGACCCGTGCCGCGCTCATGGCTTGTTCCGCCCCGCCTCGTCGTTTTTCAGCCCGAAGACCCGGCGGCGCTCGGCAAAGTCCTGCAGCCGCGCCTCGACCAGCGCATTCACGCTGCCCTCCGGGAAAAGCCCATCGGCGCCGCGCGCGCCGGCCTCGCGCCCTGTCAGCAGGGCGATGCCCTGATCGATGGTGGCGATGGGAACGATGCGGAACCGGTCGGCCTCGACCGCCTCGACCACGCGCCGGCGCAGCACCAGGTGCTTGATATTGGTCTCCGGGATCAGCACCCCCTGCCGGCCGGTCAGGCCGCGCTCGGCGCAGATGTCGAAGAAGCCCTCGATCTTCTCGTTCACCCCGCCAATGGGCTGGACGTCCCCGAACTGGTTGACCGAGCCGGTCACCGCGAAGGACTGGTCGATCGGCAGTTGCGACAGGGCCGACAGCAGCGTGAACAGCTCCGCCGCGGAGGCGCTGTCTCCCTCGATGCCGCCATAGCTCTGCTCGAACACCAGGCTCGCCCAGAGCGACATCGGCTCGTTCGGCGCGTATTGCCCGGCCAGGAAGCCCGACAGGATCATCACCCCCTTGGAATGGAGCGGCCCGCCCAGTTCGGTCTCGCGTTCGATGTCCACGACCTTGCCGCTGCCCACGCGCACCCGCGCGGTGACCCGCGAGGGACGGCCGAAACGGCTCTTGCCGATCTCCAGCACGGAAAGCGCGTTGATCTGGCCCACGCGCGCGCCGTCGGTGTCGATCATCATCGTGCCGCGCTGGATCATTTCCTGGCTCAGCTCGCGCAGGCGGCCGGCGCGCCGCTCGGCCGCCTCGATGGCATCCTCGATATGGGGCGCGCCGATGACCTCGGCCCCCGCCGAGGCGGCCCAGTGGTCGGCCTCGCGCAGGATATCCGACAGCCGCCCGAGGTTCAGGGTGAAGCGTTCCGCATCGTCGGTCAGCCGGGTGCTTTCCAGCAGCAGGCGCTTCACGCCGGGGGCATCCAGGGGGCGCAGCTCTTCGCGCTTGGCAATGGTGCCGGCCAGCCGGGCGAAGAGGTTCGCGCTGTCGCCGTCCCGCGGCATCCGGTCGTCGAAATCGGCCTCGAGCTTGAACAGCTCGGCAAACTCGGGGTCGAGCGCGGTGAGCAGGTAGTAGAGCATCCGCTCGCCCACCAGCACCACCCGCAGCTTGACCGGGATCGGGTCGGGCTCGAGCGTCGCGGTGGAAATCAGGCTCAGCCGCTCGCCGGGCGAATAGATCGAGATCTCGCCGCCGCGAAGGACGCGTTTCAACGCGTCCCAGGCGAAGGGCTCGGTCAACACCTGGCGTGCATCCAGCACCAGGAAACCGCCGTTGGCGCGGTGCAGGGCGCCGGCCCGGATCATGGTGAAGTTGGTCACCAGCGCGCCCTGCTCGGCAGCGTATTCGATCCGGCCGATGAGGTTGCCCAGCGTGGGCAGGCTTTCCTCGACGACCGGCGCGCCCTGGCCCGCCAGGTCAGGCTGCGAGACCATCACGTTGACGGCATAGCGCTGGAACTGCGGCTTGGCGTAATGCTTGGTGGTGGCAACGGGGAAGGCCCCGACGGTTGCGCCATCCTCGCGGATCAGGAACAGCTCGGCGTTTTCGATGATGTCGCCGCGCATCGCGTCGAGGAACGCCAGCGCGTTTTCCTGTCCGGTGAATTCGGCCTTCACCTCGGACAGGGTGTCATCGACAACCTGTTCCGTCATCTCGACATTCAGCGCCTCGACCTCGCGGCGCTGCTCCTTCATGCCCTTGGGGACCTGCTTGAGGATTTCCTCCAGTTCGGCGCTGATCTCGGACATGGCGGCGTCGATGCCCTCGCGGGTTTCATCGGGCAGCTCGCGATAGGCCTCTGGCGTCAGGACCTCGTCGCCCTTGCGCGGCGCCACGCCGAAGCCCATCGGCGTGCGCATGATCGCCACGCCCCGTTCGCGGGCCTTCTCGGCCAGATCGCCCATCGCCTGTTCCTGGCGGTCGGAATAGGCCTCTTCGATGGCCCGGCGGCGGGCCTGGTAATCCTCGGACTCGAAGACGGCCGGGATTTCGTTGGCCAGTTCGTCGATCAGCTTCTCCACCGCGTCCTTCAGCACCCGCGCCCGGCCCGGCGGCAGGTCCATCGCGCGCGGGCGGCGGGCATCATCGAAATCGTTGACATAGACCCAGTCGCTCGGCCGCGGCATCGCCTCGGCGGCCTCGGACAGCAGCGCGCGCACCGCGCTGTGCCGGCCGGTGCCGGGATTGCCCAGCACGAACAGGTTGAAATCCGGGAACCGGGTCTTGGCCGCCATCCGCAGCGCATCGAGCGCGCGATCCTGCCCCGGCCAGTCCTCGAGCGGTTCGAGATCGGCGGAGGTGGTGAAGTCGAGGGCGATGTCCTCGACACCACGGGCAAGCTGAGAAGCCTCAAGGGGTGTTCCGGGTTCGGGCGCCATGGTTTCTCCTTCACTCGGCCTTCAGTTGTCAGCGAACACGTTTTGCGGGGCGACCGCAAGATCCGAGCGCGCTAGCGCCCCTCCAACGCCGTCGCCCCGGCGACGACATCCAGCATCTCGGTGGTGATCTGTTCCTGCCTACGCTGGCGATAGAGCGCATCCATCTCGGCCAGGTGGTCGCGGATGCCGCGCTCGGCCGATTGCATGGCCGCGAGCCGCGAGGCATGCTCGCTGGTCTGGGCCTCGGCCAAGGCGCGGTAGATGCGCACGAAGACATGCTCGCGGATCAGCCGGGCCAGCATCACCTCGCGCGTCTCGGTATAGGTCGGCAACCGGCGCGACGGCCACGGCCGCCCCGCCTGGTGGCGGATATAGGCGGGCGAGACCGGCAAGAGCGACATCGCCACCGGACGCGCCGGGGCCTCGGCGGTCTGGACCGCGTGCGCGATGCGCACCCGGCGGATGCCGTGATCGTGCCGCCAGGCATCGGCCAGCGCCAAGAGCGCGCCGGTGGTCTCTCGTATCCCCGCGACCGAGCCGGGCGTGCTGTAGATCACGCCGGGCGGACGGCCCGCCCCCTCCAGCAAATCGGCCACGCGCATGCCCACCGCCGCGACCCGTGCCGGGGCGCCGTGTTCGGCGATATCCTCCAGCGCCGCGCCGACGGCCACGTCGTTGAACCGGCCGCAAAGGCCGTGATCCGAGCCCAGGACGATCAGCCCCACCGGCCCCTGCGCCGCGTCGGCCTCGGAGGCGCGCAGGGCGCGTTCGGCCACCTCCCGGTCGCGCAGCAGGATCTGCAGGCCCTGGTCCACCGTCTCGTCATAGGCGCGCACGGCGTGGCTGGCGCGCTCGCAGCGGCGGATGGTGACGGCCGAGAGCGTCTTCATCGTGCGCACGATGGATTGCAGGTCGCGGCTGGTGGCGATGCGCCGCTGCAGGGCCTCAAGCGTCTCCATCGCCGCCCTCCCCGGTTTCCAGGTGGGCAAGGGCCCCGCGGGCGGCCTGGATCAGCGCCTCGCGGTCGCCCTCGGTGAATTCTTCGCCGTCCTCGATCCGGCGGCAGGCGAGGCCGGCGCGCTGACGGATGGCGGCGGCGATGGCCTTTTCGGCCTCGTGCATCCGCTCGGGCGGCCACTCGTCCAGCATGCCGCGGGTGGCAGCCATAAGGATGGCGATCTGCTCGGGCGGGGCGGGGCGTTCATCCTCGCGCTGGCGCAGCGCCGCGCGCACCAGCCGGCCCCGGGCGAGCTTCAGCTTGGTGTCCTCGTCCAGCCGGGTGCCGAAGCGCGAGAACACCTCCAGTTCCTCGAACTGGGCGAAGGAGAGGCGCAGGTCGCCCGCCACCGCGCGATAGGCCGGCAATTGCGCCTTGGCGCCCACGCGGCTGACCGATTTTCCGATGTCGATGGCGGGCAACTGGCCCTTTTCGAACAGGTCGGGCGAGAGATAGACCTGACCGTCGGTGATCGAGATCAGGTTGGTCGGGATATAGGCCGAGATGTTCTGCGCCTGGGTCTCGATCACCGGCAGCGCGGTCAGCGAGCCGCCCCCCAGGCCGGGCCGCAGGCGGGTGGCGCGCTCCAGCAGGCGGGAATGGATGTAGAAGATATCGCCGGGATAGGCCTCGCGCCCCGGCGGGCGGCGCAGCAGCAGAGACAGCTCGCGATAGGCGCGGGCGTGGCGGGTGAGGTCGTCATAGACGACCAGCACGTCCTCGCCGCGGGCCGTGAACCATTCCGCGATCGAGGTGGCGGCGTAGGGCGCGATGAATTGCAGGCCCGGCGCATCCTCGCTGCCCGCCACCACCACCACGGTGCGCGCCAGCGCCCCCTCGCGGCGCAGGGTCTCGATCACGTGGGCCACGGCCGAGGCGCGCTGGCCTACGGCGCAATAGATGCACAGCCCCGGCCGCGCGGCGGCGCCGGAACCGCCCGGCCGCCCCGCCTGGTGGCTGAGGATGGCGGACAGCGCGATGGCGGTCTTGCCGGTCTGGCGGTCGCCGATGATCAGCTCGCGCTGGCCGCGCCCGATGGGAATGGCGGCGTCGATGGCCTTGATCCCGGTCTGCAGGGGCACCTCGACCGGCGCGCGGTCGAGGATGGCGGGGGCGGGTCGTTCCACCGGCCAGCGGGTCCGGGAACGCACCGGCCCCCGCCCGTCCAGCGGCTGGCCCAGCGCATCGACCACCCGGCCCAACAGCACGCGCCCGACAGGCACGTCGATCACCCGGCCCGTGCGCCGCGCCTCGGCCCCCACCTCCAGCCCTTGGGCAGGGCCGAACAGGATCACCCCGGCGTGGCCTTCAGTAATGTCGGTGGCCGCCCCCATCAGTCCGCCGGGGAAGGCGATCAGTTCGTCCGCGGTGAGTTCCGAAAACCCCTCGACCTCGGCGATGCCGGCGCCGACGCGGGTGACGGTGCCGATCTGCTCGGCCCTGAGCGCGGCGCGGTGATCGGCGAGCCCCTCGTCGAGCCCCGCGATGATCCGCCCTGCAAACCCGTCAAGCACGCTCATGGCCTAGTCCGCCTCGTTCAGCGTATCCAGCGCGCCGGAACGCTCCAGCACCTCGGCCATCTCTTCCTCGAGATCGTCGAGATAGGCGTCGACGCTCCAATGCAGGGTCTCGCCCCGCACCTTCAGCCGGATGCCGCAGATCATCTCGGGATCGGTTTCGAAGGCCACCTGCACGTCCACGGCGATCCGGTCGCGGACCGCCGCCGCCAGCCGGTCACGCAGCGCCTCGGACAGATCGAAGGCGCTGGCAATGGTCACCGCCGCGCCGCCGCCATGCGCGGCCGCGCGCAGGTTTTCCAGCGTCTCGCCCTCCAGCGCCGCCAGCCGCGACAGGAAGGTCTCGGCGATGGCGGGCTCCAGATCGGCG
>Ga0207799_100335_pt1 | contig 22652 bp, 19 predicted proteins | sample TtanPargueraPR_4_FD_187742 | JGI IMG/M metagenome (GOLD analysis project Ga0207799, IMG submission 187742) | Aerobic enrichment media microbial communities from Bioluminiscent Bay, La Parguera, Puerto Rico - Tt and M2 (SPAdes) | ecosystem: Environmental > Aquatic > Marine > Unclassified ...
CGACCATGGTGCGGCTGCTCAACCGGCTGATCGAGCCGACGGCGGGCAGCGTTCTGATCGACGGGACGGACATCGCCGCCATGTCGGACCAGGAACTGCTGAACCTGCGCCGCAAGGATATGAGCATGGTCTTCCAGTCCTTCGCGCTGATGCCGCATCTGTGCATCGTGGACAACACCGCCTTCGGCCTCGAACTGGCCGGGGTCGGGCGCGAGGAACGGAGCCAGCGGGCGATGGCCGCGCTCGACCAGGTCGGGCTGGCGGCCTGGGCCGACAGTTATCCGGACGAACTGTCCGGCGGCATGCAGCAGCGGGTCGGCCTGGCCCGCGCCCTGGCCAGCGATCCGGCGGTGATGCTGATGGATGAGGCCTTCTCGGCCCTCGACCCGCTGATCCGCACCGAGATGCAGGACGAACTCCTGCGCCTGCAGACCGAACACCGGCGCACCGTCATCTTCATTTCGCACGACCTCGACGAAGCCATGCGCATCGGCGATCGGATCGCCATCATGGAAGGCGGCCGGGTCGTGCAGGTCGGCACGCCGGAAGAGATCCTGAACGATCCGGCCGACGACTACGTGCGCTCGTTCTTCCGCGGGGTGGATGTTTCGACGGTCTTCACCGCGGGCGACATCGCCAAGCGCAAGCAGACGATCGTCATGGACCGCGAGGGGATCGGAATCCGTTCCGCCATCAACCGGATCGAGGATTCGGATCGCACATACGCCTATGTCGTGTCGGGCGACCGCAAGTATCACGGCGTCGTTTCCGTGGATACCTTGAGCGAAGCCCACAAGCGGGGCGAGACGAAAATCAGTGCCGCATACATGAGCGATGTGGAGCCCATTTCGGCGGATACGCCGGTCGCCGACCTGATCGGCGATGTGGCCCGCACCCCTTGCGGCGTGCCGGTGGTCGACGAGGCCGGACGCTATATGGGCGTCATCTCGAAGGCGGCGCTCCTGGAGACGCTCGACCGGCAGACGGAAGGGACCAATGGCAATGGCTGAACAAGCAAGCAATCCCTGGGCGGCCGCGACCGAAACCCCCGCCGCCCCGGCGGGCGGCGGCGATGCCGCATCCGGTGCCGCTTCCAATCCTTGGGGCGCGACCGGCGGCGCGGCGCCGGATGCCGGCGCGGCGACGCCGGGCGATTGGCTGGGCGCGGCGGTCGACAAGACGCATCACGGTTTCGACTGGCTCCACCCGTTCCAGGATGCCTTGATTCCGCTGGATATTTGGGTGGAACATCTTCTCGACTGGCTGGTGGTGAATTTCCGGCCGATCTTCCAGGCCGTCCGATTGCCGATCGACGCGACCCTGACCGGCGTCCAGACCGGGCTGCAATCCGCCCCGGCGGTTCTCATCATCATCCTGATGGGACTGATCGCCTGGCAGATGGCCGGGCGGCGTCTGGCCATCGGCACGGTGATCTCGCTGATCCTGGTCGGCTTCGTCGGCGCCTGGTCGGAGGCGATGATCACCCTGGCGCTGGTGTTCACATCGGTGTTCTTCTGCATGGTGCTCGGTCTGCCCATGGGCATCTGGCTGTCCCGCAGCGACCGCGCGGTCGCCGCCATCCGGCCGGTCCTCGACGCCATGCAGACGACCCCGGCCTTCGTCTACCTGGTGCCCATCGTCATGCTGTTCGGCATCGGCAACGTGCCGGGTGTGGTGGTGACCATCATCTTCGCCCTGCCGCCGCTGATCCGGCTGACCAACCTGGGCATCCGGCAGGTGCCGGAGGACCTGGTCGAGGCGGCGCGCTCCTTCGGGGCGAGCCCGCGCCAGTTGCTGTTCAAGGTCCAGCTTCCGCTGGCCATGCCGACCATCATGGCCGGCGTCAACCAGACCCTGATGCTGGCCCTTTCCATGGTGGTGATCGCCTCGATGATCGCCGTGGGCGGCCTCGGGCAGATGGTCCTGCGCGGCATCGGGCGGCTCGACATGGGCCTGGCCACGGTGGGCGGCATCGGTATCGTCGTCCTGGCCATCGTGCTCGACCGCATGACCCAGGCCGTGGGCAAGGACAATCGCGGCAAGGATACGCGTCACTGGTACGAAACCGGACCCATCGGTTGGGTTCGAACTCTCATGGGCAAGACTGCTTCGGTGCCTTCGGCCGGCCCTGCCGACGAAGCCCCGAAGAAAGCCTGATTTGTATGAAGAAGGAGGGAGAAGAATGGAGATGAAACGGACATTCGGCCGCGCGTTCGCGGCCGCCACCCTGGCTGGTGGGATCGTCCTCGGCGGGATCGGGGCCGCGTCGGCCGCCGATATGCCGGGCAAGGGCATCACCGTCACGCCGATCAAAAGCTCGATCGCCGAGGAAACCTTCCAGACCCTCCTCGTCGTGAAGGCGCTGGAGAAGCTCGGTTACGAGGTCACCGACATCAAGGAAGTCGAGTACGCCGCCGCCCTGGTCGCCCTGGCCAACGGCGACGCGACCTTCATGGCCGATTACTGGAACCCGCTGCACGTCGACTTCTACAAGAACGCCGGCGGCGACGCGAAGCTCTACCGCGAGGGCGTCTATTCCGAGGGCGCGCTGCAGGGCTACCTGATCGACAAGAAGACCGCCGACGAGTACAAGATCACCAACGTCGAGCAGTTCAAGGATCCGAAGGTCGCCAAGCTGTTCGACACCAACGGCGACGGCACCGCCGACCTGTCGGGCTGCAACCCCGGATGGGGCTGCGAGAAGGTGATCGAACATCACCTGGACGCCTACGGCCTGCGGGATACCGTCACCCACAACCAGGGTTCCTACTCGGCGATCATCGCCGACACCATCACCCGCTACAAGCAGGGCGAGCCGATCTTCTACTACACCTGGACACCCTACTGGATCAGCGGCGTGCTGGTCCCCGGCAAGGACGTGACCTGGCTGCAGGTGCCGTTTTCCTCGCTGCCGGGCGAGCGCAAGGACGTCGACACCTCGCTGCCGGACGGATCCAACTACGGTTTCCAGGCCAACGTCCAGCAGATCGTCGCCAACCGCGCGTTCACCGACGAGAACCCGGCCGCGGCCAAGCTGTTCTCGATCATGAAGCTGTCCAACAACGACATCAGCGTGCAGAACCTGCGCATGCGCGATGGCGAAAAGACGATGGCCGATATCGAGCGGCACACCGAAGCCTGGATCAAGGCGAACCAGGCCAAGTTCGACGGTTGGATCAAGGAAGCCTTGGCGGCCCAGTAATCCGCCAAGTCATCCATCCGCCGTTCGGCGGATACGGGAAGCGGGGCTCTCGGGCCCCGCTTCTTTTTTTGTCCGTCTGCCAAACGCGAAAAACGGTGCTAGACTGCACGCGGAATGTTGGAGAGAGCGCGAGGGGGCGCCGTCATGTCCGATCCGATGCAGCAGCTGATCATCGCCACGATTGCTTTCGTCGCCTGGCACTTCGTCGCGCCCTATCCGGCAATCCGCGACCGGATTTCCGGCGGGATCGGCGAGCGCGGCTATCTGATCCTGTTTTCCGCGGTGTCGGCGGCGCTGCTGATCTGGATCATCATCGCCTATCGGCAGGCGCCGGTGACCGTGCTCTGGCCCTCGCTGACCGCCGTGCGCCACCTGACCGGCGCGGTCATGCTGATCGCCTGCATCCTGATCTTCGCGGGCATGACCATCCGCAATCCCACGGCCGTCGGCGGCGAATTGCCGGAGCAGGGACGGCCCGAGGCGCTTCCCGGAATCCTCAAGATCACCCGGCATCCGGCCAACTGGGGGATCGGGCTGTGGGGCGTGATGCACGTCGCGGCGAACGGCGACGCCGCCTCGGCGGTGATGTTCGGCGGCTTCGCCGCGCTGGCCCTGTTCGGGCCGATGATGATCGACCGGCGCAAGAAACTGGTGCTCGGCGACAAGTGGGACGCCTTCGCCGCCGAGACCTCCTACATCCCGTTCGCCGCCATCCTGGCGGGCCGGGCGAAGACCTCGCTGACCGAGATCGGCCACATGCGGGTGGCCGGCGGGTTGTTCCTATACGGCCTCCTGCTGGCCCTGCACGAACCGATGTTCGGCATCTGGCCGTTGTGGGTGGGGTGAACGGGTCAATCTGTCAGGTATGTATCCGGTCTGTACCTCAGGGGCACCCCCCTCCCGACCTCCCCCCATCAAGGGGGGAGGGGTTTTCGCGGAAACCTTTTTTACTCCCTCCCCCTTGATGGGGGAGGGCCGGGGTGGGGGTGGAAAACGGCGCCCTAGGCCCTATCCTCTCCCAGCAACGCGGCGCGGAAGCGGTGCTTGAGCACCACGCCGTCGCGCGGCGGCAGGACCTTGGGCAGGGTTTCGGCCCGGACCTTGACCACGTAGAAGACCGGCCCCTTGCCGGCGCGGATGTCCTGCCAGGCGGCTTCCAGTTCCTCCTCGCCGTGCGCGGTACCGGTCACCGGCAGCCCGGCGGCGGCGGCCATGGCGGCGAGGTCGGTGCCGGCCGAGGTATGGGTGCCCTGGGTGCCGACGGCGGTATAGTGCTCGTTGTCGATGACGACGAGGGACAGGTTCTCCGGCGCTTGCGCGGCGATGGTCGGCAGCGTGCCCAGGCCCATCAGCATCTCGCCGTCGCCGGTGATCACCAGCACCCGGCGGTCGGGCTGTGCCAGCGCCAGGCCGAGCCCGACCGAGGCGGCGGAGCCCATGGCCCCCCACATCGGGAAGTTCAGCGGATGGTCGCCCGCCGCCGTGATGTCCCACGAGGCATTGCCGAGGCCGGAGACCACCAGCAGGTCGTCGCCCCGGTCTTGCAGCAGCCGCGCGACCACGGCGCGCCGGCCCATCAGGTTCGATCCGTTCGTTTCGCTCATCTTTCCGCCCCTCCTAGAATTCCACGATGCCGAGCACCCGCTGCGAGATCATCACGGCGGCCGGGACGGAACTGTTGAACACGATGCTGCCCGCCGCCAGGACGGTTTCGCGGACGTCCTCGGCCCGGCCGACCGGATAGACGTAGAACTGCTGCAGCTTGAGGGTGTCGACGACGGCTTTGCCCATCGGGTTCTGCCAGGGGTTGGTCTCGCCCCATTCGCCGCGCATCGTGCAGATCATCAGCAGCGGAAACCGGCAGGCCTGCGTCAGGGCCAGGGCGTTGAGGCAGTTGCCGACCCCGGTGCTCTGCATCATCAGGACGCCGCGCTGGCCGCCCAGCCAGGCCCCGGCGAGGACGCCGACGCCCTCCTGCTCGGTGGTCAGCAGCACGTCGTGCATGCGCTCGTTTTTCCGGCAGTTGCCGATGATCGTCTCGTAACCGTGATCGGGAACATAGGCAAGCTGGCGGATGTCCAGGTCGACGAGGGACCGGTAGATGTCCTCGGGCCATGTCGGGGTCGGCAAATTGGCTTCGGGCCGGTTCATTTCCGGCGTTCCTCCTTCTTGAAAGCGGTCCGAGATTGCGGCCGCGAAAGGCCGTTTCCCTTGCCCCGTGGCTTAGCACAATTCGCCGGCAGGGTCACTCGCCGCCGCCGGGAAATCCCGCGCCGGATGCCTTCCCGCTTGCCAAAACCTCAACGGCTGGTCATCCTTTGCAACCAATGAGAACAGGGATGGAGGACCATAATGAGGAAACTGAAGATGACGATCGGAGACGTCGTCATCCATGCCGAGTTGCTGGACACGCCCACCGCGGACGCCCTTTACGACGCCGCGCCGTTCACCGCCTCGGCCATGACCTGGGGGGACGAGGTCTACTTCGCCACCCCTGTCAGCCCGGCCCGTGAATCCGATGCCCGCAGCGTGTTCGAGGCCGGCGAGCTGGCCTTCTGGAACGACGGCGACGCCATCGCCATCGGCTTCGGGCCGACGCCCGTCTCCCAGGGCGATGAAATCCGCCTCGCCTCGCCCAGCAACTTCTGGGGCCGCGCGGTCGAGGATGTGACCCTGCTCCGCGACGTCAACGGCGGAGCGCCGATCAAGGTCGAGCGCGCCGACTGAGCCTGCTGGCCGGTTGATCCTTCAGCCGAAGGATCGTTTTTTCCTCTGACAACTCGCGCCGGGCGTTACGGCCGATCCATCGGGCGGTTCCTTCGTCCGAGTCGGCCAGCCGCCCGGCGAGTGCGGGCGCCGGGCCGATCTGGCGGTGGTCCGGATCGCCATGCTACGATCGGCCCCATCGCAACAGGCAGAGGAAAACCGGCGTGCCGCAATCCAACACCCAAGGGTCGGCCAGGACGTCCTGGCGGGGGCGCAGACGGCGCATCCTGATGGGGCTTTCGACCGTGTTGGGGTTCCGTCAGCGGGGCTTCTTCATCCCGTACCGCTACGCCGACCAACTGCCGGGCCGGGCGGAGCGTCCGGGTTACGCCGCCCTGGAGAGCGTCTTCAAGGCGGGCGAGGCCGCCTTCGCCGAGCACTTGGCCGCCATCGACGGCTTCGCCGCCGAACTGGAGGCCATCGGCAGCGAGCCGCCGCCCGCGCCGCGTTGGAAACAGGGCTGGTTCCCGCGCCTCGACGCGGCCGCCGCCTATGCCATGGTCCGTGTCAAACAGCCGAAGCGCGTCGTCGAGATCGGCTCCGGCCATTCGACCCGCTTCCTGGCCCGCGCCGTGGCCGACGGCGGGCTGGCCACCCGCATCACCGCCATCGACCCGGCGCCGCGCGCCGACATCGCGACACTGGAGACCGTCGACCTGATCCGCACGACGGTCCAGCACGCCGGGCCGGAACCCTTCGCCGCGCTCGAACCCGGCGACATCCTCAGCATCGATTCCAGCCATATCCTGATGCCGGGCAGCGACGTCGACCTGCTGCTCAACGGCATCCTGCCCGGCCTGCCGGACGGGCTGATCCTGCACGTCCACGACATCTTCCTGCCGGACGACTACCCGCCCCACTGGGACTGGCGCGGCTACAACGAACAACTCGGCGTCGCCCCCCTGCTGACCGGCGACGGTTTCGATCTTCTCTGGTCCAGCCACTACGCCGCCACCCGAATGGCCGGGGCGGTGAACGCCACGGTGGCCGGACGGCTTCCGATCATGGACGATGCCTTGGAGGCGAGTGTGTGGTTGAGGAAGGGGGCGGGAAGCTAATCTTCATCGCCCCCGTTTCCCGTGTCAGGCCGCCGCCTTTTCGAGAGCGGCGATGGGAAGGGCGTCGAGCATCGAGAACAGCTCGTCCCGCGTGGTCTCGTCCAGGGGAACGTTGGGGTTGCGGACACGGTTGGTGGCGATGATCCCGGCCTTGAACAGGACTTCCTTGTGCACCGAGACGTTGATGCCGGGCTGGGTGCCGTAGCGGAAGAAGGGCAGGTATTTGTAGAACTGGCTGCGCGCCGTGTCCGTGTCGCCGGCCGCGTGGGCGGCGAGGATGGCGTTGACCACGTCGGGGAATTCGCAGGCCGGCATCACGCCGATGACGCCGCGCTGCAGTTCCTCGAACATGTAGACCCCGTTCAGCCCGCCGAAGATCTCCGCCGTCCCGTCGAGCTGGGCGTGCAGGGCCGAGATCTTCAGGGCGGTCGGCGGCGTTTCCACCTTCACGTAGCGGATGGTGTCATGCTCGCGGCAAAGGCGGGCCAGCAGGGCAACGGACATGGACACCCCGCTGACCATCGGCGCGTCCTGGATCATGATCGGCACGTCCACGCCGGAGGTCAGGGCGGAGAAGAAGTCGACAAGGCGTTTCTCGTCGGGCTTCACAACGCTCGGCGGCATGACCATCAGCGCGTCAGCGCCTTCGTCCCGGGCCCAACGGGCGGCTTCCAGGGCGACCTCGATACTGGGGCCGCCGGCTCCGGCGACCAGGGGAATCCGGCCGGCGGTCTCGTCGCGGACCACCTTCATGATGGCTTTCTTTTCCGCGCCGGTCAGGGCGTAGCCCTCGCTAGCGTTTCCGAACAGGGCGAGGCCGTCGATGTCTTGTTCCATGAGAAACCGGACCAGCCGCGCGATGCTGTCGAGGTCGACCTGTCCGTCGTCGGAAAATGCGGTGGCCAGGATGGGAACGTTGCCCTTGATCGGTTTGTGTTGCATCAGGAGATCCTTAGTTCTTTCACGATGTCTTCTTTGATTTCGATGCCCAGGCCCGGCCCGGCGGGGATTTCATAGTGGCCCTCCGCGCAGACCAGCGGCACGTCGAGCAGCGTGTTGGCGATGTCGAATACGGGCGGCTGGTATTCCAGCATGAAGGTGTTGGGCAGGGCGGCGGCGACGTGGATGGAGGCGGCGATGCAGGGGCCGAGGCCCACGCTCAGATGCGGCGCGATCCTGACGTGATGGGTTTCTGCCTGAAAGCCGATCCGCATGGTTTCCGTGATGCCGATCCGCCCGACGTCGGGCTGGACGATGTCGACCCCGCCCGCGGCCAGGAAGGGCGCGAACTGGAACCGGCTGCGCTCCGTCTCGCCCAAGGCGATGGGGATCGAGGTCTTGGCCCGCAGGGCGCCGTGGCCGACGACGTTCTCCGGCAGCAGCGGCGCTTCCAGGAAGCCGAGGTTCAGGGGCTCCATGCCCCGGGCCAGAGCCGTGGCCTGGGCCAGGTCGTAGTTCCAGTGGGCATCCAGGAACAGGGCGACGTCCGGCCCCAGCCGTTCGCGCAGCCGGCGGATGTTCTCGACGTCCTCGTCGACGCCGTAACCCAGGGCCGCCTTGATCGCGTGGAAGCCTTTGCCTTTCCAGTCCTCGGCCAGGTCGAGGCGCTCCTCCAGGGTCGGTTTCGGCAAGCCGGAGACATAGGCGGGTTGTCGGTCCCGATAACGGCCGCCGAGCAACTCGGAGACCGAAAGCCTCGAGGCCTTGCCCTTCAGGTCCCACAGCGCGATGTCGCAGGCCGCGATGGCGTCGAGCATGAAGCCGGTCACATGCCCCCGATCCCGCATGGAATCGTACATGCGCGACCACAGGACATTGGTATCGAATGGCGACGCGCCGATCAGCAGGGGGGTGAACAGTTCGTCGACGATGGTCGCGGGGACCTGGGGAACGACGGGGGAAAGGGCCTCGCCCCAACCGCTGAGGCCGGTGTCCGTCGTGATCTTGACGAGGCAGGTCTCCATCTTGCGGGAATACACACAGCGGTATTCGTCCCTGTAATAATAGTCGGGGCCGTTCTGGTTCTTGTCGGTCTTCCCCAGATAGGCCTCTTTCGGCGCCATCTTGAGGGGGAAGCATTCGACGGCATCAATTTTCATGGCTGGCTCCTGTAGCCGGTTCGGCGATTGCGGTATGCCTCCGTGCCAGTTGGAACACGGCGATTCCGACGACACAGGCCAGGGAGACGAGGGAGACGTAGATCCTGTCGCTGAGCATCAGTCCGAGCGACCCGGCCAGCATGAGCAGCCGGAACAGGGGATTGAGCTTGGTGGCGTAATAACCGACCGCCGCCGAGGAAAAGGCGATGACGCCGACGGTGACGAACAGGATGACGGTCAGGATGTCTGGGACGGTGCCCTCCAGCAGCATTTCCGGATGGACGACGAAGGCGTAGGGGATGATGAACGCGGGGATGGACAGGCGGAAGGCCTTCAATCCCGTGACCATCGGATTGGCCTTGGCGATTCCGGCCGCCGCGTAGGCGGTGATCGCCACCGGTGGGGTGACCGCCGAGAACACCCCGAAATACAGCGCGAACAGATGCGCCGAGAGGGGGAAGATTCCGGCGTCGATCATGCCCGGAATGGCGATGGCGGCGACCATGATATAGGCGGCGGAGGTCGGCAGCCCCATGCCGAGGATCAGCGACGCGATCATGATGAAGATCAGCAGCAGATACAGATTGCCGCCCGACAGGTTCACGACCATCGAGGCGAAGCGGACACCGATGCCCGTTTCGCTGGCCACGCCGATGACGATTCCGGCGGCGGCGGTGGTGACGGTGATCAGCACCGCGTCCTTCGCGCCGTCGACGAGGGTGGAGACGATCTCCTTCGGTCCCATGCGGGTCGAGGCCAGGATCGAGGCCACGACCAGGACGGAGACAAGAGCGATCACCGCCGAGAGATAGGGCGTGTAGCCCAGGAACATAATGATCACGACGACGAATAGGGGCGCGATCAGGTGGATGCGCCTGAGAAGATCGCCGAGGCGCGGGATGTCGACCTCGCTGACCCGCGACAGCCCGAGCTTGATCGTCTCGAAATGGACCGCCGAGCCGACGCTCAGGAAGAACAGGATGGCCGGGATCGCCGCGGCGACGATCAGCGAGGTATACGGGATGCCGACGAATTCGGCCATCAGGAAGGATGCCGCCCCCATGATCGGTGGCAGCAACTGCCCGCCGGTCGAGGCCGCCGCCTCCACGGCCCCGGCGAATTCGGGCGGATAGTCGGATTTCTTCATCAGCGGGATGGTGTAGGACCCGGTCGACGCGACGTTGGCGGTCGCGCTGCCCGAGATGGAACCGATGAACCCGCTGGCCAGGACGGCGACCTTCGCCGGTCCGCCCCGGGTTCTGCCGGCCAGGGCGAAGGCAAGGTCCATGAAGAAGGCGCCGGCCCCTGAACGCTCCAGGAACTTGCCGAAAAGGATGAACAGGAAGATGAAGGTCGCCGAGGCCGCCAGTGGGATGCCGAAGATTCCCTCGGTGGTGAAGACGAGCTGGTCCAGAAGTTCCAGGAAGGAACTGCCCGAATAGGCGAAGGCACCCGGCGCCAGATGCCCGAACAGGGCATAACCGATGGCGAACAGGCAGACCCAGACCATGCTCCAGCCGACGATGCGGCGGGTCGCTTCGAGAACCGTCACCAGGAGCACGATCCCGACGGTGACCTGGAGCCTGCTCAACTCGTCGATCTGCGGAATCCGCGAAATGACGGTTTCATAATCGATCCAGCCGAGGAACAGCGAGGATCCGAAAGAGGCCAGGAAAAAACCGAGATCGAGAAGGATGTACGGCTTCGGCCGGCCTTCCCGGTAGACGGGGCGCAGCAGGAAAGCCAGCGGCAGCAGCAGCATAAGGTGGGTCGTGCGCAGCTTGTAGGCTTCCGGGACCCCGAAATACACCAAGGAGAGGTGGTAGATCGACGCGGCCAGCGCCAATCCCCAGGATATCCGGTAGATATGCGGGTATTTAAGGAAACGAGACATCGCCGGTTCCAACAGGTCAGAAGGTCACACCAGAAGATCGTTCGGATCGGGAAAATCGGAAGAGCATACCCCGATGGCGGGGAGCCGCTGGGTCTTTTCGCGGCTCCCCCTTGCCCAGGGAGTTCCTATTTGATGATCCCGGCTTCCTTGTAGAACCGGGCGGCACCCTCGTGCAGCGGGATGGGGAGCCCCGCGTGGCCGGCCTCGGGGCCCGTCAGGTATTTCCCGATGCTCGCGGAAAGGCTGCCTAGGGAGGCAATCCCCTTCGGGGAGTTGATCCACTTCGTGGCCTGGTAGATGATTTCCGGATCGGCGTCCTTGTTGGCGACAAGGATGACGCCGCCGCCGACCGTCTGGACGGCTTTGTCCAGTCCGCTGTAGCTGTCGGGCTGGATCTTGGCGGCCATGTAGCCGTACTTCTCGCTCAGGTTCTTGCGCACGGTGTCGGAAAGGTCGAGGAATCGCAGCTGCCGGGCCGAATTGATTTCGGTGATCGGGCCGTAGGGGATACCGGAAAGCATGGTCACGGCCTCGATGTGACCGTCACGGATCAGCGAGCTGGCGTCGCCGATGTTGACGAACTCGATCCTTCCGCCCCAATCCCGGATCATATCGTAATCGAGGCCGTATTCGGCCAGAACCCGGCGGGACAGCAGCTCGTTCTCACGTCCCTTGGGACCGACGGCCAGTTTCAGGGGGTATTTCTTTTCCTTCACCTCGGCCAGCGAGATGATCGGCGTGTCCTTCAGGACGGCGAACTGGAACAGCGAATCCATGAACTTCACCATTCCGCGGATGTTCTCGGCTTTCTTCTTGAACGGCTCCATGCCCTGAATCGCCGAGAAGGCCAGGCCCGAGCTCGTGTGTCCGAACGTGGCCCGCCCCTTGTCGACGAGCAGGATGTTGCCCAGGGCTCCACCGGATTTCACGTCGACGGAGATGGAATCGAATTTGGCCCGCAGCGTTTCACTGACCTGAACGCCCATGGCGTAAGTCGAGCCGGAAATCGACCCCATGGTGATGACTACGTTGTCGGCGGCTTGGGTGAGCGAGGGGATTGCCAGCGCGGCGGCTGCGGCGATGGCGAGACATGTCTTGCGCATAATGACTCCCTGTTGTCTCAGATGATTAGTTTAAGATAATGATGCTATATTAGATACAAACGGGTGTCAACATACGTTGCTATTATAGATATGCTTTGATAAAAATAAGGGGCGGAGAACACCCGGCCCGGCGGGAACGGCCAAGGGAAAGCGGGAGGAGAGAACGTCTCGTGAGCAACGTGAAACTGAAGAAGGTCAACTCGGCCCAGCCGAATCAGAGCGTGATCGACGGCTTCCGATGCCTGCAGTATATCGCCTCGAGCGAGCAGCCCGTGGGATGCCGCGAACTCGCCCGCATCCTGGACATGGATCCGTCGCGGGTGAACCGCCTTCTGCTGACCATGGCCCACATGGGGCTGACCCAGAAGACGCCGAAACGCAAATACGTCACGGGGCACGGGATCCACGTTCTGGCCGCCCAGTCCATCCGGCGTTCCGGGCTTTTCCGGGCCACGGCGGAAGCCCTGGAGAAGATCGACCACCCCGATTTCACGACCGCGCTCGGCTCGCTATGGGAAGGGCATGTCGTCTATCTGTACCATGCGCGCGCCGGCGATACGCTGGCCCAGGCCCTCGGGGGGTTCCGGGTGCAGCCGCCCTGGGAATCGGTTGTCGGCCTCTGTCTCCTGTCCCGGTTCAGCGACGAGGAGATCGTGGGGCGCATCGGCGAGGAACCCTTCCGGTCCTGCCGGGACGTCATCACGGAGTCGCGGGCACGCGGCTATGTCGTCTGGCGTCTGGCGGACGGCGAGATCCGGATTGCCGTGTCGGTCGCGGGAACGGACGCCGCGCTGGCGTTCTCCAAGCTGTACGGGTACGACTCCGAAGAAAAGCTTAGCGGAAAAATCGAACAGATTCACGATCTGGCCGGCCAGATCTCCAGCGCCATCGAGATCGAGTAGGGCTTCGGGTTCTCCGGAGCGGCTTGCCCGCGATCCTCCTATTCCGGCCAAGAGGGCGCGGGAGGGGTCTGCTTTTCGTCGATATCGAGCGGAACTGGATTTCCGGCCTCCGACACGACCGGAACGACCCCGGCCCAGGTGGCGAAATCCCGGTCGCGGTCGAGGACCTTCGGTGGGCCCTGGCGCTGCTTGGCCGAGGCCTCGGCGATGGGGATCTCGACGACGATGGTGGCGCGGATTTCCTGATCGTCCGGCTGGCGGACGGTGTCCCAGCGGCCGGGCGCGAAGCGGTCGGTCAGCAACTTCAGGGCGTGGCGCTTGCGTTCCGGGTCCGACACCGCCCGGCCGTGGCCGTAGATTACGGCGGAGCGGTAGTTGAAGGAGTGCGAGATCGCCGCCTTGCCGAGGACCAGCCCGTCGATCCGGGTGAAGGCGAGGCAGGCTTCCTGGCCGTTCGCGATGGCATTCAGCAGACCGTTCCTGGCATGGCCGTGCAGGTAGAGCACGCCGCCGTCGCGCACGTGGTACTGCGGCGTCACGCGCGGGCCGTCCGGGGTGGTTATGGCGATATGGCAGACCGGCGCGGCGTCGATGAAGGCATGGACGGCCTCCCGGTCGTAGAGGGCGCGGGCGGCGCCCCGCTTCACTGTTGTCCGCTTGCTCGGGGCCTGTGTGGTCATGGCGGCAATTCCGTGTCTTGAGGTGTTTCGACACGGATGCCATCGAATCGGTTCCATGATAAGGTCCAAAATGGATTAATTCATGGAACCAATTTGAACCATGTCCCTTGCTGCCCTGTTGCAGATCGGGCCGTCGTCGACTGAGCCGATCCCGCGCCGCCTGACCCGGGCGGTGATCGCGGCGATTTCGGACGGGCTGCTGGCTCCGGGGATGCGGCTTCCGGCGAGCCGCGTTCTCGCCGCCGATCTCGGCATCGGCCGCAACGGCGTGATCGCGGCCTATGAGCAGCTTGCGGCGGAAGGGTACGTGGAAACACGGACGGGCGCCGGAACCTTCGTCGCCGCCGACCTGCCGGACCGGCTGACCTCGGCGCGTCCCTGGTTCGGCCCGAAAGGGGACGGGGAAGCGGGCCCATCGCGGCGCCGGCTGGCGGCGCGGGCCTTGGACCTGCTTGCTGGGATCGGGCGGATCGATAGGGACGCTCCGGTCCGGCCTTTCGCGGCGGGGCTTCCGGCTTCGGACGCCTTCCCCTGGGACGCCTGGGCACGAACGTTGCGCCGCCGCTGGCGGCGGCCGGGACCGCTGGCTTCGGGGCAGGACATGCGGGGCTACGAGCCGCTGCGGCGCGAAATCGCGGCCTTCCTGGCGCTGACCCGGGCCGTCCGCTGTTCGCCGGACGAGGTGGTCGTCACCTCGGGGGCCCGGCAATCCCTCGATCTCGCCGTGCGGCTCCTGCTGGAGCCCAGCGACGCGGTGGTGGTCGAGGACCCCGGCTATCCGAACAGCGACGGCGTGCTGCAACTGGCGGGCGCGTCCGTCGTTCCGGTGCCGGTCGACGGCGAGGGGCTGGACGTGGACCTTGCGGCGCGTCGCTGCCCCGCGCCGCGCCTGATCCTGACCACGCCGTCGCGCAACCATCCCTTGGGCATCTCGATGAGCGCGGCGCGGAGGTTCCGCCTGCTCGAATGGGCCCGGTCGGCCGACGCCTGGATCGTCGAGGACGATTTCGACAGCGAATTCCGTTTCGAGGGCGCGCCGCTCGGCGCCCTGCACGGCCTCGATACCGATGGCCGGGTGCTCTACGCGGGCACCTTCAGCCGCCTGATGTTTCCCGGCCTGCGGCTGGGGTATCTGGTCGTGCCGCCGGATCTGGCGCCGCCGGTCGAGGCTCTGCGCGCGGTCACCGAGGGTCCGCCCAACGCCGTTACCCAGGCGGCGCTGGCCGATTTTTTCGCCGAGGGTCGGGTTGCCGGTCATCTGCGGGCGATGCGCGGCCTCTACGCCGAACGGTGCCGGGCGCTGGCGGCGGCCCTGCGCAAGGGGTTGGGGGACCGGATCGTCCTCGGCCCGGCCGACGGCGGGCTGCACCTGACCGCGTTCCTGCCCGAGGGCACGGACGACGTGCTTCTCGTCTCCCGCCTCGCCGAAGCCGGGATCACGGCGCGCCCCCTGTCGCGCTATTACCACGAAGCCGGGCGGCCCGGTCTGGTCCTCGGCTTCGCAGCGCATGATATCGAGGCAATCGGGCACGCGGCCGGGCGTCTTTGCGAAACGGTCGCGGCGTTTCTCGACCGTCAGTCATAATCGTCCCCATGCGCCAGCGCCGTTGCCTCGTTGGCGAGGATTTCCTTGGCGTCCTCGCGTTCCGTTCCCTCCAGGGACTCCAGCAGGGCGATCTCGTCCAGGGACAGGTCGGTGAACAGTCGCAGGAAGCGGCCGATGTCGGCGTCCTCGGTGGTGCGCCAGAATTTCCACAGGCCCTCGGGCGGCAGCCGGTCGGCGTTGAGCCAGACCGCGCCCGCCGCCGTCTTACCCATTTTGGCCCCCGATGCGGTGGTCAGCAGCGGCGCGGTCAGGCCGAACACCGTCTGGCCGGTGACCCGGCGGGTCAGGTCGATCCCGGTGACGATGTTGGCCCACTGGTCGCCGCCGCCGATCTGCGCCCGGCAGCCCTGGCGGCGGAACAGTTCGAGGAAGTCGTAGGCCTGGAGCAGGGTGTAGTTGAATTCCAGCAGGCTCAGGCTTTCGGGGCGATCCAGCCGGGCCTTCACGCTGTCGAACGAGAGCATCCGGTTGACCGAGAAATGCCGCCCCACGTCCCGCAGCATGGCCAGCAGGTCCAGCCGGTCGAGCCAGTCGGCGTTATTCACCAGGATCGCGTCGGCCGGGCCGTCGCCGAAGGTGATGTAGCGGGCGAAGACCTCGCGGATTCCGGCGATGTTGGCGGCGATCTGCGCGTCGCTCAGCATCGGCCGTTCCTCGGAGCGGAAGCTCGGGTCGCCGATCCGGGTGGTGCCGCCGCCGATCAGCACGATCGGCTTGTGCCCGGCCTGTTGCAGGCGGCGCAGGGTCATGATCGGCATCAGGTGGCCGACATGCAGGCTGTCCGCCGTGGCGTCGAAGCCGCCGTAGACGGTCAGGCGCCCCTGGGCCAGCCGGGCGTCGAGCCCTTTGACATCGGAGCACTGGTTCACATGGCCACGCGCGACCAGGTCGCGCAAGGCGCGGGATTTCAGGTCGTGCCCGTCGAGGGCGGGCGGGGTGTCTTGGGTCATCGGGTCTTTCCTCCTGGGCCGCCCGGGAGGAAAGGTTGCCGAAACAAGAATGCCGCCCTGGCGGCGGCATTGTTTCGAACACGCGATCGCGAACAGCCGCCCCTATGAGGAGGCGGCGTAATACTCACGGCAAAGGGCTGCGGTCGCGTTCATGACGCAAGCAGATAGGCCATCGGCCCGATCTTGTCAATCAGGGGTTCAGGCCCAATGCCCGCCGGCAGAAGGGTTTCGCCAGTGCGGTCAGGGCCTTTACGTCTACGTCGGCCTCTCCGTCGCCGTCCATGGCGTCGCCGATCACGTCGTCGATCGCGCCGTGCAGGGCGTGGAAGAACATCACGGCGGTCAGGGCCGGTTCGTCCACCGACCAGGCCCCGTTCGCGTTCCCCTGCTCCAGCAGGGCCGAAAGCTGGGCGATGACCGGATTGTCGTGCCGCATGTGGCGATGGACGGCCCGGTTCTCGTGAAAGACGATGTCATGCAGCGCGACGCGGTCGATGTACCCCCGGATGGTGGCCCCGATCCAGGCGTCGAGACGTCCATGCCAGTCTTCCGGGGCGCGGCCGTCCATGGCCTCCTGCACCTTGTCGCAGAACGTCTCGATGAAGCGCGTCTGGAGAGCCGTCAGCACCTCGTCCTTGCTCTTGAAGTGCAGATAGAAGGTGCCCTTGGCGACGTCGGCCGCCTTGACGATCTCGTCGACGCTGGCGGCGGCGAAACCCTTTTCCAGGAACAGGGCCTCGGCCGCGTCCATGAGTTCCTCCCGGCGGACTTCCGCCGGCTTGGTGCGTGGCCGCTTGGGGTCTGTCGGAACATTCATGATGCCGGCCAATCTGGCCCAGCAGCCCGCCGAAGACAAGCTTCAAGGCGGGGCGCGGCGTTCACCTCCGGTCATCGGATGTCCTCCGGGGTCGCGACGAGGGCGGCATAGTGGCCGCCGCGCGCCATCAGGTCTTTGTGGGATCCTTCCTCGACGATCCGGCCGCCGTCGAGCACCAGGATCCGGTCGGCGCTGCGGATGGTCGACAGCCGGTGCGCGATGATCAGCACCGTGCGGCCGCGCCGAACCTGGTCCAGGGCCGTTTGGAAGGCCCGTTCGTTCTCGGTATCCAGGCTGGACGACGCCTCGTCGAGCACCAGGATGGGCGCGTCGGTCAGCAGCGCGCGGGCGATGGCGATGCGCTGGCGCTGCCCGCCCGACAGGCGGGCGCCGCGTTCGCCGCAGACCGTTGCGTAGCCGTCGGGCAGCTCCTCGATGAAGCCGTGCGCCTGGGCCAGCCGGGCGGCGCGCTCCACCGCGCCCATCGACGCATTTGGAACGCCAAGCCGGATGTTGTCGGCGACGGTCTCGTTGAACAGGTGGACGCTCTGGGGAACGTAGGCGACGAGCTTGCGCAGGGTGGAGATGGGCAGGTCGCGGATGTCCCGCCCGCCGATAACGATCCGGCCCGATCCGACGTCCCAGAAGCGCAGCAGCAGGTTGGCGCAGGTGCTCTTCCCGGCCCCCGACCGGCCGACCAGGGCCAGGGTCTCGCCCGGTTGCACGGTGAAATCGGCCCGGTCCAGAACCGCGCCCCGGTCGTCGCCGCCGTAGTTGAAGCCGACTTCCTCGAAGCGGACCGTCATGTCGGCCGGGGCCTCCGATTGGCCGCCGTCCCCGATCTGCGCGGGCTGATGGAAGATGGTCAGGATGCGGGCCGCCCCGGCGCGCAATTCGCCCAGCTTGCGGGCGGTCTGCGTCACCTCGACGATGGGGGTGAGCGCCGCGCCGGCCAGGACGACGACGACCGGAAACAGCGCGCGGTCGATGGCGCCGTCGGCGATCAGGTGGATTCCGGTCACCGCCGCCGTCAGTATGGCGAGGGCGACCAGCATGTCGATCGCCGCGTATTCCAGCCCGGCCCGCGAGGCATAGCGCCGCTGGGCGGCGGCCAGACCTCGTGCCCGGTCGATCAGCCGGGACAGGAAGTCCCGGCCGCGCCCGAAGATGGCCAGTTCGCGCAGGCCCTGGATCATCTCGACCGTCTCGGCGTTGAGCAGCCCGAGCTTCTCCATCACGGACCGGCCCTGTTCCTCGGCGCGGCGGGCCAGCCAGAAGGGGATCGAGGCGACGAGCAACAGGAAGGGGATCAACGCCAGGGCGGCCAGCGGATGGATCAGGAACAGCACGATCAGCGCGCCGAGCGGCACCACCACGGCGCCGACATAGTCGGCCAGGGTATGGGCGTAGAAAAGTTCCATCAGTTCGGCGTCGGCGGTGGCGATGGCGGCCAACTCGCCGGTGCGGCGGCCGAGCACATAACCGGGTGCGGCGCGTTCCAGCCCATCGTAGATGCCGATCTGCAGCGTTTCGATCAGCGCAAAGGCGAGATCGTGCGAGACATGGGCCTGCCACCAGCGGGCGCTCGCGGCGATGACGGCGACGACGCCGAGCAGCACGAAGCCGGAAACGAAATCCGCCGCCGCCGTGCCGGTGACGGCCCGCCCGACCAGCCAGGCGCCAATGGCGAAGCTGCCCAGCGTGCCGGCCTGGGCCAGGATGCCCGACAGGACGGTCAGCGCGAGCACCACGCGGCGGCTTTTGAGCAGCGGGATGAGGCCGAGGAGCCCGGCCGTTTTTTCTCCGCCGGACAGGGAGTTCGGGGAAAGGGTCGTATCGGTCATGCCGCTTCTCCTTGCGCGGCCATCAGCCGCGAATAGGTCTCGCCGTTGCGTTCCAGGGCTTGGTGATCGCCTTCCTCGACGACGCGTCCGTCTTCCAGCACCAGAATGCGGTCGGCCTTGGCGATGGTGGACAGCCGATGGGCGATGACCAGCGTGGTGCGGCGCCCGGCCAGGGCGTCCAGCGCGTCCTGGATGGCGCGCTCGCTGGCCGGATCGACACTCGATGTCGCCTCGTCGAGGATCAGGATCGGCGCGTCCTTCAACAGCGCCCGGGCGATGGACAGGCGTTGCCGCTGGCCGCCGGAAAGATGTTCGCCGCGCTCGCCGACATCGGTGTCGTAACCTTGCGGCAGGCCGGCGATGAAGGCGTCGATATGGGCCGCCTTGGCCGCGGCGCGGATTTCCTCCGGCGAGGCGTCCGGTTTGGCGATCTTCAGATTCTCCTCGATGGTGCCGTGAAACAGGTAGGTGTCCTGCGAGACGACGCTGACCAGCGAGCGCAGGTCTTCCAGCGGCAGGTCGCGGATATCGGTGCCGCCGATCCTGATGACGCCGGAGTCCGGATCGAAGAAGCGCAACAGCAGGGTGATGACCGTCGACTTGCCCGCGCCCGAGGGACCGACGAGCGCAACGAATTCCTTTTCCCGGACCGTGAAGGAAAGGCCGTCGAGGGCTCGGGTGTCGCCGCCTTCATAGGCGAATCGGATGGTGTCGAACGCGATGTCGTGGGCGGCCGGCCGCGCCGCCGGGGCGGACGGATCGCGGACCGGAGGCTCCGCCGCCAGCAGGTCGAGGATCGGTCCGGCGGCGCCTCCGGCCGCCCAGGCGGTGTGGAATTCCTTTTCCAGCCGGTCGAGCGGCCGGAACGCCTCGCGGGCGAGGAACAGCGTCATGAACAGGACGATCGGGGCGATGTCCCCGGCGGCGGTCCGCCAGACATTGACCGACAGGACCAGCGCGATGCCGCCGAGCGTGATGAAGCCGGTGAGCCCCGTCCGCATCAATGTCACGGCCAGGGTCGCCATGGATTCACGCCTCAATATCGCCGCCCGGGAGGTGAGCTGTCCGCGCCGCGCCGCCGTGGCGTCGAAGGCCTTGAGGGTGACGATGCCCTGCAGGCTGTCGAGCAGATAGGCGCCGAAGGCGCCCATGGCCTCGAAGACGCCGGAGGATTTGGGCATGCGCCAGCGCAGCCACAGCTTGTCGGCGGCCGGGAAGGCGACGACGAAAAGGCCGAGCAACAGCGCCGAGGGCCAGTCCACCCAGGCGAGGCAGGCCAGCACGCCGCCGCAGCCGAGCAACGCGATGAAGATCGAGGGGAGGTAGCGGCTGTAATAGCTTTCCAGCGCCTCGACCCCGGCGACGATGGAGGCCTGCAGGTCTCCGGTCTGCCGTTGCAACGTGACTCCGGGGCCCAAGTCCAGCAGACGGGTCAGCAGCCGGCGGCGCAGGTGCTCCTTGGTGCCCTGCGCGGTGCCCTGCGCGGCGAGTTCCCCCAACCAGACGAGAACGCCCCGGACGGCGACGACGGCGGCGAAAGCGGTGATCCATGCCACCGCATCCGAGATGTCTCCGCCCGCGAACAACCCGGCTAGGGTCAGGGCGAGGAACACGCCTTGGAGGACATGGCAGGCGGTGACCGCCAAGCCGATGGCGACGCTCAAGGCGATTCGTCCCCGAATGGGGCCGGCAAGCCCCAGCAACTGCCCGATCATTTGGCTCTCCTGATAATGCCTATCAATATCGAAATGGATAGTGACTGACTGTCGGTCAGTCGTCAATCGATGTTTTTGGGAAATGACGACCGGGACGAAGCTGAACGGGAACAAGGGTGTGAGGACGGAGCCTCAGTCGTACGGGTCTGCCGCGTCCCTGAGGCCGTCGCCGAGGAAGTTGAAGGCCAGCACGGTGACGATCACCGGGATCATCGGGGCCAGCAGCCAGGGATAGACCGCCACGGCCTGGATGTTCTGCGCCTCGACCAGCAGCACGCCCCAACTGGTGATCGGCGGGCGCAGGCCTAATCCAAGAAAGCTCAGCGCCGTCTCGGCGAGGATCATCGAGGGCACCGACAGGGTCGCCGAGGCGATCAGGTGGCTGGTGAAGTTGGGCAGCAGGTGTCGGCCGATGATCCGCCCCGGTTTCGCGCCCATCAGCCGGGCGGCGGTGCAGTAGTCCTCCTCGCGCAGGGCCAGCAGCTTCGAGCGCACGGCGCGGGCCAGACCGGGCCAGTCGAGCAGGGCGAGGATCAGGGTCAGGCCAAAATAGATCAGGATGGGGTTCCAGGTCACCGGCAGGGCGGCGGAGAGCGCCATCCAGATGGGCAGTTCGGGCAAGGATCGCAGCACCTCGATCATCCGCTGCACGGCGCTGTCCACCCAGCCGCCGAAATAGCCGGCCAGCCCGCCGAACAGGATGCCGAGGATGAAGCTCAGCGTCACGCCGACCAGCCCGACGGTCAGCGAGATGCGGGCGCCGTAGACCATCCGCGAGAAGATGTCGCGGCCCAGCCTATCGGCGCCGAACAGCAGGAAGGTTCCGTCCTCGGGCGCGCAGACCAGATGGGTATTGGCCGGGAACAGGCCCCAGAACGCGTAGGACGGCCCCTCGCAGAAGAAGCGCAGTTTCTGCGGCTGGCTGGTATCCGGCGTGAAGGTCCGGCGGAAGTGGACCCGGTCCATCTCGCGGTTCAGCTTGTAGACGAAGGGACCGACGAATTCGCCCTCGTGGAACAGATGCACGGCCTGCGGCGGGGCGTAGATGTAGCGCAGGTTGCGCCATTCCAGGCTGTAGGGGGCCAGGAACTCGACGCAGACGATGGACAGGTAACTCAGCAGCAGCACGATACCGGCGGCCATGGCCAGCTTGTGCCTGCGGAAGCGCCACCACATCATCCGCCACTGCGAGGCCATGTAGACGCGTTCCTGCTTGGCCGTCAGGGCCTCGGCCTGAACCGGATCGAACGGCGCGTCGGAGACGTAGTGGGGCAGGCGCTCGCTCATCGCCGTACGCTCCCGTCCAGGCGGATCCGCGGGTCGACGGCGGCGAGCAGCAGGTCGGACAGGAACATGCCGATCACGGTCAGCGCCGCCAGGAACATCAGGAACGACCCGGCCAGGTAGAAGTCCTGGCTCTGCAACGCCTTCAGCAGGGCCGGGCCGATGGTCGGCAGGCCCATGACGAAGGAGACGATCACCGATCCCGAGACGATCTGCGGCAGCAGGTTGCCGATATCGGCGATGAACGGGTTGATCGCCATGCGCAGCGGGTACTTGACCAGCAGCCGGCCCGGCGGCAGGCCCTTGGCCCGGCCGGTGACCACGTACTGCTTCTGCAACTCGTCGAGCAGGTTGGCGCGCAGGCGGCGGATCATCGCGGCGGTGCCCGAGGTGCCGATGACGACGACCGGCACCCAGATGTGCAGGGCCACCGACAGGACCTTGTCGGTCGTCCAGGGCTGGTTGATGTAGGTCTCCGCCATCATCTGGCCGATCTTGGTGTCCAGCCACAGGTGGCTGAGGTACATCAGGATCAGGGCAAGCAGGAAATTCGGCGTGGCCAGCCCGAGGAATCCCAGGAAGGTCAGCCCGTGGTCGCCCCAGCTGTACTGGTGCGTGGCCGAATAGACGCCGATCGGGAAGGCGACGATGTAGATGAACAGGATGACCGAGAAGTTGAGCACCACGGTCATCAGCAGGCGGTCGCCGATCACCTCGGAGACCGGCAGGGGG
>Ga0207799_100336_pt1 | contig 22569 bp, 17 predicted proteins | sample TtanPargueraPR_4_FD_187742 | JGI IMG/M metagenome (GOLD analysis project Ga0207799, IMG submission 187742) | Aerobic enrichment media microbial communities from Bioluminiscent Bay, La Parguera, Puerto Rico - Tt and M2 (SPAdes) | ecosystem: Environmental > Aquatic > Marine > Unclassified ...
GCCCGCGGGTGATCTTGCGGGTCACGAAGGTCTCGCCGCGGCGCGGGCTCTCGTGGTTGAACAGGATGCCGTTGCAGGCATACATGCCATAGGCCTCGCGGTAGTTCACCGTGATCCAGTAGGCGTACATCTTGGCCACGGCATAGGGCGAGCGCGGGTGGAACGGCGTGGTCTCGGTCTGCGGCACCTCTTGGACGAGCCCGTAGAGTTCCGAGGTGGAGGCTTGGTAGAAGCGGGTCTTCTTCTCGAGCCCCAGGAAGCGGATCGCCTCGAGCAGGCGCAACGTGCCCATCGCGTCCACATTGGCCGTGTACTCGGGCGATTCGAAGCTGACCGCCACATGCGACTGCGCCCCGAGGTTATAGACCTCGTCGGGCTGCACCTCCTGCAGGATGCGGGTCAGGTTGGAGGTGTCGGTCAGGTCGCCGTAATGCAGCTTGAGATGCGGATTGACGTCATGCGGGTCCTGGAAGATGTGGTCGATCCGCTGGGTATTGAACAGCGAGGCCCGGCGCTTGATGCCGTGCACCTCATAGCCCTTTTCCAGCAGGAATTCCGCGAGATAGGAACCGTCTTGGCCGGTAATGCCGGTAATCAATGCTTTTTTCGTCATTTGCTCTCAGCCGGAATCTTCTGAAAATTGCGCTTTCTCGGGGTCGACATCAATTCTTTCCTATTCCGATTTTGGAGAACAGCTCGCAACCGCCCTCGTCGCAGAACCGGCGGAGTGTCTCATAGTTGTAACTGAGCAGCCCCTCCATCTCGCCCCTCATCCTTTCCATCTCGGCATTGTCCAGGCGCGACAGCTCCTGGGTCAGGGCGAACAGCGCCTGCATCCGCGCCTTGGGGTCCGTGATGTCGTCATAGGATTCGTCCCAGAAATCCGAGAATGTCCGGAATCCCAGTTCGCGCATGGCCTTCAGCGTGCCGGGCTGCCCGATCAGGATGAAGGGGGACAGGGTGGCGATCGGCTTGAAGATCTTCTCGGTGAAGCGGAGGATGTTATGGCCGGTGTCGAAATCCGATTCCGTGACCAGGTGAATGTAGGACTCCTTGAAGAAGTCCTCGTCGGCCCGGTTCACATGGGCGCCCCGGCCATGCATGTTCAGGGTGTCCCGGTCGACCAGGTCCAGGTATTTCGGCAGCTTCCGGGCCAGGCGCCGATAGGCCTTGCGGAAGGCGTCCTCCTCCATCGCCCCTTCGAAGAAAGCCTTGTACAGCGCCGGCGCCTCGAGCCGCTTGCCCGGCACGTTGGGGGGCAGGTTGCTGAGCGAGTGGTTGAAGGAATAGTTCACCCCCTCGAAGCCGAACGCCTCCTGCATGTGGATCAGAATGGCCAGCCGGTGCGGCTTGGGGATGTTGTTCAGGCACAAGAACCGGTTCGCGCGCTGCGCGGAGAATTCCTTTTCCGGCATGCTGAACTTCAGGAAATGCGTGTTGAAATGCACCACCTCGGCATCGACATCCCCGGCCGCGCGGCCCTCGGCCGAGATCGCGTTGGAGAAGTTCTGGCTGATATAGGTGAACCTGACCTTGTCCAGCCCCAGCCGCGCCTTGACGTCGCGATAGACGCCGAAGGCCTTCGTCTCGTCGAACAGCGAAACCTCGGCACCGCAATCGAGGACGATCTGAACCGGCAAATCCGCAGCGGCCAGGACCGCGGCCAGGCTTTTCGCGAAAACGGAGGACACGTAGTCGGCGCTTTCGGCCTTGTGCGGAACGCCGGCGTCGATCCAGTAGACCACCCTGGGCACCGGCCCCTGCCCCAGCGCGGCGGTCTTGGGCCTGGGCAGCGTTTGCACGATGTCCTGCACCGAATTGCGGAACAGCTCCCCCACGAGGATGAAGCGCTCGCCGCCGATTTCGTGGCTGAAGCGCCAGTTGACCATTTTCCGGGCCGCCTCGTCGCCGCTCAGGGCCAGGGAAAGGATCTCGGGCGAGAAGAAATCCTTCTGCTCTCCGGTCAGTTCCTTGAGGGCGATGCGCCCGGCCACCTCGCCGACATCCAGCAGGCCCCTGCCGATGAGAAAGAGTTGGAGAACCGGGCGCACCATCTCGTCCCCGGCAAAGGCAACCCCGCCCTCATAGGCCTTGCGCAGGACCTCGGCGAACCCGGCCTCCAGGGCGAAGAAATCCTCGGCCTTGCAGAACAGGCTGATGTCGTGCATCTCGCGGATGCCCCGGATGACCCGAAAGAGATCGTCACCCCCGACATCTCCGGGATGGTCGGTCACGTAGGCCGTCGCCTCCTCGAAATAGCGCCGGGAATTTTCGTCGGCATTCGCCCGGTTCTTGCGCACCCGCAGGACGGTCTGCAGCGCGATCCGGCGCAGCAGCCGCCGCACCGAGGGCGCGGTGACGGAGGGCAGCACCCTGTCCCTGTGCTCGAAGAAGAACTCGGGCGCGCCGCCGTTTCTCATGTAGAGAACCAGCAGCCGCGCCGTCAGGGCGGGAGAGAAAAAGCCGGCCAGGGTTTCGATCAGCCGCAGCGTCCCGGCCTTGTCCCGGGCGATTTCCTCGCGGATATATTCGAAGAAGAGCCTCGAGAAATTCCTCTCGCCCATCTCGGAGGCCTGCCGCAGAAACGGGCCGATGGCGTCAGTTGTTTCTGAATTCATTCAGTTCTTGTCCCCTTGCAAGGCGCCGCCCCCGGCCGCCGGCCGACCCATCCGCCATTCGTTCGGAAAGGCCCGGGCGTCATTTGCCCCGCCCCTCTCGCAATTCCTTCACCTGACGCTCCAGGTTCTGCAGCCTCCGGGCCTGGTCCAGCGTGATCTCCAGCATGTAGTCGAACAGCCGGTCGCGCATCTGCCCGGGGTCCGGCCGGGCCGGGGGCGCGGCCTGCTGCGCGGTCAGGTCGATGCCGAAACGGTCCCGGAACTGGTCGAACAGTTCCTGGCGCTCCTCCACGATCCGCGTCGTGGAGCCATAGTCGAAATACTTGGACAGCGCCTCGTCGAGCGTCGGAACGCTCTGGCTGCCGCCCATCACCGCCCGGTCGAACAGGCGGGGCAGCACGTGCTTTGGGAAGCGGTTGTTGAACAGCGCCCGCAGCAGGATCTCGCCGTCCTCGCCGCGCTCCAGCACGCGTTTCTGCGGGATCACGATATCCACCCCCGCGGCCTGCGCGAAATCCTGCACGATGTCCTCGGCCTGGTCGTAATTCCGGACCTCCAGGATGCCGCTGATGCGCTCGTCCCACTCGATCAGGCCCTTGTACCAGCGCACCAGTTGGCGGGCCTTTTCCTCGTAGCCGGGGACCGGGCCCTCGCCGGTCTTGTCGCGAATGCCCCACTGGACATAGGCCGAGGGCAGCCAGCTCCAGGGGTTGCGGGCATAGCCGATGGCGCGGACCTCGATCTCCTTGCCCAGCTCCCCGAGGAAGGGCTGCAGCGCCCCGCTGTTGCCCGAGAAGGCCTCGTTGGACAGGATGAAGGTCTCGGTCCCCGCCTCTTCGGCGCGCCGGCGCAGCGCGCCGAGAAAGACCTGCGCCTGTTGCCGCAAGACCTCCGGCGGCTGGCTGTAGAACTTGTCCTGGTTGCTCACGCCGCGGAAGGCGGGGTCGATCATGTCGAACCACATCCCCAGATATTCGACCTTCTGCGCGCGCAGCATCTCCGCGCTTTCCGACAGCGCCCGCTGGATCGAGCTCGACCCCGTCTTCCCCATGCCGATATGGAGGATCAGTTTCATGTCCGGATTCCCTCGTTTGCAGGGCGGCTTCCCGCCTCTTCCCCGCCCGCGCGGCATTGCTCGATCATGCGATAATCCGCGGCATAGGCCACGGCGACGTCGTTCCGGACGCTGTCCGGGATCGTCCGGGCCCCCGGCCGCGTCCTGGAGGTGTTCTGCGGGTTGAGATCAACCGCGTTGATCATCGTATAGGCGCCGGTGCCGAAGATCCGGTCGAAGATCCGGCGGGAATCGCGCTGGAAATCCTCGACGAAACCGACCTCCATGTCCGGCACCTCGTCGAAACAGACCTGCTTGCGCTGCAGCCGCCAATGCTCGTCGAGGTCGCGCAGCGCGGGATCCTCCCGGACCCGGGCGGCAAAGCCTTCGATGGTCAGGAACTCCTCCACCGGCACCCCGGCCGCCACGCCGAGATGGGCCCGCACCTTGCGGGTGAAATTGTTGTCGCGCCGCAGTTTCTTGTGGAAGGCCGAGGCAAAGCGCGCCACCGGGTCGCGGACGAAGCAGAATTTCAGGACATCCGGCGCCTCCAGCATCTTCTGGAAGCGCTCGTAGCCCAGCGATCTCGGCGTGCGCAGGATATTGGCCGCGCGCTTGTGGATGTCCTCGGCGCGGCGCATCTCGAAATCGATCCCCAGCGCCCGGGCCGTCGACTGGTTGAGCGAGGCCTTGAGCGTCGAGCAGGCGCAGATCGGGTTCGAGAAGAAGATGAATTTCAGCTCTTCGCAGATATGGACCGTGTAGTTGAACTCGGCCTCTCTGGGGAAATTCCGCATCATCCGCGTGACCGTCGACGTCATCCCGGCTGCCCCCCCCGCAACGATTTCGGGTCGGGTTTCAAGACCGGCCCCAATCCCGGAAAGGCCAGCTTTGCCTCCGGAAAGGAATGCCGCGGCCTCTCACGATAGTCGGTCACTTCGCGATCTCCTTTTCCAGCCGCGCGCTCAGCGCCCGCGTCGCGGCCGTCCAGTCATGTTCCTGCATGTCGGAAAAGGCCTGGCTTGACAACCTTCTGAAGCGGTCGCGGTCCAGCGACAGCGCGCGCAGCGCCTCCAGCCCCGCCGGCACCGCCTTCTCCGGCGGCAGAAGCACGCCGTTCTCGCCGTCGCGCAGAACCTCCGAGACCGCCCCCACATCGGTGGCCAGCGGCACCACCCCGGCGCGCATCGCCTCGAGGATGGTCAGCGGCAGCCCCTCGTAGCTGGACAGCAGGACGAAGGCATCGGCCCAGTCGAAGGCCGCGCTCAGCTCTTCCGGCGTGGTCAGGGGCGGTTCGATCCGCTGCGCGAGCTCGGGCTCCAGCGGCAGCCCGCCATCGTCGGCCAGCACCAGCTTGCCGATGACGCGCCAGTCGATCTGCAGCCCTGCTGCCGTGCTGGCCTTGATCAGCGCGCTCAGCCGGTGCAGCCCCTTCTGCCGGTCGAGCCGCCCCAGGTACATCACCCGCAGCGGGCTGTCCCCGGTGCGGGCCAGGCGGCTGTCCTGGGCCCGTTTCAGCCGGCCGGGATCGACCGGGAAGCCCGGCGCGTTGGGCACCGGGACGATCTTTTCCGAGGGCACGCCCATGGCGTGGCACCAGTCGCCGAGCCGGCGCGAGCAGGGCGCGAACACGTCATGGGCATGTTCGTAGGCCAGGCTCAGATAGGTGTTCCCCACCGGCCGCCCGGTGACCGACAGGTCGTTCAGATGCAGCGAGGTCACGGTCTTGACGCCGTGGCGCCGCAGCTGGCCCATGATCCCGGCCACGGCCCCGCCGTGGCAGTTGACCACAACGTCCAGCCAGTACATCAACGCCACCGCCCGGTCATGCTGGCCGGTATTCGCCCAGCCGGGGATCTCGGTCCCGAAATAGCTCGTCTCCCCGCCGCCCCAGGCCGCGAAGCTGTCGTCGTTCAGGAAGTTCACGGTCTCGAAGACGTCGTGCCAGTCCGGGCCGATGGCGCCGCTGTGTGCGGCCAGCACGAACAGATGCGGCACCCAGCCCTGCGCCTTCAGCCCGCGGGCCATGTTCAGCGCGACCTTCTCGACCCCGCCGAATTCCACCAGCGGCAGCAGGAAGCCGATATGCCGCCGCCCGTCCGCCAGCCGGGGATAGGGGGCGATGCCGCTGAACTCGCGGCGCAGGATGTTGTGCGGATTGGCGCGCCAGCCGATGCCCGGCTGGCGCCAGTCCCAGTCCCGCTTGCGTTCCTGGCGCCAGGGCGATGTCCGCATGCGGTGCATCAGCGACAGAAACTCGAAGGTCGCCGCCGTGACCTCGAAGCCCCTCCGGAACTCGGCCGCGTTGGGCAGGTCCATCTCCAGCGTGGCGAGCTTCGGCAGGCAATGCCGCGAGGGCAGCGAATCCAGCCAGGCCGTGTCGCTATCGTCGAGGACGTCGATAAGGGTCTTCTGCTCCACCATCAGCAGCGGCGCCCGGTTCTGGCGGCCGTCGCACTCGGAGGATTCCGAATAGCCGTGCCGCCCGCTTTTCGAGCCGACGGTGACAACCGCGACATTCGCCCGGCGCAGCATGAGCTCCATCTTCCACAGCACCCAGTGCAGGCTCTTGCCCCGCCCCAGCGCCTCGAGCGCGGCAGAGGAGGTCACCACCAGATGCGACGGCACGTGGTAGCGCTCGGGGGACATCCGGGCCCGCCAGTAGAGCCGGTCAAAGTCGCTTTGGCTCATCCTCGGCGCGTCGGCGGTCGGGTCCACCGCCAGCAGGAACTCTTTCCGGTCCGACAGGTAGATGGCGTAGCGGGGGCATTCCTCATGCTCCAGCGCCACCCGCGACCGGGCCTGGAACAGCGCCCTGTGCTTGGCCTGCATCACCCCCCGGATGGCCGCGCCGTCGCGTTCGGAATCGGCCAGCATGCTTTCGGGACGCTTGCGGTAGAGGAAACCGAAATCCTCCAGGTTGCGGCCACGGAACCCGGCCTCGGCGGCGCAGAGGAAGAAATCCCAGTCCTCGAATCCCTGCTTGAATTCGGTGTCGAAGAAGACCCCGGCCTCGAACACCGAGCGGCGGATCAGGCTGCCGGCCTCGCAGATATTGAGCTGGGTGTGAAGCAGCAGCGAATACGCGCCGCCGAAATCGACCTTCTCGCCGCTGCCGAACATGTCGATATTGGGATAGATCCAGCCGGCTTCGGGATGGTCGTCGAGCTCGGCCATGGCGCGCGCCATGGCCTGCGGGCGCAGCCGGTTGTCGGCATCCAGCATGTAGATCGCCTCGACCGAGGGCAGGTTTTCCAGCACGTGGCGGATGCCGAAATTGCGCGCGTCGCTCAGCCCGCCGTTGGGCTTGCGCAGATAGGTGATCCGGTCGGGCCAGGCCAGCGCGTAGTCGCGGCAGATCTGCTCGGTCTCGCGGTGCGGACAGCCGTCATTGACCAGCACCAGCCGCAGCCCGAACCCGGCCTGCTGCTCCAGCACGGATTCGATGGCCTCGCTGACCAGCACGGAATGGCGGAAGATCGGAACCACCACGGCCAGGCGCGGGGCGGCGGGGGCGGCGGGGCGAACACTCATCTCGCGACACTCCCGCCGGTCAGCTCGAGGCCAGCAGGCGGAAGAAACAGGCCGCCGGCGGGGGCGTCCTGCCTGCCGCCTTGGGCAGCCGGGTCATCAGGTAGAGATCCGACCGCTCCTCGGTCGGGGCGGCGAGGAAGAAGTTCAGCTCGCCCCATTGCGACGGCGCCAGCCGGATCCAGTCCGAGATCTCCATCTCCTCCAGCAGGCCGGCCGCCGAGGCACCGCTGCGCCGCCTGGAGGCCGGCAGCACGCCGATCGCATATTCCACGTCGGGGCCCTGGGCCTGCTTGGTTTCGCCCCCGCCCAGGATCTGCCGCACCCCGGCCGGGCAGGCGCCGGACAGCCGCGCCAGCCCGACCCGGCCCGGCGCGGGCCGCACCACCAGGCCGCCCAGGTCCTGCACATATTCAGCCGGGCCGAACATTGGCCCGACGGTCTCGGCCTCCATCAGCACGGCCTGGCCGATCACCCATTTGCGCGCCGGCGGCGCCGCGGCGGGCGCATGGCCTTCGGCGGGCATCACCGCCTCGGCGCCGGGCAGGTAGCGCCAGCCCCGCATCGCCAGGATGGTGGCCTCGTCGCGCAGCGCCCCGTTCAGGCAAGGCAGGAAGCGCTGGTCGGGATTGGTCACCGAACAGGCCAGGTGCAGCGGCGCGGCACCCTCCCATTGCAGCCGCAGCCGGACGGATTGCGCATCCGGGCCCAGGGCCACGTTCAGCGACAGCCGCAGCAGGCCCGCGCGCAGCGCGTCGGCCGGGATCGACCAGCCCGCCACCACCCGGCCGCTCTCGGCCAGTTCCAGCGTCGCGGCCAGACGCCCTTCGCCCTGCGGGATCGGGTCGGCCACGACGACAGCGACGTCGCTCAGCCCCACGCTGTCCTGCGGCAGGCGCTGCTCCAGCACGTCGCCGGACTCCAGCGCGCAGGCCCCGTGCGCGGGCAGCGGCGCCAGGTCGAAAGACATGGTGCGCTGCGACCTGACGGTGTCGAAGAAGAACCGCTCCAGCCGGTGAAAGGCCGATTGCGTCTGCTCGTGCATTTCGCGCAGCTGGACGAGGTCGCGCATGAAACCGGCGGCGCGGCGCGCGGCGCTGACCTGTGACGCGGCCAGTTCCGCGACCAGCCATTCCAGCGCCTCGGCCCGGCGCGCGGCCACAGGCGCATCGCCCTCGGCCAGCTCCAGCAACGCCGGCGCCTCGACCCCGAACCGCGCCTTCCAGAAGGCGGCCAGGCGCTCGGCCGCGGCGCAACCTTGCGGCGAAATCGCCACGGTGCCGACGGCGCCGAGATAAACCTGGTCGGGAGGCAGCGGCACACCGTCCAGCCGGAACCCCGCGCCCTCGTCCTCCTGCCGCACGGAAACAAGAGAAACCGGTAACTCCAACGCCGCCGCGGGCTCCAGATCCATGTCGGGGACAAGGAGTAACGGGCGGTGACAATCCGTATTCATAACAACCTCAGACCGGGAACCAGGACACGCGTAAGATGTGTCAGACCTGCGAAACACGTCACCTTGTGGCATGATCCCGCGATCAGGGCAACCGCAGGTCCCGCCTATTCAACCCCGGCACGGGCTCAGGCCCCCGGCGGTATGGAAACCGCGGCGGTCTGCCCGTTTTGCAGGCAGGCCAGGAAGCCCCGCGCCGTGTCCAGCGCCTCGCGGATGGTGACATCCATGTCGAGATAGCGATAGGTGCCCAGCCGCCCGACGAAGCTGACCCCTTCGGTCCTGGCGGCCAGCGCCTCGTACTCGGCCAGCAGCGCCTTCTCCTCGACCAGGCGGATCGGGTAGTAGGGGATGTCGTCCTCGCCCGCCGCGCGGCTGAATTCGCGGTAGCAGACCGTGCCCTCGTGCTCTTCCCAGGGCGAGAAATGCTTGTGCTCGGTGATGCGGGTATAGGGCACGTCGCGGTCGCCGTAATTCATTACCGCGCAGCCCTGGTAGTCGCTGCCCGCGTAGGTGAAGCGCTCGAAATCCAGGGTGCGGTAGCCCAGCCGCCCCAGCCGGTAGCCGAAATAGCCGTCCAGCGGCCCGGACCAGAACACGTGGTCGTGCCGCCCGGCCTGGTCGGCGTCGAACCAGGTCTCGAGGTGGACGTCGATATTGGGGTGGTCGAGGATGCGTTCGACCAGCGCCGTGTAGCCGTCCTCGGGCATGCCCTGGAAGCGGTGGAAGAAATAGTTGTCGTCGTAGTTGAATCGCACCGGCAGGCGTTTCAGGATCGAGGCCGGCAGCTCGGTCGGCGAACAGCCCCACTGCTTTTCCGTGTAGCCCTTGAAGAACGCCTCGTAGAGGTCGGGCCCGACGAAGCGCAGCGCCTGCTCCTCGAAGGTCTGCGGATCGGTGATCGAGGTGTCGGCCTGTTCGGCGATGAAGGCGCGCGCCTCATCGGGGCGCAGGGTCTTGCCGTAGAACTGGTTGATGGTGTGCAGGTTGATGGGCAGCGAAAACACCTGTCCCTGCGCGGTGGTCTTCACCCGGTTCTTGTAGGGTCGGAACCGGGCGAAGCGGTTGACGTAGTCCCAGACCTCGGCGTCGTCGGTGTGGAAGATATGCGGCCCGTAGACATGGACCATGACGCCGGTCTCGGGGCAGCGCTCGGTATGGCAATTGCCGGCGATATGGGGGCGCCCGTCGATCACCGTGATGGCGTGGCCCGCCTCGGCCAGCTGCCGCCCGATCACCGCGCCGGACAGCCCGGCCCCGACCATGAGAAATTTCATCGCGCACCTTCCCTGTTGCCCGGTTCGCCCGGCTAATCAGGCCATAAGCAATCGCCCCCCCGCACGCAACCGCACAGGGCCGCCGGGCGCCGCTTCCCGGCCGGGAATCGCCGCCCTGTTGAAAAATGGGGACGGCTCTGCCCCGGGCCTCGGTGGCTCATCAGTGGTTCATCAGCTCCAGGTGCAGCTCGATCGCCTCCTCCAGGTCGTCGAAATACTGCAGGTGGCCGTTTTCCAGCACCACCCCCGCATCGCAGAACTGCCGGATCTGGGCCATGCTGTGGCTGACCAGGATGGCGCTGGAGTTCTTCATCCGCTCGCGGAACACCGCCTCGCTCTTGCGCTTGAAGGCAGCGTCGCCCACCGCAGTGACCTCGTCCACCAGATAGGTGTCGAAATGGATCCCCATCGAGGCGCCGAAGGTCAGGCGCGAGCGCATCCCCGAGGAATAGCTGTGCACCGGCATGTGGAAATGCTTGCCCAGCTCGGCGAAATCCTCGACGAAATCCAGCAGGCTGTCGGTGTCCACCCCGTAGATGCGGGCGATGAAGCGCACGTTCTGCGCCCCCGTGAGCTGGCGGTGGAACGACCCGCCGAACCCCACCGGCCAGGAGATCGTGCCGTCGCTGACGATGCGCCCGCTGTCGGGGCGCATGGTGCCCGCGATCATCTGCAACAGCGTCGACTTGCCCGCGCCGTTGCGCCCCAGCAGCGCCAGGGACTTGCCCTTGGGCAGGGCGGCGTTGAGGTTGTCGATCACCACCTTTCGGCTGCCCCGCACCCAGAACCCCTTGGTGAGGTTCTCAAACCGGATCATCTCTCTCCCCTGTCCTATCCGCGGTCACGTATGCTGTAATAGATAAGCACCAGGATCCCCCAGGCCATGACCAAAAACAGCGCGGCCAGGCCGAACATCACCAGCCGCTGCGGATATTCCGAGCTCTGCGCCAAGGTCGGCCGGACATAGGTCGCCAGGTAGCGGCTCTGGCGCGAGGCCTTCTCGCGTGCGATGTCCAGCGCGGCCAGCGCCGCGCGGTAGGCCTCTTCGGCATATTCGCGGTCCACGATCAGCCCTTCGTATTCGGCGATCAGCGTGGGATAGTCGGCGCCGATCCCGGCCACCTCGCCCCGGGCGAAGGCCTGCCGCTCGGTCTCGAGGCGCTCGCGGATCACGTCGATGCGGCGCTGCGCCTGGGTGACGCGCGGGTCGCCCGGGTTGCTGGTGCCGGTCAGCAGGTCCAGCTCCACCAGCGCCTCGGCCAGCTGCTGCTGGAGATTGTTGATCACCCCCATCTGACCCTGGATATCGGCCTCGGGGTCGACGATCTGGGTGCGGGTGCGGAACTCGGTCAGCGCCTGGCGGGTCGTCTTCAGCCGCGCCACCGCCTCGGCCAGGTCGGACTCGGCATAGCGCATCAGGTCGTCGCGGGCCGCGGCGTTGATGTCGTTGATCATCCTCTGGCTCTCGGCCACGACCTCCTGCGCCACGCGCTGCGCCACCTCGGGCGAGAAGGCGCGCACCTGCAGCTCGATCAGCCCCGAGGATTCGTCGTAGGACACCCGCACCACGCGCTGCCAGTACCACACCAGATCCTCGATGCTGGCCGAGGGCCAGAGCGCAAAGAGCGGATCGCCGGGCCATTTTTCTGAATAGATCCCGGCCAGGTCCATCCGGGCGTCGATCACCTCGACGATCTCCTGGCTCTGGATGAACTCATACAGGATGCTGGAATCCGACGAGCCACCGCCGCCGGTGAACTGGGCCAGCCCGCCCAGCAGCTCGGTCGCGCCGCCGCCCTCTTCCTGGCGGACGGTGAAACCCGTGCGCGAGATGTACTGATCGTTGCTGATGCCCCAGAGGTAGAACCCCGCCGCCGCCAGCGGCACCAGCACCAGCAGCAGGAAGCTGACCAGCACCCCCCAGTGCCGCCGCTTCATGCTGGCCGGCTCGGCCAGCGGCTTGATCTTGACCACCGAGGCCGCGGGGGTCTGCGCGGCGGATTTCGGGCCCTGCGGGGCCTTGCCCTGGCCTTGGCTGGCCTTGCCCTGTTGAGGCGTCCACTGGCCCTCATTCTGCCTGGCCGCCGCCTGCGCCGGCTGGCCCCGGCCCCGGCCGGCCGGCGCCCCGGCGCCGCCTCCGGCAGTCTTCGCCACGTGATTATCCTTTTGGGTCAAAATCTTACCTTCCAGCCAAGGGATTTGAACTCCTTGGCATTTGTGTACATACTTCACCGGAAAAACACCAGCCTGTTCGAGGATTCCGTGCCCGCCTCCGAGATGCCTCCCTCTCCGCCCCCGGCGCTCCGGCCGAACCGCAGCTATGCGCCGCTGCGCACGATCTCGGCCCTGATGCTGCGCGAGATGTCCACCCGCTACGGGCGGACGCCGGGCGGCTATATCTGGGCGGTGCTCGAACCGCTGGGCATGATCGCCCTGCTGGCGGTCGGCTTCTCTTTGCTGCTGCGCACGCCGTCGCTGGGCACCAGCTTTCTGCTGTTCTACGCCTCCGGCTTTCTGCCCTTCAACCTGTACCAGAGCATCGCGGCGGCGGTGTCGAAATCGCTGAGCTTCTCAAAGCCCCTGCTCGCCTACCCGTCGGTAAGCTGGATCGACGCGATCCTGGCGCGGTTCCTGCTGAACCTGCTGACCGCGTCCATGGTCGCCTATATCCTGCTGACCGCGATCCTGCTGACCGTCGACACGCGCACGATCCTGCACATGGCGCCCATCATCCAGGCCATGTCCCTGGCCGCGCTCCTGGGGCTGGGCGTCGGGCTGCTGAACACCGTGCTGATGGGGCTCTACCCCACCTGGGAGGTGATCTGGAGCATCGCCACGCGCCCCCTGCTGCTGATGTCGGGTGTGATCTATATCTACGAGGACCTGCCGCGGGTGGCGCAGGACATCCTGTGGTACAATCCGCTGCTGCATCTCACCGGCCTGATGCGGACCGGGATCTACCCGATGTACAACCCCGATTACATCTCGGTACCCTTCGTCATTTACGTCGCCCTGGTGCTGCTGACGCTGGGGCTGATCCTGCTGCGGCGCTATTACCGCGAGATCCTCAACGCCTGACGCCCCCCGCCGCCGCCAGCACCCGCGCATGCGGCATGTCGGTGCGGCGGGACAGCCCGTGCCGCACCGCCAGCCCCAAAAGCCGCAGGAAGGGGCGCAGCTCGCCCCGGTGATGGCGCGCCTTCAGCAGCCATTTCGGCAGCACCACCAGCAGCAGCGGCCAGAACATCCAGCCCGCCGCCATGCGGTAGAGGAACAGCAGGTTGCGGTGGTAGTAGTAGATCTTCCACAAGGGCCGGAAGCGGCGGTCGCCCTCGAAGGTGGAACAGTCATGCTCGAACCGCACGGCGGGGACGAACCCGATCCGCCCGCCCGCCTGGCTGAGCGCCAGCGTATAGAGCCCGTCCTCGCCATAGACGAACAGCCGCCCGTCCGGGTAGCCCACCCGCGCGATCGCATCGCGCGACACGAACAGCCCCACGAAGGACGAGATATCGACCTGCCGCGCCGCGCCCTCATAGGCTGCCGGCGTGATGTGGAACCCGTCGCGCCCGCCACCCTGGCCCAGCGTGTTGAGGAAGACGCGGGCATGCCAGAACGGGTTGCGCGAGGGACGGTTCATGTCGCAGATCTGCCCGTCGGGGTAATAGACCGCCGCCGCCACCGCGTCCCAATCGCCCAGGTCCTGCGCCTGGAAGGCCTCCAGCGCGCCGGGCTCGGGCCGGCCGTCATCGTCCATGACCACGATCCAGTCGGGGTCCATCTCTTCGACGACCAGGCGCATCCCGGCCTCGAAGCCCCCTGCGCCGCCCAGGTTGGTTTCGCTGCTCAACACCCGCAGCCGCGGGTCGTTCTGCGTGGCCAGCCATTCGGTGGTGCCATCGGTGCAGGCATTGTCGACGATCAGCACCGCCTCCAGCGCGTCCGGCGGTGTCTCCAGCAGCCGCGCCAGCGTCTTTTTCAGCATCTCCAGCCGGTTATAGGTGACCACCACCGCCACCAGCCGCCCGGCGCCGCCGCCCTGTCCCCTGCCTGCCGTCATCGCGTTGCCCTGCCGCCTGCCTGCCTGCCCGGGCCGCGCGGAATGGCGGCCGGATCGCAGCGACAGAGGTCACAAATCGGGCCCGGTGTCAAACCGTCGCCCTCTGCAAGTGACAGCGCCGCGGCCGGTTGCTAAGCAAGAGGAAACGGGTCCGGCAGGAGCAGGCAGTTGAAGGTCGAAGACACGGCGATACCAGAGGTGAAGATCCTCACGCCCGCGCGGTTCGCGGACGAACGGGGCTTCCTGTCCGAAAGCTGGAACCGCGCGCGGCTGGCCGAAGCCGGGATCGACATCGACTTCGTGCAGGACAACCACTCCTTCTCGCTGCGCAAGGGCACGGTGCGGGGGCTGCATTTCCAGGCCCCGCCGCATGCCCAGGCCAAGCTGGTGCGCTGCGGGCGCGGGGCGCTTTGGGACGTGGCGGTCGACATCCGGCGCGGCTCGCCCAGCTACGGGCACTGGGTGGCGACGGAGCTCAGCTTTGAGAACGGCCGCCAGTTGCTGATCCCCGAAGGCTTCGCGCATGGGTTCGTCACCCTCTGCGACGAGGTCGAGGTTTTGTACAAATGCAGTGACTATTACGCCCCGAATTGCGCCCTGGAGCTGCAATTCGACGACGCCGGGATCGGCATCGACTGGGGCATCACCCGGGCCGAGGCGGTGCTGTCGGACAAGGACGCTGCCGCGCCCCCGCTGTGCGATCTCGACAGCCCCTTTGTCTGGGAGGGCGCGCCGTGAAACTGCTGGTCACCGGCGGGGCGGGATTCATTGGCTCGGCGGTGGTGCGGCTGGCCGTGGCGCGCGGGCACGAGGTGGTCAACCTGGACGCGCTGACCTATGCCGCCTGCCTTGACAACGTGGCGCCGGTGGCCGACAGCCCGCTTTACGCCTTCGAGAAGGCCGACCTGCGCGATCCCTTCGCGTTAGAGACCATTTTCGCCCGCCACCGCCCCGACGCGGTGCTGCACCTGGCCGCCGAAAGCCATGTCGACCGCTCCATCGACCGGCCCGGCACCTTTGTCGAGACCAACGTCACCGGCACCTACAACCTGTTGCAGGCCGCCCGCGCCCATTGGCAGCACGCGGGCCGGCCGGGCAGCTTCCGCTTCCTCCACGTCTCCACCGACGAGGTTTACGGCTCCCTCGGGCCTGAGGGCCGGTTCACCGAAGAGACGCCCTACGCCCCGAACAGTCCCTATTCCGCCTCAAAAGCCGCCTCCGACCACCTGGTGCGGACCTGGCACGCGACTTATGGGCTGCCGGTGCTGCTGACCAACTGCTCCAACAATTACGGCCCCTACCAGTTCCCGGAGAAGCTGATCCCGGTGGTGATCCTGAACGCGCTGGCGGGACGGCCGATCCCCATCTACGGCGGGGGCGAGAACGTGCGCGACTGGCTTTATGTCGAGGATCACGCCGAGGCGCTGTTGCATGTGCTGGCCCATGGCGCGGTCGGGCGCAGCTATAATATCGGCAGCGAGAACGAGATGCGGAACATCGACCTGGTGCAGATGATTTGCACCCTCCTCGACGAGATGCACCCGGCAAACAGTCCCTATTCCGGCCTGATCACCCATGTCGCGGACCGTCCCGGCCATGACGCGCGCTACGCGATCGACCCGGCCCGCATCCGCGATGAGCTAGGCTGGCGCCCCTCGGTGAGCTTCCGCGAGGGGCTGGAACGCACCCTGCGCTGGTATCTCGATAACGAGGCCTGGTGGCACGCGCTGCAAAACCGCGCCCGGCTGGGCGAAAGGCTGGGCCGGGCATGAGGGTACTGGTCTTCGGCGCAACCGGCCAGGTGGCCACCGAGCTGCAGCTTCAGGGCGGCGAGGGGCTGACGGCGCTCGGCCGCGACCGGGCCGATTTGACCGACCCCGCACTTTGCGCCGAGATCATCCGCCAGACCGACGCCGAGGCCGTCATCAACGCCGCCGCCTACACGGCGGTGGACCGCGCCGAAGTGGAAGAGGCGCTGGCCACCCTGGTCAACGGGGACGCCCCCGCCGCCATGGCCCGCGCCGCGGCCGAACGCGGCCTGCCCTTCCTGCATGTCTCCACCGATTACGTCTTTGCCGGGCGGGGCAGCGCGCCGCACCGCCCCGGCGACCCCCCTGCCCCGCTCAACGCCTATGGGCGGTCGAAACTGGCGGGCGAGGTTGGCATCCGCGCCGCGGGCGGGCCGCATGCGATCCTGCGCACCTCCTGGATCTTCTCGGCGCATGGGGCGAATTTCGTGAAAACCATGCTGCGGCTGTCCCAAACCCGCGACCGGCTGGACGTGGTGGCCGACCAGATCGGCGGCCCCACCCCGGCGGCGGATATCGCCGCGGCGCTGCTGGCCATGGCCCGCGCCCTGCGCGACGGGCAGCCGGGGGGCACCTATCACCTGGCCGGGGCGCCGTTTGTCAGCTGGGCCGGTTTCGCGCGCGAGATCTTCGCCCGGGCAGGTCGCGACGTCGCCGTGCGCGACATTCCCAGCGTCGATTTCCCGACGCCGGCAAAAAGGCCGCTGAATTCCCGGCTGGATTGTGCCACGTTAGAGACGGATTTCGGCATTACAGAACCCGATTGGCGGGACGGGCTGGAGCGGGTGCTAAGAGATTTGGAAAGGGCATGAGATGACGGGGCGCAAGGGCATCATCCTGGCAGGCGGCACGGGCAGCCGGCTCTACCCGATCACGCTGGGCCTCTCCAAGCAGCTGCTGCCGGTCTATGACAAGCCGATGATCTATTACCCGCTCTCGGTGCTGATGCTGACCGGTATCCGCGAGATCGCCATCATCACCACCCCGCAGGACCAGGACCAGTTCCGCCGCCTGCTGGGGGATGGCGGGCAATGGGGGCTGTCCTTTACCTATATCGAACAGCCCAGCCCCGACGGGCTGGCGCAAGCCTATCTGCTGGCCGAGGACTTCCTCTCTGGCGCGCCCTCGGCCATGGTCTTGGGCGACAACATCTTCTTCGGCCACGGCCTGCCCAAGCGGCTGGCGCAGGCGGACGCGCAGGCGCAGGGCGGCACCGTCTTCGGCTATCGCGTGGCCGACCCGCAGCGCTATGGCGTCGTCGACTTCGGCCCCGACGGCCGCCCGCGCACCATTGTCGAGAAACCCCAGGTGGCGCCCTCGCCCTATGCCGTGACCGGACTCTATTTCCTCGACGGCACCGCGCCCGAACGCGCCCGCGCCGTGCGCCCCTCGTCCCGCGGCGAGCTGGAGATCACCAGCCTGCTGGAGATGTATCTCGCCGAGGGGCAGTTGAGCGTGCAGCAGATGGGGCGGGGCTATGCCTGGCTGGATACCGGCACCCATGCCAGCCTGCTGGATGCGGGCAATTTCGTGCGCACCCTGTCCGAGCGGCAGGGCCAGCAGGTCGGCAGCCCCGAGGAAATCGCCTTTACCAAAGGCTGGATCAGCGCCGAGGCGCTGGAGGAACGCGCGCGGATGTTCGCCCAGAACGGCTACGGCGCCTACCTGGAACGGCTGCTGCAGGGCCGGCCGTGACCCCGCACCGGATGTTCGGCGCGCGAAACGTTTCCGAAATCGCGCCGCTTGCGTTGGTCGAGCAGCCAGGCGCGCCGATCCTCGATCAGGCCGGCCCCGCTGAGGGTCAGGCGGCTATTGTTGATCCTCCGCCACTGAAAGGGTCCGCCGTTATGTTCAGAAAACGGAGGATCAGAATGGCCGCGGAGTTGGATGTCGTCACTAGGGAGAAAGCGATCTTCGAGGATGAATAGTGCTTCTGCAGGTCGACGGGAATCCGTCTGACGAAGTAGAAGATGCCCTCTTGGACGAAGGCATGCCGGGAAGAGATGTTCTCCAATTTGTTCCACGCTCCGCTCTGTCATCGACAAAAGCTGATGCAAAACAATGTTTTAGAGGGATGGGTGGTGCCGGTGAAGGGACTCGAACCCCCGACCCCATCATTACGAATGACGTGCTCTACCAGCTGAGCTACACCGGCTAGGTGGCGCGTTCTTTAGCACCCAGTTGCGCGGGTGTGTAGCCCTATTTTCACTGTTTCGACTCTTCTTCTTCGGGCTCCACCACCTCTGCCTCGGCGACGGGCTCTTCGACCGCCTCGCCGGCCTCTTCACCCTCCTCCTCTGCGGGGGTGGCCTCGGCCAGATCCTCTTCGGCGGGTTCCTCCTCGGGCGCGGTCTTGTCCTCGATGGCGCCCACGATCAGGGGCAGCATCTCGGTGGACCGGGGCATCGAGACCTCGCCCGCCGGCGCGGTCTTCCACGACAGGGTGTCGAAACTGCCGCAATGGGCGCAGACCGGCTGCCATTCGGCATGAACGGTGCCGCAGTTTTCGCAGATCCACTGCGGCCCGCGCGAGGCGCTGAGCGCGCGCGTCAGGTAGCCGCGCACCACGCTGTCATCGGCGCCCTCGCCGCGCTCGATCGCCGCCATCAGGGTCAGGGCGCGCGCCGTCGGCGCGGTCTCGGCCAGATCGCCCAGCGCCTTGCGGGCGGCCGGGAAATCCTCGGCCGCGATGTGCAGTTCGGCCAGCAGCATCCGGGTTTCCGGGTCGTCCGGCGCGACATGGGTCAGGGTGTGAAAGCGCTTGATCCGGGCCTCGGGGCTCTCCTCCGGCTCGATCTCGGCGAAGGCGGCGGCGAGGTCGGGATGCGGCTGCACCTCCCAGGCCTTCTTGATGACCCGTATGGCGTAGCGCTTCTTGGCCTGCTCGATATAGCTGCGGGCGGCCTGCACCGCGGCCGGCGCCAGGTCGGGCGACAGGCGGTTCGCCTCGATCGCGGCCTCGCGGGCCTCGATCGTCTTGCCCTCGGCCAGCACGTCGCGCGCCTCGGACAGCGCCAGCACCGCGTCGCGCCGCTTGTGCACGTCGCGCGGCAGGGTGCCGTGCTTGAGCTTGGCGTTCAGCGTGCGGCGCGCGCCGGTCCAGTCGGCATGCTCAGCCTGCAGCTTCAGCAGGATGTCCTGCGTCTCTTCGTGGCCCGGCTTCAGGTCAAAGGCCTTTTCCGCCAGCTTCAGCGCGGTGTCGATGTCGCCCTCGGCCAGCTTCTGCTTCATGATGCCCCGCACGCCCACGAAACGGGTGCGGTCATCGGCCAGAAGCTGCTTGTAGATGGCGCGCGCCTTTTGCGTGTCGCCGGCCAGTTCCGCCGCCTGGGCGGCCAGCAGGTTGGTCAACTCGGGCCGGTTCAGCAGGCGCTCGGCCTTGGCCGCCTTGGTCATGGCCAGCCGCGCCTCGCCCGAGGCCAGTGCCAGCATGCTCTCGCTCATGGCCTTGAAGCCGCGGCGCTCGCGGTTGCGGCTGAAATAGCGGCTGATGGCGGTCTCGTCGCCGCTGATGAAGCGCAGCAGCGCCACCAGGAACCCGGCCAGTTTCAGCGCCAGCCACAGCAGCGCGATCAGCACCACCGCCGCGATCACCGCCTGCAGCGGGCCCATGGTGAATTCGGTATTGGCGAAGGCCACCCGGATGCCGGTGTCCGAGTCGATCAGGAACCCGGCGCCGAAGGTCAGCGCGGCGATGAGGACGACGAAGATCAGGATCTTGAGCAGTGACCAAAGCATGCGCTGTCCCCTCAGTTCACGTTCAGGCTGGCGGCAAGCGCCTCGGCCGCGGCCACGGCGTCAAGCCGGGCCTGCGCCGCCTTTGTCCAATCGGCCATCGCGGCGCGGCCGCTTTCAGGCAGCGCCTGCAGTTCGGCCAGGGCATCGGCAAGCCGCCCCTCGCCCAGCGCGGCCTCGGCCCGCGACAGCACTGCGTCGGGGTCATCCCCCTCGCGCGGGCTGAGCGAGCGCACGCCAAGCTGGCTGCGCAGGAAATTTTCCAGCCGGTCGGCCGGCGCCTTGCCCGTGGTTTCGCGCAGCGACGCCGACAGGCCCGCGCGGGCCGCATCGGGGAAGCTGCGCTGCAGATCGGTCAGGGTCGCGACCCCGGTCCCGGCCACGTCCGACAGGGCGGCGGGCACCTCGGCGCCGATCTGGGGCAGGGCGGAGGCAAAGCTGCCGCCGCTTTCCAGCGCGGCCATCACCCGCATCATCGCGGCGCGCGTCTCCAGCTCCTGCGCGCGGGTAGAGGCGGCGGCGATCTCGGCCTTGGCCTTGTCCGCGACGGCGGTGACCGAGGCGGTCATCTCTTCGTTCTGCTGGCGCTGCGTGGCCAGTTCGTCGCGCATGCGCTCCAGCTCGCGCTCATAGGCGGCGATGGCGCCCGAGGTGTCGGCAGCCTCGGCGATGGGGCGTTTTTCGACCTCGGTCAGGCGCGCGTCGATCTGGTCGAGCCGCCCGGCCAGCCCGCCGATATTGCCCTCCAGCCCGTCGAAGCGCCCGGTCAGGGCGTCCTCGGTCTTGGCCAACTGCGCGGCGATCTCGGCACTGGGGTCCTGCGCGGACACGGCGCCGCTGAGTTTTTCCAGGCTGTCGGCCAGCGCGGTCAGGCGCTGATCCTGCGCCGAAAGGGCCGCGGTGATCTGGTCATCGGCGCCCCCGCGGGGCGGCAGGAAGAAGGCCGCGCCAAAGCCGATCCCGCCGGCCAGCACGCCCCCCAGAAGCAGCGGCAGGAACCCGCCGCCCGATTTCGGGGCCGGTTCCGGCGGCACGGGCGCTTCGGGTGCTTCGGGCGCGACGGTTTCCTCTTCGGCAGGCTGCTCGGCGGCCTCATCCGCAGCCGGGGTCTCGGCCGATTTCTCTTCCGGGGTTTCGGGCGTTTCGCCCTCTTCCGCGGCGCCGGTCTCAGGCGCCTCCTGCGGGGGCGTGTCTTCGGCAGAAGGCTCTGTCGTCTCGGGGGTGGTTTCGGTCGCCTTGGCCTCGACCTCGGTTTCCGCTTCGGGTTTGGAATTTGCCACTGAAACCCCCTGTCGATTCGTGAAAATGAACGCCCCAGCCGGTGCGCCCGAAAACCTTAGCCCGGCCCGCCCCCGCCCTCAAGGTGACGCGCTGCGGCAATCAGCGCGCCGAGGGCGTTCAACATACCCTCGGCATCGGGCGTCCCGGACTGCTGGATGAGCGCTGGCGCGGGGCCCTCCCACGCCTGCGCCACGGCCTCGCTCATCGCCGCAACGGCCAGCGTGGCGCTTGCCCCCGCCGCCGCCTCGCCCGCCAGTTTCGCGCTGCGCGGCGAGAAGAGGGGCAACAGAACCGTGCCCTCCCCGGCCAGCAAATCAAGGGCCTCCGGCGTCAGGCCCTGCGGGACCTGGTCATAGATCACCGCCTCGTCGCAGGGTTGGCCGGCGGCCGACAGGCGGGCCGCGATGTCTCCGCGCGCATGCGCCCCGCGCAGGTGCAGCAGCCGCCCGCCGCGCGCCGCCCCGGCCAGCCGCGCCACCAGCGCATCGGCATCCGCGCCGCCAAATTCGGCCCTCAGCCCGATCGCCTGCGCTGCCTCGGCCGTGCGCGCACCCACGCAATAGGCGGGAAGCCGCCGGTCGCCGCTCAGGCCCGCAAAGGCGCGCACCCCGTTCTGCGAGGAAAAGACCAGCCCCGAATAGCCGGACAGGTCAGGCAGCGCGCCCAGCGGTTCGATCCGCAGCAGGGGCGCGATCACGATTGCGATATCCGGCCCGAACCGCCCGGCAAAGGCCTGCGCGAACCGCTCGGCCTGGGGGCGGGGACGGGTCAGCAGCAGGGAAAGCGAGGTCATGGCGGCACCTGCCGGATTGTGCGAAGCTTTCCCCGGTGTTACCTGCCGGGGATGAGCCACGCAATGACAGAGCCCGACCAGACCCTGACCGTGCTGGGGCTGGAAAGCAGCTGCGACGATACCGCGGCCGCCGTGGTGCGCCATGCGCCCGGCGCGGATCCGCAGATCCTGTCCTCGGTCGTGGCCGACCAGACCGCGCTGCACGCGGCCTTTGGCGGGGTGGTGCCTGAAATCGCCGCCCGGGCCCATGCCGAAAAGCTGGATATCTGCGTCGAACAGGCGCTGGCGCAGGCGGGGCTGGGGCTGGGCGATCTCAATGCCATCGCCGTGACCGCGGGCCCCGGCCTGATCGGCGGGGTGCTGTCGGGCGTGATGGTCGCCAAGGGGCTGGCTGCGGGCTCGGGCCTGCCGTTGGTGGGGGTGAACCACCTGGCGGGCCACGCGCTGACCCCGCGGCTGACCGACGGGCTGGCCTTTCCCTACCTGATGCTGCTGGTGTCGGGCGGGCATTGCCAGTTCCTGCTGGTGAAGGGGGCCGAGGATTTCACCCGCCTCGGCGGCACCATCGACGACGCCCCGGGCGAGGCTTTTGACAAGACCGCGCGCCTTCTGGGCCTGCCCCAGCCCGGCGGCCCGCAGGTGGAGCGCGAGGCGGCGACGGGCGATCCCAAACGCTTTGCCCTGCCGCGGCCGCTGCTGGACCGGCCCGGCTGCGACATGTCCTTTTCCGGGCTGAAAACCGCGCTGCTGCGCGCCCGCGACGGGGTGGTGGCCGAAAAGGGCGGGCTGACGCGGGCCGACCGCGCCGACCTCTGCGCCTCGTTCCAGGCGGCGATGCGCGACGTGCTGGTGGAGAAATCCCGCCGCGCGCTGGCGGTCTATATGCAAGAGAGCCCGGCCGAACCTGCCTTCGCCGTGGCGGGCGGCGTGGCGGCGAACAAGGTGCTTCGGGCCGCGTT
>Ga0207799_100338_pt1 | contig 22390 bp, 28 predicted proteins | sample TtanPargueraPR_4_FD_187742 | JGI IMG/M metagenome (GOLD analysis project Ga0207799, IMG submission 187742) | Aerobic enrichment media microbial communities from Bioluminiscent Bay, La Parguera, Puerto Rico - Tt and M2 (SPAdes) | ecosystem: Environmental > Aquatic > Marine > Unclassified ...
CTGGCGGGAGCGCGATCCGGCGACCGTGCGCAAGGTGCGCGACGGTTTCCGCCGGCTGTTCCCCGAAAAGGGGTGAGCGCGGAATTCCTCGCCCGCCGCTCCCCCTCGGACGCCGGGGCCGAGGTCCCGGCGTCCACCCCTGTTCATGCCGCCCGGCCCCGTGCCGGGTGGTTTTTTGTTGAGTAATTCCGACAGACGGAGGGCTTCCCATGAGCCTGAGTTCCCGGTCGAGCGATACCGCATCGCCCGAACGTTCCCGCACGTCCGGTTCGAAGAGTACGGACGGCAAGAGCGTCTATCTCCCCGACCGCCTGGGCCGCTTGGGGCAGGGGACCTGGATGTCCCCGCGCGAGTTGCGCGATCCGTTCGGGCGGCTGACCGGTGGAGACGCCGGCGGGACGCGTCCCGGATCGGATGACCTGTACGAGCTGGCGCTTTCCCTGTCCGGTCCGGTCGGCGAGTCGGGCGAGAACCGGCCGGAGGACGTGGCCAAGGTCGAGGCCCTGCTCGGCGCGAGCGGGCATCTGGACCTGGACGCCACCGGCGGTCCGACCGGCTATTTCGGCGCCCGCACCGACCAGGCCGTGCGGAACTTCCAGAAAGATCACGGCCTAAAGGTGGACGGCAGACTCAACCCCGATGGGGAGAGCATCGGCGAATTGACGAGAGTTTACGATGTTTCCTCGACCGGTCCCGCTGGAGTCACGCCGCTGCCTGGGCAGGGAGCCCCCTTGGAACATGCCGTTGCCCGGTATTGGGATCCGGAAACCGGGGAATTTCGGAAACCGCCCGAAGTTGTTCTGTTGGAGGCCGGGGCGAAGGGATCGGGCGTTTCGGTGGAGGATGGCGGCGATGGGGGGCAGCCTATGTCCTTGCTAGATAAGCCCGGTCCTTCCGCCGGTCTCCAGGAAACATCAGAGAGTGCCGAGGCCGAGGGGAGGGGGACATACAAACCGCTCAGTGACGAGGCGGTGGGTAAACTGGCTGAGAACCTGCACCAAGCGATGCAGTCGGGAGACGGGAAGAGGTTGGATGGTGTTCGGCGGGCCCTGAATGCCTATCCCGAGGCGGAGCGGAAGCGGATCGAGGGCGCGGCGTCTGAATATCTGACGGCCGCGGCCGTTTTCGATGCTTTGCAACCTCCTTCCGACCCAGACGTGTTCGCGAGCGGGGACTGGCAGGTTCGGCGGGACGCTGTAAAGGAATCCCTTGCTCAGTTACGGGATACGAATCCCAAGAAATTCGATCAGCTGCAGAAAGACTTCGAGAGAGACCACACGAGCGTCTACAGGTTCCCTGAACTGCTGGTCCATGACCTCGGGGCCATTTCTTACCTTCGAGACAATCTGAGCGCCGATGAGAACCAAATCCGGGAATCAGCGCCCCGGCATGGTTTCGATCCCGATTACGTTCTGCTGTTCCGCGACGTTGTGATGGGCAACACCAAATCCCAAGAAGACGTAGATGATCGTATTCGCGATCTTCGCGAGAAAGTCGGTGGGCCGGGACTGAATGGCTTGCGGTTTGCGATGGAGAAGATCACCAATTATGCCAAGAAACCCAAAAAATACACACCGGAAGACAAAATCGGTTTCTTGGCAGACTGGACCGGCTTCATGCGGGATGCCTATCGCAAAAAGCACGATCCGGTCGTGGGGATTGCCCGCAATACCTCCGGCTTCGTGGGTTCGTATTCGCGGGGGAGGAACTCCCGAACCATGTTGAACGAGCAAGGGAAGATCGATGCCTTAGGCCGAGGGCAAAGGGGGGCGAAGCCGGAGTGACGTCAGAGAGCCGGATCAACGGCAATCATGAGGGCGACGGTTTTTCGCGCCCTCCCTATTAGTTATCGGTCCGGCGGACCGGAGTGTCTAGTGCTTGGCGACGAAGGCTTTCCATTTTTTCAGGTCTTGCCGCCAGACGTCGTTTTCTGGGTGTTTCACGATGAGTATTTCCTGGATCCGGATGGCGGAACGATAGTTTTTCAGGGCGTCGTCATCGTCGCCCAAGGCGGCCTGGATATCGCCGAGATCAGCATACGCAATCGCGGTTTTTCGCTGCCAATCCGAATCCCTTGGATCGATGTTTTCCAGTCGCTGCCGAACCTCGAGAGCGCCCTGAAAGCTCTCCAATGCGTTTTCCAGGTTGTCTTGCGCCCGGTGGATCCGTCCCATATCCGCATGCAAATCAGCGAATTGATCCTGGAATTCGTAAAAGGGGGTCTCTTTTGCCAGCGATTCGCCAATCTCCAGAAATTTCTGAAAGATTTCCAGGGCATATTCCGGATCGCCCATGTCGCGCCAAAGGCCGGCGACCCGGCGTCCGGTCAGCACGGTCTTATTCGCCAGCAACATGTCGCCAGGATCCACCTGCCAAGCGAACGTGTAGTCATAGAGTTCCTGTTCGCGGTTCTCCAGGGCGCCTTCCAGGTTGCCACGGGCTCGGAGCAGCCTAGCGATCCTGTCACGGCTTTCGGCGCGACCGATGGAGAGCACGGCTAGCTCGTCCGGATCGCTGGTTCCAGGGCCGAGCCTCTCAACCAGTTCGATGCCCTGGCGATAGCTCGCCAGGGCCTTGTCGGGAGCGCCAGCTTTTTCCTGGAACTTCCCGATTTCCGTGTACATGTCAATAAGGGCCCGGCGCGCGTAAGCCGCGCTTCGTTCGTCGGAATTGGTCGTCGCTCTGCGGATCTGGAAGTCGATGGCCGTTTGGAAAACTTCCAGGGAAAGTTCAAGTTCTCCCGAATCCGCCAGGCCGTAGGCAAGGCTGGTCTGGGTCCAAAAGAGTTTGTCCGCCAGTTCATCGTTTCCCGAATCATACAATTTTTTGTTGAAATTAATGACGATTCGGAAATGCCTTAGCGCCTCGTCGCGCCCGCCAAGATTCAGTAGGCCGTACCCGATGCACGCGTGGGTATCCAGCCAGTTCCGCCGCCAACGCAGTTCCTCCGGTTCCGCCGCAATAAGTTGTTCGGCGAGTGGTAGGGCGAGTAGGCACTTGCCCAACCGATCCTCCGGGCCGCCACTAGTTTTCAGGAGTTTTTCAAGCTGGGCGGCCTTTTCTTCCATCGGGGAGGGCATCGCATCGGCGGCGTTGGCGGTGGTCGATACCAACAGCATAGCCGCGATGGTAAGTGTGGCGCGGAAAAAGCGGAGGTAAATTGCATTTAGGCACATTGTTTTCCGGGCTCCAATACGCTGGCAGTCCTTGGACTGAGACCTGCGACAGGAAGAGAAAACTCGGATACCAACTATTGCCTGTGAAGGCAATAGGTCGACAACTCGAGGTTTCTCGTGCGATCTACGGTTACGACGCAGGGTGTCCGGGCCTCAACAGCATGGCAACATTTCTCCATATAAATAGGAAAAAATTCTTGACATTTGCCCCCGGATGCGTATATTGGGGCTGTGAACGCCAGAGATGTGTCTGGAGCGCGGGATGCCGGTAAACCGGTTTTGCCCGCAGTCCTCCGGCGCATTTCTTTCTTTTTCCATTTTCATTCCACCCGCCGGGTAACCGGGGGTCCATCCTGGGCTCCGGTCCTGCGGGGTTTCGCGTGCCCGCCGGCGGCTTCGCCATAACCGGGACCGGCCGCGCGCCTGCAACCCTTCGATCAATTTTTCCGAAAGGAGAACGATGAATGTCGACATCGGTTGACCAATCGTTCGTCAGGCATTTCCAGGCCGAGGTCCATCTACAGTACCAGCAGATGGGCTCGAAGCTGCGCAACACCGTGCGCACCAAGGACAGTATCGTCGGCGCTTCGACCACCTTCCAGAAGGTGGGCAAGGGCACGGCCAGCACCAAGGCGCGGCACGGCAAGGTCCCGGTGATGAACGTCGATCACGAGCCGGTCGAATGCCAACTCTACGACTATTACGCCGGCGACTGGGTGGACAAGCTGGACGAACTGAAGACCAACATCAACGAGCAGCAGGTCGTGGCGAAGGCCGGTGCCTACGCCCTCGGCCGCAAGACCGACGAGTTGGTCGTCGGCGAACTGGAGAAGGCCGAGGCCAGCTACGACGCCGGCACCGGCGCCGACGGCCTGACCAAGGCCAAGGTGCTGGAAGCCTTCGAGATGCTGGGCGAGGCGGACGTGCCGGACGACGGCGAACGCCACGCCATCGTCGGCTGGAAGCAGTGGAGCGATCTGCTCGGCATCGAGGAGTTCGCCAACGCCGACTACGTGGGCGACGACCAGCTTCCGTGGAAGGGCACCCAGGCCAAGCGCTGGCTCGGCACCCTGTGGATGCCGCATTCCGGCCTGGTGAAGGACGGCGGCGGCGTGCGGAACTGCTACTGGTACCACAAGACGGCGATCGGTCACGGCGTCGCTTCCGAGGTGAAGACGGACATCACCTGGCACGGCGACCGGGCGGCGCATTTCGTCAACAACATGATGAGCCAGGGCGCCTGCCTGATCGACAAGAACGGCATCGTCCGCATGCCGTGCCTGGAAAGCTAGGGGAGGGACGAACATGGCCTATCAATCGAAAGACCTGAGCGTCCTGGCCTATGCCAACGGCTTCACGCTCTGGCACTACGCGACCGCCGACGCGGCGGCCGAAGTGGACACCGGCGGGTACTTCGACGGCGCGGCCGACATGCTGCGCGCCGGCGACATGATCCTCGCCAATGTCGACACGGACGGCACGCCGGGCGCCGGGATCTTCCTGGTGAGTTCAAGTTCCGGCGGCGAGGTGGACGTGTCCGACATCACCTCGGTCGGCGCGTCCGACACCGACTAAACCGTAGGCCGCCTATAGAAACGGGCGGGTGCAAGAGGCCCCGGTTCCAGTGGAAAACTTCCGCCGGAACCGGGGTTTTCTCAAAGAGGAAAATGATTAATTTCAACATGTTGAACATAATTAACTAAAATCGGTTAATTATTATTTGATTCCAATCTCAATCTGGTCAGGAGACGGTGATGGCGCTCAGCAGCATCGCGCTTTGTTCGCGCGCGCTTTTGAAGATCGGGGCGGAGACGATCGCGTCGTTCGACGAGGGGACCGCCGAGGCGGAGATCGCGGCCAACCTGTATCCGACGACGCGGGACGCCGTGCTTTCGCTGCATCCCTGGAACTTCGCGACGGGGCAGGCAATCCTGCAGCGGCTGACCGCGGAACCGGTGGCCGACTTCGCCTATGCCTTCCAGCTGCCGACGGATCTGCTGCGGGTGCTATCGGCCGGCGAGGACGGCCGGGGACGCGGGCTGCGTTACCGCATTGCGGAGCGCCGATTGCATGCCGACGCGCCGGGGGTGACGCTGACCTATATCTTCCGACCCGCCGAGACGGATTTCCCGTCCTTTTTCGATCACCTGCTGATCGCCCGGCTGGCGGCCGAATTCTGCATCCCGCTGACCGGCAGCACCAGCCGCTCCGAGGCTTTGGGTCAACTGGCGGAATCGGAACTGCGCCGGGCCCGGCTGATCGACGCCCAGCAGGACACGCCGCCGCGGATCGAGGATTTCACCCTGATCGACGTGAGGAACTGATGCCGCATCTGCGCACCCAGAAGAACAGCTTCACGGGCGGTGAGATCTCGCCGATCCTGCTCGGCCGGGGGGACCTGACCGCCTATTCGACCGGTGCGGCCCGCCTGCGCAACGTGTTCATCCATCCGACCGGCGCGGTGTCACGCCGCCCCGGTCTGCGTTATGTGACCGCGGCGCGTGGGCCGGGGCGCCTGGTCGCCTTCGAGTTCAACACCGAGCAGGTCTATCTGCTCGCCTTCTCCGACGGCAAGATCGATATCTACCCCGATCCGGAAGGCGGCGAGCACCGGGAGTTGGACGCGCCCTGGACGGAAGCGCAGATCGGCCAGATCAACTGGACGCAAAGCGCCGACACGCTGCTGGTCGTCCACCCCGAGGTGCCGCCGAAGAAGATCAGCCGGACGGCGGACGGCACCTGGACGATCACCGACTGGGCCTTCTACGAGAAGGATGACAAGATCTACCAGCCGTATCACAAGTTCGCCGACGACGAGGTGACGGTGACACCGAGCGGCACCTCCGGCACGATCACATTGACCGCCTCGGCGGAAGCGTTCGTCGAGGGGCATGTCGGCACGCGGTTGCGGATTGAAACCAAGGAAGTGGAAGTGACGGCTTTCACTTCGGCGACCCAAGTGCAGGCGGCGACCAAGGAAACGCTGGAGTCCGCCGAGGCGACCAAGGATTGGGAGGAGCAGGCTTTCTCCGCGATGCATGGCTGGCCGGTTTCCGTCGCCTTCCATCAGGACCGGATGGTCATCGGCGGATCGCGCGATCTGCCGAACCGGTTGTGGCTTTCCAAATCGGCGGACCTGTTCAACTTCGACCTGGGCGAGGGGTTGGACGACGAGGGGATCGATTTCGCCATCCTGTCGGACCAGGTGAACGCCGTGCGGGCCGTGTTTTCCGGCCGGCATCTACAGGTGTTCACTTCCGGCGCCGAGTGGATGGTGACCGGAGATCCGCTAACCCCCGGCAATATCCAGCTGCGCCGCCAGACGCGGATCGGATCGCCTGTGGACCGGACCATTCCGCCGCGCGACGTGGACGGCGCGACCCTGTTCGTCTCGCGTAGCCTGACCGAGCTGCGGGAATTCGTCTATGCCGATATCGAGCAGGCCTATCAGGCGGACGACCTTTCCATCCTGGCCCGGCATCTATTGGCGTCGCCGCGCGACCAGGATTTCGACAAGCGCAAGCGGCTGCTGCATATGGTGATGGAGGACGGCACGCTGGCAACGGTGACCGTCTACCGGGCCGAGAAGGTGACGGCCTGGACCCTGCAGGAGACGGATGGCGCGTTCCGCTCCGTCGCGGTGGTCGGAGACGAGGTCTACGCCCTTGTCGAGCGTGACGGGGAGCAACTGATTGAGGTTTTCGACGACGAAATGGCGGTGGACTCCGGCCTTTCCGGTACGGCGGAAGAGGCACAGGACGAGTGGGGGGATCTCTCCCACCTCGAAGGTCGGACGGTCAAGGTTCTGGCTGATGGGGCGGTGCGCGGTGATGCGCAGGTGGCCGATGGGCAGGTGATCTTGGATCCGCCGGCGAAGGCCGTCCAGATGGGACTCGGCTTCACCCATGTGATCGAGCCCTTGCCTCCGGCCCCTCCAGAGGTCGGCGGGGCCAGCCAGGGCGGTAAGATCCGGCACATCGAGTCCACCTTCCGCCTGCATGAAACGGCGGCTCTCCGGCTGGATACGGGGAGGGGATTCATGGAAATTCCGTTCAAGCGCTTCGGCGGCAACGCGCTCGACTCTCCGCCGCCCGCGTTTACCGGGGACAAGATCGTCCGGGCCTTCGGCTGGAAGGATACGGGGACGGTGTCGCTGTGGCGGATCGAGCAGGATGTGCCCTTACCGTTCACCCTGCTATCCGTCAGCTCGAAGATCAGTGCAAACGACTGAGATGCATGGGCTTGGCAAAGGCCCAAGCTCGATGTGTTCCCAATAAATGGAGATTTCCTGATGTCCGGAACAGAAGCGTTGCTGGCGATCGCCGCTGCTTCCACCGCTTTTGACGTGCAGCAGACCTATCGCCAGACGAAGGCCGCGAACAAGGCCGCGCAGGCGCAGGCGGATGCCGAAGCGCGGCAAATGCGCGAGAAACTAGCCATTGAGGAGCGCCGCCGGAAAGAAGGTCTGAAACGGGATCTGGCGACGCAACGTGCCCGCTTCGGGGCGTCAGGTGTCGGCGGAGCGGGAGGATCCTCCGAAGCCCTGCTTCAGGGCTTGTCGAATCAGACCGATCGGGAACTCGCGGACTCGAGACGTTTGAACCTTCTGCAGACGCAGGATCTCTACACGAATCTGGCTCATACGAAACGGCGCAATCTCCTGGATGCTCAAGGGAGCATCGGTTCATCCGCCCTAGGGCTGGCCGACAAATGGGTCAGAGCCTAACGCCTTCCAAAAATCCACGGGGTTGTGGGAGCTCGGGAAGTAGGGGCCCAACGTCGGCAAGTCATAGATCGGGAGTGAAAACACCATGTCAGAGCATATCCAAATCGGCGACCGGAGACCCTGGGTCCAATACGAGGTCGACGAGACGAACAGGACGCAGCCTTTCCCTTATCCGTTCCCGATTTTTGAGGATGCCGATCTGGAGGTTTATGTCGGCACAGCCCTGCTGACCGTGGGGCAGGACTATTCCGTTACGGATGCCGGAATGTCGGAAGGGGGAACGGTGGTGTTTTCGGAACCACCGTCGATCGGCTCAAGGGTGACGCTGCGGCGCAGGCTGGATATCCAACGGACAAGCGATTTCCAGGAATCCGGAGAGTTCCGGGCCAAGGTCCTTAACGACGAGTTGGATTACCAGACCGCGGCGATTCAGCAGGTGGCCGACGATGTCACACGCAGTCTGCGTCTGCCGGCAACGGATCCGGATAGCGGCCTGATGCTGCCGGCCAAGGAACTTAGAACAGGCCGTTTTCTGGCATTCGATGAAAACGGAGGGCCGGTGGCGGCAACGGGGGTCACGGAAATCCCGGTTTCTCCTTTCATGGAAGGGGTCCTGGATGACGATGATCCTGGAGAACTGATGCGGACGGTGGCTTTAACGCCAGTGAACGAGACGTTTGTTTCGGGGAGCGGTGCCGTTGGAAATGCTGGAACTCCTTTTGAGTTGAGCCATTCTCCGAGTTCTTCCGAAGACGTTTTCGTATGGGTCAACAACGTACCGCAGCTTGCCAACTGGGAGCTCGACGGCAAGGCGTTCCACTTTGATTTCACGCCTGCGGAAGGTGACCGCGTGCAGATCCGATACCGGACGGGAGATGTCTGATGGCCCTGGAAAAGATTCCCCTCAGTATGGTCGACGGCACGCTCCTGGCCATCGACCAGGCCGCCCGCTACGACGTCATGCTTCTTGCCTTCCGCAACCAGATGCTCTCGGGCCGTGTCTTCGACGGCATGGTTCAGGGCATGAGCGATGCGTTCGAGGACGAAAGCGGGGTCAATGTGTCAGTAGCAATTGGTCCGGGACACTCGGCGGGCAGTGAAGGTACGGCAGGCTACACCATCTTCGACCGCACGTTTGTTCTCACTGAAGGTTTTCGGATCGACGCCATCCGTCTCTACTCGGGGACGGCGGGAACCATCGCCGTCAAGGTGGGGCTTGAGAATGACGCGTCCGATATCGTCGTGGTGGTGACGGAGACCTTTTCCCACGGCGGCAGTGGATGGGAAACGTTCACCCTCTCATCGTCCTATACCGTTCCGGCTGGCGGTACCTACCGCTTGGGGGTCTATACCCAGAACAGCCACACCAACTCCTCTGCCGATGTGGCGATTGCCTACGTTTCAGGGGACGCGACCGGATCGACGGAGAGCTACACATCGGCCAACTCCAAGAGCGTCCTGATCGAGGCGGTTCAGAACGGGGAGTCGATCGGGGTTTCTTACGACGCTACCGAGCACAGTTACTCTAACCCCATCGTCCTCGGTTCCGCCGATGTGACCGGGAGTGGAACTCCAATCTCATCGTCCGATTACACCGAAGCCAAGGACCATGCGTTCGACGACAACACCGGTACGGGGTGGCGGAGCGGAGAGGTTCCCGGAGAGGTCGGCGTCTCCTTCATCGGCTATGACTTCGGAGCATCGGTTCCCGTTGGGCGTATCCGGTTCAATCAGGGGGAATGGTCCCAGGCCGGTAGCACGAACTACATGACCACGTCCGTGAAGGTCCAGTATTCCGATGATGGGGCTGTTTGGGAAGACGCCGGGACGTTTGCGATTTCGCAGACCGAAAACGTCTACCAGAACCTGGACGTGCGAGCGGGAGCGCACCGGTATTGGCGGGTTCTGATGAACGCGGCCATCGCCAGCCATTGGTCGGTTCGCGAGATCGAGATGCTCACGTATGCGGAACCGCCGGAAATGACGCTGGCCTCGGTTTCGCGGGCCGCCGACACCGCGCCGAGCGCGGCACAGATCGCCATTTGGGAAGAAGATGTCGACACCGTTACGCTCAACACGGATATCAAGGCGTATGTCTCCTCAGACGACGGCGCTACGTGGGACGAAGTGCTGCTTTCCGAAAAGACGAACCTGAATGCCGGTAGGCTTCTCGGAGGGACGGTGGACCTGACGGTAGGGGACACGGAGATGCGGTGGAAGATCACGACACATAATGACAAGGCACTGAAGATTCATGCCGCTGGGATGCTGTGGGGGTAGGCCATGACAAAAACGCTTATCCCCAACCGTATGGTCGAGTTCGCCGACTTCGATCAGGTGGCGCGAGACAATCTGGCGCTTGAGGCCCTGCGACTGGCCGTGGCTGAGGGTATGACCTTGGACGCACTATCGGCAGGCGTCATCGACACTTTTGGTGACCAAACTGGGGTCGAGGGGGACACAGTAATCGACCCCGGCTACACGGATGACGGAGAATCAAACCCCGGCGTCACCTCTTTCGATAGGAACTACGCGGTTCAACCCGAATTTGTCGTCGATGCAATGGCGCTGTATTCCAACACGGCGGGGAACATTTTTCTACGGAAATCCGTGAGTTGAGAGGAGAGGTTCCTGTTCCCCCGGAGGGGGCCAGGGAAAGGCTTAAGGGCCGGTATCTCCGCGTTTGAAAGAGGGGAGCAATTCGGGAGTTTTGACAGTGGAGCGGATTACGACTGAAGACGACGGGTGCGGCGTTCGGTTGGCCAAGACGGCGCAGGCCGTTTTCCCGACGGTTCTCGCCGGATACCAAGTGCTGGCGTCTAAAACGGCGCCGGAGGACCCCAAGGTGTTTGCCGCCTTTCAGTCCGCCTGCCGTTCGGCCCTGGCGCATCTCGTCCTGCTCAGCCGCCTGGCGGATCAGGCGGAAACGGCGAATCCCCGGAATGCCGACGCGGATTGCGGTTACGGGACGGAAGACCTTGTCGCGGCTGCCCAGGATGTCCTGTCGCAATATGATGAGGCCGCCGCATGACGCCGATCGGGTTTCCCGAATTCGCCGTCATCTGGAACCACACGCAGAATTTTGATACGCCCGGGCTCCACGTCACCATTTGCCGATGGCTACAGGCGCGGTGGGATGCGGGAGATCGTGAGCTTCTCTTGCTCGCCTTCCGCGACAGCGGCAAATCCACGCTGGTCGGGCTGTTCTGTGCCTGGTTGCTCGCGCGGGAACCCAATACGCGGGTTCTCGTGCTCGCGGCGGACTTCGCCCTGGCGCGCAAGATGGTGCGCAATGTCAAGCGCATCATCGAGCGCCACCCCCTTACGGTAGGCCTGAAGCCGGCCAAACGCGATCAGTGGGCGGCAGAACAGTTCACGGTCCATCGCTCGGCCGAATTGCGTGATCCTTCCATGCTGGCGAAGGGCATTGGGGCCAACATCACCGGCTCACGAGCCGATGTGGTGGTCTGCGACGACGTCGAGGTGCCGAACACCTGCGACACGGTACGGAAACGTGTCGACCTGCGCGAACGGCTGGCCGAGATCGATTACGTGTTGGTTCCCGGCGGGTTGCAGCTGTTCATCGGAACGCCACACACCTACTACAGCATCTATGCGGAGGAACGGCGTCCGGAGACCGGTGAAGAGAATCCCTTCTTGGATGGGTTCACTCGGCTCGAACTGCCCATCCTGGATGGGAAGGGGAACAGCCGGTGGTCGGAGCGTTTTCCCTTGAAAAAAATCGACGCGCTCCGACGTCGGGCGGGCCCCAATAAATTTAGCAGTCAACTGCTCCTGAAGCCGGTCAACTTCCTGGAAGGACGATTGGATGCGGATCGCCTGAAACCCTACGACGGGGAACTGATCTATCATGAGGGGAATGGAGAAGCCGTGCTTTCCCTATGTGGAAAGAAACTGGTGTCGGCGACCTGCTGGTGGGATCCCGCCTATGGTGCACCGGATCGGGGCGACGCGAGTGTCATCGCCGCGGTCTTCACCGACGAGGAGGGCAATCGCCTCCTGCATCGGGTGCGATATCTGATTCATGATCCGGCGCAGATACAAGAGATCGATGAGGCGACCCAGATGTGCCGGCAGGTCGTGGATTTCGTTCGAGACCATCATCTACCGGCCGTAACATTGGAAACCAACGGGCTGGGTCGGTTTCTTCCCGGATTGCTGCGCCGGGAGCTGGCCAAGGCCGAGCTTCGGTGCGCCGTACGCGAAACCTCTTCCAGAAAGAACAAGGATCTGCGCATTACAGAGGCCTTCGACGCCGTGCTCGCCGCCGGATATCTCCATGCACATCAAGGTGTATGGCAGACGCCGTTCATTACCGAGATGCGGGAATGGCGTCCCGGCGTGCGCATGCGCGACGACGGCCTCGATGCCGTGGCCGGGTGTCTTGCCGCGGAGCCCGTGCGGTTGCCGAAAGTGGCGTCGAAGGAGGGTTCGATACCGCGGGAACTCGGCCGTTGGCGGCAGGGCGGGCAATCGTTCCGCGCGGATACGGATTTTCTCATCTGAAGGTCGGTCGAAATCCGAGCGGAGGTCGTTTTTTGCGGGGAGCATTTCAACTGTTGATGAACTGTTCTTGATGGGGGGCGTGAAAGAGAAAAAGACTTCCCGATCTTGATCGTCTGTATTTGCGTTCCCACGTGCCTTTTAACCGGTAAATTTGAATGCGACTGATCCGTTCGATGGAGACGGGCGAAGGGAATCCGGTGTCTGGTCCCAGTCCCCCCCCCCCGAGATTCGGAAAGGCCGCATTCCGTAAGGAGCGAGCGATGGTTCGTTTTATTTGCAGCCTGCTTGCGGCGGGCGCTCTCTTTCTTCTGCCGAATGTTTCCCAGGCGCAACCGCGCGGGGTTTGCGCCGAGCGCGGGCTGCTGGCCGAACGGCTCGGCCTGAACTACGCCGAAAAACCGATTTCCATGGGATTGTCCTCGGATGGATCGATGATCGAGATCTTCGCGTCGTCCGAGGGCACCTTCACCATCGTCGCGACCAAACCGAGCGGCGTGGCCTGCATCCTGGTCACGGGTCAGAGCTGGGAGGGCTTGCCCGACTTGAAGGTCGGAATGCCAACCTGATCCAGCAGGCGCGTCCGCAGGGCGGATAGCGCTTCTTTTTCTCATTTCATCGCCTCTCCAAGAGGCCTCGACCCTTCGTTTCGGCGAAGGGTCTTTTTTTGCCCGGAATCCTCCGGGCTTTTTTTTGTCTCAAAAAAACGAGGTTCAAAATGCCCCATGCCTGGACCCTCGACGTGGTCTGGTGGGTCACGGCGGTCGAACTGCCCGCCTTGGCCGGCCTTTACTGGCTGGCCTGGCGTAACCGCCGTGATGCGGATACCGCGATCAACACGTTCCGTCAGGCGCTGGACGCCCGGCTCTCCCATTTGCGGGAAAGCCTCTCGGCCTACAAGCTCGAGGTGGCCAAGTCCTATGCCTCCATCGCCTACCTCAAGGAGGTGGAGAAACGTCTGACCGCGCACCTTCTGCGCATCGAGGACAAATTGGATACGGGCGGGAACCGCCGGGGAGGTGGAGAATGACCTCCTTACGCCGCGATCTCCTCGAACAGGAAAGCCCCGAAATCCACAACGCCGCGGTCGACGTCCTGGCCCGGACCATCTATGGCGAGGCACGCGGCGAACCCGTGCGGGGACAGGAGGCCGTTGCTTCCGTCGTCCTGAACCGGGTGAAACGCGCCAACAAACCGGGCGGCTACTGGTGGGGCAGCTCCGTTTCCGAGGTGTGCCGGAAGGAATGGCAGTTTTCGACTTGGAACCCTTCCGACCCGAACCGCGACAAGATCCTGGCGGTCGATCGCCGCGATCCCTCTTTCCGACAGGCCCTGCGCATCGCCCGGCGGGCCATCGCCGGAACGCTCGACGATCCGACGGGCGGCGCGACACATTACCATGCCAAGGCCACCATGCCCAACTGGGCGGAAGGCCGAGTTCCTTCGGCGGAGATCGGCAACCACAAATTTTACAACGACGTGGAGTAGGCCATGCTGTCCGCTCTTTTGGGGCCGCTGATCGGCGGCGTGTTCGGCGTCATCGACAAGGCCGTCGAGGACAAGGACCAAGCCGCGCAGATCAAGGCCAAGCTTCAGGAAATGGTGCTGGCCGGCCAGATGAAGGAGATCGAGGCGGCGGCCCAGATCATCGTTGCCGAGGCCAAGGGGGATTCCTGGCTGCAACGGTCCTGGCGGCCGCTGCTGATGTGCCTGTTCGGCGTCATTATCGCCAACAACTATCTGGTCGTTCCCCTGTTTGGAACCCCGGCGGCGGACATCCCTCCGGACATGTGGGATCTCCTGAAACTGGGCGTCGGCGGCTACGTCCTCGGTCGCTCGGTCGAGAAGGGGGTGAAGGTGTGGAAGAAGGACGGCTAAAGACTGTTCCGCCCTTTCGGCCAAACAAATATTCTTTCCGCCCCAATGAGGAATCGGGAATTTTCCGGCGTTTTCCAGCCCTTTGGGATCGAATCTCCGGGCGGGGTCTTGAGAGTCGCGGCCAAATATCGTAGATATCTTGCGCCTTTGCGTGGGCAACGCCTGCCCGCGGGACGATCATCGCGATCTCGCCCCGAACCTCAACAGACGGCCAGATAGCGCCGGCCGGATGAACAAACGGTATTGCAAATAAAATGACCATCGAGTGGACGGAAGAACAGATCGAGGAGCTGGTCCGGCTTTGGGATAAGGGCCTTTCCACCAGCGAAATCGGCAAGCAGCTTGGAACCACCAAAAACGCGGTCGTCGGCAAGGCCCATCGCCTGGGCCTGAACAAGCGCCAGTCGCCGATCCGCAAGAAGCCCGACGAGCCTCAGGTCATCCGCCTGAAGGAGCTGCGGGCCGGCATGTGCTCCTGGCCGATCGGCGAGCCGGGCACGCCGGACTTCCATTTCTGCGGGCGTCCCGCCGTGCCGGGTAAACCGTACTGTGCCGAGCATTGCGCCAAGGCCTATGTCGGCGGTAAGGAACGCAAGGACACCGAAGCGGCCTGAGGGCCGCCTGCTGTGAGCCGCTTTTCCAAGAGCATTCCCAGCGTCGTCTTTCGTTGACCCCGCGCGGGGAAAAAAGAGTGGCTTGGTTTGGCCGCGGTATTGATGTGTCCGTCAGGCGCCTGCTCTGGCGAACCGAGTGACACAGCGGATCGTCCGCCACATCCCCGAGTTTCCCTGTTCCTTCGATGCCACCCGCTGGGCATGCTGGCCGAGCCAGACGCTGCCGAGCACGATGGCCATGCCGATCATCTGCGCCGGGCTCAGGTGCTGGTCGAGCACCACCCAGCCGAGAACGACGGCCGTCACCGGGCTGAGGAAGCCGAGCGGCGCGACCGCCGAGGGCTCCAGCCGGGCGATTCCACGGAACCAGAGGATATAGGTTGCCGCGGCGCCGATCAGGCCGAGATGGACCAGCCCGACAATATTGGCTCCCGTCAGCGTCGGCAGGGACGGCTCCAGCCACAGGGCGGCCGGGACCAGCAACAGCCCGCCGGCGGTCAGCTGCCAGGCCGTGAAGGTCAGCGGCGAAACGTTGGGCTGCCAACGCCGCGTAAAGACCGTTCCGGCTGCCATCGAAACCGCACCGCCAAGACCGGCGATAAGGCCGATGGGGTCTAGCGCCGCCCGCGGCGTGAGGATCAGCAGCGCGACACCGCCGATTCCGGCGACCGCGGCGCCCAATGACAGGGCACGCAATCGCGAACCCAGAAAGGCACGGGCCAGCAGCATGACGATCAGCGGCTGGAGGGCGCCGACCGTCGCGGCGACGCCGCCGGGCAGGCGATAGGCGGCGATGAACAGCAGCCACCAGAAAACCGAGAAATTGAGCGCGCCGAGGACGAAGACGCGCAGCCACCAGATACCCCTCGGCAATTGCCGGACCGCGAGCAGCAGCAACAGGCCGGCCGGTAGGGCGCGCAGGACCGACACGGTCAACGGGTAGCCGTCGGGCAGAAGTTCCGTCGTCGTCAGGTAGGTGCTGCCCCAGATTGCCGGAGCCAGCGCCGTCAACATCAGGTCTGTCTTGCGTGCCATGGGAAGGCCCTCGTCATTTATCTTGATATCAAGATAATCATAAATATCTTGACGTCAAGATAAATTTCGGACGAAGATGCGACATGGATCACATCGACCTTATTCTGCAGCAATGGAACCGGGAACGGCCCGACCTCAACGTCGTCCCGATGGGACTGATCGGTCGGATCCGGCGACTCGCTCAGCATCTTTCCAGGGAGATGGAGAAGACCTTCGCCGAGTATGGCCTGACCTCGGCCGGCTTCGACGTGCTGGCGACCCTGCGCCGGTCCGGTGCGCCCTACAGCCTGTCACCGGGCGATCTATTGAATACGATGATGATCACCTCGGGTACGATGACCCATCGGGTCGACCAGTTGGAGAAGGCGGGCCTTGTCTCCCGCACCCACAATCCGGAGGACCGGCGCAGCGTCATCATCTCGCTGACGGAGAAGGGATTCGCCGTCATCGACGCGGCCGTCGCCGCGCATGTGCAGACCCAGGCCCGACTCACCTCGGCCCTGTCCGAGGAGGAAAACGACGCCCTTGGGGCCTTGTTGACCAAATACTTGGCGGCGTTCGAGGCGGAGGACGGCGCCTCCGGCTGAAAATCCCTGGATGCAACCGCTTGACCTGACGGGCTGGCGGAGTATCATCTTCCGTTATGAATAAGCGACTTACCTTCTTGGTGCTCGGAATCGAGCGAATTATTGGCCCGGCCCTCCTTTGAGGTCCGGGACAGGTTCGTCCAAGTCCGATATCCAAGTCAGGAAGTTGCTTTATCATGTCCGACATGCCCGTAACGGGTTCAAACCCATCCGATCGAACCGCCTGTTTCTCCGTCCATGCGCCGACCGATCCGTCGGTGATGCCGCGTGTGCTTGAGGTCTTCACCCGCCGGGGCGTCATCCCGACCGTCTGGCACAGCGTGCTGTGCGGCTCCGAACTCGAGGAAATCCAGATCGACATCCAGGTCGCCGGACTGGCGGCGGATATGACCGATCGCCTTGCCCAGTGCCTGCGCCAGCTGGTGTCCGTGAGGTGCGTTCTCACATCGGAGAAGCGCCGGGCGACGGCGGCGGCCTGAGCCGGTTGCCCCCTGGACCGGTTGACTAGGAGTTCCGTGTGAGCTTTCTCGACCGAATTGCCGAATGCTCGGTTTTCGATCCTGCCGGGTACGTCCCGGTCCGCGTGGATGGCACCGAAATCGGCTTGGTGTCGCATGACTTCGCCGGAATCTTGGGCGAGTTCCCACAGGTGTTCGCGCCGGTCGACGAAGGCTTCGAACTTGATGCCGGATTGACCGACGTCCGGGCGCGAACCGATGCCGTGCACGGGGTGCTGCTGACCTTGCGCGAACGTGGCCTGTTTCCACATTGGCGCGACGAGCCGTTTCCCGTCGTCGATACCTTTTCCCGGCCGCCGTTCTTCCAGATGGAGCGCGCCGCCGTGGCGCGTTTCGGCGTGCGCGGTCACGGGGTGCATCTGAACGGTTACGTCCGTGACGGCGGCGAGACCTTTTTATGGGTCGCGCGCCGCGCCATGGACCGGCACATGGATCCGGGCAAGCTCGACCAACTCGTCGCCGGCGGCCAGCCGGCCGGTCTTTCGCTGCGCGACAATCTGGTCAAGGAGTGCGGCGAGGAAGCGGCCATTCCGCGCGATCTGGCGCTCAAGGCCAAAGGGGCGGGGGCAATCTCGTATTGGACCGAGCGGCTGGAAGGGCTGCGCCGCGATACCGAATTCGTCTACGACCTGGAACTGCCAAGCGGTTTCGTGCCGCGCAACACGGACGGCGAGGTGGCGGCATTCGAGCTTTGGCCCGTCGGGAAAGTGGCCGAGACGGTCCGCGACACCACCGATTTCAAGTTTAACTGTGCCTTGGTTAACATCGATTTCCTGATCCGCCACGGCTTCATCGAGCCGGATTATCCGGACTATGTGGAAATCCTCCACGGCCTGCGCCGCCGTTAATCGGCGGTGGCCGTCGTCGCCTGATGACGTTCGATCAAGGCTCGGACGTCCTCCGGCGATTTCCCCGAGTCGCGCAGGGATCGGATCGTCAGCGACTTGTCGCGCTTGGCGAACCGCTTGCCGTCATCGCCGACCAGCAGGCCGTGGTGATGGTAGGCGGGGGGATTCAACCCCAGTAAAGCCTGCAGCACCCGGTGGACGTGCGTGGCGGCGAACAGGTCGGTCCCCCGCGTCACCAGGGTCACGCCCTGAAGATGGTCGTCCAGCGTGACGGCCAGGTGATAGCTGGTCGGCGTGTCCTTGCGCGCGAGGACGACATCCCCGAACACTTCCGGCGCGGCCCGCACGGTTCCGGCCCGGACGTCGGCCCACTCCAGCGGTCCCGTTCGCGCGATCGCGGCAGCCATGTCCAGACGCCAGGCATGCGGTTCTCCGGCGTCTAGCCGGCGGCGGCGTTCGGCGGCGCCCAGATGCCGGCAGGTTCCCGGGTAGAGGGGACCGTCGGGGCCATGCGGCGCGTTGCCGGCATTCTCGATTTCCCGCTGGATGTCGCGCCGGGTACAGAAGCAGGGATAGATCAATCCTTCCCGCCGGAGCCCGTCCAGGGCCTCCGCGTAATCCGCCATATGGTCCGACTGCCGCCGGACCGGCTTCTCCCATTCCAGGCCGAGCCAGGCCAGATCCTCGTAGATTCCTTCCTCGAATTCCGCTCGGCAACGGGTCCCGTCGATATCCTCGATCCGCAGGATGAACCGCCCTCCCGTCTTTTTCGCCGTTTCGGCGGCGAACAGCGCCGAATAAGCGTGGCCGAGGTGCAGATGGCCGGTCGGACTCGGTGCAAAACGCGTTACGGCCGGGAGCAGGGAAGGGGATTTCGTTTCGGCGTCAGACATGGCGTGACAATAGCACGTCTCTTCGGCTAGGACTGAGGCAAGATAAACCGGATTTCGGAGAGGAACGCATGTCGGATCTGCCAGCGCTCAGCGGCCCGGAAGTCGCCCCGGCTTCGGGCGGCCCAGCGAAACAACTCGTCATCTTTCTGCACGGCGTTGGCGCCGACGGCAATGATCTGATCGGTCTCGCTCCCTATTTTCAGCGGACGCTCCCGGACGCCCGGTTCGTCTCGCCGAACGCGCCCTATCCCTTCGACATGGCGCCCTTCGGCTATCAGTGGTTCAGCCTGCAGGAGTTCTCCGAGGAGAACCGGCTGCAGGGGGCCGAAAAGGCGGCGCCGATCCTCGATGCCTTCATCGACGCCGAACTGGCCAAGGACGGGCTGGCCGAGGAAAACCTCGCCCTGATCGGCTTTTCGCAGGGCGCGATGATGTCCCTGCACGTCGGGCTGCGGCGGCAGAACAAATTGGCCGCGATCATCAGCTATTCGGGTGTCCTGGTCGGCAAGGATAAGCTCAAGGAGGAGATTCGTTCCCTCCCGCCGGTCATGCTGACACATGGTACCGACGATCCCGTCTTGCCGTTCGGTTTCCTCGCCCAGGCGCAGGAAGGGCTGACCGAACTCGGCGTCAAGGCCGAGGCGCACACGCGGCCCGGCCTGCCGCACGGGATCGACGACGAATGCATCCGGCTGGGCCAGGATTTCCTGAAAAGGGCCTTCGGAGAGCCGGCCGTCTAACCGGTATCGTGCCGCCGCATTTCCCGCTACGCATTGTAATGAAACCGTAATTGCGTGGCGTTTGGCATTAGCCACAACATGTAGTATTCTTCGCGCGTTCCAGCGGGAGAATGCCTTTGTCTGTGGCACTGGATAGATTTCCGGCTTTGGTCCTCAACACGGACTTCCGTCCGTTGAGCTACTTCCCGCTGTCTATATGGTCCTGGCAAAACGCCGTGAAGGCCGTTTTCATGGGCCGGGTCAACGTCATTTCCGAATATGACCGGGCGATCCATTCGCCGAGCTGGGAGATGCGCCTGCCGAGCGTGATTTCCCTGAAGGATTACGTGCCGATGTCGCGGCGTCCGGCCTTCACCCGGTTCAACGTGTTCCTGCGCGACCGGTTCAGTTGCCAGTACTGCGGCGAGCGGTTCCCCGCCGAGCAGTTGACCTTCGACCACGTCATCCCGCGCAGCCGAGGCGGACGCACCAGTTGGGACAACGTGGTCGCGGCCTGCGAGCCCTGCAATCTGCGCAAGGGCAACCGGATGCCCAAACACGCGGGGATGTCGCCGCTGCGAAGACCGTGCGAGCCCGGTGCATTCGAATTGCAGCAGAACGGACGCGCGTTCCCGCCGAACTATCTTCATGAGAGTTGGCGGGACTTTTTATATTGGGACGCGGAACTCGAGTCCCACTGATCCCGAATTTTCCGACATTTCAATGCCGCCGCTTGTCCTTGCGCATGAGTTCAGCAGCGCGATGCGCATGAAGGGACAGAAAGGCGGCACGAAGGCCCGCCACGCGGCCGTGCAGGTCGTCGCGGGGGTCGTCTTTCGGCGGACTGGCAGGTTTCTGGGCGGTTTTTGGTTTCCGGTCGGCGTCCGCCGGGGATTTGTCCTGGGCCATGATAACCTCCTCCCCGAGGGCTTTTCCAATTATACAGGACCGTCGGCCGGTCGACAAATCGGGCGGAATCGGCACCCGGCGGTTGCCGAATTGACATCTGGGAGTCCTTGAGTATACTCCGCCGCCTCATTCCCGAGAACGAGGGTCAACGAACCCCGCCCGCTTGCGGGCCTATCGGGACATAAACAACACGTACAAAAGACGGATTGGATTTTGTTATGAGCAAGCGCATTCAGGCGAAGTACAAGATTAACCGGCGCTACGGCGTCAATCTCTGGGGCCGGCCCAAAAGCCCCGTCAACAGTCGCGATTACCGCCCCGGCGAACATGGTCAGCGGCGCGGCCGGAAGCCTTCGGACTTCGGCCTGCAGCTCGCGGCCAAGCAGAAGCTGAAGGGCTACTACGGTAACATCAGCGAGCGTCAGTTCCGCCGCTACTACGACGAGGCCGTCCGCCGCACCGGCGACACCTCGGAGAACCTGATCGGCATTCTGGAGCGCCGCCTCGACGCCGTCGTCTACCGCATGAAGTTCGTGCCGACGGTCTTCGCCGCCCGGCAGTTCGTCAGCCACGGCCACATCAAGGTCAACGGCAAGCGCGTCAATATTCCTTCCTACCTCATCAAGGACGGCGACGTCATCGAGGTGAAGGAGAAGTCGCGCGATCTGGCCCTGGTGCTCGAGGCCGTCGAATCGCCCGAGCGCGACCTGCCGGATTACGTCGACGTCGATTACAAGAAGATGCAGGGTTCCTTCATCCGCGCGCCGCAGCTGGCCGATGTGCCCTACCCGGTGCAGATGGAGCCGAACCTGGTGGTCGAATTCTATTCGCGCTGATCCGTCGGCGACCCGGAATTCAAGAAAGGCCGCTCCGGTTGGAGCGGCCTTTTCCTTTATGTCCCTTTGAAAGCCGTTCAGTCCGCGAGGTCGATCTTCCGGTCCTTGAGGAAGGTCGCCAACTCGCCGCTTTCGTACATCTCGCGCACGATATCGGCACCGCCGACGAACTCGCCGCGCACGAAAAGCTGCGGAATGGTCGGCCAGTTGCTGAACTGCTTGATCGCGTCGCGCAGCGGCGGATCGGTCAGCACGTCGATCGCCTTGAACTTCACGCCGAGCAGCGACAGCGCCTGAACCACGGCAGCGGAAAAGCCGCACTGCGGGAACATCGGGGTTCCCTTCATGTAGACGAGCACCGGATGCTCCTCGATATCCTGGCGGATACGCTTGAAGATCGGGCTGTCCTGTAAGGCGTCTTGCATGGGCGTAACCTCGCTTCCCGAAGGCCGGGTCAGGCGCTCGCCGGCGCGTTGGTCTGAAGCGCCAGGGCATGCAGGGCGTCGCCCATCTGCCCTTTCAGCGCCTCATAGACCATCTGATGCTGCTGCACGCGGGTCTTGCCGGTGAAGGCGGACGACACGACGTGCGCGGCGTAATGGTCGCCGTCCCCGGCCAGATCCTCGATCGTCACCTGCGCGTCCGGGAGCGCCTCCCTGATCAGGCGTTCGATATCATTGGCGGTCATGGCCATGGCGTACCCCTCCCGTTTGCAGGGCGCACCTCAGGGGGCGGACATATAGCTCGGCATCCACCCTTCGTGCGCGGTTTTCAGATCGCCTACGGATATGGAGAGCGAACCGTTGACCGTCAACTCGCCGCCGCCGCTCTTGCCGATCACCGTGGCAGGGACGCTCGTCTTTTCGGCTTCGGCCAGCAGGCTGGCGGAATCCGCGGTGGCGACCAGGTAACGGGCCTGATCCTCGCCGAACAGCCAGGCATGCAGCGGCAGATCCTGCGGCGCCTCGATGGACGCGCCGGTGCCGCCCGCCATGGTCATCTCGGCCAGGGCGACGAACAGGCCGCCGTCCGACAGGTCGTGGCAGGCCGCGACGCGTCCGGCGTCGATCTGGCCGCGCACGAAATCGCCGTTGCGCCGTTCAACCGCCAGGTCGACTGGCGGCGGC
>Ga0207799_100340_pt1 | contig 22067 bp, 21 predicted proteins | sample TtanPargueraPR_4_FD_187742 | JGI IMG/M metagenome (GOLD analysis project Ga0207799, IMG submission 187742) | Aerobic enrichment media microbial communities from Bioluminiscent Bay, La Parguera, Puerto Rico - Tt and M2 (SPAdes) | ecosystem: Environmental > Aquatic > Marine > Unclassified ...
GCCGCTGGTCAAGAAGGCGGCGCCGGCGGTGGTCAACATCTATACGCGCAAGGTGGTCCAGACGCGTCCGGCCTCGCCGCTGTTCAACGACCCGTTCTTCCGGCAGTTCTTCGGCGACAATTTCGGCATGCGTTTCGGCCGTCCGCGCGAGCGGGTGCAGAACTCCCTCGGTTCCGGCGTCATCGTCGATCCCGAGGGCGTCATCGTCACCAACTACCATGTGATCGACGGCGCCGACGAGATCACCGTCGCCCTGTCCGACCGGCGCGAGTTCGAGGCCAAGGTGACCGGCGTCGACAAGCAGTCCGACCTGGCGATCCTGAGGATCGATACCGGCGGCGACGCCCTGCCGTTCCTGGAGCTTCGCGATTCCGACGACCTGGAGGTCGGCGATCTGGTGCTGGCCATCGGCGATCCGTTCGGGGTCGGGCAGACCGTCACCAGCGGCATCGTCTCGGCCCTGGCGCGCACCCAGGTCGGCATCTCGGACCTCAACTTCTTCATCCAGACCGATGCGGCGATCAATCCCGGCAATTCCGGCGGCGCGCTGGTCACCATGGATGGGCGGCTGGCCGGGATCAATTCGGCCATCTTCTCGAAAAGCGGCGGTTCGCACGGCATCGGCTTCGCCATTCCCAGCAACATGGTCCGTTCGGTGCTGTCCGGCCTGACCGAGGACGGGCGGCTGGTTCGGCCCTGGCTGGGCGCCTGGGGGCAGGCGGTCAAGGGCGACGTCGCCGTGTCCCTCGGCCTGGAGCGTCCGGCCGGCGTGCTGATCAGCCAGGTCTATCCCGGCGGTCCGGCGGACAAGGCGCATGTCGGCGTCGGCGACGTGATCCTGGCTGTCAACGGCCACGAGGTGAACGACGAACAGGCGCTGAAATTCCGCATCGCCACCCTGGCCATCGGCGATAGGGCCGAGCTTTCGGTGTGGAGCCGGGGCAAGGAACGGACCCGGCGGCTGACCCTGGCCGCGCCCGAGGAGACCCCGCCGCGCGATCAGAGCGAGCTGAGCGGCCATCATCCGCTGGAGGGGACGGTCGTCGCCAACATGTCGCCGGCCTTGGCCCAGGAACTGGGAATCGAGCCGGTCAAGCCGGGCGTGTTCATCATCAAGATGCGGCGCGGCAGCACCGCCGACCGGCTCAATTTCGAACCGGGCGACGAAATCCTCGCGATCAACGGCGACAAGGTGGACTCGGTCCGCGATCTGCGGAATATCCTGAACAAACGGGTCAATCAGTGGCGGGTGACGCTGGAGCGCAAGGGCAAGACCATGAACTGGACGTTCGAGCCGTGAGCACCCTGTTCGAGGCCCAGGCCCCCCGGCCGCTGGCCGACCGGCTGCGGCCCGCGTCGCTCGCCGACGTGGTCGGGCAGGACCATCTGATCAAGCCGGACGGCCCGGTCGGCCGGATGATCGCCGCCGGGCGCATGTCGTCGATCATCCTGTGGGGGCCGCCGGGCACCGGCAAGACGACCATCTCGCGCCTGCTGGCCGAGCAGACCGACCTGTACTTCGAGCCGCTGTCGGCGGTGTTCTCGGGCGTCGCCGACCTGCGCAAGGTGTTCGACGCGGCCAAGCGGCGGCGCCAGACCGGGCAGGGGACGCTGCTGTTCATCGACGAGATCCACCGCTTCAACCGCGCCCAGCAGGACGGCTTCCTGCCCTATGTCGAGGACGGCACGGTGGTGCTGGTCGGCGCGACCACGGAAAACCCGTCCTTCGAGCTGAACGCGCCGCTGCTGTCGCGCTGCCAGGTGCTGGTCCTCAACCGGCTCGACGAGGACGCCATGGAGAAGCTGCTGTCCCGCGCCGAGGCGGAGGAGGACCGTCCGCTGCCGCTGGACGAGGACGCGCGGGCCGACCTGCGGCGCATGGCCGACGGCGACGGGCGCTATCTGCTGAACATGACCGAGGCGCTGTTCAACCTGCCGCCCGAGCCGGTGCTGGACGGCGCCGGTCTGGCGGACGTTGTGCAGAAGCGCCGCCCGCTCTACGACAAGCATCAGGACGGCCACTACAACCTGATCAGCGCCCTGCACAAGAGCCTGCGCGGGTCCGATACCGACGCGGCGCTCTACTGGTTCTCGCGGATGATCGCCGGCGGCGAGGATCCGCGCTACATCGCCCGCCGCCTGGTCCGTTTCGCCTCGGAAGACATCGGCATGGCTGACCCCAACGCGCTGGTCCAGGCCATGGCTGCCTGGGACGCCTACGAGCGCCTGGGCTCGCCGGAGGGCGAACTGGCCCTGGTGCAGTGCGTGATCTACCTGGGCACCGCGCCGAAATCGAATGCCGCCTACAAGGCGCAGAGCGCCGCCGCCCGCGCGGCGCGCGACACCGGTTCGCTGATGCCGCCGATGCACATCCTCAACGCGCCGACCAAGATGATGAAGGAACTGGGCTACGCCGACGGCTACGTCTACGACCACAACGCCGAGGACGGCTTCTCCGGCCAGGACTACTTCCCCGACGGGATGCGCCGCCAGGAGTTCTACAGGCCCAAGGACCGCGGTTTCGAACGCGAACTGATCAAGCGCCAGGACTACTGGAAACGCCTGCGTGCGGGGCGGAAAACCGACGGCAAAACCGGGTAGTGCATCACTTTGAAAATAGAACTTTATATGCGCGGACGCGCATTTATGATCGATGATACGTGCGAAGTTGTTTTCAGAAACCAAGCGGTATCAGGACATATCCACGAAACTAACTGAATTATGTTTTGATATTCAGCAGTAGGGTTTTTGTCAAAAACCGGCTTGTGGTGAGCAATCCGGTTCCGCATGGCTCTCAGGCTTTCGATCCAACCATACAATTCATATCGATCGAGGCCAGTGGGCTTGTTGGGGAAACAAAGTGGGAAATATTTTGGCCACAAAATTCCTTCAAAATTAGCCGTAAACATGTGAGCCCAAAAACCGAACGAAAGGCCGGAAACGATGTGATCGTTTGTCAGTAGCAGTCCGTGGATTGCTCGCTCATCCGCAATTACCTTATTTAACTCGGTCTTCAACCGATCTGGTAGGGTGCAAAGGAAAGAGCCGCGTCGATGCCATGTGTCTTGATATTGATCAGTGATCGCGGCGTGTACCACATTTCTTATAGATACCTCAGCTAACTGAGTTGGAAGATAAAAAGCCTCACAGAGCCTTGCGTTCCATACGTAGAGGCGTAACGCAAAATGTTTATTTCCTCCTGCTGCAGGCATATATCGCTGCAACCTTGCAGGAGATAACGTCTGTTCTATCGCACAAAAAGTTGATTCGGTGCATGAAAAAGGGGGTTGCATGGGGATAAATCGTGTGCCTAGAATCTAATAGTGAGCTATAGGGATCGTTCTGACTTCGGTTAGACCCTTATAGACAGAGATACAGGAGCCGGGCCTACGGGCGCCGGCTCCACCTTTTTGGGCCCTTATTCGGCTATTTTCACTAAACCCTCGATTTTCCAGAGCCGCGAGCAAGGGCTCTCTGCCACTATTGGCGCAACTCCTAAAGTTTCATAGATTCTAGTAAAGTTGTAAAACATAAAGTGCAGTGCAATCGCGATTGTGAATGGGCGGGATGGCTTCTCTGCCCTACACATTTGTGGTGTACTTAGTGCAAGCATGTTTGAGGTGCCCGGCCATGGACGATGATGAAATCACGCTCCATCTGAAGTGCGACGTTGAGTTGGACTTGACAGGTCCAAATGATGAAACGCTCAACAAGTGGGCCGCAGATGCACTACGCAAATTGGCTGACCGCGTTGAAAGGGGCGAGTTCGAAGATGGGCATCATGATGTCGGGGATGCCGTCGGTAAGTTTATCGGGACAATCTACGTTGACTACTATGGAGAGGCCTGAAGCCTAAGGACCCCAAAGGAGAGAAGTGCTCCGCCGACGCCATCGGCGCTGCCGTCATGATTGCCACTGGCAAAATTATGGAAGAACTGACCGAGGACGGCTTCTCCGGCCAGGACTACTGGAAACGCCTGCGTGCGGAGCGGAAAACGGAGTAGACCATACGTCTGAAAGTGACGGATTTTGTTTCTTTAAATCTTCGAGCTTAGTTTGTAGGCGAGGTGTAGCGTGAGCTTAAGGAGGCAAGGGATGGTCAGTGAAGATGAGGTTGAAAAGAAAGCCAAGGAAATCTTTGAAAGAGAAAAGAATCCAGGGGAGACCTGGGAAACGGTAACTACCCCGCGTGAAGTAGGGTTGGACATCTCTGTTTCATCCATTGGCGACAAGCGTAGAAACGAATATCGGGCTAAAGCGCGCGAGGAATTATCTCGAAACTGAGTTTTCTTACCCCTCTCTGGTTCGCTCAGATTATTGACATCGGCAACAGGACTGAAGAGAGGAGTATTTCGGGAAATACCGACAAGGATTGAATTTTTCCTGAAAATCCGTACTATGGCGCGCTTGAAGGGGATGGGGTCCCCCGAAACCGCCCGCCAAGGCTGATGACTCCTAATCCGTAGAACAAAAGAAAAAGGGCAGGAGTCTGGTCCTCGATGCCATGGGGCGGTTTTTTGTCGCCCGGTGCGCGGCGGGGCCGGTGGCCCGAAGCGAGATTAGATGTTTTCGACGAAGATACTCCTGAGCGTCGCCGCGGGCGGCGGCATCGGCGCGGCGGGGCGTTACCTGGCCTCGTCCTGGATCACCCATTGGGTGGGCAGCGAATTTCCCTATGCCACCCTGACCGTCAACATCGTCGGCGCCTTCATCATGGGCGCCCTGGTGACCCTGATGGGCCTCGCCTGGTCGCCGTCTGCCGAGATGCGGTCGTTCCTGACCACCGGCGTGCTCGGCGGGTTCACCACCTTTTCCCTGTTTTCCCTGGAAGTCGGCGCCATGGTCGAGCGCGGCGATCTTGCCTCGGCGACGATCTACTCCGTCGCCTCGGTGCTGCTGTGCGTCGGCGCGTTCTTCCTGGGCATCCACATGATGCGGGTCATTGCCTGATGGCAGCCGTTTCCTCGGTCGAGGTCGAGGCGGATGAGGAAGGGCTGCGGCTCGACCGCTGGTTCAAGCGGCACTATCCCGGCCTGACCCACGGCAACCTGGAAAAGTTGCTGCGCACCGGGCAGGTGCGCCTCGACGGGAAGCGCGCCAAGTCCAACCAGCGGATCGAGGCCGGGCAGGTCGTCCGCGTGCCGCCGATGGACGGCGACACATCCCAGCCGCCGCGCCCGGCGCCGAAGCGCGCCGATCTGTCCAAGGACGAGCTCAAGGAATTGCAGGGCTGGGTGTTGTACCGCGACGACGACGTGATCGCCATCAACAAGCCGGCCGGTCTCGCCGTCCAGGGCGGCACCAAGACCAGCCATCACCTGGATGCCATGCTGGACGGCCTGCGTTTCGGTTCGAAGGAGCGGCCGCGGCTGGTCCACCGGCTGGACCGGGATACCTCGGGCGTCCTCCTGCTGGCGCGCAGCCCCAAGGCGGCGACGGCGCTGGCCGAGGCGTTCCGCGACAAGACGGCGCGCAAGCTCTACTGGGCCATCGTCGCCGGAGTGCCGTCGCCGGAGCAGGGCGAGATCGACCTGCCGCTCGGCAAGGTGCCGGGCCAGCACGGCGAACGGGTCGTCGCCCGGGCCGAGGGCGGCAAGCGGGCGGTGACCGATTTCCGGGTGCTCGACATCGTGGCGAAGACGGCGGCCTGGGTCGCGCTGTCGCCGCAGACCGGCCGGACCCACCAGCTGCGCGTCCACATGGCGGCGCTCGGCACGCCGATCCTCGGCGACGGGAAATACGGCGGCCGGGCGGCCTTCATCGAGGCGGACGGGGTCGTCTCCGCCCTGCATCTGCATGCCCGAGCCCTGCGTCTGCCGCACCCGCGCGGCGGGGTGTTGGAGGTCGTCGCGCCGCTGCCTCGGCATTTCGAGGCGACCATCAAGGCGCTCGGTTTCGATCCCGCCATCGTGCGCACCGCCGAGGATGTCCGAAGGGACTTGCGCGACGCCCGGTGATGTGTCAAGCCGTTGCATCGGCTTGAAAAAGAACGGGTGAGGCAGGGAGACACGGCCGTGAGCGTGACCCAAACCATGACCGGCGGCTTGGCGCAGCATCTTTCCATTCCATTGCTGGCGGGCGGCATGTCGCGTCTCGGCACCGAGAGCGCCTTCGACGTCCTGGCCAAGGCCAAGCGGTTGGAGGAGGCCGGGCGGGACATCATCAACCTCGGCATCGGCCAGCCGGATTTCGCGACGCCGCCCAATATCGTCGAGGCCGCCGTCAAGGCGCTGCGCGACGGGCATCACGGCTACACGCCGGCCAACGGCACCCTGGCCCTGCGCGAGGCGGTGGCCGAGGATATTTTCAAGCATCGGGGTGTCGAGGTCGATCCGGGCAACGTGCTGATCGTGCCGGGCGGCAAGGTCACCATGTTCTTCGCCGTCCTGATGTTCGGCGAGCCGGGGGCGGAGATCCTGTACCCGAACCCCGGCTTCCCGATCTACGAATCGATCATCAAATTCACCGGCGCCAAGCCGGTGCCGATCCCGCTTTACGAGGAGACCGGGTTCTCGTTCAGCGCCCGGGAGGTGCTGGACAAGATCACCCCAGAGACCCGGCTGATCATCCTCAACAGCCCGGCCAACCCGACCGGCGGGGTGGTGCCGCGCGCCGAATTCGACCGGCTGGTCGAAGGCCTGGCCGAGCATCCGCGGGTGTTCGTGATGAGCGACGAGATCTACAGCCGGATGCTCTACGACGGGCGCGAGCATGTCAGCCTGCTCGGCTACGAATCGATCCGCGACCGGCTGATCCTGCTCGACGGCTGGAGCAAGACCTACGCCATGACCGGCTGGCGCATGGGTTATTCGGTCTGGCCGGACTCGCTGATCGATGGGGCGACGCGCCTGTGCATCAACTGCCATTCCTGCGTCAACGCGGCGGCCCAGCAAGCCGGGATCGAGGCCCTGCGCGGGCCGCAGGACGCGGTGACCGAGATGGTCGCCGCCTTCGCCGAGCGCCGCAAGGTGGTGATCGAGGAACTGAACGCCATCCCCGGTTTCCGCTGCGCCGAGCCGGGCGGCGCGTTCTATGCCTTCCCGAACATCGCCGGCACCGGCATCGGGGCTCGCGAGATGCAGGACATGCTGCTCGACGAGATCGGCGTCGCCACCATCTCGGGCACCAGCTTCGGAGCCTTCGGGGAGGGCTATCTGCGTTTTTCCTATGCCAACAGCGTCGACAACATCCGCGAGGCGCTGGGGCGGATCCGCGAGTTCCTCGCGGCCCGCTCGTAGCTTTAAGACGACAAAAGGGAAGGAGCCGTCGCCATGAAGAAAATCCTCAACGATCCCTACGCATATGTCGACGAGATGCTGGACGGCCTGTGCGCCGCGCATCCCGAGTTCTACGCCCGGCCGGCGCCGGACGCCTTCGTCATCACGCGGCCCGGCGCGCCGGTACAGGGCAAGGTCGGCATCGTCACCGGCGGCGGCTCGGGCCACCTGCCGGTGTTCACCGGTTATGTCGGCGAGGGCCTGCTCGACGCGGCGGCCATCGGCCCGGTCTTCGCCTCGCCCTCGGCCGATCAGATGATCGAGGCGATCCGCGCGGCGAACGGCGGCAAGGGCGTGCTGCGGCTGTACGGCAACTACGGCGGCGACGTGATGAACTTCGACATGGCCGGCGACATGGCCGAGATGGAGGACATCCCGACCACCTCGGTCAAGCTGGCCGACGACGTCGCCAGCGCCAAGCCGGAAGAAGCCGAGAAACGCCGCGGCGTGGCCGGGATCGTCTACGCCTACAAGATCGCCGGGGCGGCCGCCGCGGCCGGTCTGGAACTGGAGGAAGTGACGCGGATCGCCCAGAAGGCGGCCGACGCCTGCCGGTCCATGGGCGTGGCCCTGACCCCCTGCACGGTGCCGCAGTCGGGCAAGCCGACCTTCGAGATCGGCGAGGACGAGATGGAACTCGGCATGGGCATCCACGGCGAGCCGGGCGTCCGGCGCGGGCCGCTGCTCAAGGCCGACGACATGGCCGACGAGATGATCGACGCGTTGCTCGCCGACCGGCCGCTGGCCAAGGGCGACCGGGTGTCGCCGCTGGTCAACAGCCTCGGCGCGACGCCGCCGGAGGAACTCTACATCCTGTACCGCAAGGTCAAGGCGCGGCTGGAGGGGCTGGGCGTCGAGATCGTCATGCCGCTGGTCGGCCGTTACGCGACGTCGATGGAGATGGCCGGTGCGTCGTTCACCTTCTGCAAGCTCGACGCCGAGCTGGAGACATACCTCAAGGCCCCCTGCGCCTGCGCCTTCTGGAGGGTCTGAGCCATGCCGTTGACGAAAGCCGAGCTGGTCGCCGGTTTCACCAAGGTCGGCGCCCAAATGGAGACGGCGGCGGAAGAGCTGAACCGCCTGGACGGCGAGATCGGCGACGGCGACCTGGGCGTTACCATGGTCAGCATCGGCCGGGCCGTCGGCGGCGTGCTGAACGATTTGCCGGACGATCTCGGCATGGCCCTGATGAAATGCATCCAGTCGGTGACCAAGGTTTCCGGGTCCAGCTATGCGACCCTGGTGGCGACCTCGCTGATGAGCGCCGCCAAGACCTGCAAGGGCCGCACCGAGGTGCCGTGGTCGGAGATGTCGGCCCTGCTGGGCGGCGCCGCCGAAGCGATGATGGCGCGCGGCAAGTCGGAACTGGGCGACAAGACGGTGATCGACGCCGTCGACGCGGCGCGCCGGGCGACCGAGGGGCTGGACGATCCGGAGGCTATCCTCAAGGCGGCGGGCGAGGCCGTGGACGCGACCCTCGAGAAGATGCGCGACCAGCCCAACAAGGTCGGCCGGGCCCGCATCTGGGCCGAGAAGAGCGTCGGCCTGGACGATCCCGGCATGGTCGCCTTCCGGCGGATGATCGACGGGTTGTCCTGACCCCGACCAGGGACAAAAGAAAACCGGCGGTGCTTGCGGGCGCCGCCGGTTTTTTTGATCAGGCCAGTTGATCGGATCGGTTGATCAGGCCTGGGCCTGTTTCCGTTTCCGGTACAGGAAGGTGATCAGCGGCACGAACCACACCAGCAGGGTGGCCACGCCGAGGACGCCGGCGATCGGCCGTTCGAAGAAGGCCAGGAAGCTGCCGTTCGATTTGATCATCGAGGTGACGAAGTTCTGCTCCAGCATCGGCCCCAGGACGATGCCCAGGATGGTCGGCGCGATGGGGAAGCCGTTCTCCTCCATGATGTAGGCGATGACGCCGAGCACCAGCATGATCGACACGCCGAACACCGTGTTGTTGATGGCGAAGGCGCCGACGATGCAGAACATCAGGATGACCGGCATCAGGATCTGCTTCGGCACCCGCAGGATCTGCCGCGACAGGCGGATCGTCATGAATCCCAGCGGCACCATCAGGATGTTCGCCAGGAAGAACGCGATGAACACCGCGTAGATCAGCTCCGGCGCGTTGATGAACACCGTCGGGCCGGGGTTCATCCCCTTCATGTAGAGCACGCCGATGACGATGGCGGTGATCGAGTCGCCGGGGATACCGAACACCATGGCCGGAACCCAGGTGCCGCCCAGGGCGGAGTTGTTGGCCGAACTGGCGTCGACCAGACCCTCCACATGGCCGGTCCCGAACTTCTCGGGCTCCTTGGAGAACCGCTTGCTCACGGCATAGGCGACCCAGGCGGCGATGTCCGACCCGGCGCCCGGCAGGATGCCGATCACGGTGCCAATGACGCTGCTGCGGGCCAGGTTGACCTTATACCTGGATAGGGTCTGGCCGATCCCCGAGAACAGGTTGCCGAACCGCCGCTGCTCGATGTGTTGCGGAGGTTTGGTATCGGTGACGAAGCGCAGGATCTCGGAGACGGCGAACATGCCGATCATCGCCGGGATGAAGCTGACGCCGCCCATCAGTTCGGTGCTGCCGAAGGTGTAGCGCGGGAACCCCGCGACCACGCCCAGCCCGATGGTCGAGATGAACAGCCCGAGGAACAGGGAGACGATCCCCTTGACCGGCGCGTTGCTGGAAATCACCACTGCGCAGGTCAGCCCCAGGCAGGCCAGCCAGAAGAACTCGAAGGTACTGAAGTTCAGCGCGAAATCGGCCAGCTTCGGAGCCGAGGTGGACAACACCACCGCGCCGAACAGCCCGCCGATGGACGAGCAGATCAGGCCGGTGCCGAGCGCCCTTTCGGCCTGGCCCTTGCGGGTCAGGGTGAAGGCTTCGTCGACATAGGCGGCCGAGGCGGGCGTTCCCGGAATCCGCAGCAGGGCCCCGGGGATGTCGCCGGCGAAAATGGCCATCGCGACACAGGTCGCGATCGCCGCGATCGACGGCACCGGGTCCATGAAGAAGGTCACCGGCACCAGCAGGGCGGTGGCCATGGTCGCGGTGAGGCCGGGTACCGAACCGACGAACAGCCCGAACGCCGCGGCCATGACGATGACGGCCAGGACGTGGACCTGGAAGATGAGCCCGAGGGCATGAATAACGTGTTCAATCATCGCCGGTCACCATTCCAGGGGTTCGAGAATGCCCCAGGGAAGCGGGACGAGGAGAAATTTGTAGAACGCCGTGTGGATGACCAGGGTCGCGAGCAGCGCGATCCCCACCGACGTCCACGGGCGGGCGCCGAACCGGTTCATCATGACGGCCAGGATCAGGAAGGAAACCGGGATGAACCCGACCGTATCGGTGAACAGGATGTAGACGATGAGCGCCACGAAGACGAGAACCACGTTCCCGATATGGCGCGGCATCTGCGCCCATTCGCCGAGCCGGATCAACGGGACCGTCTTCCATTTGGCGATGCCCTGCACCGTCAGGACGACTCCGCAGCCGAACAGCACGACGCCGATGATGGTTGGGAAAAATGCCGGGCCAAACTGTTGGCCCGGCAACTCAGGAAAGCTTGTTTGAGCGATGACCGTGATCGCCGTCGAGAAGACCAGCAGAACGAGACCGAGCACCGCGTCGTTAAAGCGCATGTTTCTGATTCTATTCGCTGTGTGTGCCGAACGGCGGCCTACTTGGCCAGGCCGGCGGCCTTCATCACCTTACCCAGGGAGGCGTCGGTATCCGCCATGAACTTGGCGAAATCCTGCGGCCCCTTGTAGGAACGGCCGAACCCGCGCTTGTCCATCAGGTCGATGAACTGCTGGCTCTTCATGACGTTCTCGAAGGCCGGAACCAGGACGTCGAGCACTTCCTTCGGCAGGCCCTTCGGCGCCGCGAAACCGCGCCAGGTGCCGAGCGACCAGTCGATGCCCTGCTCCTTGAGGGTCGGCAGGTCCGGATAGGTGCTGCTGCGCTCTTCGGCCATCAGGGCGACGGCGCGGACTTTGCCCGCGTCGATCATCGATTGGGCCTCGACGCGGCTGCAGGTCACGACGTCGATGCCGCCGGCGACCATTTCCTTGAGCGACGGCGCGGAACCTTCCATCGGCACCCACGGGACGGTACTGGTTTCCAGGCCGGCGGCGTTCAGCATGCCGGCCAGCGCCAGGTGCCAGATACCGCCCTGGCCGGTGCCCGAGCCCTTGAGCCCGCCGGGGTTGGCCTTGGCGGCTTCGATGATGTCGTTGGCGGTCTGGTACGGGGAATCCACGGCGACTTGCACACCGGCGGGATCCTGGTTGTACAGGCCGATTGGCTCGTAGGACGCGCCGGTCAGGTCGGTCAGGCCCAGCCAGTGCAGCATGTTGATCTCGACGGTGATGACGCCGAGCGTGTAGCCGTCCGGCTTCGCCGAGGCGATGGCCGCATGGCCGACGACACCCTGGCCGCCGGTACGGTTCACGACGTTGACGGGTTTGCCGAGCTCTTCCTGAAGAACGGCGGCGATGGCACGGCCGGTGGCGTCGGTACCGCCGCCCGCGCTCCACGGAATGATCAGCGTGATCGGACGTTCGGGATACTGCGCGAACGCGGACGAGACGGTCATACCCAGAGCGACAGCGCCGAATGCGATTGTTTTGAGAAGCGATGATGTACGCATGGTCTACCCCTTGCTGTTAGTTGAACGTGCCCCTGGTTGTTTTTTGACGGGGCCTTCTTGTTGGTTATGGGCGAGTGATCAAACTTGTGCCGTGACGTGTGCTTGTCGTCAAGGATTTTGAGTGAAAAGACAAAACCGGGTTTCGAATATGGAACTACTCGACATCGGCTTATCATGCCCGGACTTGCAGAATCGGGTGGGGAATGCGAAATGAGGTAACGCAGTCGAATCCTTCATCCTTCATCATCCGCCTTAGGTTTTTTTATTCCATGGAAGAGCATCCCTTGTCCTCTGATTCCGCCCCTTTGCGTCTTGCCGTCTTCGATGTCGACGGCACCTTGATCGACAGCCAGAAATCCATCGTCGGGGCGATGGCGGAGGCTTGGCGGGCATTGGGCATGGAACCGCCGACCCATGAGGCCGTCCTGCGGATCGTCGGCCTACCGCTGCTCGAGGGAATCGGGCTGCTGGCCGCTGGACACCCGCCGGAGCGCCACGCGGCCCTGCGCGAGCAGTACAGCTCCTCCTGGACGCGCATGCGGGCCGAGGGGCTACTGTGCGAGGATACCTTTCCCGGCGCGTTCGAGGCGCTGGACGCATTGGAAGAGCAGGGATGGCTGCTTGGCGTCGCGACCGGCAAGTCGCGCAGGGGGCTGGACAGCCTTTTGGATAAATATGATCTGGCCAGCCGGTTCGTGACCCTCCAGACCTCGGACAATCATCGCGGCAAGCCGCACCCCGAGATGCTGGAACACGCGATTGCCGAGGCGGGAACCGATCCGGCGTCCACGGTCATGATCGGGGATACCACGTTCGATATCGAGATGGGCCGGAACGCTGGAACGTTCGCGATCGGCGTGGAGTGGGGCTATCATTCCACGGAGGAACTTTGGAAGGCCGGGGCGCACGCGGTCATCAAGGATTTCGCCGAACTGCCCCGGACCATTGCGAACCTGACGGAGGGAGGCAGACCATGAAGCGCGCATCCCGTATCTCATTCGGACTCGTCGTTGTCGTCGTCGCCGTGATCGCCGCCGGTGTGGCGATCCTCAAATCGATGGATTTCAACGAGTACCGCGACCTGATCGCCGCCAAGGTGGAAGAGGCGACGGGCCGGAAAGTCGCCATCGCCGGGGATCTCGACCTGGGGATATCGCTGACCCCCAGCCTTAAGCTGGAAGGAGTGACATTCGCCAACGCCGACTGGGGCTCGCGTCCGGAAATGGCGCGCCTCGACCGGCTGGAAGCATCCGTCGAACTGATCCCGCTGCTGTCGGGCGAGGCCAGGATCAATAAGATCGAGCTTTCCGGCGTCGACCTGCTGGTCGAGACCGATAAGGACGGCCGGGGCAACTGGGAGTTTTCCGTCGAACCGGAAGCCGCCGCCGGAAGCGGACAGGGCGGGACGGAAACGGGACCATCCGAGGAAGGCGGGATGCCGGTGGAGCCGGTTGTCCGGGAAATCGTCCTCAAGGATGTCAACCTGCACTACCGGGACGGCGCGTCGGGCCAGACCTACGACGTCCAGGTGGAGGACCTGAAGGCCTCGGCCGACGACCGGTCCAGCCCGATCGAGTTCGACGGCAAGGGCCGGATCGCCGACCAGCCCTTCAAGCTCGAAGGCAAGATCGGCAGTCTCGCGTCCCTGATGCAGGGGGCAGCATTCCCGGTCTCGGTCAAGGGAGAGGCCTTCGAGGCCGAGCTTGGGCTGGACGGCACGGTCGCCCAGACCCAGGGAGACGCCGGGACGGATATCAAGTTCTCGCTGACGGCCGGCGATCTTCCCAAGGTCATGGAATCGGTGTCGGCGCTCGTCCCCGGTCTCGCCGGTACCGCGGTCCCCAAATCCTCCGCCGAACTGTCCGGGCAGCTGCGCCAGACGGCCAAGGGCTATGCCCTGAACGATCTTCGGGCAAGCTTGGGCGAGAATACGGTGTCGGGAAGCGCCTCGGTCGATCTCGGTACGGCACGTCCACGGATCAACGTGGAATTATCCTCGGGCTGGCTGGATCTGCAGAATCTGAAGGCATCGTCCCCGGAGACGGAAAAGAAGGAAACGGCCGCGGGCAATACTGCATCGGCCGGTTCGAAGGATTCAGACCGCTTGTTCTCCGACGAGCCGCTCGGTCTCGAGGGGCTCAAGGCCGTCGACGGGACCGTGTCGCTCGAGGCCGAGCAGGTCATCCTGCCCAACGGCCTCAACCTGGAGCAGGTCGAGGCCGTCGCGGTCCTGGATCGCGGCAAGCTGGCCGTCTCGCCCCTGCGGACGAATCTGGCCGAGGGAAAACTCGACGGCTCGATCACCCTCGACGCGTCCGGCGCGACGGCCGGGCTCGATGTGTCGCTGGACGGGGAGGGCGTCCTGGCCGGGAACATTCTCAAGCAGTTGGAGGTCAAGGACCTGCTGGACGGTGGATCGACGGATATCGAGATTCGCCTGAAGGGAACGGGCCAGTCCGTGCGCGCCCTGATGGCGTCGCTGGACGGCGGCATCACCGTTCAGGTCGGCGAAGGACGGCTGCGCAACAAGGCCCTCGACCTGGCGGGGGGCGACGTGATCATGCAGGTTCTCGGCGGCGTATTGCCCAAGGCGTCTCAGGACGACTATTCGATCCTCTCCTGCGGGGTGGTGAAGTTCGGCGTCAAGGACGGGCTCGCCACCGCCGACAAGGGGATCGCGATGGAGACCGAGAAGGTCAACGTCGTGGGCAGCGGCACCGTGAACCTGAAGGATGAGACGCTCGATCTGGCGGTCGTCCCGCAGGCCAAGCAGGGGTTGGGTATCGGCGTCGGCCAGCTGGTCGCCGGACTGGTCCGGGTGTCCGGCACGCTGGCCAGCCCCTCGGTCGGACTCGACGAAGCCGGGGCGGCCAAGAGCGCCCTGTCGGTCGGAGCGGCCCTGGCCACCGGCGGGCTCTCGGCGCTCGGCGAGGCTCTGGTGAACCGGGCGACCAAGGACGACCACCCTTGCCAGACGGCCCTCGGGAAGGCCTCCGGCAGCGATTCCGGGACGGCGGCCCCGGCCGCCGCCCAAGAGCAGCAGAACACGACGGAAACCTCGGAGGAACCCGCCGAGAAGGCCAAGGAAGCCATCGAAGGCGTCGGCAAGGCGCTGCGCGGCCTGTTCGGCGGCGGCAACTGAGGACGAGCGTATCGGGCAATGGTGACGGCCAAGCGGTTTTATAAGGAGGTCTCGGTTTCGGAAACGGAGGCCGGGTTCTCCGTGGCCCTGGACGGCCGGGCGCTGAGGACTCCCAAGGGGACACCGCTGGTGGTTGCGTCCCGGCCTTTGGCCGAGGCGATCGCCGGGGAGTGGGCGGCCCAGGAAGCGACCATCCGGCCCCATACGATGCCGTTGTTCCGGTTGGCGGCGACCGCCGTCGACCGCATCGGGGGTGAGCGCCGGACAATCGTCGATGGTATTGTTGCCTACGCTCAGACCGACCTTCTATGCTATCGTGCAGAGGCCCCCGGCGATTTGGTCGAACGGCAGCAGGCGGTTTGGGAGCCCCTGCTGGAATGGATGGTTCGTACGCATGGGGTCGTCTTCTCGGTAACGGCCGGGGTCATTCCGGTACCGCAACCCGCGGAGGTCGAACCTCGGTTGCGGCGGGTCTTCGAAGCCTGCGACGACTTCGAGTTGGCCGCGATGTCCAGCGTGACGGCGGCCTGCGGCTCGGTGGTGCTGGCTCTGGCATTGGCCGGGGGGCATATCGGCGCCGAGGAGGCGTTCGCGGCGGCTCAATTGGATGAGACCTACCAGGCGGAACAGTGGGGGACGGACGAGGAAGCGCTGGCCCGCCGGGAGAAGCTGAGAAAGGAGATTATCGCGGCACATCGTTTCCTGGCCTTGGCCGGGGAACGTTCGGAGGCTTTGTCCCCGGTGAAGGTGAACTGATCCACCGGGGCTAGGGAGCTGACAGGGACATCCAGTTTCGAAGGAAACGGACGATTTAAAAATTGGGGAAAAACCATGTCATCTGAAAAGATAGAACAGGCCGCCCAGCTGATGGCCGATGCCTGGATCAATCATAAAGCAGAAAGTTTGCCGGAAAATCTGCGGCCGTCCAGCCGGGCGGAGGCTTACGCCATGCAGGATGCGATGGCCCGTAAGCTGGGATTGGCAGTGGCCGGATGGAAGCTCGGCATGACCGCTCCGGAGACCATGCGCAAGAACAATGTCACGGAACCGGTTCCCGGACGGATTTTCCGCGAATGCCTGTATGACGACGGGGCAAGCGTCGCGGTCGGCGGATACAACACGCCGAAACTGGAGCCCGAGTTCGCGGTCCGGCTGAAGTACGGCCTGCCGCCCCGGCCGACGCCGTATACCCGCGTGGATATCGAGGAAGCGACCGATACGATTCTGCTCTGCTTCGAGATCGCCGACAACCGGTTGGCCGAGAGCTCTTCCAACCCGCTGTGCAACATCGCCGACAACGGCGGGTTCGCCGCCTACGTCATCGGTCCCGAGGTTCCCGATTGGCGCGAGCGCGATTTCAAGGCGATGCCGGTCAATCTGCTGATCGACGGCAAGCTGGCGGCCGAGGGGCTCACCGGCGACGGACGGATCGATCCGATCGACGTCGTCCTGTGGACGGCCAACAGCCTGTCCCAGAGAAGCCTCGGTCTGGCGGCCGGCGATCTGATCTCCACCGGCAGCGCGACGATTCCGACGCCCATGGGGGCGGGTTCCGAGTCCGTCGCGCAGTTCGAGGGATGTGGCGAGGTCAAGGTCCGTTTCGTCGACTGAACCCCGCACGGAGTTGTTTCGCGACCCGGCTGGCCCGTGCCAGCCGGGTTTTTTTGTCCGCAAGCCACATCGTCGTCCCTGCCATAAAAATGCAGATTTTCACTTTATTAGAATATATATTTAAAAAATCGATTTTTTGTGCCTATTATGGGTTGCGCTATGCGGTGACCTTCGAAGCGAGATGGTGACCGGCCGAAACACAACGACTGGCAAATCGCAAAGCACGAATAACAGGTAAATGCCCATCCTCCGCCAATGAGAAGAACAAGGCACCCCGCACCGGGACCAACCGGTCGGGGAATACCGGTGTTTGCCGAAAATCAGCCGGATTCGAGGCTTCCGGCAGGGAGAAGAAAATGAAAGACCAAGAAAATGGACGTCCTGACTCCGCGACGGCCGCCAATCCGCGTGCCGGACGCCACCCGTCGGCCAGCCGGCGAAGCATCGGGCTGCTGGTGGGATTGGCCGCCTTCGCGATCATGCTGCTGATGGATCCGCCGGGCGGTATGCCCGTCAAGGCCTGGCACGCCGCCGCCGTCGGCATGCTGATGGCGGTCTGGTGGGTGCTCGAGGCCATCCCCATCTCGGCGACCGCGCTGGTGCCGATCGCGCTGTTCCCGGTGCTTGGCATCCAATCCGTCAAAAGCGCCACGGCCCCCTATGCCAACCCCCTGATCTTCCTGTTCCTCGGCGGCTTCATGATCGCCTTGGCCATGGAACGCTGGAACCTGCACCGGCGGATCGCCCTTAATATCCTGAAAATCGTCGGCTCCAACCCGGGGGCGCTGGTCGGCGGTTTCATGGTGGCGACGGCGTTCCTGTCCATGTGGGTCAGCAACACCGCGACGGCGACGATGATGCTGCCGATCGGCCTGTCGGTCGTCGGCCTGGTGACCGGGGGCGGCCTGCCCGGCCAGGGCGAAGGCCGAGGCGAACGGTTCACCCCGGCGTTGCTGCTGGGCATCGCCTATGCCGCCAGCATCGGAGGCCTGGGCACCCTGATCGGCACGCCGCCGAACGCCCTGCTGGCCGGCTATTTCGCCGAGACCTACGGGGTCGAGGTCGGCTTCGCCAAATGGATGATGATGGCGGTGCCGCTGGAAATCGCGATGCTGTTCATCGCCTGGTTCGTGCTGACCCGGATCATGTTCCCGATCCGGGCCCAGGAACTGACCGGGGTCGACACCATGATCTCAGAGGAGATCCGGGATCTCGGCCCGATCTCGCGCGGCGAGAAGATCATCGCGACGATCTTCGTCGTCACCGCCGTTCTGTGGATCCTGCGGCCGCTGATCGACAAGTGGCTGCCGGGGATGCACATCTCGGATACGGGCATCGCGGTGGTCGCGGCGCTGGTCATCTTCGTCATCCCGGTCGAGCCCCGGAACCGGGTTTTCCTGCTCGATTGGACGGCGACGCAGAAGTTGCCCTGGGGCGTGCTGCTGCTGTTCGGCGGCGGACTCAGCCTCGGCGCGGCGATCAACGAGACCGGCCTGTCGCATTGGATCGCCGAGGCGATGAGCGGCGCCTCCGGCTGGCCGACCCTGGTGTTGATCCTCGCCGTGGTGGCGGTGGTCATGACGATCAGCCACATGACCAGCAACACCGCGACGGCGGCGGCCTTCCTGCCGCTGACCGCGGCGCTGGCGGTCAGTCTCGGCGAGAATCCCTTGCTGCTCTCCATCCCCATGGTGCTGGCGGCGAGCTGCGTGTTCATGATGCCGGTGGCGACCCCGCCCAACGCCATCGTCTTCGCCTCGGGCGAGTTGACAGTCCCGCAAATGGCCAGGGCGGGATTTCTGATCAACGTGCTGGCGTTGGTCCTGATCCTGCTGGTCGCCTACACGCTGATGGAGATGGCCTTCGGTATCCAGACGGGGGTGGTGCCCGGCTGGGCGGCCGCTCCGGCGGGCTGAGTTTTCATTTCGGAGCGTATGTGCAAATCGCCGCGGCCTTCCGGGAACGGGAGCCGCGGCGATGGCGTTCATGGGGAAAACGCGTCTCGTGATTTACGATTGGATGTTATAATATAACGTTATCAAAAAAAGAACCGGAGAAATCCAATGGCAGCTGATTTCGTAGAAATCCAAAAAGAAGTCCAACGCAACGCGGCCAAACTGGGCCGGGCCCATCCTGGCGCGATGGCGGCGTTTTCCGATCTGGGCAAAGCCGTCTACACCGACGGTTCCCTGAGCGCCAAGATGAAGGAGCTTATTGCATTGGCCATCGGTGTGACCGTGCGGTGCGACGGTTGCCTGGGGCATCACGCCAAAGCCTGTCTCGACCTTGGCGCGACGCGCGAAGAAGTGGCCGAGGCGATTGCCGTCGCCGTCCACATGGGAGGCGGTCCGTCGATGGTATACGGGTCGGAGGCGTTGAACGCGTTCGATCAGCACGTCGCGGACACCGAATAGGGTTCCCCCGCACCCGGCATGAACGGCGCTCCGGAAACGGGGCGCCGTTTGTCGTCTGGAACGGTTCAATTCGATGTCTAGCATCGTCCGGCGGGTTGCGCCTATACTGCGGGCCGCTACCGCCGGGTGCCGCTCGGGCGCGCGGCGGCCGGCGGACACCGAGGGGGAAACGGGCAGTTCTTGGCCGATGGCGATTTCTAAGCAACTTCTGGATGAACTGTCGCGCCGCCGCGCCGAGGCGGAGGCGGGCGGTGGCAGGGACAAGACCGATGCGCACCGGCGCCAGGGACGGATGACCGCCCGCGAGCGTCTGCAGGGACTGTTCGAGGCCGCGAGCTTCCAGGAGTTCGGCCTGCACGCCCAGCACGGCGCCGATCATTTTACCATCGAGAACAAGGCGATGGGCGGCGACGGCGTGGTCACCGGCACCGGCTTCGTCGACGGCCGTCCGGCGGCGGCGTTCAGCCAGGACGTCACGGTGGCGGGCGGATCGCTCGGCCGGGTCCATGCCGAAAAGATCTGTGCCGTCATGGATTACGCCGAGCGCGCCGGCATCCCGTTCGTCGGGGTGCACGACTCCGGCGGCGCCCGCATCCAGGAAGGCATCGACTCGCTCGCCGGTTACGGCGGCGTGTTCAACCGTAATGTCCGGCTTTCCGGCGTCCTGCCGCAGATCGCCATCGTCGCCGGACCCTGCGTCGGGGCGGCGGCGTTCTCTCCGGCATTGATGGACTTCGTCATCATGGTGCGCCGCGCCGCCAGCCTCTACGTCTGCGGGCCGGACGTCATCAAGGCGGCGACGGGACAGACGGTTTCCGCCGAGGACGTCGGCGGGGCGGACCGCCAGGCCGTGGCCAGCGGCAATGTGCATTTCGTCGCCGAGACCGACGCCGACGCCCTGGTCCTGGCGCGGCGGCTTCTGTCGTACCTGCCGGCCAACAACATGGAGGATCCGCCGCACCGGTTGGCCGACGACCTCGCCCTCGGCGAGGATCCGGCCCTGAACGGCCTGCTGCCGGACGATCCCCACGAACCGTTCGACGTCAAGGAGGTGATCGGGCGGCTGGCCGATCCGGGATCCTTCCTGGAGGTTCAGAAGGACTTCGCCGCCAACCTGGTGGCCGGTTTCGCCCGCATCGAGGGGGGCGTCGTCGGCATCGTCGCCAACCAATCGACGGTCAAGGCGGGCACCCTGGACATCGATGCCGCCGACAAGGGCGCCCGGTTCATCCGGACCTGCGACGCCTTCAACATCCCGCTGCTGTCGCTGGTCGACGTTCCCGGATTCCTGCCCGGCATCGGGCAAGAGCACGGCGGGCTGGCCCGGCACGGGGCGAAGATGCTGGCCGCGTTCGGCGGTGCGACCGTGCCGAAGGTCACCGTGGTGCTGCGCAAGGCCTATGGCGGGGCCTATCTGGCCATGGGCAGCCGCGAATTGGGCGCCGACATGGTGTTCGCCTGGCCGAGCGCCGAGATCGCCGTGATGGGCGCCGAAGGCGCCGTCGGGGTGCTGTACCGGCGCGAATTGGATGCGACCCATTTCCCCGACGAAATGGCCGAGGAGCTGGCCGCCGAATACCGCGAGCGGTTCGCCTCGCCTTATCACGTGGCGGGCAAGGGGTACGTGACCGACATCATCGAGCCGGCCCGGACCCGCGCCCGGCTGGCGCTGGCGTTGCGCAGCCTGCTGTCGAAGCGCGAGAGCCGCCCGCCGAAGAAACACGGGAACATCCCGCTGTGACCCCGTTCCTGGACGATGTCGAGATCATGCTGACCGGCGCGGCCATCGTCATGGCCGTGCTGGCGCTGCTGTGGGGGCTGACGGCGCTGATCGGCGCCCTGGTCCGGGGCGGCGCGCGGATCGCCAGCGGGGCGAAGAAACAGCCGATGGACGACGCGCCGCAAGCCGGCATTCCGCCGCATCATCTGGCGGTGATCGCCGCGGCGGCGGCCGAACTGATCCAGGAGCCGCACCGCATCGTCCGGATTTCCGCGCCGGCGCACCGCGCGCCGGGCTGGACCGGGCAGGCGCGGCTGCGCCTTGCCGCCGGGGGCGGGGCGACCGGCGGCTGGCCGGGATACCGAAGGGCCGACCGCGGCCATCTGTCAAACCGAGTGGACGAGCCATGAAGAAACTGCGCATTACGGTCGAAGGCAAAACCTACGACGTGACGGTCGAAGTCCTGGGCGAGACGGGCGCGCCCGCCACGGTATCCGCCATTGGGCCCGCCGCGGAGGCCCCGGCCGCGCTGTCGGCGCCCGCTTCGGGCGGTGGGGCGAGCATCGTCAGCCAGTTGGCCGGGACCGTGGTGTCGGTCGCCGTCGAAGTCGGGCAGCCGGTGACCACTGGCGACACGCTGCTGGTCATCGAGGCGATGAAGATGAACACGCCGGTCGTCGCCCCGAGCGACGGGACCGTGGGCGCGGTGTCGGTCGCCGCCGGCGATTCGGTCGAGGAAGGGCAGACCCTGGTCACGCTGACCTGAGGCAGGGAAGAGGCCGCGCCGACACATGGACAAACTTCTCGATCTGCTGTCCCTGACCGCCGTTCCCGACATCACCTGGCGCATGGTGGTGATGTGGGGCGTGGTCGGCGTGCTGATGTATCTCGGCGTGGCCCGCAAGTTCGAGCCGCTGCTCCTCATCCCCATCGCCTTCGGCGCGCTGATGGCCAACCTGCCGACCCAGGGCATGATCAACCCGCCGGCCGGCGACGAGGCGGGCGGGCTGTACTACTACATCTCGCAGGGCATCCACCTGGAGATCTTCCCGCCGTTGATCTTCATGGGGGTCGGCGCGCTGACCGACTTCGGCCCGCTGATCGCCAATCCGCGCACGCTGCTGCTTGGCGCGGCGGCGCAGTTCGGCGTGTTCGCCACCTTCGCCGGGGCCGTGCTGATGGGCTTTTCGCCGGCCGAGGCCGGAGCGGTCGGGATCATCGGCGGGGCCG
>Ga0207799_100341_pt1 | contig 21929 bp, 23 predicted proteins | sample TtanPargueraPR_4_FD_187742 | JGI IMG/M metagenome (GOLD analysis project Ga0207799, IMG submission 187742) | Aerobic enrichment media microbial communities from Bioluminiscent Bay, La Parguera, Puerto Rico - Tt and M2 (SPAdes) | ecosystem: Environmental > Aquatic > Marine > Unclassified ...
AAAAGGTCACCGGACCGACCCGCTCACTGCGGATCAGCCGCAGCCAATCGAACTTCTCGGCATCCGATAAAGGTTGGTCCGAAGTTTCTCGCATGGCGCGAGAGAGTGGCCGACCCGCGACCGATGGTCAAGTGTTTGGATCGCCGAGGGGGCGGTCGGGAGTCACCCCCCTCCCGACCGCCCCCCATCAAGGGGGGGGAGGAGATTTCTTTAGGGAGGCCTTCTTTTCTCCCTCCCCCTTGATGGGGGAGGGTGGGGGTGAGGCCTCCGACGGGCGTTCAGCCTTCCCCGAACACCCGCTTGAAGATCGTGTCGACGTGCTTGGTGTGGTAGCTGATCGAGTCCTCGTCGAGCAGGGCGGCCAGTTTCTCGACGTCGAGGGCCTTGGCCAGGTCTTCGTCCTTCGAGAGGAAGAAGAACAGCCGGTTGTCGTGCCCGGCGGCTTCCTTGTCGAGGGCGTCGAGTTCGGCGGTGGCGTCCGGGTTGTCCGGGTCGATGCCGAAGCTCTTCCACACCCGCATGGCGTTGCGCTGGACGATCTTGTAGGCGTCCTCGCGCGACACGCCGTTCTGGGTGAGGAACAGCAGAACCCGCTGGGCGTCGTGGATGCCGCCGAAGGCGTTGAGCTGGTTCATCATGTTCTCGGGGTAGACGACCAGCTTCTCGATGACGCCGGCCAGACGGCCGAGGGCGAAGTCGAGGGTGACGGTGGCGTCGGGGCCGATCATCCGTTCGACCGAGGAGTGCGAGATGTCGCGCTCGTGCCACAGCGCCACGTTCTCCAGCGCCGGGACCACCGCCGCGCGCACGGTGCGGGCCAGGCCGGTAAGGTTCTCGGTGAGGATCGGATTGCGCTTGTGCGGCATGGCCGAGGAGCCCTTCTGGCCGGGCGCGAAGTATTCCTGCGCCTCGCGGACCTCGGTGCGCTGCATGTGGCGGATCTCGGTGGCGACGTTCTCGACCGAACTGGCGATGACCGCGAGCGTCGCGAAGAAGGTGGCGTGCCGGTCGCGCGGGATGACCTGGGTGGATACCGGCTCCGGCGTCAGGCCCATCTGCTCGGCGACATGCGCCTCGACCGCCGGATCGACGTTGGCAAACGTCCCGACCGCGCCGGAGATGGCGCAGGTGGCGACGTCCTCGCGGGCCCGCACGAGACGTTCGCGGTTGCGGGTGAACTCGGCGAAGAAGTGGGCGAACTTGAGGCCCATGGTGGTCGGCTCGGCATGGATGCCGTGCGAGCGGCCGATGACCGGCATCATCTTGGTCTCCAGCGCGCGCTTTCTCAGCGCGGCGAGAACCTTGTCGATGTCCTCCAGCAGGATGTCGGCGGCCTGGGTGAGCTGCGCGTTGAAACAGGTGTCGAGCACATCCGACGAGGTCATGCCCTGGTGGACGAAGCGCGACTCCTCGCCGACATGTTCGGCCAGTTCGGTCAAAAACGCGATGACGTCGTGCCGGGTCTCGGCCTCGATCTCGTCGATCCGGTGGATACGTTCCGGCGTGTAGGGCTTGTCGCCGTTCTTCCATACCGCCTTGGCCGCCGATTTCGGGATGACGCCGAGCTTGGCCAGGGCGTCGCAGGCATGGGCCTCGATCTGGAACCAGATGCGGAAGCGGTTGGCGGGCTCCCAGATGGCGGTCATCTGGGGGCGGGAATAACGCGGAATCATGGAACGTCTCCGGGTGGATGTTTTTTCGGCTCTAGCGCGCTGGCGATTTTAGCGATTCCCGCCCATTTGCAAAGAGAGGATGTGAGTGGGCGGATGTCATGGCGCACACAGGGCAATTGACGGAAATTCCGCTGATCGAGGCGGGACGCGGCGGGGCGCTGCCGTCGATGGAGGCGGCGGGCGACCGGCTGGGCGGAATCCTCGACAACGCCCGCAGGCGTTACGGCCCGACGGCCTTGCGCGCCGGAGATGCCCTCTCGCGCCGCTGGCTGGCGAAGGCGGGCAATCCGTACCTCGCGGAAATCGAGGCGGTGGCGGCGCGGCTCGGCCGGCCGGGCGCCTATATGCTCAACCTCTCCTACGAATGGGGCTGCACCACCGGGGCCGGGCCCGATCCCGGCGGCGCGGGCAACCGGATGCTGCGGACCCTCGATTGGCCGCTGGACGGACTCGGGCGGGCGCTGGTCGTCGCCCATCACGAAGGGACGGCCGGGGATTGGTTCAGCGCGACCTGGCCGGGATTTTCCGGCGTGACCACGGCGATGGCGCCGGGACGGTTCAGCGCGGCGATCAACCAGCCGCCGATGCGCTGGACGACGCCGCTGATGGCGCTCGACTGGGTGCGCAACCGGCTCGGCATCTGGCAGGCGGGCGGCCTGCCGCCGGTGCATCTGCTGCGCAAGGTTTTCGATCATTGCACGACCTATGCCGAGGCCAAGGCGAGAATCGAGTCCGAACCGGTCTGCCTGCCCGCCTTCTTCACGCTGAGCGGGATGGAGCCCGAGGAAAGCTGTGCCGTCGAGCGGCTGGAGAGCCGGGCGGCCGTGCGCGAAGGGGCGGTCAGCACGGCGAACCATTGGATCTGCCTCGCCGTGCCGGGCCGGGCGCGGGGCACGGACAGCCGGGGCCGTTTCGCCCGGATGGAGGCGGTGCGGAACACCGCCGGAGACGATTTCACCTGGGTGACGCCGCCGGTGTTCAACGACGCGACCCGCGTCGCCGCCGTTGCCAACGCGCGGACCGGCACGTTCATCGTCCAGGGATGGGAGGCCGAGGGGCCAGTGTCGGAAATTTTCAGGCTGCGGCCGGATCCAGCCTGAGCGGCAGGCGCCCCCGGCGGAAGACGATCAGCCACAGCATGGCCAGCACCTGGGTGGCCAGCACGATGCCGAACCCGGCCTGATAGGCCTGCGGGTCGTAGCCGCCGGCCGCCGTCTGCGGCCACAGGTCGATGATCCCGCCGATCCCCCATTGGAAGACGAAGGTGGCGAGGAAGACGGGCAGGTTCAGGCCGGTGTTGACCCGTCCGGCCAGATGCCGGGGGAAGGTCTGGGCCAGCGCCGGGTAGATCAGGATGCCGCTGGTGCCGAACAGGGCGTAGAGCGACCAGGCGAACAACGGCGGTATCGGCAGTTGCAGGATCAGCAGCAATTGGGCGAGCATCGAAACGGTCATCGTCACCATGGCGACGGCGGCCGGGGCGATGCCGAACCTGCCGAGCCGCTCGGCCAGCCCGCCGGCCAGGATGAACCCAGCGGTCAGCGCCATGGACAGGACCAGCAGGCCGTGGGCGACGCCTTCCGGGTCGAGCCCGGCGACGTCGCGCAGCCACGGCCCGGCCCACAAGCCCTGCACCGCCAGGAACGAGGCCTGCGATGCGCAGGTGATCGGCGCGATGCGCCAGAACACCGGGCTGGTCATGATCTCCAGCACGCCGCCGAGCTGTTCGCGGAAGGTGCCGTGCGGGCTGGCCGGCTCCTCGCGGCGGGGAACGACGGTGAACAGGATCACGGCGACCCCGACGGTCATCACGCCGAGCACCATGAAGACGCCGCGCCAGTCGGTGTAGGCCAGGGCGCTTTCCACCGGCACCGAGGCGGCCATGGCGCCGAGGCCGCCGACCGCCATCTGGAAACCGTTGATCAGCGGCAGCTTGCCGCCGGGGAACCACAGGAAATAGGCCTTGAAGGCAGCCATCAGGCAGGCCGAGACGCCGAGCCCGATCAGCCCGCGCCCGACGATCAGCGTGCCGACATTCGGCGCCAGGGCGAACAGGAAGGCGCCGGCGGCGGCGACCAGCAGCAGGACGGCTTCGGTGCGGCGCGGCCCGAACCGGTCGAGCAGCATGCCGAGCGGCAACTGGAAGGCGGCGAAGGTTAGGAAATAGGTGCTGGTCAGCAGCCCCAGGTCGGCGGCGTCGAGGCCGAGATCGGCGACCAGGTCGGAGGCGATCGTCGCGTTCACCACCCGGAACAGGTACGACATGAAATAGCCGAGGGCGAACGGAATGAAGACGCGCGAGACGGTGGTCACTTACGGGCTCCGGCCTGGCCGACGGTGCGGCGTTGCACACATAACCTCGCCGGAGTCGGGATCCGGCTTCGGCAACCGATGATAGCGCTTTCCTTCCAGCGGGGAACAGTCTTCCACATGGGAATTCGGGCCGGGCATTGCCAATGCCGGGTTCCTCGGCCACACTAGGAGGCTCAGGGGGTTACAGCCCAAAGAGCGATAATCGTATGGCCGGCGGCGGCTCTTTTTTATGCCCAGCCGCCGGAGCGAGACTTTGACGTGAAGAGGTGGAGATGTCTTATTTGCCTTCCGAGACCCGATACGATGCCATGGAGTACCGGCGTTGCGGCAAGAGCGGCCTGAAGTTGCCGGTGCTGTCGCTGGGTCTGTGGAACAATTTCGGTGAAATCGACGATTTCGACAATGCCCGGGCGATGCTGCGCACCGCCTTCGACGCCGGGATCACCCATTTCGATCTGGCCAACAACTACGGTCCGCCGCCGGGCTCGGCCGAGGAAATGCTCGGCGCCGCCCTGCGCAAGGACTTCGGCGGGCTGCGCGACGAACTGATCATCTCGACCAAGGCCGGTTACGGCATGTGGCCGGGGCCCTACGGCGAATGGGGATCGAAGAAGTATCTGACGGCCAGCCTCGACCAGAGCCTGAAGCGCCTGGGCGTCGACTACGTGGACATCTTCTATTCGCACCGGTTCGACCCGGACACCCCGCTGGAAGAGACCATGGGCACGCTGCATCAGGCGGTGCAGCAGGGCAAGGCGCTGTATGTCGGCATCTCGTCCTACTCGGCCAACAAGACGCGCGAGGCGGCGAAGATCCTGCGCGAGATGGGCACGCCCTGCCTGATCCATCAGCCGTCCTATTCGATGTTCAACCGCTGGCTGGAGGAGGACGGCCTGCTCGACGCGCTCGACGATAGCGGCATGGGCTGCATCGTCTTCTCGCCGCTGGCCCAGGGCATGCTGACCAACAAGTACCTGAACGGCGTCCCGGAAGACTCGCGGGCGGCGAGCGGCAAACCGTGGACGTCCAGCATCAAGCTGACCGACGAGGCGCTTGAGCGGATCAAGGCGCTCAACGAGATCGCCAAGAACCGGGGCCAGAGCCTGGCCCAGATGGCCCTCGCCTGGGCCTTGCGCGATCCGCGCGTGACCACGGCGCTGATCGGTTCGAGCCGGCCGGAGCAGATCACCGAGAACGTGAAGGTCCTGGAAAACATGACCTTCACCGCCGCCGAGCTGGCCGAGATCGACAAATACGCGGTCAGCATGGATATCAACCGCTGGGCGGCGTCGAGCGCCCATAAGTAGGCGGTTTCACCGGTTGTCCGCCGGCGCGGCGACGCGGCGGCGGAAACGGGGAGAGGGGCGGCTTCGGCCGCCCCTTTTTCGTGCGCGATACGTGCAACCTATGAGTGGCGGCAAACGCAAATTGCAAAAATCCAGGTTGGCATGGGGATTGCCTAATCTGGGCCGGGGATGTTTGACTGAAGGAGGTGTGTTCCGTGGGGAACAACATCATTCGCTATATGCACCTGGCCGGAGAGGTCTGGATTTACTTGGATAACCACGAAGTCCGCAAGGCGACGGGGCCGGAGATCGCCCGTATCGTCGACGCGGACCCCGAGTTCGGTTTGCATTTTACGTCGCAAAATGATCCGACCGTTCCCATGGTGCGAGAGAAAGTGATTTCGCTGGACGGGCTCGACACGCCCAACTGACCCTTGCGTCCCCGAGCCAAGGGCCGTTTTCCGCGGCCTTTTCTGGCCGAACCCCAGAGAACAATCCCAATCGCGTTTCAGGATTTTCCGCGTTCGCGTTGTGCGAAGATGCTCAGGACCGCCAGCGTTCCGGACACCAGCATCAGCATCAGCGATACCGCGTTGAGCACGGGGGTCGAGCCCTCGCGCAGCCGGCCGAACATCTCGATGGTCAGCGGCGCGTCGGAACCGACCACCATCAGCGTGGTATTGAAGTTCTCGAACGACATCAGGAAGGCGACGATGGCCGAGCCGATCAGCGCCGGCTTGAGGAACGGCACGGTGACGGTCCAGACCGCGCCGAGCCGCGTCGCGCCCAGGTTGAGGGCGGCCTCTTCCAGGGTCGTGTCGAACTTGCGCAGCCGGGCCGAGATGACCAGCGTGGTGATCGTGGTGATGAAGGCGAACTGGCCGAGGACGACCAGCGGCAGGCCGGGCCGCAGGAAGCCGAGATCGACGCCGAACAGGCTGTCGGCCCATTCGATGACGCTGTGCGAGAAGACCAGGATCGAGATGCCGAGGATGACGCCCGGGATGACCAGCGGCGTCAGCATCAGGACGTAGAGCAGGTTGCGGAAGGGGAACTTCTCGCGCTCGAACAGGAAGGCGTTGCAGGTGCCGACCCCGACCGAGAGCAGCGTCACCCAGAAGGCGACGAAGACCGAGACCCCGATGCTCTCCAGCAGGGAGCGGTCGTGGAACAGGCCGACGCGCGGATCGGCGTCGGCGAAGAACCAGTCCAGGGTGAAGCCGTTCCACGGCAGCGACGGGAACAGCGAGTCGTTGAAGGCGAAGGCCGCGACGACGACGAGCGGCGCCACCAGATAGACGAAGAAGGCGACGATGTAGGCCGCGTAGACGATGCGGAAGGCGCGCGGCGTCGGGATGGTCGGGATCATCGCGGCGCCTCCCTCAGCCCATGGTTTCCGAGAAGGTCTGGCGGCTCAGCTTGAGCCCGCTCCAGACGATGACCGAGGAGAGGATCAGCAGCAGCAGGCCGAAGGCCGAACCCAGCTCCCAATTGAAGCGGGTGATGAACTGGCTGTAGATCTGCTCGGTGAACCACAGGCTGTCCTTGCCGCCGATCAGGGTCGGCGTCAGGTAGTTCCCAAGCGTCAGCATGAACACGATGATGCAGCCCGAGACGATGCCCGGCATGGCGTGCGGGACGACGATCTCGCGCAGCACGGTGAAGCCGTTGCCGCCGAGGTCGTAGCCCGCCTCGATCAGGCTGTCGTCGAGGCTGTCCAGCGTCGTCACCAGCGGCACCACCATGAACAGCATCGAGGTGTAGACGAGGCCGACCATGATGGCGGCGTCGTTGTACAGCATCTCGACCGGGCCGTCGGCCAGCCCGGTCCATTGCAACAGGTTGCTGACGATGCCGGTCTCGCGCAGCAGGATCATCCAGCCGAAGGTGCGCACCAGTTCGCTGACCCAGAACGGGATCAGGCAGAGCAGGAACAGCAGGTTCTTCATCTTCCCGCGCAGCACCTTGGCGATGTAGTAGGACACCGGGAAGGCGATCAGCAGGGTCAGCGCGGTGGCCAGGATCGACATGACGGCGGTGCGCGCGAAGGTGTTCCAGTAGAGCGGCTCGGTGAAGAATTCGGCGTAGTTGCCGAGCCCGGTCGCATACTGGCGCGGCGCGATCTTGACCCGCAGCGAGATCAGCAGCACGTCGATATGCGGAAGGATGACCAGCAGGCAGAGCCACAAGGCCAGCGGCGCCAGCAGCAGGAAGAACCCGAGCTTCATGCCTTGCGGGAGTCTCATCACTCGGCCCCGCCTGCCGGCGCGGGGGTCGGCGCCGGTGCCGTGGTGGGGAAACATTTCGCCTGCTCGCGGCCCCAGCCGAAATGCACGGTCTCGCCCTCGTTCAGGTCGGCGAATTCGCCGGTCTGCGGCAGGGCGACCATGACCTCGCCGCCGGTCCGCGCGTCGCGCACCAGGATGTAGCTGTTGGCCCCGTTGAACAGCAGGCTCTGCACGGAACCGCTCAATCGGTTCTCGACGCTTTCGATCCGCGCCTCGTCGCGGGCCAGGATCACCGATTCGGGACGGACGAAGATCTCGACCCCGCTTCCGGCGGCCAGCGTTCCGTCCTGTGCGGGCGCCGCGATCAGGGGCAGGCCGTGCTCGGTCACCGCCCGGACGCCCCGGTTGTTGGCCGCCTCGACCCGGCCGCGCCAGCGGTTGCTGTCGCCGACGAACCCGGCGACGAAGGCGGTCTTCGGGTCGTAGTAGAGTTCCTGCGGCCGCCCGACCTGTTCGAAGCGGCCCTGGTTCATCACCGCGACCTGATCGGACATGACCAGGGCTTCCGACTGGTCGTGGGTGATGTAGACGAAGGTCGTGCCGACGGCGTTCTGCAGTTCCTTGAGTTCGACCTTCATGTGCTCGCGCAGCTTCAAATCCAGGGCGCCGAGGGGTTCGTCGAGCAGCAGCAGGGCGGGTTCGAGGACCAGGCAGCGGGCGATCGCCACGCGCTGCTTCTGGCCGCCGGAAAGCTGGTCGATCCGCTTCGGCCCGGCGTCGGGCAGGTTGACCCGTTCCAGCGCGGCGGCGACCTTGCGGCCGATCTGGGCCTTCGGTACCCGGCGGCGCTTCAGGCCGTAGGCGACGTTCTCGGCCACCGTCATCATCGGGAACAGCGCCAGGTGCTGGAAGATCATGTTGACCGGGCGGCGATTGGGCGGGATGCCCCGCATGGAGCCGCCCTTGATCAGGATGTCCCCGGAATCGGCGTCCAGGAACCCGGCCATCATGCGCAGCAGGGTGGTCTTGCCGCAGCCCGACGGCCCGAGGATCGAGAAGAAGGAGCCCCGCGGCACCGAGAAGGACACGTCGTCGACGGCCGTGAAATTGCCGAACCGCCGCACGATATTGCGGCATTCGAGGTCGGCTTCGGTGGACGGCATGTTCCCCCCAATTCCCTTTCGGGATGTTGCCGGGGTCCTCCCGGCGGTTCCGCGAAGAAGCTGGAACCGCCCCGCCGGGTTTCGCGAGGCCCGGCGGGGCGGCCGTCACGCGGAGGTCAGGACTTGGCCGCCTTCACGCGGTCGAGCACCTTGCCTTCGAGGTCCTCGAGGCCGGCCGGAACCGGCGGGTACCATTTGATGTTGTCGATCGCTTCCTGCGGGAAGGAGGCGGAAAACTGCTTGCGCGCCGCCTCGTCGACGTACTGGTCGGCGCCCTTGGCGGCGGTCCAGTAGCTCGACGAGTTGGTGATCATCCCGGCGATCTTCGGCTGCATGACGAAGTTGATCCACTTGTAGGCGGCATCCTCGTTCTCGGCCTTGGCCGGCATGGCGAAGGTGTCGACCCAGCCGAGCGCGCCCGACTTCGGCGCGACGAAGTTGATGTCGGCGTTGTCCTTGTTCAGCTTCCAGCCGCCGCCGTCCCAGGCCATGGCCGCGACGACCTCGCCGGAGCGGACCAGGTTGATCAGGGCGTCGCCGCCGGTCCAATAGGTCTTCACGTTGGACTTGCAGGAGATCAGCTTCTCCTCGACCTTGCCGAGGATGTCCTCGTACTTGGCGGTGTCGCCGTAGGCGGCGAACGGGTCCATGCCCAGGGCGAAGGCGAAGCCGATCAGCGTCGGGCGCTTCAGCCGGTAGCTGACCTTGCCGGCGTAGGCCGGGTCGCACAGGTCGGTGTAGTCCTTGACCGAGGCGGCGGCCTTGGTGTTGACGATCAGGCCGCTGGTGCCCCAGATGTGCGGCACGCCGTAGGCCTTGCCGTCCACCGTGGTGTTCTTCTTGGTCGCTTCGAGCATCGAGCCGATGAACTGGTCAGACTTGACCTTCGACAGATCGAGCGGCTTGTAGATCTCGTAGTCCAGCTGGGCGCTGGCGATGCGGTCCTGGCTCGGCTGGGCCAGGTCGAAGCCGGAGCCGCCGGTGGCCCGCAGCTTGGAGATCATCTCCTCGTTGTTGGAGTAGGTGATCTCGACCTTGATGCCGGTCTCCTTCTCGAACATCGCGACGACGTCGTCCGGCGCGTAGCCGCTCCAGGTCAGCAGCCGGAGTTCCTCGGCGGTGGCGGTACCCGCACCGACCGTGATGGCGACGGCGGCGAGCAGACCGGCGAATGCGGTTCGCTTGGCGTGTAGCATGGCGTGGCTCCTTGAATCCCCATGAAAACCTGAACGGGCCGAACCCGAAATACGGGTCAGGCCCGAAACCCTTCCCGCCGTCGCGGTCGTCGTCGACCCCTGATTTCCGAAGAGCGATCAGGACGGACGGCAATATCGCGGCGATACTAAAGTCTTCGGAGGCGCACGGATTTTGACATAATTTTTAAATTTATGCACGGTCGCCCCCATATTGCGGGTTGCTTTCGACCGTTCCGGAGATCGCGCTTTTGCTTCCCTACTGCCAGGCCGCCGAGAACAACAAGGAGCCGATCCTTGCCGTCCTTCGCGACGCCTTTGCCGACGTGCGCCGGGTGCTGGAGATCGCCAGCGGCACCGGACAGCACGCCGCCCATTTCGCCGCTGCGCTGCCGCGCCTGACCTGGCAGCCGAGCGACCTGCCGCCCAACCTGCCCGGCATCGAGGCGCGACGGCGCGCCGGAGGAACGGCGAACCTCCTTGCCCCCATCGAGTTGGACGTCGGCCGCTTCCCCTGGCCGGAGTCCGGGTTCGACGGCCTGTTCGCCGCCAACTGCCTGCACATCGTCTCGTGGCCCCTGGTGACGGATTTCTTCCGGGGCGCGGGCGAGGTTTTGGGTGCGGGCGGGACGCTCTGCGTGTACGGTCCGTTCAAATACGGCGGCGCGTTTACCACCGGAAGCAACGCCCGCTTCGATGCTTGGCTCAAAGGCAACGATCCGGCGAGCGGCATCCGCGATTTCGAGGCGGTGGACGCCCTGGCCCGGGAACAGGGGTTGCGGCTGGCCGCGGATCATGCGATGCCCGCCAACAACCAACTGCTGGTCTGGCGCCGTCCGGACCGGGAATGAGGAGACGATGGACGAGGACCTGGAAACGCGGCTGATCGAACTGGAAAGCCGGCTGGCCCATCAGGAAAGAATGGCCGAGGAACTGTCGTCGGTGATGGCCGAACAGGGCCGCCTGCTGGACGTGCTGACCGCGCAGTTGCGCCAGGTCACCGACCGCCTTCTGGACATGGAGGACGACCGCTACCGCGCGCCCGACGACAAACCGCCGCCGCATTATTGAGCGGGGGGCGGAAGAGTGGCGTTCTGCGAGGGCGACCCGGCCTATTTCGTCTACGTGTTGCGTAACGCGGCGGGAATCACCTATACCGGCATTGCCAAGGACGTGGCGGCGCGCCTGGCCCGGCATAATGCTGGGACCGGCGCGCGCTTCACCCGGGGACGCGGGCCGTGGAGAGTGATCCATCAGGAAGGTCCGTTGAGCCACGGCGACGCCCTGCGCCGGGAACACGCGATCAAGCACGACCGCCGTTTCAAGGAAACCCTCAAGGCGCGGGCCGAACCCGCGGACGCGGGCGCCGCTTCCATTTCAGACGAATAAGACGAGGAGAAGCATTGCCAATGCGTGGCATCTTGATCGAGAAAGACGAACGAGGATACCGGGCGAACCTTCAGGAGATCGACGAGGGGCAACTGCCCGAGGGCGGCGTCACGGTTCGGGTTCTCTGGTCCTGCTTCAATTACAAGGACGGCCTCGCGATCACCGGGAAATCGCCGGTGGTCCGCAAATTCCCGATGGTCCCGGGCATCGATTTCGCCGGTGTCGTCGAGGCGTCCGGCGATCCCCGCTACAAGGCCGGGGACGAGGTCCTGCTCAACGGCTGGGGCGTCGGCGAGACCCATTGGGGCGGCTATGCCGAAAAGGCGCGGGTCGGCGGCGACTGGCTGCTGCCGCTGCCCAAGGGGCTGACGCCGCGTCAGGCGATGGCGATCGGGACGGCGGGCTATACGGCCATGCTCTGCGTGCTGGCGCTGGAGCGCCACGGCGTGACGCCGGACAAGGGCGAGGTCCTGGTGACCGGCGCGGCGGGCGGCGTCGGCAGCGTGGCCATCGCCATCCTGGCCAAGCTCGGCTACGAGGCCGTCGCCGTGTCCGGGCGGCCGGAGACCGAACCGTACCTCAAGGAACTCGGCGCGACCACGGTGTGGCCGCGCGACGAATTCGCCCATCCGGGCAAGCCGCTGGCCAAGGAGCGCTGGGCCGGGGCGATCGACGTGGTCGGCAGCCATACGCTGGCCAATGTCTGCGCCTCGACCAAATACGGCGGCACCGTCGCGGCCTGCGGCCTGGCCGGCGGGATGGACCTGCCGGCGAGCGTCGCGCCGTTCATCCTGCGCGGCGTCACCCTGGCCGGTGTCGACAGCGTCATGTGCCCGGCCGAACGGCGCAAGGAGGCCTGGGACCGCCTGGCCCGCGACCTGGACCTTGGGAAGCTGGAGACGATGACCCGTGAGATCGGCCTCGAGGACGTCGTCGGCGTCGCCGAGGACGGGCTCGCCGGGCGCGTCCGGGGGCGGTTGCTGGTCAAGGTCGCCGGATAGCGCCGGCGCTCAGATCAATCCCATCGACTTGAAGGAGCTGTGGCCGTTGCGGCCGACGATGACGTGGTCGTGCAGCACGATGCCGAGCTTGGCGCCGACTTCCTTGACCTCGTGGGTCATCTCGATGTCGGCCTGCGACGGCGCCGGGTCGCCGCTCGGGTGGTTGTGCACCATGATGATGGCGCTGGCGCCAAGATCCAGCGCGCGCTTGATCACCTCGCGCGGATAGACCGGCGTGTGGTCGACGGTCCCGCGCTGCTGCACCTCGTCGGCGATCAGCACGTTGCGGTGGTTGAGGAACAGCACCCGGAACTGCTCGATGGTTTCCAGCGCCATGCTGGCCCGGCAATAGGCGATGAGTTTTTTCCACGAGCCGATGACCGGCTTCTCGATGACCTCGCTGCGCAGCAGGCGGAGCGCCGCCGCCTGCACGGTCTTCAGCGCGGCGACGCCGGAGTCGCCGATGCCGTCGACCTCGGCCAGCCGCGCCGGATTGGCCGAGATCACCTCGGCGAAGTTGCCGAAATGGTCGATCAGCTGCTTGGCCAGCGGCTTGACGTCGCGCCGCGGCAGGGCGGCGAACAGGACCAGTTCGAGAAGCTCGTAATCGGGTAGGGCGTCGGCCCCGCCGTCGATCAGGCGGCGGCGCAGCCGTTGCCGATGACCGATGTAGTGGGGCTTGTCGTCCATGGACCTCACACGTTGTAGGGCGGTTTTTCCAGGCCTGCCGGCGACCCGGTGAAGACCTCGAAGCCGTCCTCGGTAACGGCGAGGGAATGTTCGAACTGCGCCGACAGCGAGCGGTCCTTGGTCACGGCGGTCCAGCCGTCGTGCAGGATCTTCACCGCATAGCCGCCCGCGTTGATCATCGGCTCGATGGTGAACAGCATGCCGGGCACCAGTTTCTCGCCCTCGCCGGGGCGGCCGAAATGCATGACGTTCGGCGCGTCGTGGAAGACGCGGCCCAACCCGTGGCCGCAGAAGTCGCGGACCACCGAGCAGCGGTTTTCCTCGGCGTAGGTCTGGATGGCGTGGCCGATGTCGCCCAGGGTCGCCCCCGGCTTGACCGCCTTGATGCCGCGCCACATGCATTCGTAGGTGACGTCGATCAGGTTCTGCGCCTTCACCCCGGCCCGGCCGGCCACGTACATGCGGCTGGTATCGCCGTACCAGCCGTCGACGATCACGGTCACGTCGATGTTCAGGATATCGCCGTCGCGCAGGCGCTTGTCGCCCGGAATGCCGTGGCAGACCACATGGTTGACCGAGATGCAGGTGGATTTCGGATAGCCGCGGTAGTTCAGCGAGGCCGAGATGGCGCCGTGGCCGGTGATGAACTCATGGCACAGCCGGTCCAACTCGTCGGTGGTGACGCCCGGCTGGACATGCGGCGTGATCATGTCGAGGGTCTCGGCGGCCAAACGGCCGGCCCGGCGCATCCCCTCCATCGCCTCCGGTCCGTGAATCTGAATGCGGCGTTCCGTTCTCATCAATGACTTCCCCCGAGTATCGGGACCTTTCCTTGTTCGTTTCCTAAACCTAACCCGGCGCGGGTTCAGATTTCCAGAGGCACGGGCGAGGTGACCCGGATCTCCTCCGGCGTGACGGAGCAGCCATAGCACAACGCCTCGACGCCCCGCGAGCGGGCCAGAGCATAGGCCTCGGCGTAGTCCGGGTCGATGTCGGCGGCCAGGGTGAAGCGCGAACAGTCGGTCCGCTGGACCAGGAACATCATCACGGCGCGGTGGCCCGCCGCCACCATGTCGCCCAGTTCGACCAAATGCTTGGCGCCGCGCGCCGTCACCGCGTCGGGGAACTCGGCCGGTCCCGCCGCCAGGTCGCGCCGCATGGTGACGTTCTTCACCTCGACGTAGCAGGCCGGTTTGCCGCCGTCCTCGAGCAGCAGGTCGATACGCGAGTTCTTGCCGTACTTCACCTCGCGGCGCAGCGAGGCGTAGCCGGAAAGCTCTTTGATGGTGCCGTCGGCCACCGCCTCGGCGACGATGGCGTTGGGATGCTGCGTGTTGATGCCGACCATCGCCCCGCCGATCCTGACGATCTCCCAGGTGTAGCGCAGCTTGCGGTCCGGGTTGCGGGCCGGCGACAGCCAGACCTCCGAGCCCGGTTCGCGGACGCTGAGCATCGATCCGGAATTGGCGCAATGGGCGGTGACCGTCTCGCCGGTATCGAGGACGACGTCGGCCATGAACCGCTTGTATCGTTTGACCAGGGTGCCGTGCAGGAGAGGATCGGGGAATCTCATGATTGTACCTAGTACTTCGTGTTCTCGGTTAAGGCAATAGGTGCGGCGGCGGGGGACGGGATCACCGGGGGCGGGCCCTGTCGCCGGACGGGATTTCCTCGGACCCCAGGGCGTCGGCGAGGCGCGCCGTGGCGCTGCCGGGGCGCGCGGGTTTCTGCTGCGAGGGATGCGGCGCCCAGGCGGTCAGGAAAACGACCTCGAAACTGGCCGGCACCCGGCCGTCCTCTCCGCCGAACAGGTCGCGGTAGCGCTGGACGGCGGCGGCGAGGGTATCGCGTTTTGTCGGGGCCTTGCGCCGCTCGTGCACGGCATTGGTTTCGCCCATCGCGCGCAGGTCGGCCATCAGTTTCAGGGGCTCGCCGTAGGAGACGGTGATCAGATCGGCGTCGGCGACCGGCAGGGCGAATCCGGCCCGGTGCAGCAGGTTCCCGGCGTCGCGGACCTCGGCCATCGGCGAGACGCGCGGGCTCATGCCGCCCTCGACGGCGATCTCCGCCTCGGCCAGCGACTGGCGCAGCTCGCGGCAGGTGCCGCCGCCGAACAGGGCGCCGAGGAACAGGCCGTCGGGCTTGAGCGCCCGGCGGATCTGCACCAGCGCGCCGGGCAGGTCGTTGACCCAATGCAGGCTCAGGCAGCTGAGAATCAGGTCGAAACTGTTCTCGGCGAAGGGCAGGGCCTCCTCGTCCCCGGCGACGGCCCGCCGGCCGGCCGCCTTTGCCATGCGCGGCGACAGGTCGCACTGGACCAGCGTTTCGATGCCGCCGCGCCCGCCGAGCATCCGGCTCAGCGTGCCGGTGGCACAGCCGAGGTCGAGGGCCAGCGGGAAGGCCCGCTTGACGTCGTCGAGCCGGTCGAGCAGGCGCTCGGCGATCTCGTGGCGCAGGAAGTCGTTGGCGTCGAGGTGCTCGGCCGCCCGGTCGCGGTGCAGTCTTACGGTTTTGCGGTCGAAGACGATGGGAGAGTCGGTCATGAACGGGCTGCGGATCTTCCTGCGGGGTTTCGATCGGTCATATGGTATCAATAATCCGGATGATCGAGCCAGAATGCAGAGCGATGACACAGACCCGTGGCATTTTGCGAGGCATAAAGCGCGCGGCGGCGCCGCTCGCCGACGTTCTGCTGCCGCATCGCTGCCTGGGCTGCGGCGGCATCGTCGAAGCCGCCGGGGTGCTGTGCCCGGCCTGCTGGGACGAACTGGAACAGATCGGCCCGCCGTGCTGCGAGGCCTGCGGCCTGCCGTTCGAATACGATGCCGGGGAGGGCGCCCTTTGCGGCGCCTGCACGCGCCAGCCGCCACCCTTCGCCCGGGCCCGGGCGCCGTTGCTGTACACCGAGGCGAGCCGCAGGCTGATCCTGTCGTTCAAGCACGGCGACCGGACCGAGGCGGCGGCCGCCTTCGCCGGCTGGATGATCCGCGCCGGCGGCGAGCTGATCAACGAAGCCGAGGCGATCGTGCCGGTGCCCCTGCATTGGTCCCGCCTGTTCGCCAGGCGCTACAACCAGGCGGCGCTGCTGGCCCAGGCCATCGGGCGGCGGACCGGGATCGAGGTTCTGCCCGATACCCTGGTGCGCCGCCGCCGGACGCCGTCGCAGGGGTATCTGAGCCGCAAGGCGCGGCGGCGCAACGTCGCCGGGGCCTTCGCCGTGCCGCCGAAACGGGCGGAACAGGTCGCCGGGCGGCGGGTGCTGCTGGTCGACGACGTGATGACGACCGGGGCGACGGCGGCGGTCTGCGCCGGAGTGCTGCGCCGGGCCGAGGCCGTTTCCGTCGACGTGCTGACCCTGGCCCGCGTTCCCGCGCCGGGGTCCTGACGGGCGATTGCGGTCTTCCAACGGTTGCGTGAAGGGGGGCGGAAGGACTATATCAGCGCGAGCTAATCCCCGGGAACCCGGAAGAGGTTCCCGGCAAGAACACCCGGAGACCCGAAACGTGGCCAAGATCGAAATCTTTACGACCCCGTTCTGCCCCTTCTGCCACCGCGCCAAGGCGCTTCTCAAGAAAAAGGGCGTCGAGTTCAGTGAAATCGACGTCATGATGAAGCCCGACCTGCGCCGCGAGATGGCCGAGCGCGCCGGCGGCGAACGCACCGTCCCGCAAATCTTCGTCGACGGCGAGCATATCGGCGACTGCGACCGTATTCACCGCATGGAAGCCGAGGGCACCCTCGACACCGCCCTCAAGATCGAGGCGGCCTGAGCCCGAGCGTCCCGACCGGCGACTCGACGGTTCCGGTATTGCCCGCCGCCGGTTTTCCATTCCGGCGGCGGCGGGTTTGGCCCGGGAATTGCTTGTTGAATTCTCAACCGCAAAGACATTCCCCGGAAGGGGATGCCGCGGCGGTTGCCGGTCCAGGGCCGGGCCGCGCCCAAAGGTGGGGGCGGAACGGAGCCAGCGTTTTCAATGGGATGCCGGACTCCGGACGAACCGGGCCCGCGGACCGATACGGGCGACAGGAAACACCGGGGTGATCCGTGTAAGGTATTACCGCTTGTTAAGGTTCCCGGTGGTAGACTTGCGCAAAGGCCGCGAGTTGGGCTAAACGGGCGTGATTATAAGAAATGGCGAACGATCATGATCTTGTATCAGCTGAAATGCACTGAAGGCCATCAGTTCGAAGCTTGGTTCAAGGACGCCGCGACCTACGACGTCCAGGCCGAGGCGGGTGAGATTATGTGCCCCTATTGCGGCGGCAACCATGTCTCCAAGGCGCCGATGGCGCCGCGCTTGGCCAAGGGGCTTTCCGAGCCCCAGTCCGAACCCGCTCCGGCGGCCCTGCCCGAGCCCGTTCCGGCCGCGCCCCGGGCGCCGATCCGTTCGGCCGAACCCGGTTCGGTCGAGGCCCGCGCGGCGGAAGTGGCCGAGTACATCTTCCAGGCGGCGGAGAAGCTGCGCCGCCATGTCGAGGAGAATTGCGATTTCGTCGGCGACAGTTTCGCCGACGAGGCCCGCAAGATCCATTACGGCGAAAGCGACGAGCGCGGCATCTACGGCACCGCGACCGACGAGGAAGCCGCCGAACTCGACGACGAAGGCATCGAATTCCAGCAGCTCCGCTGGTTCTCGCGCCGCAACGACTGACGCGGCATTCCGCCGGATCGGACTCGATTCCAACCGACCAGGATTCAGACGGACCAGCCGCGCAGGAAGGTCTCGCCCATGGCCGCGACACGGCCCTCCATCTCGGCCGCCGGGATCAGGGCGGGGTCGAGCCACACCTGTAGGCCGACGCTGTCGAACATCCCGGCCAGCACGATCGCCCCGGTCTCCGCGTCGAGGTCGCGGCGGAACAGTCCCTCGGCCTGACCGCGCCGGATCACCTCGGCGAACCACTGGCGGAAGGTGCCGTACTGGGCGTTGAGGGCGTCGCGGAAGCGCTGGCGGCTTTCCAATACATTGGCGGCGCTCCAGAATTCCAGGCTCAGGGACATCCAAGTGTCGGCCTCGTGCAGCAGGTCGGCCATCATGCCGAAGGCGAGTCGCAAGGTCCGTGCGGCGTCGAGGTCTGGATGGGTCTCGGCCATTTCCCGCATCTGTTCCAGGGCCTCGGTGAAATCGGCGTCCAGCACCGAAAACAACAGGTCTTCCTTGTCGGCGAAGTAGGCGTACAGCAGGCCCTTGCTGACACCGGCCCGGCGCGCCATGTCCTCGACCGTGGCGGCGGCGAATCCGCGTTCGGTGAAGGCCGCCTTGGCGGCCACCAGCAGCGAGCGCCGGCGTTCTTCCTTATCGACCACTCTGGGGGCCATCTTTCTCCTCTGTCTTGACATTGACTGACCGGTCAGTCATTATAAACAGGAAACGAGAATCCTGTCCATGCTTCTTTCCGCGACGGCTTGGATCGGGGCGGTCGCGTGCCTCCGCCTCTCGATGTTTCCATTTTTTTTCCGCGTGAAGGTTGCCGCGATGACTGCCGCCCTGACCGCCACCGACCTCGGGAAGACCTACCGCACCGCGGCCACGGAGGTGCACGCCCTGCGCGGCACCACACTGGAAATTCCGGAAGGCGAGATCACCGTGCTGCTGGGCGCTTCCGGTTCGGGCAAGTCGACCTTCCTCAACATCGTCGGCGGGCTCGATCGGCCGACCTCGGGCACCATCAGGTTCCGCGACATGGACCTGACCGCGCTCGACGATTCGCAACTGACCGGCTACCGCCGCGACAAGGTCGGCTTCGTGTTCCAGTTCTATAACCTGATGCCGAGCCTGACGGCCCGCGAGAACGTCGCCCTGGTGACCGACATCGCGGCCGATCCGATGACGCCGGACGAGGCGCTGGCGATGGTCGGCCTGGCCGACCGCGCCGGCCATTTTCCGTCGCAGCTTTCCGGCGGCGAGCAGCAGCGCGTCGCCATCGCCCGGGCCATCGCCAAGCGGCCCGAGATTCTGCTGTGCGACGAGCCGACCGGCGCGCTCGACAGCAAGACCGGCAGGGACGTGCTCAAGGCTCTCGACCGGGTCAACGCCGAACAGGGCACCACCGTCTGCCTGATCACCCACAACGCGGCGATCGCCCGCATGGCGCATCGGGTCATCCATTTCACCGACGGGCAGGTCCGCGAGGTGGAGGCCAACAGCGAGCGTCGGCCGCCCGACGACATCGAATGGTGACAGCGATGATGCGCGGCGCCGGCCTTTCCACGCTGAACCGCAAGCTGTGGCGCGACCTCTGGCGGATCCGCGGCCAGGCGCTGGCGATCGTCATGGTGATGGCCGCCGGGATCGCCATGTATTCGGCCTTCCTCGGCACCGTCAGCGGGCTCGACGAGAGCCGCAGCACCTACTATGCGCGGGAGCGCTTCGCCGACCTGTTCGCCGCGGCCAAGCGGGTGCCCGAGCACACCGCCGACCGGATCTCGGCGCTGCCCGGCGTCGCCGCCGTGCAGACGCGGGTGCGGACCACGGCCGTGCTCGACCTGCCGGGAGTCGCCGAACCGGCGACCGGGATCATCCTGTCGCTGCCGGATCACGGCCTGCCGAAACTCAACCGGCCGGTGCTGCGCAGCGGGCGATGGCCGGCCCCGCACAGCGACAGCGAAATCCTTCTGCTGCAGCCGATGGCCGACAAGAACGGCCTGCGTCCCGGCGACACCCTGCGGGCGACCCTGAACGGCCACCGCAAGACGCTGACCATCGCGGGGATCGCCCTGTCGCCCGAATTCGTCTATGCCCTGCCGCCCGGCCAGATGGCGCCGGACGACCGGCTGTTCGGCGTGATCTGGATGCGCCGCGACGCCCTGGCCGGGGTGATGGACATGACCGGGGCGTTCAACGACCTCGCCCTGGGCCTGACCGCGGATGCCGACGCCGACGCCCTGAAACCCGAGGTCGACCGCATTCTCGACCGCTACGGCGGCCTGCGCGCCTACGGGCGCGACGAGCAGGACAGCAACGTGTATCTGAATGCCGAGATCGACGGCCTTCGGTCGATGAGCCGTGTCTTGCCGCTCGCCTTCCTCGGCGTCGCGGTGTTTCTGCTGCACATGGTGATCGGCCGGGTGCTCGAGCAGGAGCGCCAGCAGATCGGCCTGATCAAGGCCTTCGGTTACGGCAACGCCGAGGTCGGCTGGCATTACGGCAAGATGGCGCTGGTCATCGTGCTGATCGGCATGGCGGCGGGCACCGCCGGCGGGATCTGGATCGGCCGCGCCCTGACCGACCTGTACGGCCAGTTCTTCCGCTTTCCGTACCTCTATTTCGACATGCCGCCCCGCGTTCTCGGGACCTCCTTCCTGCTGGCCGCCGGAGCCGGGGCGTTGGGCGTGCTCGGCGCGGTTCGCCGGGTGGTCCGGCTGGCCCCGGCCGTGGCGATGGCGCCGCCGCCGCCGTCCAACTACCGCCACGGCCTGTTCGAGAAGCTCAAACCAGCGCGCTGGGCCGGGACGGCCGGCGGGATGATCCTGCGCCATCTCGTCCACCGGCCGGGCCGCGCGCTGCTCACCTGCCTGGGCCTGGCCCTGGCGATGGGCCTCAATGTCGGCAGCATGTTCACCATGGACGCCGTGCAGGTCATGCTGTCGGTCCAGTTCGACCGGCTGGAGCGTCAGGACGCCCTGGTGACGTTCACCGAGATCCGCGCGCGCGACGCCATCCGCGATGTCGCCGCGCTGCCGGGCGTGCTTTACGCGGAACCGATCCGCACCGTGCCCGCCACCCTAGGGCACGGCCACCGGCACAAGCGGCTGGCGGTATCGGGCCTGCCGCGGGGCTCGCGCCTGGCCGAGATCGTCGGCCTCGACGACGGGCCTCTGGTGCTGCCCGCGCACGGCCTGATCCTGTCGAAGGGCCTGGCCGACCGGCTGAACGCCGGGCCCGGCGATCCCATCACCGTCGCCTTCGAGACCTACCACAAGCGGACCGTCGACCTGCCGGTCGTCGCCGTCGCCTCGGGATACATCGGCCAGACGGCGTACATGGACCTCACCGCCCTCGACCGAGCCACCGGCGACGGCGACGTCATCTCGGGTGCGCGCCTTGCCGTCGACGCCGGGCGCGAGACCGCCCTCTACCGGGCACTCAAGGACCGCCCGGCGGTCCAGGGGGTGAGCCTCCGGCGCACCGTGCTGGCCTCGGTCGAGGAGACGATCGCCACCAGCTTCACGATCATGACCGTCGCCGCCTCGCTGTTCGCCGCGGTCATCGCTGTCGGCATCATCTACAACGAGGCGCGGGTGACCCTGTCCGAGCGCCGCCGCGAACTGGCCAGCCTCAGGGTGCTCGGCTTCACCCGGGCCGAGGTCTCGGTCGTGCTGCTGGCGGAACTGGCCATTCTGACCCTGCTGGCGCTGCCGGCCGGCGGCGTCATCGGCTACGGCCTGGCCTGGCTGATGGCGAATTCGGCCTACGAGAACGAACTGCTGACCATCCCGCTGACCGTCGAACCGCACACCTACGGCCTGGCCGCGGTGGTGCTGCTGGTTTCGACGCTGGCATCGGGCCTGATCGTGCGCCGCCGGATCGACCGCCTGAATCTGGTCGAAGAACTCAAAACACGGGAGTAGACGATGAACATCGCGGTCCGCAGGACGATCATCTATGGCCTGGCCGGTGCCGTGCTGGCCGGCGCGGCGGTGTGGGCGTTCCGTCCGCGCCCGCAGGCGGTCGACGTCGCCGCTGTCGAGTCCCACCCGATGAGCGTGATGATCGAGCAGGACGGCCGCAGCCGGGTCCGCGACCTTTACACGGTATCGGCGCCGGTGGCCGGGCGCCTGAACCGCATCGACCTAGAGGTCGGCGATCGGGTGAGCGCCGGGCGGACGGTCCTCGCCACCATCGCGCCCTCGGCCCCGTCGTTCCTGGACAAGCGCGGCGCCGTCCAGGCGGCCGCCCAGGTCAAGGCGGCCGAGGCATCGGTGGCCGAGGCCCGGGCCCGGGTCGATCAGGCCGACGCCCAACTGGCCTTCGCGAAGAAGGAGCTCGACC
>Ga0207799_100342_pt1 | contig 21883 bp, 16 predicted proteins | sample TtanPargueraPR_4_FD_187742 | JGI IMG/M metagenome (GOLD analysis project Ga0207799, IMG submission 187742) | Aerobic enrichment media microbial communities from Bioluminiscent Bay, La Parguera, Puerto Rico - Tt and M2 (SPAdes) | ecosystem: Environmental > Aquatic > Marine > Unclassified ...
CAACAAGTCGGCGAAGAAGTCCCCGCCGATCGTCGCCATCAACACCACCGCCGGCACGGCCTCGGAGGTGACGATCAACTACGTCATCACCGACGAGAAGCGGCACATCAAGATGGTGATGGTCGACAAGAACTCGCTCGCCACCCTCGCCGTGTCCGATCCCGAGCTGATGGTCGGCAAGCCGCCGGCGCTGACCGCCGCGACCGGCATGGACGCGCTGACCCACGCGGTCGAGGCCTATGTCTCCACCGGCGCGTTCGACCTCAGCGACGCACTGGCCTTCGAATCGATCCGGCTGATCGCCGGAAACCTGGAAAACGCGGTGAAGAACGGCAAGGACGTCGAGGCGCGCAGCGGCATGGGCTGGGCCTCCTTCGTCGCCGGCATGTCGTTCAACAACGCCGGCCTCGGCTACGTCCATTCGATGGCGCATCAGCTGGGCGGCATGTACGACCTGCCGCACGGCGTCTGCAACGCCGTCCTGCTGCCGCATGTCGAGCGCTTCAACGCCCCGGCCTGCCGCGAGAAGCTGGCCAGGATGGCCGTGGCCCTGGGCGTCGATACCGCCGGGATGGATGTCGAGGGGGCCAGCGAGGCGGCGCTCGGCGCGATCACCGAGCTCAACCGCCGCGTCGGCATCCCGGCCGGTCTGAAGGAGCTGGGTGTCCGCGAGGAGGACATCCCCGAAATGGCCAAGAACGCGATGAACGACGTCTGCAAGGGCACCAACCCGCGCGAGGTGACCCTGGAAGACACCATCGAGATCTACAAGCAGGCGATGTAGCGCGTCGCCTGCCTTCCTTTAGGTGGTCGTTCTGGCCTTTAGGTGGTCGTTCTGGGCCGCTCCGTCGGGAGCGGCCCTTTTTTTACCCCTGGCGTCCGGCGGCGAATTGGGCGGCGAGTTGGATCGCCTCGATCATCGACTGCGGGTTGGCGCGGCCTTCTCCGGCCCGGTCGAAGGCGGTGCCGTGATCGACCGAGGTGCGGATGATCGGCAGGCCCAGCGTGATGTTGACCCCGGCCATCTGGCCCCAGGTGTCGGTCTTCTCGTCGTATTTGAAGCCGACCAGCTTGGTCGGGATGTGGCCCTGGTCGTGGTACATGACGACCACGATGTCGTAGAGCCCGCCGGCCATCTTGGAGAAGATGGTGTCGGCCGGGATCGGCCCCTCGGCCTTGATTCCCTTGGCCTTGGCCTGCTCGACGGCGGGCAGGATCTCGTCGTCGTCCTCGGTACCGAACATCCGCGCTTCGCCGCAATGCGGGTTCAGCCCGCAGACGCCGATGCGCGGCGTTTCGATGCCGAGCTGTTTCAGCGCCTCGTCGGCCAGTTCGATGACCCGCAGCACGCGCGGCGTCTTCACCCGGTCGCAGGCCTCGCGCAGGCTGACATGGGTCGAGACGTGGACGACCCGGAAGTTCTTTTCGGCCAGCATCATGGCGTAGTCCTTGGTGCCGGTCAGTCCTCCGTAGATTTCCGTATGGCCCGAGTAGTGATGCCCGGCCCGGTTGATCGATTCCTTGTTGATCGGGCCGGTCACCGTGCCGCCGACCGCACCCGCCATGGCCAGTTCGATGGCCTTGGCGACGTATTGGAACGCCGCGTCGCCCTGTTCGGCGGTGACCGTCTTGTGCTTGAGCTGTTCCGGTGCCAGCGCCTGGACGTCGAACACGTCGACCGTGCCCGGTTCATAGACCCCCTGGGCCGGATCGGAGACGGCGTTGACCGTGAGCGAGAGACCGCAGAAACGCAGGGCGTCCTCGACCACCGCGACGTCGCCGATCAGCAGCGGGCGGCAGGTCTCGTGGACCGCCTTGCCGGCCAGTGCCTTGACGGAAACCTCGGGGCCGATTCCGGCGGGATCGCCGGTGGTGATGGCCAGAATGGGCCGGGGGGTCGCAGTCATCTCGTCTCCTTCCAGGATTTTCAGATCAGGGCCATGTGTTGCGCCATCGCAGCAGGGCATCGTCCTCGCCGAACGAGCCCGGCTTGGTGCCGACCGCCAGCCCCTCGAAGGCGCAGCCGGTCATGGTGCCGTAGACCAGGCCGGGCACGATTTCGCGTTTCAGGTTCAGGCCGCGCGCGCCGAGCCGCCCAAGCACCGACAGCGCCGTATCGCCGCCCGACAGGAACAGGCTGGCCGGCGGCGTGCGGGCGACCAGCGCGGCGATCAGCGCGCCGAAGCCGCCGGCCACCTGCCGGGTCCGCCGGGCGGTCACCTCGCCGGTCACCGGGGCGATGCGGACGACCACGTCCTCCTGGGCCAGTCGGTCGGCCAGATCGGTCAGGTCGGATTCTTCGGGCACCAGATCTGTCTCGGCCAACTGGTCCGGGTCGAGTTCGATCACCGCGCAGGGCCGTTCGGCGCGTAGCACTTCGACCTGGCGCCGGGCCCGTGCCGACGCCGTGCCCAGGGCGATCAGGTGATGCCCCGGCGCCGTGGTTTCGGTTTCCGGTTCCTTGGGGCGGTGCGGCAGGCAGTCGCAAAGGCCCTGGGCCAGCCCGGCCGACCCGACCAGCAGGGCGTCGGGGTACCTGTTCAGCGCCAGCGAGGCGATCTTCGCCATATGGGCGCGGCTGGTGCCGTCGAAACAGATGTGCCGGATGCCGCTGTCGACCATCTTGTCGAGTGCCCGGAGCAACCGCCGTTCACCGGCCTCGAAGGCGGCCAGCGAGATGTGGCCAACCGGATGATGGCTCTGCCCGGCGATCAGTTCGGGCAGGCCGCTTTCGGTGACCGGCGTGGCCGGATCTCGGCCCATCTCGCTTTCGGCCACCGGCACGCCGTCGATCAGGTGCACCCCCAGGGCGGTGACCCGGCCGATCTCCGGGAAGGCCGGGGCGATCAGGCTCAGGGGCAGCCCCAGGGTGTCGACCAGGGCGTCGATCTCGACCCCCAGATTGCCGCGCAGACCGGAATCCACCTTCTTGAAAATCCGGCCCGGCCGCCACAGGGTCAGGCGTTCCGCCGCCAGCCGCAGGCGGGCGTGCGCCAGGTCGGGCGCCAGTGCCCGGGTCGAGGTATGGACCGCCAGGGCCTGCGGCATCGGTTGCGGCGGGCGGGCCGCCAGGCCGGTGTCGGCCATTAGAAGGGCTTCCGGATACAGGGTCCGGAACTGGATGCCCGTGTCGGCGGCGCCGGTCAGGTCGTCGGCGATGACCGCAAATTCAAGCATGGTACTTCAAAACATCCTTAGCGGGCTTACAGGGAAGGCTCGAGCGAGCGTTCCCTTTGTAGCCCGTTACGGCTGGCCGACCAAGTGACGGTACATGTTCAGGATGTCGTTCCGGGCGACGTCCCTGGGGTTGTTGTCGAGCAGGCGCTTGATGGCGAAGGCCTCGTCGGCCATGGCTTCCAGGTCGGCACCGGCGAGCGGGGCGATGCTGGCCGCCACGTCGATCCCGGCCTTGGCGCAGAATTGGCTGGCCAGGTCGAAGGTCTCCTGTTCGGAGGCGGTCCCGCCGCTTTTCAGGCCGAGAAGTCCCAGAATCCTGCCGGTTTTCTCCGGGCAGGCCGGGGCGTTGAAGGCCAGCACGTAGGGGAAGATCAGGGCGTTGGCCAGCCCGTGCGGCATGGCGTGGCGGGTACCCAGCGGATACGAGATGGCGTGTCCGGCCGCCGTGTTGACCGGCCCGAGGCACAGCCCGCCGTACATGCTGGCCAGGCTCATGCCCATGCGGGCCTCGGTGTCGGTGCCGTCGGCCACGGCGCGCGCCAGGTATTGCCCGGCCAGGCGGATGCCCTCCTGGGCGTAAAGGTCGATGGCCGGGTGGGCGTTCTTATTGGTAAACGATTCGACGCAGTGGGTCAGGGCGTCGATGCCGGTCGCGGCGGTCACCGCCGGGGGCATGGTCGCCGTCAGATTGGGATCGATCACGGCCAGATCGGCCAGCATGTATAGGCTGTCCACGGCGATCTTGCGATAGGCCTCGGGGTCGGTGACCAGCGCCCGGTTGCCGACCTCGCTGCCGGTGCCGGCGGTGGTCGGCACCTGGATCAGGGCGGCCGTGCGGGCCGGCGCCTTCTCCTTGCCCTCGACCTCGCGCACCGTCTTGCCGGAACCGGCCAGGACGCTGGCCAGCTTGGCGATGTCCATGGCGCTGCCGCCGCCGAATCCGATCACCACTTCCGGCTTGCAGGCGCCGGCGACGGCCAGCAGGGCGTCCAGGTTGGCGATGTCGGGCTCGGGCTTGACCTCGGCGAAGACGGTGACCGCGCAATCGTCGGGAAGCGCCAGCGCGCCGATCCGGTCGGCATTGAAGGCGTCGGCCACGACCAGGGCGCTTTTCAGGCTTTTCGTCCAGATGAACTCACCGACCAAAGGGGCGGTTCCCGGCCCGCATTCGATCTTGCGGGGCTGGATGAGGGTGATGGGGCGGGCCGTGGCAGACATGGGAAGCTCCTGTTTTTTGACGCCTTATGAGATCGTATTACAAAAATTTATTCATAATGTGAACAACGCATTTTGTGATTCTCTCGGATTGAAGGTGCGTCTGCATAGGAGTTTACCAAGAAAATCCTTTTTAAAACAACATGATATGTGCCGAAAAAACGGAATGTTTGATTTCTTGGACAAAATTGTGTCATACATAATGTGAACATATTGTTGTAATGCGAACGCATACGGCGGTATGGGTACAGGGAGCCAAGCGGCCGGAGACAAATCCGCCGCGCGTTGACAAAAGAACCAAGAAAGGAGTTCGAGGTGCCGACTGCACCGGAAGGTCCCTTCGTCGCAATCGTGACCCCGTTTCACGACGATGAAACCATTAACGAGGCCGCACTCGCCCGGCAGGTTGAACGTCAAGTCGCCGTTGGCAATGGCATCTTCTGCAACGGGACGAACGGCGAATTCTTTGCCATGTCGTCCGACGAGCGCATGCGGGTCATCCGGGTTTGCGCCGAAGCCGCGGACGGGCGGGTGCCCGTGTTTGCCCATGCCGGCGCCGTGTCCACCCATACGGTGATCAAACAGGCGGCGGAGGCGGAGCGTCTCGGCGTCACCGGAATTTCCGTCGTGACTCCCTATTTCCTGAATTGCTCGCCGGAAGGCCTGATCAGCCACTACCAGGCCGTGGCGGATACCGTGTCCACACCGCTGTATCTCTACAACATCCCGAAATTGACCGGGCACACGCTGGAGAAGGACGTCGTCGCCCGTCTGGCCGATCATCCGCAGATCTACGGCATCAAGGACAGTTCCGGCTCGAAGGACAGCCTGGACGAGTTCCTCGAAATGGCCGGCGGCCGGGATGATTTCGAGGTCTTTACCGGCCCCGATTCGCTGATCTGCCACGGCTTCCTGAACGGTGCGAAGGGCTGCATCTCCGGCCTCGCCAACCTGATGCCCAAAACCGTGAACGGAATCTACAAGGCCTGCATGGCCGGGAAAGTCGAGGAAGCCGAACGGCTGCAGGCCCGTCTGGGAGCGCTGCGCGAGGCGTTGTACGCCCTCGGATTCTCGCCCGCCATGGTCAAATGGGCCCTTTTCTTGAGCGATCCGGATGTCGGAAAGAGCCGCCGTCCGGTCGTCGTGAGCGACGAAACCGTCTCGGAGATCCGCAAGGTTCTCGAGCGTTTCGAAGTCGAGTGCCTTTCCGAATCCGTCTGAGCGTTTCGGTTTCGGAAAGATTGGGTTACTACATCAAGCAAACCAGGGAGGTTTAAGCATGCTTCGAAAAACCCTGCTTCAGACCGTCGGCGCGAGTTGCGCCATTCTGATCGGTCTCAGTGCCGCCAACGCGGAAACGATCAAGATCGCGGCCGAGGAGGCCGGCGGCGGCTGGTATTCCTACAGCGCCACCTTCACCAAGATCATCGAGAAGTCGACCGGCGGGAAGATCGACGTCGAGATCATCCCGCGGGGCGGCGGCATCGCCAACCCGCCGGTGGTCGACCGCCACATCGCCGATTTCGGCTTCTCGACCTCGAACGCCACCGCGTGGGCCCGCGACGGCCTGCAGACGGTCTACAAGGGCAAGAAGCACCCGAACGTCCGGGCCGTCATCGGTGGCCTGCAGTTCGCCTACACCATCGTCATGGCACGGGCCGATTATGTGAAGAAGACCGGCCTCAAGACCCTCGACGACATGATGTCGGCCGACGATCTGCCGCAGGTCGGCATGGAGCCGACGGGCAGCCAGGTGCCGGTGATCGCCGACTTCATCTTCGATTCCATGGGCACGAGCCTGAAGGAGCTGCGCGCCAAGAAGACGCTGACCCAGGTCAGCTCCTCGCAGCTTGCCCAGCTGATTCGCGACGGCGGCATCGATCTCTACTTCGAGAACGTGCCGGCCGGACAGGCGACCGTTACCGAGGTCACGCTGACCAACGATATCTTCTACGTGCCGATGTCCGACAAAGTCCTGGCCGATCTGGCCAAGGTCGGCCTGCCGACCGGCTACATGCCGAAGGGAACCTTCAAGGGCCAGACCGAGGACTACAAGACGGCCCTCAGCGCGACCGTGTTCATCGTCAACAAGGACGTGCCGGAAGAGACCGTCTACCAGGTCACCAAGGCGCTGGTCGAAAACGCCGAGACGCTGCAGGCCGAACATGGCGCGCTCAAGGCCTGGGATCCGAAGGTCGGATGCCAGCCCGAGCAGACCATCGTCGATCTGCACCCCGGCGCCGCTCGTTACTACCGCGAGCGCGGCTGGATCAAGTAATCAGCCATCGGCAAACCCCTTGCTTTCGCCGGTGGGCGTGAGCAAGGGGTTGCCCCCACATTCGATTTGCGCGAGACCGCCATGAGCTACAAACATTTCTTGCGGGGGCAGCAGATCGCCCTGTCCCTTGTGTACCTCGCCTTTCTGCTGAAGCAGTTCTTCGATCCCGATCCGCCGCTCCTGGCGGCGCCGGTACATGTCTTCATGGCGCTTGCCGTCGTCTACGTGTTCCGGCCGCAGGAATGGTCCTCGGCCATCGGTACGGGTTTGATGCGGCTGCTCGATGTCGCCATCGTCGTGGCCTGCCTGTTGATCTGCTGGCATTTCTACCGCGAACTGGAGCGGCTCGAAACGCGGCTCGACTGGGTCGACGAAGTGTTCTTCGAGGACCGGGCCGTCTTCGTGGTCGGGACCCTTATCGTCTTGGAAGGCGTCCGCCGTACCGTCGGCTGGAGCCTGCTGTCGGTGATCGCCCTGTTCCTCGCCTACGCCTTCTTCGGCGCATGGGCGCCGGGCTGGATCGGTTTCTCCGGCTTCTCGCTGCCCGACATGACCGAAATCATCACCATGAACACGGCCGGCCTGTTCGGCGTGACGGCACGGACCGCGGTCAACTTCGTGTTCTATTTCGTCATGTTCGGCGCCATCTTCTCGGCCACCGGCGGCGGCAAGGTGTTCATCGACATCGCCATGTTGGTCACCGGCCGGCTGAAGGGCGGCGCGGCCAAGGCGTCGCTCGTCGGCAGTGCATTGTTCGGCACCATCAGCGGCTCGGCCGTCGCCAACGTCACGTCGACCGGCGTGCTGACCATCCCGTTGATGCGCCGGTCCGGCTACAATGCCGACCAGGCGGCGGCGACCGAGGCCATCGCCTCGACCGGCGGCCAGCTTATGCCTCCGATCATGGGCGTTTCCGCCTTCGTCATGGCCGACATCCTGGGCGTGCCCTATACCCGTATCGCCCTGGCCGGCATCATTCCGGCGCTGGCTTTCTACTTCGCCTTGTTCATGATCATCGATCTGCGGGCCCGGCGCTCCGGCATCGGCAACGTCGACCCGAAATCCCTCAAGATCGATCCGGTGGCGCCGCGCGCCCATCTGTTGCTCAGCCCCGCGGTGCTGCTGACACTTCTGTTCATCGGCTATTCGGCGCCGTTCTCCGCCTTCTACGCCTCGGTGGCGGCGCTGATCGTACCGATGCTGCGGGCCAGCACCCGCTACGATCTGAAGCGGCTGTTCCACATCGCCCTCGAGGTGCCGCGGCAGATGGCCAACGTGTCGGTCCCGCTGGCCGCGGTCGGCATCATCATGGCGGTGGCCATGCAGTCGAACCTGGCCCTGAAGTTCGTTACCCAGCTGGCGGCGATCGGCGGCACCAACCTCTATCTGTCGCTGCTGATGGTCATCATCGGCTGCGTCATCATGGGGATGGGCCTGCCGACGGTGGCGGCCTACATCATCGGGTCGGTGATGTTCGTTCCGGCCCTTGTCGATCTCGGCGTCGACCGGCTGGCCGCGCACTTCTTCGTGATGTACTACAGCGTGTTGTCCATGGTGACGCCGCCGGTGGCGTTGTGTTCCTACGCGGCGGCCGGCCTCGCGGAATCGGATACGACGAAGACCGGCCTGATGGCCTTCGGGCTGGGGCTGGTCATGTTCATGATCCCGCTCGGTTTCGTCAACGACATCACCCTGTTGTGGTCCGGGACCGCGTTCGAGATCGCCACCGCCTTCATCGGCATGATGATCGCCACCCTGTCCTGGGCGGTGTTCATCCAGAATTGGTTCAAGGTGGACCTGAACATCCTCGAACGGCTGATGTTCCTGGTCATCTGCTTCGGGCTGGTTCTGCTGCCGAGCCACTCGTTGCCCTGGTACGGGTTGTGCGGCGCGTTTGCCGTCCTGGCCGTGTGGTGCGGAGGAATCAGGCCGAAACTGCAAATGGCCTAGGAAACGCCTGGGCACATATTGACGACCGACCGGCGGGCAGGGGATAACACACCCTTGTCCGCCGGTTGCGTCTCTTCGGGGGACTGTTTCGATAGGAAATCATCTGGATGGACGAAGCCAAGAAGCGTAACACCGAACGGGACATCGTTCGCTCCGTGGTCAAGGCGTTCCGCGTCTTGGAGAGTTTCAGCGACGTGCGCGACGAACGGACGGTCGCCGAAATTTCCCGCGCCTCCGGCCTGGACCGGGCCGTTTCCTACCGTATGGCGTTGACGCTGGAGCATCTCGGCTATCTGGAACGGGGGCGCGACGGCAAGTCCTACCGGCTGGCGCTGAAATGTCTCGAATTGGGCATGAACGCCCTGGCCGGGCTCGATGTCCGCGCGATCGCCGCGCCGAAACTGCGCGGCTTGGTGCCGGCCTACGGCGATGCCGCATCGCTCGGCGTCCTGGAGGGGGCCGACGTCGTCTATATCGACCGGGTCGAGCACGGCCTGAACCGTTCCGGGCTGATGAGGCGGATCGGCAGCCGGATTCCGGTCTATGGCGCGGCCATCGGCTTCGCGCTGCTTGCCTTTTTGCCGCGCGACCGGCAGGTCGCGGCCCTGAATGCCCGCGAGCGTGTGCGGCTGTCGGAACGGACGATCACCAATCTGGACGAACTTCTGCAGGTGTTGAACGAGACGGCGGAACGCGGTTTCGCCATCTCCGACCAGCAGAACGCGTTCGGTCTGCGGACCATCGCCGCGCCGATCCTCGGCCGCGACGGCCGTGCCCTGGCCGCGGTCAGCCTGACCATTGCGGTCGAGCGGATGGACATGGAGGCCTTCATCGCCCTGTCGCGCGACCGGCTGGTCTCGACCGCCCGGGAAATCTCCAAGGCCGTTTGCGCGCTGTCCGAAATCAACGAACCCCGCTAGGCGATTCGCCGGAACAAGACGGATATCCGACCTTATGGGTCGGTTATCTTCATTGGGTTCGTTCTAAGAAATCGAATAACTACAGAAACGTTACGGCCTTTTATCCCCATCCATAGTAAGGCCTTGACGGGCCTCCCCGCTGCGCATTCAATGCGTGATGTTGATTCGCATTCGCAATCACGGCGAAGCGGAGCTGACTGTTGCGACCTGGGGGAGGAAGACCATCATGCGAAAGCTTTTCCGGCTGGCGGCGCTGCCGTTCGCCCTGGCCATCTGCGCTGCGACGGGCTCGACGGGGGCTTCGGCGCAAAGCACGGGTGCCGGTTTGTCGGGCGCGACGGTGCCGCCGGCCACGTTCCTGAGCGCGGTCAACCACGACGGCCCCAAGTCGGCCGACGAGTTGACCCTCGGCATGTGGAGCGGCGCCGGCAACGTCACCACCTATACCATCGGCAATTCCTGGAACGACTGGGTGCTGTGGCTGGTCTTCGACAAGCTGCGCGAGCCGTCGCCCTATGTCGGCAAGGCCGAGGACTGGCTGGCGACCTCGATCACCCAGATCAGCGACGACGCCCGGGTCTGGGAGATCAAGCTGCGCGACGGCGTGAAGTGGCATGACGGGACCGACTTCACCGCCGAGGACGTGGCCTTCACCTTCGAATACTACCGCGAGGGGCCGGCCAACCGCTGGACGCACCATGCCTCGGCCGTGCCGCGCATGGTCGGCATCGAGGTGGTCGACCGGCTGACGGTCCGCCTGACCTCGGAAAAGCCGATGCCGAACTTCGACCGCATCACCGCGGCCGACCTGCCGATCATCCAGAAGAAGCAGTGGGAGAACGTCAAGGAACCGCGCTCCTTCACCGATCTCGGCATCGGTACCGGCCCCTACCGGATCGTCGATTACAAGGCCGACCAGTACTACAGGTTCGAGGCCAACGAGGATTACTGGCGCGGAGCGCCGGTGGTGAAGCGGCTGAACCTGGTGATGATCAAGGATCCGCAGACCATGTTCACCGCCCTCAAGACCGGCGAGATCGACGGAGCCGCACGGCCGGTGCCGCCGGAACTGGTCCTGCAATGGAAGGCCGACGACGATCTGGAAATGATCAGCGCGCCGACCCTCTGGGGCGCCTGGCTCGACATCAACGTCGCCCGCAAGCCGTTCGATGACCGGGATCTGCGCCATGCCGTCTCCCTGGCGGTCAACCCGCAACCGATGCTGGAGCGGGTCATGCTCGGCCAGGGCAAGTCCGGCAAGCATAGCTGGCCGCATGTCGACAGCTTCTGGACCAAGCCCGACCTGAGCGCGCCTTACGATCCGCAACAGGCCAAGGCCATCCTCGACGAACGCGGCTATGTCGATACCGACGGCGACGGTTTCCGCGAGAACCCGGAGGGCGAGGCGATGAACTGGAGCCTGAAGATCGCCTCCAACCAGCCCCTGTTCCTGCGGGCCGCCGAAATGGTCGCCGATCAGCTGGCCGATGTCGGCATCCGGGCCAAGGCGGAAACCATCGATCCGGGGTCGATGAGCGCCCTGTGGCGGACCCGCGATTTCGATCTGCGCATCGCCGACATCACGCCGCACGGCATCGCCGACCAGGACATGATGATCATCCTCTATCAGGGCGACAAGAAGCGCGAGATGGTCTTCGACGAGGAGAAGGCCGATATCGTCAGCCGCTGGCTCGATCAGGAAACCCGCGAGGACCGGCTGAAGGTCAGCTACGAACTCCAGGAATACCAGACCCGTTATCCCAACCGGGTGATGCTCTGGTATCCGGAATCCGTGTTCGCCTACCGCTGGGAAGCCTTCGACAACTATGTGCCGTCGGCCGGGTACGGGATCTTCCATAAATACTCGTTCCTGCCCGAATCCGCCCGCGGCGAAACCACCGATCCGCTTCTCTACTAGAGGCGGATCGACCGGAACCGGCATGATGGTTTACGCGCGGATCGTCGTTCAATATCTGGCGGTGTTCGTGGTGGCGTTGGTGGTCAATTTCTCGCTGCCGCGCATCGCCCCCGGCGACCCGTTGAACTACATGCTGCCCGAGGATGTACTGGCCAGCATGACCCCGGCCGAGGAGGGCGAGGTCCTGCGGGAATTCGGCCTCGATAAACCGCTGCCCGTCCAGTTCGCCAACTATGCGGCCGGCGTGTTCCGGGGAAACCTGGGCGTGTCGGTCCGCTACGGCGAGCCGGTCTGGGGGATCGTGCTCGACCGGCTGCCCTGGACCCTGCTGCTGATGGGCTGGGCCCTGGCGATCAGTTCCCTGCTGGGGTCGGGTTTCGGCATCCTCGCCGCCTGGTGGCGGGGCGGGCGGTTCGATCTGTCGTCGCTCGTCGCCGTGCTGTTCGTCGGCTCGGCGCCGCCGTTCTGGGTCGCCATGCTAGCGATCACCCTGTTTTCGGCCGAACTCGGCTGGTTGCCGTCGTTCGGCGCGGCGCCGCTCGGCGCCATCCCCGGCAGTCCGTCCTATCTGCTCGGTGTCGTCGAGCGCCTGGTCATGCCGGTGGCCGCCCTGGCCCTTTTCCAGACGGCCAACATCCTGCTGACCGCGCGCTCCTCCATGTCGATCGCCCTGGGGCAGGACTACATCACCTTTGCCCGGGCCAAGGGGGTGACCGAGCGCAACGTCTTCTTCCGCCACGCCTTCCGCAACGCATTGCTGCCGATCTACACCAACGTGATGATCAGCATCGGCGGCCTGGTCGGCGGCGCGCTGGTGATCGAGACCGTGTTTAGCTATCCGGGCATCGGCACGCTGATCCTCGAGGGGGTCGAGGCGCGCGACTACAACCTTCTTCAGGGCGTATTCCTGCTTGCCACGGTCGGCGTGGTGCTGGCCAACCTGATCGCCGATCTCGGCTACCCGCTCCTCGATCCCAGGGTGAGGCGGGCATGAGCGGCGCATCCCTTTCCTTGCCAGGCCGGCGGTTCCTGTCCGCCCAGGGGAGCATCGCCGGCCGGGTGCAGCGGGCCGGGCTGGTCCTGCTCGGCGTCATCGTCGCAGCGGTCCTCGCCGGCCCGCTCCTGTCCCCCTATGCCGCATCCGATCTTGCCTGTGCGCCATTCCAGCCGCCCAGCGCCCAGCATTGGCTCGGCTGTAACGATGTCGGCCAGGATCTGCTGACCGGCGTGCTGACCGGCGGGCGCATCTCGTTGTCCATCGGGGTGATGACGGCGCTGCTGACCACCGTGGTCGCGACCCTGGTGGCGATCACCGCCGCCTACCGGGGCGGGGTCGTCGATCAGGCCGCCATGCGGCTGGTCGACGTGGTGATGTCGCTGCCGTTCCTGCCGCTGGTTATCGTGCTCGGGGCCTTCTTCGGGGCCTCGCTGCCGATCCAGGTGCTGGTCATCACCCTGGTCATGTGGGCGCAGCCGGTGCGCGAGCTGCGCGCCCAGGCCCTGTCCCTGCGTTCGGCCGAATACGTCGAGGCGGCACGGGCCATGGGGGCGAGCGGCTGGCGGGTGACGATGCGCCACATCCTGCCGGAGCTGACGCCGCTGATCGTGCCGCAGTTCATCCGCGTCGCTCATAACGCGATCCTGCTCGAATCCTCGCTCAGCTTCCTCGGCCTCGGCGATCCGGTGCGCAAGAGCTGGGGGGCGATCCTGTTCCATGCCAACGCCCGTACCGCGTTCTTGACCGATTCCTGGGTCTGGTGGGTGATGCCGCCGGGCATGGCCATCGCGCTGACCGTCGTCGCCTTCGCGCTGATCGGTTACGGCATCGGCGACGGTGCCGATACGGCGGCCCGCAAGACCGGGCCCGTCTCCGCCAATGCCGGACCGGATGCGAAACTCGACGCCGCCAAGCTCGGGGTGCGCGGCCTCACCGTCGATTACGAAACCGCCGACGGCCATTTCCACGCCGTCGACGGGGCATCGTTCCGTGTCGCCGAGGGCGAGACCCTGGGACTGGTCGGGGAGTCAGGTTCGGGCAAGTCGACCCTGGCCATGGCGGTGCTCGGCCTGCTTGCCCCGGCGGCGCGCATCGCCCGCGGCGACATTCGGCTGGACGGCACGCCGCTTCTCGCCCTGACGCCGGAGGAACTGAACGGCCTGCGCGGCAAGCGGATCGCCCTGGTGCCGCAGAGCGCGATGAACGCGCTGAACCCGGTGATGACCATCGGCAGCCAGATCGTCGAGGCGGTGCGGCTGCGCCAGGACGTGTCCGCCCGTGATGCCCGCAAGCAGGCGCTGGAGCTGCTGCGCATGGTCGATCTGCCGGAGGACCGCTTCGGCGCCTATCCGCACGAGCTGTCGGGCGGCATGCGGCAGCGGGCGGTGATCGCCATCGCCCTGGCCAACCGGCCCGAGGTGCTGATCGCCGACGAACCGACGACCGGCCTCGACGTGCTGGTCCAGGCCGAGATCATGGCCCTGCTGCGCGACCTGCAACGGCGGTTCGGCATCACCATCCTGTTCGTCACCCACGACCTGCCGCTGATCGCCCGGGCCGCCGACCGGCTGGCGATCATGCTCGACGGCCGGATCGTCGAGACCGGCACGCCCGACCGGCTAACCGGTTCGGCCGATCATCCGCACACCAAGGCGCTGTTCGACAGCATGCCGCACATCGACGCCGCGAAGATCTGGAACCGCCCGCCGGTGCCGGAGACGGTGCCGCCGCTGCTCGATCTCGAGGACGTGACCCTGACCTTCAACAAGGGGCTGGCCGCCTGGTTTCGCCATGCGCGGCCGTTCACCGCGGTGGACCGCCTGTCGCTCGCCGTCCGGCCGGGCGAGGTGGTCGGTCTGGTCGGTGGGTCCGGTTCCGGCAAGACGACCACGGCGCGCTTGGCCCTCGGCCGTTACGCGCCGGACAGCGGGCATGTCCGGTTCGACGGCGGCGGGTCGGCCGCCGTCCGCCGCCGCGCCGTCCACATGGTGTTCCAGGATCCCTACCAGTCCCTGCGGCCGCGCATGCGCATCGGCGAGATCGTCGCCGAACCGCTGCACATCCACGGCATTAGCGATCCCTTGCCCAAGGTCCGCGAGGCGCTGGCCGCGGTGCGGCTGCCGTCGGGCGACGACTTCCTGGCGCGCCGGGCCGAGTCCCTATCCGGCGGGCAGCGCCAGCGCGTCGCCTTCGCCCGGGCCGTGGTCACCGAGCCGAAACTGATCCTGGCCGACGAGCCGACCTCGATGCTCGACCAGTCGATCCGGCTGGATATTTTGAACCTGATGGAAACGTTGCGCCGCGAGAAGGGCGTCTCCTTCCTGTTCATCACCCACGACATCGTCATGGCGCGGCATTTCTGCGACCGGCTGGTGGTGATGCGGGACGGCCGGGCGGTCGAGGCCGGAACCGCCGACGAGGTCGCCCTGCGGCCCAGGCACCCCTACACCCGCGCCCTGATCGCGGCGGTCGAGGAGACCGCCTCGCTGCCGCGCGAGGCCTTTGAGCGGCTGGCGGCGGAATAGCGCCATGGTCCGCCGACTGCTCGCCCGCCTTTTCATCGGGCTCGGCCTGCTCGCGGCCATCCCTTCGGCCGAAGCGCATTTCACCCTGAACGGCCGGAACCGGATCATCATCCTCGACCGGTCGGCGGACAGCGCCGACCTGTTCCTCCGGATTCCGGCCCCTCTGATCTACGCCCGCGAACTGTCGATGCGCGGCCCGGACGGCCGGGTCGAGGCGCCGTTCCTGAGCATCAAGGCGTCGCCCGCCGGATGGATCCACCGGCTCGACCGGGCGGCCGTCGCGACAATGCCGGAGGATTTCGCCGGGTTCGCGGCGAGCGGTTACCGGATCACCGTCAACGGCACGGAAGTCTCCGCCATCCCCGTCGCCGTCGCCGTGCATTTGGCGCGGGACGCGCCGCCCTTCGCCACGCCGGAGGACGCCCGCGCGGCGGTGGCCGGCAAGACGGAAGGGCGGGGCGATCCCTTCGTCGGCGAGGCGGTGGTCGACCTCGCCCTGCATCTGGACGGGATCGACGGGTATGGCGATATCGGCATTTCCGCGACCCTGCCCAAGTTGCAACTGCCGCCGGACATGTTCATCGACAACCACATCCTCGATTTCGACGGGACCGAGGTCCGGGCGATCACCAAGGCGGGCCAGTTGCACGACGGCGTGCTGCTGAACCGTTCCCTGCCGTGGAGCGTGCTGACCTTCGTTTCCGAGGGCATCTGGCACATCCTCAAGGGGGTCGACCATGTGCTGTTCGTCCTTTGCCTGACCCTGGCTGCGTCTTCCCTCGGGCGGCTGCTGTGGAGCGTCACCGGTTTCACCATCGGCCATTCGGTGACGCTGATCGGCGGGTTCCTCGGGCTGGCGCCCTCGGGGGCTTGGTTCGTGCCCGCCGTCGAGGCCGCCATCTCGATCTCCATCATCTATGCCGGCGCGATGGCCCTGTTCGGCAAGTCGTCCCTCCGCACGGTCTGGGTCACCACCGTCATCGGCCTGCTGCACGGGTTCGGCTTTTCCTTCGTCTTGTCGGATATCCTGGGCCGGGACTCGCCGAACCTGCTGGTCTCGCTTTTCTCGTTCAATGCCGGGGTGGAGGTCGGGCAGGTGCTGATCGTCGCCGTCGCCTGGGGACTTCTCCTCGCCGCGCGCCGGATGCATTGGAAGGTCGCCTTCGGCCTGCGCGCCGCCGTCGCCGCCGGATCCATCGCCATCGCCTGTTTTTGGGCGGTCGAACGGGCCGCCATTCTCACCGGAGCCATCTGACCCATGAAGGGACGTTTCCTCTACCTCGAGAACACGCCGTTCGATCCGCCGAAGTTCCTGGCCGATCTGCCGGAATACCGCTTCGACATCGCCCAGCAGTACGCCCTCGGGCGGGCCGATCTGTTCGATTACGACGCGGTGATCCTGACCATGCACGCCGACCAGCGGCATCTGGTCGAGAAGGGGGAGCGGCTCGGCGCCTATCTGGACGGCGGCGGGGCGATCATCTTCAACGGCCATGTCGCCCGGCCGTTCCTGCCCGAACTGAGGCCCTACGTTCCCGTCGAGCAGCGGGGGCTGGAAAGCCTGCGCGTCCACCGGATGGCCGATCACCCCCTGTTCGACGAGGTGACCGGCGACCATCTGAGTTTCCAGCGCGGCGTCGCCGGGTTCTATTCGCGCGGCAGCAATCCGCCGCCGCCGGATGCCCTGGTGCTCAACGGCGTCGGCCCGGACCGGGCGCCGGCCGACTGGCTGCTGGAACGGCCCGGCGGCGGCAAGCTGCTGGTCCACGCGGGCAACGACCTGTTCGTCTTCCTGGTGCGCGCCGACCCGGATGGCCTGACCCATATCCGGCGCTTCTTCGACTATTTCGCGGGAGGACGGAATGCCGACGCTGGCCGCCATTGACGGAGGAACCTATTACCACCACCGGACCCTCTACGAGGAGCCGTTCGCCCGGTATTTCGACGAACGCCTCTACGTCCGCGACGTGCCTTTCGCGACGTTGGAGGACTTCGACATCGTCTTCCTGCCGTGCCGCCTGAACGCCCATGTCATCGCCCCGATGGCCAAGCAGTTCATCGATTTCTGGCGCGGTGGCGGCACCCTGGTGGTGATGGGCGAGACGTTGCAGGACGCCTGGCTGCCCGGCGTGCGGCTGACCCCGGTGCCGACGAACTTCTGGTGGTGGCTCGAGAAGGGGGCCGATCTGGGCGTCCGGCTGGCCGATGTCGAGCACGGCCTGTTCGACTATGTCGATAAGGCGGCGGCCACCTGGCACCTGCACGGCTATTTCACGACCAACGAAAACCAGGTTCCGCTGATCGAGACGCGCGAGGGCGAATGCCTGCTGTTCGAGGACCGGACCACCCATGCCCCCGGCCGGCTGATCGCGACGACGCTCGATCCCTGTTACCACCACGGGTCCCACTTCATGCCGGCGACGACGCGGTTCCTGGCCGGTTTCCTCGCTTGGCTGAAGGAGGAGCCGCTGCGGCAGGCGGCGGCCGAATAGGGGAGGACACGGGGGAACATGCTGGCCGATCTGATCGCCGCCGGGCGGGCCAATCCCGTCTTTCTCGCAATGCTCGCCCTGGCCCTGGGCGGGCTGCACGGGCTGGAGCCCGGCCACAGCAAGACCATGATGGCGGCCTATATCGTCGCCGTCCGCGGCACCGTCGGGCAGGGGGTGCTGCTCGGCCTGTCGGCGGCGCTGTCCCATTCGCTGATCGTCTGGGTGCTCGCCGCGTTGGCCCTGATCTACGGCGACGAACTGATCGGCCTGCGGCTGGAGCCCTGGTTCATGATGGCCTCCGGGGCGGTCATCGCCGCCATCGGCGTTCGCCTGCTGTTCGTTGCCCGGCGTCGGCGGCGGCATGAAGCGGCACACCACCACCATCATCATCACGACGATCACCACCACCACGGCCACGATGGTTTGGACGCCCACGCAAGGGCCCATGCCCGAGAGGTCGAGGCCCGTATCGGTCCCGGAGGGGCCTCCACCTGGCAGACCGTCCTGTTCGGCCTGTCGGGCGGATTGGTTCCCTGTCCGGCGGCGATTACGGTGCTGCTGCTCTGCCTGAACCTCGGCCAGGTTTGGCTGGGCGTGACCCTCGTCACCGCCTTCAGCGCCGGGCTGGCCCTGACGCTGATCGCCGTCGGTGTGGCGGCCGCCGTCGGCCTCAAGGCCCTGTCGGCCCGGACCTCGCGTCTGGACGGGATCTTCGCCGCCGCGCCCTGGCTGTCCGGCGCGTTGATCGTGGCGGTCGGGCTCGCCTTCATGGCGCTGGGCTGGGTCCATCCGGCCGGTTGAATCCCCTACGAAATCAATCCTTTCTGGCAAGCAATACCATCTTGGATAGGCGCATGGCTTTTGCCGCTATCCAGTGATTGTATTTTTATTTCATTTTTAACTAAAAATTTGTTTTTTTATGATCAAGTGTCGATATCTGCCCGGCACCGGTGCCGGGTTTCGTTTGTCCAGTCCGGTCGCGGCGTAACAAACAAGGAGAGAATGGCCTGATGAACGCCACGGTTCAGCTTACCGGAAAAGCGCGCACTTTTCCCTCGGATGAAATCATCGTCAGCAAGACGGATACGGCGGGCCGGATCCTCTATGCCAACGATACTTTTTTGAAGATTTCCGACTACACAGAGGCCGAATTGATCGGCAAGCCCCACAACATCATCCGGCACCCGGATATGCCGTCGTGCATCTTCAACCTGCTGTGGGAAACACTGTCGGCCGGGCAGGAAATGTTCGCCTATGTGAACAACCGGACCAAGTACGGCGACAATTATTGGGTGCTCGCCCATGTGACCCCGACCTACGACCAGGAAGGGAAGATCATCGGCTATCACTCCAGCAGGCGGTCGCCCACCGACTCGGCGCTGGCGGTCATCGAGCCGGTCTACGCCAAGCTGCGGGCCGAGGAACGGCGGCACCAGAAGAAGAAGGACGCCATCGCGGCCTCTTCCAAGATGCTGCGGGCCTTCCTCGACGAGAAGGGAATGCCCTACGAGGCCTTCATCTTCACGATCATCAACGCCTAATGCCGGACACGGAGAGTCAGATGTTCAGGATTAAATCGATCCGCGGGCAGGGAATCGCCGTGTCCGTGTCCGCTTACCTTCTTTTCGCCCTCGTCGTGATAACCGGCCTGGTCGGCATGTGGCGCCAGTCCTCGCTGATCGGCGCGTTCGGCGAGCAGATGGAACAGGATATCGCCCATACCATTCCCCTGGTCCGGACCGTCTACGAAATCCGCTTCGATCTGCTCCAGTTCCAGCTGGCGGTCGGCAACGCGTCACCCGCCGCCGGAGGAAGCGCGCAGGCGGGGATGGAGCGTATCGCCGAGTTCGCCGCGCACTTCCCCGCGCATGTCGAGGAGGTCGCCAAGGAGGCCCAGGCCCTCGGAAACCAGGAGGTCGTCGAGCGGATCAATGCCGTGGTCGCGTTGTTCCCGGATTACATTTCATCCTCCCAGGAAACCGTTCAGGCCTTCCTCGATGGGGATTTGGATGCCGGCGCGCAGAGGATGAACGCGTTCCTCGAAAAGGCCGATGCCATGGATGCGGCCATCGACAGCCTGTTCGCGGCACGCGAACAGGTGGAGATGGAGGTCTCCGGCGCGATGCTGGCGACCGCCGGGAACGTCTATCGCCAGTCCTTCGTCGGAATGGCCGTCCTTGCGGTGGCCGCGGCCATCACCTTTGCCGTCCTGGCGCTCCTGACGGTCAACAAGTTCCGGGTGATCGGCGTGCTGTCGCAGGTGTCCAACGCCCTGTTCGAGGCGAAGAACGGCAACCTGAACGTCCGTATCCTCAACATCTCGCGCGACGACGAAAGCGGCGAACTGCAACGCAACTTCAACCGCTTGATGGACGTGACGGAAGCCTTCGTCCGCGAGGCCGGCGCGTCCCTGGACTACATCAGCAAAGGAAAGTACTTCCGCCGGATTCTGCGGCGCGGCGTCAAGGGCACCTACCTGACCAGTTCCGTCGCGATCAACAAGGCGACCGAGTCCCTGGCCAACAAGGTCCGGGATTTCTCGGGCGCCATCGGCGATTTCGAGAGCAAGACATCGACCGCCATCGATTCGGTCACGCGGTCCTCCGAGGAACTGAAGGGCACGTCCCAAGAGATGATCGGAGAGGTCACGCAGACCAACGAAAGCGCCGGCAAGGCGACAGCGGCGGCGGAGAATGCGTCGGAGAACGTCGCCGCGGTCGCGGCGGCGGCCGAGCAGTTGTCGAACGCCATCAACGAGATCCTGCGGCAGATTTCGCAGTGTACGGCGGTGACGGCGGAAGCGGTGCGCGAGGTCGAGGGCGCCAACCAGAAGGTCGAGGGGCTGGCGGCGGCGGCCCAGCAGATCGGCGAGGTGCTGACCCTGATCAACGATATCGCCGATCAGACCAACCTGCTGGCGCTCAACGCGACCATCGAGGCGGCCCGTGCCGGGGAAGCCGGCAAGGGCTTTGCGGTCGTGGCGTCCGAGGTGAAGAACCTGGCCAATCAGACCGCCCGGGCGACCGAGGAGATCACCGGCCAGATCACCGGTATCCAGTCGGCGACGGGCGAATCGGCCGACGCCATCTCGGTCATCGGCGGGACGATCAAGAACGTCGACGAGATCATCTCGGCGATCGCCGCGGCGGTCGAGGAACAGGGCGCGGCGACCCAGGAGATCGCCCGCAACGTCGATCACGCGGCGGAAGGAACCCGCGAGGTGACGATCAACATCCAGGATGTGCGCAGCGTCGCCAAGCAAACGGAATCCGCCGCCCACCGGGTCCAGTCGAGTTCCGGTTCCCTGATGGACAACGCGACGCTTCTCAACCGCGAGATCGAGGCGTTCATCGAGGCGGTCAAGAAGGTCATCTGATCCTCGCGGCCGGCCCTTTCCCGCGGAATCCCGCGGACGAGGGCCGGCCGCGCCTCGCCGGGAAACCGGGTCACATTACTGTCATTCATCTCTCATCATGCTGAAATAAAGCGTGCGTAGAGTCGCGGCTGCAACAAATCGTGCAACCGCGACCGAGAGAGTCCCATGACCCGGCAAACCGGCGCAAACGCGCCGACATCCCACCCCGCGAACGACCTCCAGGACTACGTCGACCGTTTCGAGGGCCGGCTGTCGGCCGCCGACAAGAAGATCATCCGCGTGCTGACCGGCGAACCCATGTCCGGGGCGATGCTGACGGCGCGCGAGACCGCCGCCGCCGCCGGGGTCCACCCGGCCAGCGTCGTCCGCCTGGTGCAGAAGCTCGGTTTCGCCGGTTTCGCCGATTTCAAGGCCTTCGCCCGCGGCTACTTCCTCAACCAGGAAAACCCCTCGCTGCGGGTCCGCAGCAGCCTGACCCAGGACGCCGAGAAGAGCATCCTGCAAAGCCTCGTCGAGCGCGAGGCGGCGTTGCTTCTGGAACTCCCCAAATGGATCGAACAGACGGCGATCGACCGGACCGTCGCGATGATCCGCGCGGCCCGGCGCTGCGTGGTCCTCGGGCATGGGCATGGCTCCGATCTGGCGAGCCTGTTCGCCCGCCGGCTGATGCGGTCCGGGTACGACGCCCGGGCGCTGGGCCATTCCGACTGGCAGCTCTGCGACGCCCTGACCCTGTGCGGCGAGGGCGACCTGGCGATCCTGATCGTCATGCGGGAGGCCCCTCCGGGCATCGGCAATGTCGTCACCGAGATTCAGGCGCGCGGCTGCCGGGTCGTCGCCCTGGGCGACCTCAACGCGCTGACCCTGGAGCCGGAACCGGACCTCTCCCTGGGCGCGCCGCGCGGGCCGGGGCAGAAATCGCAGACGCTGACCGCCCCCATGGCCATCGTCAACACGCTCATCCTAGAACTGGCGCGCCAGGATGACGGCGCCTCCCTGGCGGCACTCGATCGCCTGTCGTCGCTGAAGAAGGCG
>Ga0207799_100343_pt1 | contig 21745 bp, 21 predicted proteins | sample TtanPargueraPR_4_FD_187742 | JGI IMG/M metagenome (GOLD analysis project Ga0207799, IMG submission 187742) | Aerobic enrichment media microbial communities from Bioluminiscent Bay, La Parguera, Puerto Rico - Tt and M2 (SPAdes) | ecosystem: Environmental > Aquatic > Marine > Unclassified ...
GGCCCGCCAGGCCGACCTGTCCGGCCCGGCGCGCGGCATCGTCTTCCAGCTTGCCGAAGGGCTCGGCTCGGCCCGGCGTTCGGTTTTGGCGCCGCAGATCGAGGCCCTGGGCGCCGAAGGCCGCCGAACCTTACGCAAGCTCGGCATCCGGATCGGCCGCGAAAGCGTCTTCTTCCCAGCGCTGACCCGGCCGGGCCCGGTCGAGGCGCGCTGCCTTCTGTGGTCCCTGCAGGCCGGTCTCGCCGCCCCGCCCGCCGGCATTCCGGCGGGGCGCGTCTCCGTCCCCCGCGCCGAAGGCGTTTGCGCCGAGTTCTACCGCGCCGCCGGATACGTCCCGAGCGGGCGCTTGGCCGTCCGCGCCGACATCATGGAGCGGCTGGCCGACCAGGCTTGGGATCAGGTGCGCAAAGGCCCCTTCCCGGCCGGCCCGGAACTGCTCAACCTCGCCGGCTGCGGAGCCGAGGATATCGGCGCGATACTGAAATCCCTGGGCTTCCAGCAGCAGACGGTCGACGGCGAAATCCGGTTCGCCCCGGCCCGCCGCCGCAAGCGGCCCGGCCCGAAAGGCAAGGACACGCGCAAGGCCAAACCGCCCCGGCCCCTGCGGCCGCGCGAGGCCGATTCGCCGTTCGCCGCCCTACGCGAGCTCGTGACGCCGAAATGAGTACGGAAGCCATCCGCGCCGACAAGTGGCTATGGTTCGCCCGGTTCTTCAAGAGCCGGACGCTGGCCGGCAAGCTGTGTGCCGGCGGACGGCTGCGCATCAACGGTTCGCCGGTCGGCAAGTCCCACGCGGTGGTCCGCTGCGGCGACGTGCTGACCTTCCCGCAGGGCCGCGACATCCGCGTGATCCGCATCGTCGAACTGGGCATCCGCCGCGGTCCCGCGGCCGAAGCCCAGGCCCTTTACGAGGATCTGCAGCCGCCGGATCACAAGCCCCGGGACGAGGTGGCGCCGCGCGCCGCCGGCCCCCGGCGCGAGCCCGGCAGCGGCCGCCCGACCAAGGCGGACCGCCGCGCCATCGACCGGCTGCGGGGCGACCTTTGAAAGACTCCCGTCCGGCGGCCGGTTCGGCCGATGCCGGAAACCAACCAGGCAAGGAACCATGATCGCAGGATTGAAATCGCTCTTGTTCGGATCGGACGGCCAGACCGCCGAGTCCGGCACCGATGAATTGCAGCTCGCCGCCGCCGCCCTTCTGGTCGAGGCCGCCACCTTGGACGGGCAGTTCGGCCCGGCCGAACGGGAAACCATGGAACGGGCCCTCGGCGACCGGTTCGACCTGTCGGCCGAAGAAACGGATGCGCTGATCGCCAAGGCCGAACGCAAGGTGGCGGACTCCATCGAACTCTACAGCTTCACCCGGGTCGTCAAGGATCGCCTCGCGCCCGAGGAACGGGTCCAGATCCTCGAAATGCTGTGGGAGGTCGCCTATGCCGACGGCAAGGTACACGATTTCGAATCCGGATTGGTCCGCCGGGTCGCCGGATTGCTGTTCGTAGCGGACCGCGAAAGCGGCGAGGCGCGTCAGCGCGTGCTCGCGCGCCTTGACATGAACGGCGGGTCGCTTAAGTAATCAGTCCGGTATTTCTGGCGTCGAAACGCCGCATCGATTTCTTTGAAGTAAATGGGATTCCAATGACCTACGTCGTCACCGAAAACTGCATTAAGTGCAAGTTCATGGACTGCGTGGAAGTCTGTCCGGTGGACTGCTTCTACGAGGGTGAGAATTTCCTCGCCATCAATCCGGACGAATGTATCGATTGCGGGGTCTGCGAACCCGAATGCCCGGCCGAGGCCATTGTTCCCGATACCGAACCGGGCATCGAGGACTGGCTGGAGCGCAACCGCGTGTTCACCCAGGAAAAGGGCTGGCCGAACATCACCCGGAAAGGCGAATCGCCGGCCGATTCCGAGGAGTGGAAGGACAAGCCGGACAAGCTCCAGCACCTGAGCGAGGAGCCCGGCACAGGCTCCTGATCCCGGCCGCTCCGGCGGCACCGCCCCACTAAATCCGAAGAATATCGGGTTCCGGGGGTAGGTTTTTTTACAATTTTGTGTTATATATCCTCCAGCGGCTGGCCTCTCGGGGCTGGTTTTGGCTGTTTGGGTCGCTTCAGAAAATTTATCCCAGAAGCTGCATACCTGTCGGAAAGTGCGACTGGGAATCGTTGGGGACGTGGCTTGAGTGAAAGGCGCGGGCCGCTTTTTTTTGCACCGCGCCGATGGTGGTGGTTCGGATCGAAAGATTACATACGAAAATGTCTGAAAAATTTGAATTCAAGGCTGGCGATATGGTGGTTTACCCGACCCACGGGGTGGGCCGGGTTGAAGGTCTGGAGGATTGCGAGATCGCGGGCGAGAAATTGGAACTCGTCATCATCTCCTTTCCCCGCGACCGGATGACGCTGCGGGTTCCGGTCGCCAAGGCCGCGACGTCGGGCCTGCGCCGCCTGAGCACGCAGAAAGTCATGAAGGACGCCCTGACCCGCCTCAAGGGCCGGGCCCGCGTGAAGCGCACCATGTGGAGCCGCCGGGCCCAGGAATACGAGGCGAAGATCAATTCCGGCGACCCCATCTCCATCGCCGAGGTGGTCCGCGACCTGCACCGCAAGGTCGACCAGCCGGACCAGTCGTTCAGCGAGCGTCAGATCTACGAGGCGGCTCTGGACCGTCTGGTGCGGGAGTTCGCGGCCGTCGAAAAGATCGATCGCGACAAGGCGGCGGAGAAACTGGAAGAAATGCTGATGGCGGCGTAAAATCCCGTTCGCCGATCGCAGCGACTTGCGCCGGGCGCTCCCGTCTCTGTAAAGATCGGAGCGCCCTTGGCTTATTTGGGGGGGAACCGCCTTCGAATGTCGGAGAAGGACGTCTTCGCGACTCTGCCGGCCGGACGGCGAATCTGGGCCGTCGCCGCGATCCACGGCGAAGCGGGTCGGCTGTGCGCATTGCATGCCGGGTTGCGCGAGCGCGTGGCCGTCGGCGACACGCTGGTCTATCTGGGCAACCTGATGGGCCACGGAGCCGCCGTCTTCGAGACGATCGACGAAATCCTGCTGTTCCGCCGCGCCCTGCTGGCCCGGCCGGGCGCGGACTGCGCCGATTTCGTCTACCTGCGCGGCAGCCAGGAAGAGATGTGGCACCGGCTGCTCCAGGCCCAGTTCGCCATCAACCCCAAGGAAGTGCTGACCTGGATGTTCGACCATGGTGTCGAAGCGACCGTCCGGGCCTATGGATCGACGGCGCGGGACGGCCTCCAGGCCGCCTCCCGGGGGGCCCGCGCCCTAACCGAATGGACCAGCCGCCTGCGCGCCGCCATGCGCGCCGCCGACGGGCACAATGCCCTGATGAGCAGCCTGCGCCGCGCCGCCCTGACCGAGGACCGGGCGTTGCTTCTGGTCAATGCCGGGATCGACGCCTCCCGCCCGCTGTCCGAGCAGTTCGACAGTTTCTGGTGGGCCGGCGCGGCCTTCGAGTCGCTGAAAGAGCCGATCGGGGAATTCCGCCGCATCGTCCGGGGCTTCGACCCCCGGCACAAGGGGATCAACATCCGCGACTTCGCCGTCTCGGTCGACGGCGGCTGCGGATTCGGCGGTCCGCTGACCGCGACCTGCTTCGACTCGCGGGGCGAGATCGTCGAAAGCCTCGACGCATGAAGCATCCCGTCAGCCCCCTGCGCCGGATCGTTTCCGGCGGGCAGACCGGCGTCGACCGGGCGGCCCTGGATACGGCCCTGGAGTTGGGCGTCCCCTGTACCGGCTGGGTTCCGTCCGGCCGGCTGGCCGAGGACGGCCCGTTGCCGGCCCGCTATCCGCTGCGGGAAACGCCGACCCGGCGTTACGAAGAGCGTACCATGTGGAACGTCCGCGACTCCGACGGCACCCTCATCCTGAGCCGTGGCCCCTTGAGCGGCGGCACGGCGCTGACACTGGTCCATGCGAAAAAAATGAGCCGCCCCTATCTTGTCGTCGACCTGCTGGCGCTGGCCCCGAGGACCCAGGCCGTGGACTGGGTTTTCAGCCATCGGATCGGCACGCTCAACATCGCCGGCCCCCGCGAAAGCATGAGCCCGGGCATCTATGCCGCCGCGCTCGCCTGGCTCCGGCCCTTCCTCGGAAAGCTCCGCCGTCCTGCAACCCCAGTTTGAAGACCGGGGAAATCAACCATTTGGGCTTGAGGCCTTTTTGCGGTACTATCTCTTGCCTTCGTCAAATCAGACACGTTCGCGGTCAATGAAAGTCAGCAGGTCTGTAAATACAGGGGGAATCGTTGGACTCGCGAACAACCGGCAGGTTGGCGCATGGAAGGCCGACGGGCTCGTTTTTTGGTTTGATCCCCCATTCCGCGGCGGTCTCGATCCCCTTCATGAAAAACCGGTTGAATTCGCCCCGCCCCTAGAGGAAAAGGGAGGGGCAGGGCTCGGACGTCCGACCCCGCAGAATGCAGAGGTTGCGTTGTTCGTTCGACAGACATTGCCGGCGGGGATTACCGCTTCCCCATTTCCGACCGATCCCACCGGCGCCGGACGGACCGGGCGAGGCGCACAGAACACAGTGGCCCGCGATGCCTGAATGGAAGGTCCGAAAGAAAAAGGGCCAAACGCCGGCTTCCACGGACGCCCCTTACGAACCCGACCCCTCGAAGGTCGATCTGCTGCGCCGTCTTGAGGATTTCACCCGTCTGGTTTCCGACTGGGTATGGGAAGCCGACTCGGATTTCCGGCTGACCTTCGTCTCGTTCCGCGTTTTCGAGATTCTCGGCTATCATTCCCTGGAACTGGTCGGGCGCCGGCTGGACGACCTGGGCGGCTTCACCGGCAAGGACGGCGCGCCGGCCGATATCGACTGGACCAAACCGTTCCGCGACGTCCCGTTCGAAATTCCGACCCGAGGCGGCGCCAAGCGCCACTTTCTGGTCAGCGGCCTTCCAACCTTCTCACCGGAAACCGGCGCTCTCACCGGCGTTCTCGGCACCGCCCGCGACGTCACGGTCCAGCGCAGCGCCGAACTGGCGCTGCGCGGGTCGGAGCAGCGGCTTCAGGCGATCGTCGGCAACGTCCCCGTGGTCTTGTTCGCCTTGGACCGCAACGGCACCTTCACCCTTTCCGAAGGCAAGAGCCTGGAGTCGCTGAACCTGAAGCCGGGCGAACTGGTCGGCCGGTCGATCTTCGACGTCTACCGGCACGCGCCCGAGATCATTCACAGCGTCCGCCGTGCGCTCGAGGGAGAACTCGTCCAAAGCGTCAACGAATTGAAGGGATTGACCTTCCAGTTCACCTTCTCCCCCCGGCGCGGCGAGAACGACGAGGTCTGCGAGGTCATCGGCATCGCGGCGAACATTACCGGCCGCCGCAAGGCCCAGATCGAACTGCGGGAGAGCGAGGAACGTTTCCACAGCTTGATCGAGGGATCCCTGCTCGGCGTGATCATCGCCCGGGACGGCAAGCCGATGTTCGCCAACCAGGCCTGCGCCGACATCTTCGGATACGGAAGCCCGGCCGAAATCCTACGCCTCGAATCGATGGACTCGCTGTTCCATCCGCAGGAAATCGAACGGATCCGCACCTACCGGATCGACCGCATGGAAGGGCGCCCGGCGCCCATGCGCTACGAGTTCCGGGGACGCCGCAAGGACGGCGAGGCGGTCATCGCCGAGGTGCAGGTGCGGATCGTCTCCTGGAAGGGCGAGCCGGCCATCCAGTCGACCCTCGTGGACATCACCGAACACAAGAAGATGCTGGAGCATCTGCGCCACCTGTCGCAGGCGGTCGAGCAGAGCCCGGCCTCGGTCATCATCACCGATACCACCGGCGCCATCCAGTACGTCAACGAGAAGTTCGTCCAGGTCACCGGCTATTCGGCGGACGAGGTGATCGGCAAGAACCCGCGCTTCCTCAATTCGGGGCAGACCCCGATGGAGGACTACACCGAAATGTACAGCATGCTGCGCCAGGGCAAGGAATGGCGCGGCGAGTTCCTGAACCGCAAGAAGAACGGCGAGGAATTCTGGGAATACGCCTCGATCTCGCCGATCAAGGGGCCGGACGGCAACGTCACCCATTATCTGGCGGTGAAGGAAGATGTCACCCTGCGCAAGGAGTATGAGCGGCGGCTGATCCAGCAGGCCAATTTCGACACCATGACCGGGCTGCCCAACCGGGGGCTGGCGCTCGACCGGCTGTCGCAGGCGGTGGTGCGCTGCGGGCGCGACCGGATGAAGGTCGGCCTGCTGTTCATCGATCTCGACCGTTTCAAGTCGGTCAACGACACGCTCGGCCATGCCACCGGCGACCATGTCCTGCGCGAGGCCGGCGAACGGATCCGCAATTGCCTGCGGGCCGGCGACACGGTGGCGCGGCTCGGCGGCGACGAATTCACGGTGATCCTGCCCGGCCTGCTCAGCGGCATCGACGCCGAACCGGTCGCCCAAAAGATACTCGAGGCCTTCACCCCGGCTTTCCGCCTGAACGGCCGCGAGGTGTTCCTGTCGGCGAGCATCGGCATCACCATCTGGCCGGACGACGCCGAGGATCCGGACCAGCTGATGGGCAACGCGGATTCGGCCATGTACCAGGCCAAGGACCTGGGCCGGAACAGCTTCCGTTTCTATACGCCGGAACTGAACGAGCGGGCGCTGACCCGGGCCCGCATGGAAAACCAGATCCGCCATGCCCTCGAGCGCGACGAGTTCGAGCTGCATTACCAGCCGATGGTCAATCTACGGTCCGGCCAGGTGGTCGGCATCGAGGCGCTGTTGCGCTGGCGCAATGTCGAGCTCGGTCTGGTCGGTCCCGACGAGTTCATTCCGCTGGCCGAGGAGATCGGGCTAATCGCGCCGATCGGCAAATGGGTGCTGCAAACCGCCTGCCGCCAGGCGAGCCATTGGAAGCGGCTCGGCTTCACGCCGGCCCGCATTTCGATGAACGTCTCCAGCCGCCAGTTCCGCGGGGCGGCCCTGGTCGAGACCGTCGACGAGATCCTGTCGACGACGGACGTCGACCCGCAAACCCTGGTCCTGGAAATCACCGAGAATCTGCTGATGGCGGACATCCCGGAAATCACCCGGACCATGGAGGCGCTGCGCAAACGCGGCATCAACCTGTCGGTGGACGATTTCGGAACCGGCTATTCCTCGCTCAGCTACCTGCGCCGGTTCCCGGTCAATGCCCTGAAGATCGACAAGACCTTCGTCCAGGACGCGACCACGGATTCCGACAGCGCCGCCCTGGTCGAGGCGATCATCCACATGGGGCGGAGCCTGAAGCTGGAAGTCGTCGCCGAAGGTGTCGAGACGGACGCCCAGATGGAGTTCCTGCGCCGCCGCGGCTGCGACATCGCACAGGGCTACCTGTTCGGCAAGCCGCTGCCGAATGCCCAGTTCATGGAACTGATCGAAAGCTGGCGGCCGTCGACCTTCTTCGGTCCGATCGGTCTCGTCGGACGCTGAGGCCCGACGTTTCCCGAAAAAACCTGAGACCCTAGAGCGTCCCGTCGATCACATAGGCGAGAATCCGCACCACCTGTTCCGGCGTCTCGGCGACGGCCAGCGCCGCGGCGTCGACCTCCTTCAACGGGTGGTTCACCGCCGGATCGTGCAGGGTGACGACCGGCTTGCCCAGTCCGCTGGCGTATCCCGCGTCGAAAGCGGCGTTCCACTGCTTGTACTTGTCGCCGAACCGGACGACGACCACGTCGGCCCGCTGGATCAGCGTCCGGGTCCGGATCGCGTTGACCATCGCCCCCTTGTGGTCCTTCCAGTAGGCGTCGGGCTCCTCGCCCAGGATGTCGACGCCGCAATCGTCGCTGGCTTCATGGTTGGTGATCGGCGCCAGCAGGTCGACCGGCAGGCCGGCGTCGGCGACGCCTTTTTCGATGCGCTCGCGCCAGTCCGTGTGGATTTCGCCGGACAGGTAGACCGTCAAATGGGGGCGGGACATATTCTTCCTTCTCCTCGGGGAAACATCAAACAGAACGGACCGGGCGGCCCGTCAGCCGAGGCCATATAGTCCGATCCGGCGGAGAAATCAAACCGAGGGCGACAGCGGCCCGGGAAATGCTCTATTGTCCGGACCATGCGCATGAACGGACAGACCGACTCCCTGTTCGCCGGCTCCCCGGCCTTCGACAAGGGCTACCTGCCGCGCGACGGCGGGCATGAGATCTATTACGAACAATCCGGCAACCCGGACGGCGTTCCCGCCGTCTTCCTGCACGGCGGCCCGGGCGCCGGGTGCCCGGCCTTCCACCAGCGGTTCTTCGACCCTTCCTTCTACCGGATCGTCGGGTTCGATCAGCGGGGCGCCGGAAAATCGAAGCCGCATGCCGGGGTCGAGGCCAACACGACGGCCCATCTGATCGCCGACATCGAGGCGCTGCGCGCGGCCCTGGGGGTCGAGCGCTGGCTGGTGTTCGGCGGATCCTGGGGCGCTACCCTGGCGCTCGCTTACGGCATCAGGCATCCCGAGCGCTGCTCCGGGTTCGTCCTGCGCGGGGTGTTTCTCGGCCGGGCGCGGGAGGGCGACTGGTTCCTCGACGGCATGGGCGTGTTCTTCCCGGAAGCCCGGCGCGCCTTCGAGAACCATCTTCCCGAGGGCGAGCGGGACGACCTGCTGGCCGCCTATCACCGGCGGCTGACCGATCCGGATCCGGCCGTCCACCTGCCCGCCGCCCAGGCCTGGATGACCTACGAGGCCTCCTGCTCGACCCTGCATCCCCCCGCGCCGCGCAACGACGGCGGCACGGCCAGCCCGGTTGCCCTATCGCTCGCCCGGATCAGCGCCCATTACTTCATCAACGGCTTCTTCCTGAAGGAGACGCCGATCCTGGAAAATCTCGGGGCGATCCGCCACCTGCCGGCGATCATCGTGCAAGGCCGCTACGACATGGTCTGCCCGATCGTCACCGCCGACGCCGTCCACGCGGCCTGGCCGGGCAGCGAACTGGTGGTGGTGCCCGACGCCGGACACTCCGCGCTCGAACCCGGCATCCGCGCCGGGCTGGTCGCCGCCACCGAACGGTTCAAGGAAAAGCTGGGCTGACGGGCACGGGGATCGATTTTCTTGCGTCTCGCCGCGTCATCCGTAAGATGGCTGCAAAGTTTACTCCTCGGGGGATCACCAATGATGAAAAAATGGATCGCCGCGATCATCGCCGTCATGGCAATCACGGCTCTGGCCGCGGGCACGGCGCAGGCCAAGGATCCTGATTTCCTGTCGTTCGGCGCCGGGTATTTCGACTTCAACCGGCAGAAGGACGAGGGGGCCGAATTCCGCCTCGAATACCGGTCGGACTACGAACTGTGGAAGTTCCGCCCCTTCGTCGCGGCCGGCGGCGCGACCAGCGGTCACGGCTTCGTCGGCGCCGGCATCCTGCTCGACATCTTCTTCGGGCGGCGCTTTGTCCTGACCCCCAGTTTCGCGCCGCATTTCTATTTCGGCGGCAACGACGACCTGGACCTCGACTATCCGCTCGAGTTCCGCTCGCAGCTCGAAGCGGCCTACCGGTTCGACGACCGTTCGCGGCTGGGCGTGGCGATCTCCCATTACTCCAACGCCAGCCTGGGCGACACCAATCCCGGCACCGAGACCCTCTCCATGTATTACTCGGTTCCGTTCGACCAGCTGTTCGGAGAGTAATCCGCGGGCCGCGCGCCCGTCTCGAAACGAGAAGCTGACGCCGCCCCGCACCGATGTGCTATAAGGGCGGCGTTAACATATACCCGGGGCCCCGTAGCTCAGTAGGATAGAGCACCAGATTCCTAATCTGGGTGTCGCAGGTTCGAATCCTGCCGGGGTCACCACCCTATTTCCCCGCATCAAGACGGAGTCAGGCAGGCGTCTACCGCCTCCAGCAACTGTTCCTCGGAGAAAGGCTTCGGCAGAATCCTTTTGGCTCCATGCTCCTTGGCGATCTTGAGGAAGTCGAGGTTTCGCGTACGCCCTCCCCCGGAAACGGCGATGACCGGAAGTTCGGGGAAATCGCGCCGCAACTCGATGATTGTCTGCACGCCTTCCTTTTCCGGCATGATGATATCCGTGATGATGATATCGAACGGCCGGGCTTTCTGGAGCGCGAGCCCCTCCACGCCGTTTACCGCTTCCGCGACGTCATGCCCGGCGTCCTCCAGGATTTCCCGCATCGTGAAACGGGCAAATTCCTCGTCGTCGACCACCAAAATTCGGGCCATGCAATCCTCCCGCAACCGATCGGCGATTATATGGTATTGAAGGGATAACAGACACGAGCATTTTGCAAAACCTGCCTTCCAACGGTAGGGTGGGAACCTAGGGTTGATATTGGCCCGCGCCCTGGTGGTTTTCCGAATTGGGATTGCAACAACGCCGGTAACGTAACCCCATGGTAAAATTGCCTTTCGCCGCGAAAACGAAAGCAGCCAACCACGAACGCTCGCAGAGCGAGCTCGTCAATCAGTTCGGACCCAAGATCGTCGAATCTTTTCATCGCATCTCCCTGGTCGAACTGTTTCCGAATCTCCGCGCATGGCGGGAACGATTTCCGGGAGAACTCCACAAGATTTCGGTTGGCGTGTTGGACGAGTACCTCGCCTCCAGCGGCTGGTTCGTGACCGCCGAGGACGGCGTCTACGATGTGGTCTGCCCCCAACTGCCCAGGTCGCTCGCCGAAATCAAATATACCGCCATCCGTCATGATATCGAGAATCGGCTTCTCGAACGCTTCGACGGCGTTTCGGCGAAATCCAAGACCCACCTGTCGTCGGAGATCCGCCAACAGGATCTCCCGGCGCTTCGCAACGGTTCCCGACCGCTCATCGAACTGACCCTGGATCTCTCGGAAATCGTTTATCGGCGGCCGGATAACGACCCCTCCTTTTCGAAACGCATCACCAAGGAGGTCAAATACATCCTGAACAGGGCCCTGCTCCTCCAGGGCTTCTACGTCTACCCGCCGAATGGCAAGATTTTGCTCGTCTTCCCCGAATCCAGCCGCGGCTTCGCCAGGATAAAACGCGACGATATTGTCCAGGAGATCACCGAGCACCTTAAGATAAGGCATGACGGGGCCGGGCCGCCGGCAACGAAGGGGCGGGGGACGAGCCCGAAAGGCGGGCCGGGCCAGGGGCCGGTCGCTTTTCGGACGCGGCCCGTTTCACCCCGCTCGCGCAGGCTCTCGACGGTGGAACCGCCGAGACGGGATTCGTTCGATCCCGAGGCGGCGCGGGTCATGCCCGAAGGATGGGCCTGGTCCTATCAGCCTTTGTGGAGGGTCCGGAACCGTTTGCTCACGGCGTATGTCCTGCGCGGTTTTCCACCGGCGAACGAAATCTACAAAGCCCCCGCCGGCAATTCTTCTCTCAAGGAATTGCCGATCCGGACCGATATGCCCGGCCCCGCCGATCTGGCCCTGTTGGATATCGCCGTCCACGACCTCGTCCGATCGGCGAACCGGGGAAGACAGGCCATCGTCATCGTTCCCGTGCGATTCGCCACTCTCGACCGGACCAACCTCCGGACGCTTTATGTGCAGATCTGTTCCCAGATGCCCGAGCAGGCCCGCAAGTACCTGGTCCTGGAGATCGTCGGTGTCCCGCAAGATCTCGCGTTCTTCCGGCTTGAGGAGCGCGTCAAACAGATCAAGGCCTTTTCCCGCACGATCCTCATGCGCGCGGGCCTATCCCATCACCGTTTTCAGGAATGGAGCCGCCTGGACCTTCACGCGGTCGGCATGGACATGGGCCAGTACGTGGGGCCGGAAATCGAGATCATGCATTCCCTCGAGCAATTCGCCGAGGCGGCCGAAAAGAATGGCCTGCATACCTATGCCTATGGAATTCCCAGCCTCAGCCTGACCACGGCGACGGTCGCCAGCGGAATCGAATATATCGGGGGGGACTTGATCGCGCCGCCGACACGAGACCCGCTGCGCGTGGCGGAATTCGACACCACCATGCTGTATCCCCGGGGCGAGGCTTCCAAAAAGGAATAGAAGGCTTAGCCGGTCGCGCCGCGCATCGGCTTGTCCCCGGATGTCTACTCCGCCGCCGGCTCTTCGGCTTCCCTCGAAAGCGGGAGCCGGATGGTGAAAACCGTCCCTTCGCCGACCCGGCTGCTTACCGAAATCGTTCCGCCCCAGTTGTGGACCAACCCATGGACGACGGCCAGTCCCATCCCCGTTCCGGACCCCACGGGCTTGGTGGTGAAAAAAGGATCGAAAATGCGGGTCTGGGTATCTTCATCCATGCCGCAGCCGTCGTCCCTGATGCTGAGAACGGCCTCTTCCTTAGAGCCATCCCCGTTGCCGGGAGGCTTCTCGAGCGCGATCTCGATCAAGCTTCCGGCCTCCGCCATGGCGTCGGCGGAATTTTTGGCCAGATTTATCAGAATCTGGGTCAGCTGATTCGAATCCGCCTGCACGATCGCGTCATCTGTGTCGAGCCGATATCTAAGATCGATGGTTTTCGGCACGACCATCCGCAGCATTTCCTCCGCCCCGCGAATTTCGTCCGCCAAGACCAGGGGGCCGATTTGCGCGCTGTCGTTCCGGCTGAAGGAGAGGATTTGCTCTGCGACCCGCTGCGCCCTTTGGGCCGCGTCCAAGACCACGGTAAGGCGCCGGTATCCCGGGCTTTCCGGCTCCATGTCGCGGCGCGTCAGCTTGGTCAGGGCGACGATCGGCAACAGCATGTTGTTGATCTCGTGGGCGACGCCGCCCGCCAGAGTCCCCACCGCCTCCAACTTGCGGGCCTGAAGAAGTTGGGCCTCCAATTCCGCCCGCATCTCGGCAGCCCGCCGCCGTTCCTCGGATAGCTGGTATTCCGCCTCGCGGCGATGCAGGGTCTCGAGCGCGGCCTCCCTTTCCGATGCGGCGCGACGGGCCTGGGTCAACAGCCCGACCGCGGTGGAGGCGATCGTCCCGTAGTCATCACTGGCGACCCGCTCGGCGTATGTGGATATTTTTTCGACCGTTCCGCCAAGTCCGCTGGCCGTCTCGTTCTGGGAAATCAGATGCTCGATCAGCCGTTGGCGGATTTGATTCAGCATGCTGAGCCGGTTGTGGCGGGTCTGGATGAAATAGCTTTGGAATCGGGCGTAATGGACAGGGAAACGATCGACATAATCGTCGTGGAACGTCCCGGGGATTTCCTCTTCGAAGAAAAATATGGAAGAGAGCGTCTGATTGACATTGATCCCCAGCAACTCACCGAAGGTCGAAAAACCGGCGACAGGGATTTCGCCGAACAGCGTGACGTCCTCCAGGTCTTCCGCATTGTTCAACCGGCGCAGGATGCAGTCGTTGAACAGGGCCCCCCTGGCGGGAGGCTTGCCTTCCATGAACGCCGCGAAATCGGTTTTCGTCTGCTCGATAAAGCCCGTCGCCTCCACCAGGTGCAGTTCGTCCCCCGGATTGACATCGCAATAGAAACGGATGTTTCCCGCCTCCCGGTCGACGGTCGCCACTGAACGGACGAACAACTCGTCGTCGAGCTCGATGGCGAACGAATAGCGCTTCAGCTTGTCGTCCAGTTCTTCCGCCCCGCATTCCAGCGCCGAACACAGCGCCTCGACGATGTCGATGGATTCCAGGGAGCCGCGGTCGAAGATGCTCGTCACGGTCCGCCGGACCGGATCGCCATCGAGAATCGGAAACGACACGCCTGTTTTTCGGAAATTCTGCGTCTTGAAAACGCCGTAACGCTTGCCCGGAGCCAGCTTGACGAAAACGATGATCGCGTGATTTTCGAGCACGCGACTCCCATCGAACATCTGGGTCCGCGTGAAGTCCAACTTGCCCCCGGCGGAGCCGCCGATGAACAGAATGGGGAATTTCGCGGTCCGATAGATCGCCTCCATCAGATAATTCTCGCTCGCCGACAGGCCGTCGATGAACAGCAGGGCGAACGTATCGCGGCAATCCAGATCGAACGGCGGGTGGATATGCTCCAGCTCACCGCAGATCGCGTCGATCCTCTGTTCGTGGGAACGCGTTATGGTGCCGGTCCGGATGTCCTGGCTGTACAGAGGAACCGTGTGGAAACTGGCCGCCTGGACGAGTTCCGGTGAAAACGACTGAAAGACGATGTTGTCCCAGGCCCCGTCCGCCTTATGGTAGATGCTCCGCGCGGCCCGGGAAGACAGCTCGCCGGCCGTGGAGACGAGGACCAGGGGGGTCCGGGGGGCGAGGCCGGTGGTTGCGGCGCTCGCCACGGCGTCGAAGTCGACGTGCGGAGAGACGAACCCAAGGACCAGGGCCGGCGCGGTGTCGCCGAACGCCAATTCCGTCAACGCGGTCCCGTCCAGATCCCGGGAAGCCACCCGTAACGTCTTGACGAGCGGCACGGATGCACTCGAACATTTGTCGGCGATATCAAGCGTCTCGGGCATTGCAGATTCCTCTGTTTCGGCGGCGGTTGACCTTGCCCATCTGCTTTTCTTTAGATGCACGCCGACTTATTTTATGTTCATTAGATTAATTTTTTATTTTTCCCCTAAATTTTTCGCTTATTGTTCATCTATAGTTGCATTTTTTATTGTGTTCGCCCTAGAACAACTGTCATTCCCTCGCCGGGCCGCGGGCGGCCCATCGGCGGCGGCCCGCTAATAGTTGAAGGCGCGATGCTCGGCGAGTTGGGCGTCACGGTCGCGCTTCAGGTCGTAGACCTCCATGATCTTCTGCATCGACTGTTCGGCGAATTCCGTCTCGCGGGCGCGGACGTCCTCCTCCGGTTTGACGAAAACGGGATAGTCCTCGTAGCTGAAGGTGTCGCAGACCACGATCATATGCGTCGCGCCCAGGGCGACGCCCCGGTCGAACCAGGCCGCGATCTCGTCGCGCGTCGCCGGCATCATCTCCATCGGATAATTCCCTCCGCGCCGCGCGACAGCATATGCGAGAGGTGGGTGTACATATAAAGCGCGCCGCGCTCCTTCAGCTTCTCGATGTTTCCCGCCTTGACCGGATGGCCGAGGACGCGCCCGGCCGCTTTGGTCGCGGTGAAAATCTGTTCGATGGCGGCGGCCACCGGCTCGGCCTTCGGATTGCCCGGGTAGCCGAAGGACTGCGACAAGTCCGACGGGCCGACGAACACCACGTCCACCCCCTCGACGGCGGCGATGTCGGCGGCGCGGTCCACCGCCTCGGCGTCCTCGATCTGCACGCAGACCAGGGTCTCGGCGTTGGCCTTGTCCACATATTCCGGCAACGAGGTCCCGAAATCGTAGCCCGCCGGGCGGGTTCCCAGGGCCAGACCGCGCTTGCCCGCCGGGTGGAATTTGACCGCCGCAACGGCGCGCTCGGCCTCCGACCCGGTGCGGATATGCGGCACCTGGACGCCCATGACGCCCCGGTCCATCACCCGGGCGATCTCGTCCGACGCGTTGCTCGCCGGCCGCGCGATGGCGGTGATCCCGGCGGCCTCGGCGGCCATCGCCATCAGCTCGATGGTCTCCAGGTTGATGGTGCCGTGCTCGCAGTCGATGAGCACCCAGTCGAAGCCCAGCGCCCCCGCCATCTCGACGATCTGCGGCGACGGGATCATGACCGAAAGCCCGATCGCGGGCTCGCCGGCCAGGAGTTTCTTTTTCATCAGGTTGGTTTTCATGGGGGCACTCTACCCCCGGTTAAACGGCATGGGGAAGCCCCGATCGTTTCCCCGGCGGCCGCGGGAATCCGCGCCCATGAGCCCGGTTGTGCTTAGATGAGAAGTTTCTAATTCCACATTGAAATTATGCTAATTCGATGCTACCAACTGAACCCAAGCAAGGGAATCCGGTAAGGCAAAAGTGGGCTAACAATAACCACGGGGGAGACGTCCACACTCCGTACCGGCCGAGATGTTAGATTCCGTCTGCCGCTACCCTTCCGCTTGTGGCGTGCGCCCGGAATCCATGTGCCGAAGGGAAGAGGGCCATGAATCAAGCGACTATGGACTCCGGCGCGACCCCGGTGGGACCGGCCTATGACGAAGCGGTCATCCGCAAATTCGTCATCGCCGCGACATTCTGGGGGATCGTCGGTTTTCTTGCCGGCGTCGTCATCGCGCTGCAACTCGCCTACCCGACCATAACCCCGGCGCTGGAGTGGCTGAGCTTCGGACGGCTGCGGCCGGTCCATACCTCGGCGGTGATCTTCGCGTTCGGCGGCAACGTGCTGCTGGCCACCTCGTTCTACGTGGTGCAGCGCACCTGCCGGGCCTCGCTATTCGGCGGCAACGCGCTGGCCGGCTTCGTGTTCTGGGGGTATCAGCTGTTCATCGTGCTGGCGGCGTCGGGCTATGTGCTGGGCGTCAGCCAGAGCAAGGAATACGCCGAGCCGGAATGGTACGTCGACCTGTGGCTGACCATCGTCTGGGTGGTCTACCTGGTGATCTACGTCGGCACGATCATCAAGCGCAAGGAACCCCACATCTACGTCGCCAACTGGTTCTACCTGGCGTTCATCATCACCATCGCGATGCTGCACATCGTCAACAACCTGTCGGTGCCGGTCTCGTGGACGGGAACCAAGAGCTACATCGTCTGGGCCGGGGTGCAGGACGCCATGACCCAGTGGTGGTACGGCCACAACGCCGTGGGCTTCTTCCTGACCGCCGGGTTCCTGGGGCTGATGTACTACTTCATCCCGAAACAGGCGGAACGGCCGGTCTATTCCTACCGGCTCTCGATCATCCATTTCTGGGCGCTGATTTTCCTCTACATCTGGGCGGGCCCGCATCACCTGCACTACAGCGCGCTGCCCGACTGGGCGCAGACCCTGGGCATGACCTTCTCGATCATGCTGTGGATGCCTTCCTGGGGCGGCATGATCAACGGCATCATGACCCTATCGGGGGCCTGGCATAAGCTGCGCACCGACCCGGTGCTGCGCTTCATGGTGGTTTCCGTCGGCTTCTACGGCATGAGCACCTTCGAAGGCCCGCTGATGTCGATCAAGGCGGTCAACAGCCTGAGCCACTTCACCGACTGGACCATCGGCCACGTGCATTCCGGCGCCCTCGGCTGGGTCGCCTTCATCAGCTTCGGCGCCCTGTACTTCCTGGTGCCCAAGCTGTGGAAGCGCGAGCGGCTGTACAGCCTCAAGCTCGTTTCCTACCACTTCTGGGTCTCGACCCTGGGCATCGTCGTCTACATCACCGCGATGTGGATCTCGGGCATCATGCAGGGCCTGATGTGGCGCTCCTACGACGAGCTGGGCTTCCTGCAATACTCCTTCATCGAAACCGTCGAGGCCATGCATCCGTTCTACGCGCTGCGCGCCTTCGGCGGCATCCTGTTCCTCGCGGGGTCGTTGATCATGGTCTATAACCTGTGGAAGACCGCCAAGGGGCATCTCCGCACCGAAACCGTGCCCGGCACGGTTCCCGGCGCGGCCCCGGCGGGCGCCGGCGAGTAGGGGGAGGTTGCGATGAAGCACGAGAAGCTCGAACGCAACGTCATCCTGCTGTCGATCGCCATCCTGGTCACCGTGGCCATCGGCGGCCTGGTGCAGATGGTCCCCCTCTACACGATGGAAGTGACCATCGAGAAGGTGGACGGCATGCGGCCCTACACGCCGCTGGAACTGGCCGGCCGCAACATCTACGTCCGCGAGGGCTGCTACCTCTGCCATAGCCAGCAGATCCGTCCGTTCCGCGACGAGGTGGAACGCTACGGCCATTACAGCCTGGCCGCCGAGAGCATGTACGACCATCCCTTCCAGTGGGGGTCCAAGCGTACCGGGCCGGACCTGGCGCGGGTCGGCGGCAAATACTCCAACGAATGGCATGTCGAGCATCTGATGGCGCCGCGCGAACTGGTGCCGGAATCGGTGATGCCGAACTATCCCTTCCTGGCCGAGAAGGAGCTGGCCTTCGACGACGCCGCCGAGCACATGAGGACCCTGCGCATCGTCGGCGTGCCCTACACCGACGAGCAGATTGAGAACGCGCTCGACGACGTGCAGAACCAAGCCAACGGCGACGAGTACGACCCGGACGCCTTGCTGGAGCGGTATCCCAGGGCGAAGATCGGCGATTTCGACGGCGACCCCGAGCGGGTCACCGAGATGGATGCCGTCGTCGCCTACCTGCAAATGCTCGGCACCCTGGTGGACTTCACCTCCTACAAGCCCGAACTTGGGCACCGGTAAGGGAGGCGGACCATGACAGTGATGGAGCTTTGGAACCTCATCCGGCCCTGGTGGCTGGTCTGGATGGTCGTCCTGTTCCTCGTGATCGTCTTCTGGGCCTACCGGCCCAAGAACCGCAAACGGTTCGAGCACGACGGCAATATTCCCTTCAGAGAAGAGAACGGAGGCTGAGCCATGGCGGAACGGGAAACGGATACCCTCACCGGGACCGAAACCACCGGCCATGAGTGGGACGGGATCAAGGAACTGAACACGCCGCTGCCGCGGTGGTGGCTCTATACCTTCTACGTGACCATCGTCTGGGCCTTCGGCTATTTCGTGCTGTATCCGGCCTGGCCGTCGTTCAGCGGTTACACCAAGGGGATGCTCGGCTATTCGTCGCGCGGCCAGCTCGAACAGACCTTGGACGAGGTCAAGGCCGGCCGGGCCGGCTGGATCGAGAAATTCGAAGCCGCGGACGTGAACGATATCCTGCAGGACCAGGAGTTGCTGCGCTTCGCCATGGCCGGCGGGCGGACCATCTTTGCCGACAACTGCGCGCCCTGTCACGGCGCGGGCGGGGCCGGCGGCGACGGCTATCCGGTGCTGGCCGACGACGACTGGATCTGGGGCGGCACGGCCGACGCGATTTACACTACCCTTCTGTACGGCATCCGCTCCGGGCACGAGGACGCCCGTGAATCCGAGATGCTGGCCTTCGGCGCCGACGAATACCTCGAACCGGAGCAGATCGAGCAGGTCTCCGAATACGTGATGTCGCTGTCCGGCCAGGGCGAGGCCACCGAGGAAGGCGCAACCATTTTCGAGGAAAACTGCGCCGCCTGCCACGGCGAGGACGGCACCGGCATGAAGGAACTCGGCGCCCCCAACCTGACCGATGGCATCTGGCTCTACGGCGGCGGCAAGGAAGCGGTGATGGCCCAGGTCAACCAGCCCCAGCACGGCGTCATGCCGGCCTGGACCGGCCGTCTCGACGACGTCTCGATCAAGCAGGTCGCCGTCTACGTCCATTCGCTCGGCGGCGGCCAGCAGGAAGAAGAGTAAACGAGAACCCCCGGGCCCCACCGGTCCGGGGATTCGCTGCAAAACGGCGAAACGCATGAACCAGAATGGAGAAAGCACCCTGTCTTCGGACGGGCGTGCCAAACCGGGGGGTTCGGCAACGGCCGGCCGCCCCCAGCCCCTCTACGCGGCCCATGAATGGGTCTATTCGCGCAGCGTCAAGGGAACCTTCCGGCGCCTGAAATGGGCCGCGCTGTACATCCTGTTGGGCATCTACTACATCGGTCCGTGGCTGCGCTGGGACCGGGGCCCCGGCGCGCCCGACCAGGCCTTCCTGATCGACATGCCGGCGCGGCGCGCCTATTTCCTGTGGATCGAGATCTGGCCGCAGGAGGTCTATTATCTGACCGGCCTGCTGGTCATCGGCGCGGTCGGGCTGTTCTTCGCCACCGCGCTGGCCGGGCGCGTCTGGTGCGGTTTCGCCTGTCCGCAGACGGTCTGGACCGACCTGTTCCTGTGGGCCGAGCGGCTGGTCGAGGGCGACCGGACGGCCCGCATGCGGCTCGACAAGTCGCCGATGAGCGTCGAGAAGCTGGTCAAGAAACTCGCCAAGCACGCGATCTGGCTGTTCATCTCGGTGGCCACCGGCGGCGCCTGGATCCTCTATTTCAACGACGCCTTCGAGATCACGCCGAAGATCTTCACCGGCGAGGCGCCGGTCATGGTCTACGTGTTCATCGGGCTGTTCACCTCGACGACCTACCTGCTCGCCGGCTGGGCCCGCGAACAGGTCTGCATCTACATGTGCCCCTGGCCGCGCTTCCAAAGCGCCATGTTCGACGAGGATTCGCTGATCGTCACCTACGAGGCCTGGCGCGGCGAGCCGCGCGGCAAGGTCAAGCGGGGCGACGACTTTTCGGTCCGGGGCCACTGCGTCGATTGCGGCTACTGCCAGCAGGTCTGCCCGACCGGCGTCGACATCCGCAAGGGCCAGCAGCTCGCCTGCATCGGCTGCGCGCTCTGCGTCGACGCCTGCAACACGGTGATGGAGAAACTCAGCCTGCCGCGCGGGCTGATCCGTTACGATTCCATCGCCAATCAGGAAGCGCGAGAACGCGGCGGAACCGGCCGGCTGCGGCTGGTCCGGCCGCGCACCATCGCCTATACCCTGGTGCTGCTGGCGGTCGCCGGCTTCATGGTCATGACCCTGGCCACCCGCGCGCGGGTCGAGGTGAACGTCCTGCACGACCGCGCGCCGCTGTTCGTCCGGCTGTCCGACGGCGACCTGCGCAACGGCTATACCTACAAGATCCTCAACATGGAGCGCGAACCGAAGACCTTCACCCTGCGCCTGGAAGGCATCCGGGGCGCCCAGCTCCGGGTGATCGGCGAGGCCGATGACTGGACCGGCTCGGCGGCGCTGCCGGTCGGTCCCGACACGGTGGGAAGCTACCGGGTGCTCGTCCGGGCCGGCCCTGGGGACCTTGAAGGCAAGGCGACGCACCTTACCTTCCTGTTGACGGACGAAACAACGGGACGCGTGCACGCCCATGACGCAACCTTCTCCGGACCCGGACGGTAGGAACGCATGAACACCCTGCAAGCCCTCCTCAACAAGCCCCGCGCCGACGGCTGGTGGTATCCCTGGCTGTTCGTCGGCGGGATGCTTCTGGTCGTGGCGGTCAACGGCGTGATGGCGGCGATCGCCCTGAGCACCTGGACCGGGCTGGAGACCGAGGACTATTACGAGCGCGGGCTCGCCTACAACGAGGATATCCGCGCCGCCGCGGCCCAGAAGGAACGGGGCTGGAAGTTCGATTTCGCGGCCACGCCGGTGAAGGACGATCCGGCGATCAACGCCGCCGACCTGCGGGTCGTCTTCGCCGACAAGAAGGGCAATCCGCTCGACCGGCTGGAAGTCAGGGCCATGCTGGTCCGGCCGACCCAGGAAGGCTTCGACCGTCAAATCGCGCTCGACGCCAAGGGCGGCGGCGTCTACGAGGGACGCGCCCTGCTGCCCCTGCCCGGTCAGTGGTCCGTGCGCATCCTGGCCTTCACCGACGATTTCACCTTCCAGGAAGTCCGGCGGATCGTCCTCCGGTGACCCTGGTGTTCCAGACCCTTCCGGACCGCGCCACGCGTCCGGCACCTTGACGGAGCCGCGCGAACCGGCCCCAATGGGGGAACGGGTCGCGGGGGAGTTTCATGGCGTCTTGTCTGCATTGCGGACTAGAGATCGGCAAGGATTCGGCAGCCGCCGAGGGGTTCTGCTGTCCCGGCTGCGAGGCCGCCTATCATCTCGTCCAGGGGCTCGGCCTGGAACGCTATTACGAGCGCCGCTGCCTCGACCCGGCCGCCCGCGCGATGAAGCCGGACGCCGAGGGCGCGCCGCTGAATTTCGCCGCCCACGCCAAGCCCCAGCCGGACGGGACCTGCATCCTCCACCTCATGGTCGAGGGGCTGCAATGCGCCGCCTGCGTCTGGCTGATCGAATCCGTCCTGTCCCGCCAGCCGGACGTCCTTTCGGCCCGCGTCAACATGACGACGCGACGCCTCGTGCTCAAATGGCGCGGCGGGACGGACGCCGCCGACGGCCTGGTCGACCCCGTCGCCGCGCTCGGTTACCGGCTGGTGCCCTTCGA
>Ga0207799_100346_pt1 | contig 21450 bp, 16 predicted proteins | sample TtanPargueraPR_4_FD_187742 | JGI IMG/M metagenome (GOLD analysis project Ga0207799, IMG submission 187742) | Aerobic enrichment media microbial communities from Bioluminiscent Bay, La Parguera, Puerto Rico - Tt and M2 (SPAdes) | ecosystem: Environmental > Aquatic > Marine > Unclassified ...
GGCGAGCCGCCGCTTCAGCCGGTAGACCAGGTCGAGCGCCTCGCGCGGCGTCATCTCGTCGGGCAGGACGCCCTCCAGTTCCGCCTCGACGGGCGACGGGCCGGCCGGTTCGGCGGCGCGCGGCGGCGGGGCGGCGGCGAACAGCGGCAGGTCGTCGGCCAGCCGCGACAGGGCCGAGGACTGCTCGCCCTTTTCCAGGGTTTCAAGAACTTGTTCCGCCCTCGAAACGACCTCCGGCGGCAGGCCGGCGAGCTGGCCCACATGGATGCCGTAGGAGCGGTCGGCGGCGCCGGCCGCGACCTCGTGCAGGAACACCACGTCGCCCTGCCATTCCTTGACCCGCATCGTGTGGCAGGCCAGCCCGGCGAGCTTCGAGGCAAGCGCCGTCAGCTCGTGGTAATGGGTGGCGAACAGGGTGCGGCAGCGGTTGCGCTCGTGCAGGTGCTCGATCACCGCCCAGGCGATGGACAGGCCGTCGAAGGTGGCGGTGCCGCGCCCGATCTCGTCGAGGATGACCAGCGCGCCCGGCCCGGCCTGGTTGAGGATCGCCGCCGTCTCGACCATCTCGACCATGAAGGTCGAGCGGCCGCGCGCCAGGTCGTCGGCCGCGCCGACCCGCGAGAACAGCCGGTCGACCACGCCCATGCGGCAGGAGTCGGCCGGCACGTAGCTGCCCATCTGGGCCATCACGGCGATCAGCGCGTTCTGCCGGAGAAAGGTGCTCTTGCCCGCCATGTTCGGCCCGGTCAGCAGCCACAGCCGCGAAGAATCGTCGAGCCCGCAGTCGTTGGCGACGAAGCGGCCCTCCTGGGCCGACTGCAACGCGGCCTCGACCACCGGGTGGCGGCCGGATTTAATTTCGATATCGAAACTATCTTCCAGAACCGGGCGGCAGTAACCGCGCTCGACCGCCAGCCGGGCCAGGCTGGAGGCGACGTCGAGCGACGCCAGGGCGTGGGCGGCCGCCGCAATGGACTCGCCCTCCCCGCCGACGGCGTCGCTGAGCGTCTGGAACCATTCGAGTTCCAGGCCCAGCGCCTGATCGGCGGCGCGCGCGATGCGGCCCTCCAGGTCGCCCAGCTCGACCGTCGTATAGCGGGTCGCGTTGGCCATGGTCTGGCGGTGGATGAACGGCGCGTCGTCGCCCTTCGGCATCGACTCGGCGTGGCGCGACGAAACCTCGACGTAATAGCCGAGCAGATTGTTGTGCCGGATCTTCAAGGTCGGGATATTAGTTTCGGAAACGTAACGTTGTTGCAGCCCGGCGATCAGTTTGCGGCTTTCATCGCGCAAGGATCGCAGTTCGTCGAGTTCCGGGGCGAATCCGGCAACGATGAATCCGCCGTCGCGGGCCGAGACCGGCAGCTCCTCGGCCAGCGCCGCGCCCAGCTTTTCCACCAGTTCCGCGTGGTTGCCGAAGGCCGACAGCGCCTCGCCGACGGCGCCGGGCAATCCGCCCAGTCCATCCGTTTCGATATCGTTTCGAATTTCCGCGGCGGCGGCCAGCCCGTCACGCACCGCCGCCAGATCGCGCGGCCCGCCGCGCCCGAGGGTCAGGCGCGACAGCGCCCGCTCGATGTCCGGGCAGCGCCGCAGATGGGCGATCAGCGTGTCGCGCCTACGTCCGTCCTCGACGAAGAACTGCACCGCGTCCAGCCGCGCGTCGATCTCGGCGACGTCGGTCAGCGGCGCCGCCAGCCGGGCCGCCAGCAGCCGCGCCCCGGCGCCGGTCGCCGTGGCGTCGATGACGCCGAGCAGGCTGCCGCGCCGTTCGCCGGTCAGGGTCTCGGTCAGTTCGAGGTTGCGCCGGGTCGCCGCGTCGATCTCCATCACCGCGCCGCTGGCCAGCTGGCGCGGCGGCGCGATGCGCGGCAACCTGCCCTTCTGCGTCAGCTCGACATAGTCGACCAGCGCGCCGCCGGCGGCCAGCTCGGCCCGGCTGAACGCGCCGAAGGCCTGCAGCGTGCGCACGCCGAACAGCGTCTCCAGCCGCTTGCGGCCGTTCTCGCTGTCGAACCGGGCGGCGGGCAGCGGCGACAGCGTTTCGCGCCAATCGGCCAGGATCTCCGCCACCCCGTCGCGCTCGGTCAGCCGTTCGGAGACCAGGATCTCGCCGCCGTCGAGCCGGGCCAGCGCCGCGCCGAGATTGCGCGCCTCGACCGGCTGCAGCAGGAATTCCCCGGTCGAGATGTCGATCCAGGCCAGCCCGAGCCTGCCCTCGGCCTCGGCGCAGGCGATCAGGAAGTTGTGGCGCCGCGCGTCGAGCAGCGTGTCCTCGGTCAGCGTGCCGGGGGTGACGACCCGGATGACGTCGCGCTTGACCACCGACTTGGCGCCGCGCTTCTTGGCCTCGGCCGGATCCTCGGTCTGCTCGCAGACGGCGACCTTGAAGCCCCGGCGGATCAGCCGGACCAGATAGCTTTCATGGCTGTGCACCGGCACGCCGCACATCGGGATGTCCTCGCCCAGATGCTTGCCGCGCTTGGTCAGGGTGATGTCCAGGGCGCGGGACGCCTTCTCGGCGTCGTCGAAGAACAGCTCGTAGAAGTCGCCCATGCGGTAGAACAGCAGGCAGTCGGGATGCGCCTCCTTGATCGCCAGGTACTGGGCCATCATCGGCGTCATGCGGTCTTGCCCACTGGTTGGCCCACTGGTTGGCCCAGCGCCGGACTTGGCGGCGGACTTGGCATCGGAGGAGGGATTGGAACGGTTCAAGGACGGTCCGGTTTCGCGGTTCGGTTCAGGGGTTGCGGTCGGCTGGCCATCGGGGCGCGCACCTTAGCACGGTCGATGCGTTCGGGCTATGATTCGGCACGCCGTTGAGTCACAATATTACCAACGCTACCCGGGAAAAAAGGGGGCGACTCATGCCGCATAACGATAGCGTTCCGAAAACCCCACCGGCGAAGCGGGAGGTGGTCGGCGTGTTCTCCGACCGCGAACGCTTCGAATCGGCCGTTCAGGCGCTTCTGAAGGCCGGATTCGATCGCAGCGACCTCAGCGTTCTCGCCTCCCACGAGTCGATCGACGCCGCGGGCGAGCCGCCCCGGCGCTGGCAGGACGTATTCGCCGCGCTGGTCGGCGAGGTGAAGTACGAGGTGCCCCTGGTCGCCTCCGGCGCGGTATTCCTCGCCGGCGGCGCCGCGGCCGCCGCCATCGCCGGGTTGATCGGCGCCACGGTCGGGGGACTCGCCCTCAAGGAAGTGCTCGACGAGGCCGCCGCGTCGCCGCATACGGAGGACTTCGAGCGGGCGCTCAAAACCGGCTCTGCCGTTTTGTGGGTCCAAATTTCACATGGTGAAAAAGAGGATACAGTAACGCGCATCCTGCAAGAATACGGGGCCGCCAACGTGCATACTCTCGGCGGTTAAATCCCTACAAAAAACAAGGTCCGGGAAATTCTAAAAATGAACAAAGTCATCAAACGTGATTTGAGTGAGGAAGCGCTCGAGATCCACGCCTCCGGGCGTCCTGGTAAAGTGGCCCTGCAGGCCACCAAGCAACTGACCAACCAGCGCGATCTGTCGCTTCTCTATTCGCCGGGCGTCGCCGCCCCGTGTCTCGAGATCAAGCGCGATCCGTCGCTCGCCTACAAGTACACCGCCAAGGGCAACCGCGTCGCCATCGTTTCCAACGGCACCGCGGTGCTCGGCCTGGGCAACCTCGGCGCGCTCGGCGGCAAGCCGGTGATGGAGGGCAAGGCCGTCCTGTTCAAGCGCTTCGCCGACATCGACGGCGTCGACATCGAACTCGATTCCGAGGACGTCGAAGAGATCATCCTGGCCACCAAGCTGTTGGGCCCGACCTTCGGCGGCATCAACCTGGAAGACATCAAGGCGCCGGAATGCTTCGAGATCGAATACCGCCTGCGCCAGTTGATGGACATTCCGGTGTTCCATGACGACCAGCACGGCACCGCGATCATCTCGGCCGCCGGCCTGATCAACGCCGTTCAACTGACCGGCCGCAAGATGGAAGAGATCAAGATGGTGATCAACGGCGCCGGCGCCGCCGCCATCTCCTGCGCCTCGCTGTTCAAGAAGTGCGGCGTGCTCGACGAAAACGTCATCATGTGCGATTCGAAGGGCGTCATCTACAAGGGCCGCACCGAGGGCATGAACACCTGGAAGGAAATTCACGCCGTCGACACCAATTGCCGCACCCTGGAAGAGGCGATGGTCGGCGCCGACGTGTTCGTCGGCCTGTCGGTCAAGGGCGCCGTCACCCCGAGCATGGTCAAGCAGATGGCCGAAAAGCCGATCATCTTCGCCATGGCCAACCCGGATCCGGAGATCACCCCGGAAGACGCCCTGGAAGTCTGCCCCGACGCCATCATGGCGACCGGCCGCTCGGACTATCCGAACCAGGTCAACAACGTGCTCGGCTTCCCCTACATCTTCCGCGGCGCGCTGGACGTCCGCGCCAGCACCATCAACGACGAGATGAAGCTGGCCGCCGCCTACGCCCTGGCCGAACTGGCCCGCGAACCGGTGCCGGAGGAAGTCAACGTCGCTTACGGCGAGAAGCTCGAATACGGGCCGAACTACATCATCCCGACGCCGTTCGATCCGCGTCTGATCGAAATCGTTCCGCCGGCGGTCGCCCAGGCGGCTGTCGACACCGGTGTCGCGGCGAAACCGATTCCGGATATGGACGCCTATCGGGCCGAACTGCGCGCCCGGTTGGAGTCGGTCCGGAAACCGACCTTCGGATAAGATGTACCGGAAATCCAAAGTCTATCCGATTTCCTGACCTGGGATGAGGCCCCGGCGACGCTCGTCGTCGGGGCCTTCCCGTCTCCGAAGGCGGAGAGAGGTGGGCGGCCCAAGTGCATCATAGCAATGGCCGCTCGAACGAGACGCGCGTGAAACGGTCACGCGCGCATGGTTCCGGGAGACGAAAGACATGGATGCCAAACCGCACCGAGACCTCCAACAGGAAGCCCTGGAAGTTCACGCATCCGGGCGTCCTGGCAAGGTCGAAATCCACGCCACGAAACCTCTGACCACCCAGCGCGACCTCGCCCTGCTCTATTCGCCGGGCGTCGCCGCGCCGTGCCTCGAAATCCACAAGGACCCGTCGACCGCCTACGACTACACGGCCAAGGGCAACCTGGTCGCCGTGATCTCCAACGGCACCGCGGTGCTCGGCCTAGGCAACCTCGGCGCGCTCGGCGGCAAGCCGGTGATGGAAGGCAAGGCCGTCCTGTTCAAGCGCTTCGCCGACGTCGACGGGATCGACATCGAGGTCAGCACCGAGGACGTCGACGAGTTCGTCAACTGCGTGCGTTTCCTCGGCGCCACCTGGGGCGGCATCAACCTGGAAGACATCAAGGCGCCGGAATGCTTCATCATCGAGCAGCGCCTGCGCGAGATCATGGACATCCCGGTGTTCCACGACGACCAGCACGGCACCGCGATCATCTCGTCGGCCGGGCTGCTCAACGCCGTGGCGCTCACCGGCCGCAAGATGGAGGACGTGAAGCTGGTGGTCAACGGCGCCGGCGCCTCGGCCGTCGCCTGCACCTCGCTGTTCAAATCGCTCGGCGTGCGCCACGAGAACGTCATCATGTGCGATTCCAAGGGCGTCATCTACGAGGGCCGGACCGAGGGCATGAACCAGTGGAAGTCGGCCCACGCCTCGAAGACCGAGGCGCGCACCCTGGCCGAGGCGGTGGTCGGCGCCGACGTGCTGGTCGGCCTGTCGGTCAAGGGGGCCTTCACCCAGGACATGGTCAAGTCGATGGCCGACAAGCCGATCATCTTCGCCATGGCCAACCCGGATCCGGAGATCACCCCGGAAGACGCCAAGGCGGTGCGGCCCGACTGCATCATGGCCACGGGGCGTTCGGACTACCCGAACCAGGTCAACAACGTGCTCGGCTTCCCCTACATCTTCCGCGGCGCGCTGGACGTGCGGGCCAGCACGATCAACGAGGAGATGAAGATCGCCGCCGCCCAGGCCCTGGCCGACCTGGCCCGCGAGGACGTGCCCGACGAGGTCAGCGCGGCCTATTCGGCGGAACTTCGTTACGGTCCCGAATACATCATCCCGGCGCCGTTCGATCCGCGTCTGATCGAATACGTGCCCGCCGCCGTCGCCCAGGCGGCGATGGATTCCGGCGTCGCCCGCAAGCCGATCGTCGACATGGACGGCTACCGGACCGAGCTGCTGTCGCGCCTCGACCCCACGGTGGCCAGCCTGCACGCCATCTTCGAGAAGGTCCGCGCGCAGCCGAAGCGGGTGATCTTCGCCGAGGGCGAGGAGGAAAAGAGCATCCGCGCCGCCGTCGCCTTCCGCAACGCCGGCTACGGCACGCCGATCCTGATCGGCCGCGAGGAGCGGGTGAAGGCCGCCATGGAGCGCATCGGGCTCTCCGGCGAGGACGAGATCGAAACCCACAACGCCCGCATCAGCTCTCGCAACAAGGACTACACCGACTTCCTCTACGAGCGGCTGCAGCGCCGCGGCTCGCTGTACCGGGACTGCCAGCGCATGGTCAACCTGGACCGCAACGTGTTCGGCGCCTGCATGGTGGCGCTGGGCGACGCCGACGCCCTGGTCACCGGGCTGACCCGCAACTACTACGGCGCCCTGCGCGACATCCGCCGCGTCATGTACCCGAAGGAGGGCGAGCGGGTGATCGGCCTGACCATCCTGCTGGCCCGCAACCGCACCCTGTTCCTCGCCGACACGGCGGTGCACGAACTGCCGAGTTCCCTCGAACTGGCAGACTTCGCCATGCAGGCGGCGGCGGCGGCCCGGCGCTTCGGCCACGAGCCGCGCGTCGCCCTGATCTCGTTCTCCAACTTCGGCAATCCGGACATCGCGCGCTCGCACATCGTGCGCGACGCCGTGACGATCCTCGACGACCGCAAGGCCGACTTCGAATACGACGGCGAGATGGGGGCCGACGTGGCGCTCAACCCGGAACTGATGAAGCTCTATCCGTTCTGCCGCCTCTCGGGCCCGGCCAACGTGCTGATCACGCCCGGCCTGCACACGGCGCACGCCTCGACCCGGCTGATGCACGAACTGGGCGGCGCCACGGTCATCGGCCCGATGCTGATCGGGCTCGAAAAACCGGTGCAGATCCTGCCCTGGGGCGCGACGGTCAACGACATGGTCAACATGGCCGCCTTCGCGGCGCATGACGCCAACGGCGAATAACCGGACGACCGACGACGCACTCCGCGGACTACGGACGACCTACGACTCACTCACGTCACACCTGCCCCCGGCGCGGCACTGGCGCCGGGGGCTTTTTCGGTTTTCTGTTCGAACAACCATAAATAGCGTATGTTTCGGTCCATCTATTCCGTTGGCGGGGCCGCCTTCGGGATGCAAGGAACCGACCATGAAGAAATACGCCGCCATCGCCGCCTCGCTCGCCCTCCTGGCCTGCGCGCCGAAGACGCTTCCGTTGCCCGAGGGAAGCGACATCGCCTCGGCCGCCCCGTACCGGATCGGCGCCGATCCGGCGAAAGGCTTCCGGTCGCCCTATTTCCTGATGGTCCCGCCGGGAACCGGTCTGCGGGACCGCGCCGTGCCGATCCTGGTCTACCCCAACAACTCCGGCAAGACCGACGACCGGGACTCCTTCCATGAGCGCCGGGCCATCGAGCGGGCCGAGAGCCACCAGGGATTCGCCAAGGCGCTCGACGCCGTTCTGCTGATCCCGGGCTTTCCCCGGCCGCGCGCCCACCGCCTCGTCTATACGCACGCCCTCGACCGCGACACCTTCATCGTCGGGGATCCGAGGCTTTCGCGGCCCGATCTGCAGCTCCTGGCGATGATCGCCGACGCCCGGGCAAGGCTCGGCCGCGCCGGCGTGCGGACGCGGGGAAAGGTGCTGATGGCCGGTTTTTCCGCCGCCGGGATGTTCGCCGGCCGGTTCACCCTGCTGCACCCCGAACACGTGCTCGCCGCCGCCGTCGGGTCGCCCGGCGGCTGGCCGACCGTCCCGGCCGCCGAATACCGGGGCACCCCGCTTCCCTATCCGGTCGGGACCGCCGATCTCCCGGCCCTGTCCGGACAACATATCGATATCGAAACGTTCTGCGCCGTGCCGAAGTTTTTCTTTATGGGAGAAGAGGATACGAACGATTCGGTGCCCTACCGGGACTCCTACGACCCGCCCCAGGCCGAAACCGTCGACCGGCTGTTCGGCACCACGCCGGTCGCCCGCTGGGACGACGCCGAGGCGATCTACCGGAGCCGGGACTGTTCCGCCGACTTCCGGCTCTACCCGGGAACGGGACACAAGATGTCCCCGGCAATGCAGGCCGACGCCATCGCCTTCCTGATCAAGGCCCTCGACGACGCCGGGAAGAATCAGGATAACCCGATCTGACATCACTCCCGGGTCAAGGCCGCGCATGACGCCTGAGGGAGGAACCCGGCTTATCCACAGGAAAACCGGGATCGATTCCCATCCCAAGACCCCGGTCTTGGAGGGCGTCATTTTTCCGCAAAAAAAGCGTCATTTAACTGCAATATATCTGTTGTCTTTCTTCCGCCCTGCCGGTACCTAGCGACGTGAAACCGTTTGGATGAAAAACGGAGAAACGTCATTCCCAAGGATAGCCCCGAGGCTCCGCAGCCCGCCGAGCCGCAGCCCCCGCATCCCAGCGCCGTCCAGAACGCGCTGCAGCGCGTCAACAAGCTGAAGAACGCGGCCGGGACGGAAGGGCACAAATCCCTCCGCATCGGTCTGGCCGGCGCCTTCCTGGTCGGCGTCTTCATCGCCACGGCCTTCGTCTCGACCGCCGGACAGGGCGTCGTCCTGATCATGGTCGCCGGCACCATCGGCGGCTACATGGCGCTCAACATCGGCGCCAACGACGTGGCCAACAGCATGGGCCCGCCGGTCGGCTCCAAGGCCATCACCATGGCCGGCGCCCTGGTCATCGCCGCCGTCGGCAACACGGCGGGCGCGGTGCTGGCCGGGGGCGACGTGGTCTCGACCATCGCCAAGGGCATCATCGATCCCGCGCCGCTGTCCGACGTGGGGATCTTCATCACCGCCATGCTGGCGGCCTTGCTGGCCGCCGCCCTCTGGCTCAACCTCGCCACCTATGTCGGGGCGCCGGTCTCCACCACCCATGCCATCGTCGGCGGCGTGATGGGCGCCGGCATGGCCGCGATCGGCATCGGTTCGGTCAATTGGGGGACCATGGGGGCGATCGCCGCCAGCTGGGTGATCTCGCCGGTGATGGGCGGGCTGATCGCCGCCGCCTTCCTCTACTTCATCCGCCGGGCCGTCATCTATCAGCCCGACCGCATCGCCGCGGCCAAGCGCTGGGTGCCGGTGCTGATCGGCGTCATGGGCGCGGCCTTCGCCATGTACCTGATGATCAAGGGGTTCAAGAAGGTCTGGAAGGTCGACCTGCACTGGGTGCTGATCGGCGGCGCGGCGGTTTTCGTCGCCGTCTGGCAGGGCGTGCGGCCGCTGGTCGCCCGCCAGGCCGAGGGGCTGGAGAACCGCAAGAAGGCGATCAACGCCCTGTTCGCCATCCCGCTGATCTGCGCCGCCGGCCTGCTGACCTTCGCGCACGGCGCCAACGACGTGGCCAACGCGGTCGGGCCGCTGGCCGCCATCGTCGGCGCGCTGACCAGCGGCGCGGTCGCCGCCAAGGTCACGGTGCCCATCTGGGTGCTGGTCGTCGGCGGACTGGGGATCTCCATCGGGCTGGCCCTGTTCGGGCCGCGCCTGGTGCGCACGGTCGGCGAGAAGATCACCAAGCTGAACCCGATCCGCGCCTTTTGCGTGGCGCTGTCGGCGGCGATCACCGTGCTGATCGCCTCGGCCCTCGGCCTGCCGGTCAGTTCGACCCATATCGCGGTCGGCGGGGTGTTCGGCGTCGGCTTCCTGCGCGAGATCCTGCACGCCCGGTTCCGCGACGATATGGAACGCGCGGCCGTGGCCAGCGGCAAGAAACCGGCCGCGATCAAGGGCGAGAAGAAGAAAAAGAAGAAGAAGCTCAAGCTGGTCCGGCGCAAGCACCTGACCACCATCGTCGCCGCCTGGCTGGTGACGGTGCCCCTCGCCGCGGTCCTGTCGGCCGTCCTCTTCTTCATTCTCCACTGGGGCCGGATGACGTTCCTGTAAGAGGTATGGCCCTACTTCGTCCGGTCCGGATGGATGACGACGATCTTGGTGTCGTCCTCCAGGACGGTCTGCTGATGCGTCGTCCCCGCCGGGATTTCGATCAGCGAGGTCGCCGCGTGGACTTCCGGCGCGTCCAGGTCGCCGTAGGTGATCTGCATCCTGCCGGTCACGACAACCAGGATCTCGTCGTAGCTATGCGCCTCGCGCGGCGAGATCGCGCCCTTGGGGGCGAAGACCAGCTCGGTCTCGAACTCGTTGGCGGCGCCGACGAACAATCGGCTGATGAACGGGATCGGAGGTTTTTCGTCACTCATTTGGTTGCCTTTCTTTTGGTTTGGGCGCTCCCCCGGCCGCTGAGAGCGGCCCAGCGGACCAGAAGGACCACCAGCAGCGCGCCCGCCGCCGCCGAGATCGTTGCAAAAGTGAAACGGATCGACCCGTTGCCGAAGGTCTCGCCGAGGAACCCCAGGATAACCGGCGACAGGAACTGCCCGGTGAAGACGAGGCTGGTCATCACCGCCATCACCCGGACCCCGGCCCCCTCGCCGCCCGCCCGGGTGGCGCCGTTGAGCAGGGTCGGCATCGCCCATCCGACACCCGTTCCGACGAGCCCCACGCCCAGCAGGGCCTGCGGCAGATCGGCCGCCCGGCCGAGCAACAGGTAGCCGGACGCGAACAGGGCCGGCGGCAGGGCGGGAAAGAGGCTCGGCAGCAGGGTCCGGACCCGCCCGAAGGCCAGCCCGGCGACGAAACCGGTGCCGGTCAGGACGGAGGCGGCGATCCCGGCCATCGAGGCCCCGCCGAAGCGGTTCTGTTCGAGGAAGATCGCGAGGTTCACCGGCAGGGCGTAGAACGCCACCATCAGGGCGAACACGCCGCCGCCCCAGGCGTAGACGGCGCCGGGCAGTTTTCCCCGGTCCATCGTTTCGGCGGCCCTGCCTTCGGGTTCGGGCAGGAACGCCCAGACCAGGACCGCCACGGCCAGCCCCAGCCCATAGACGCCGAACGAATAGCGCCAGCTCGCCGCCGCCAGGATCCCGGCGATCAGCGTCGCGATAATCCCGCCGAGGTTCGACGCCGCCGTCGAGAAGCCGAGCATCCGGGCCCGTTCCTCGCCGCTGAAGAAATCGGCGATCAGCCCGGTGGCCAGCGGCATGATCAAGCCGACACCGACGCCGAGGACGGCCCGGCAGACAAGCAGAAGCTCGAAACTCGGGGCCGCGCCGCCGCCGGTCCCGCCGATCAGGTAGAGCCCCAGCCCGGCGAACAGGACGCGGCGCTTGGAGAACCGGGCGCAGAGCCGCGCCGACAGCAGCGAGGAGATTATGATGAAGGCGGCGGGCGTGGTCAGGATCAGCTTGATCGAGGTCGCGCCCGCGTCCGGGAAGGCGGCGGCGATACGCGCCAGCGCCGGGGCCACCGCGGCGCCCGACATCACGGTCAGCAGCGAGAGCGACAGCAGGGTCGGCTTGAGCATTTTCGTCAAGATGGGGGTCCGTCGTCCGTGGTGATCGTAGCGGTTTTGGCCGCGGCGGCGTTGTCGACGAGCTTCTCCAGGAGACGCACCAGCTCCCGCCGCTCGGCGGTGCTCAGCCCGGCCGACAACACCTCCGTCCAGCCGGACAGGGTCCCGAAAAGGGTGTCCTGGAACGCTCGGGCCTTGGGCGTCAGGTAGACGCGGTTGACCCGGCCGTCCTCGGCCGAGCGCCGGCGCTCGACGTATCCCTCGCTTTCCAGGCGCTTCAGGGCGCGCGACGCGGTCGCCTTGTCGCACTGGAAGTGGGCGGCGAGGTCGTCCTGGCTGAGGCCGTCGCCCAGTCCGAACAGCTCGGCCAGGAACGGGACCTGGCCGCTGCCGATGCCGTGCGGCTCCAACCGCCGGCCGAGATAACTTTGCCCGGCCCGGTTCAGGATGGACACCAGACGGCCGATGGAAACGCGTTTTTCCGCCACGTTCGATCCTTACCGGAAAACCGGCCTAATTAGTTGTTAACGCAACTATATAGGCTGAGAATGGTTGCGAAGTCAACTAATTTGCCTAAGACTGCCGTCATGCCCCGGCCCACGGATCCGGCCGAAGGCCGGTCCGAGGACAGGCTGTATCCGGGGCATCCAGGCGGCGGAAAACTGGATTGCCCGGACGAAAGCCGGGCAATGACGAAAAAGAATGACGGCGAAGGGAACCCCGGCCTAGTCCCAGTCGTCCTCGATTCCCAGCAGGGCCTCGTAGTAGGCGGCGGCCTCGGCGTTGAAGCAGCAGAAGATGACCTCGGCGAGGGTCTGGTTGCCGGACAGGAAGGCGTCGACCGTGGCCGTCGCGATGCGGGCCGCCAGTTCGGGCGGGAAGCGGAAGACCCCGGTGCTGATCCCCGGGAAGGCGATGCGGCGCAGGTTGAACTGCACGGCGATCTCCAGCGAGCGGGCGTAGCAACTGGCCAGCAAGGCGCCCTCGCCCTGCATGCCGCCGTTCCACACCGGGCCGACCGTGTGGATGACGTGCTTGGCCGGCAGGTCGTAGCCCTTGGAGATCTTGGCCTCGCCGGTCGGGCAGCCGTTCAGGGTGCGGCATTCTTCCAGCAGTTCCGGCCCGGCGGCCCGGTGGATCGCCCCGTCGACCCCGCCGCCGCCGAGCAAGGATTCGTTGGCGGCGTTGACGATGGCGTCCACCTCCAGTTCGGTGATGTCGCCCTCGACCACGGTCATGCGCGCGTCCATGATAAGCTTTCTCCCTAGTCTGCGGTGTCTTCGATGGGCGTTTCCGCCCTTGTGCCCTGCGGCGGGAAACGCCGCATCATCCAGATCAGCAGCGCCAGGCCGGGGATGGCGATAATCGCTGTCATGATGAAAAAGGTCGCCCAATCCCCATTCAGACTGTCGACCATCCATCCGGCGACGGCGGCGAACTGGATGCGCGCGAAGTTCCCGAGCGAGGCCAAAAGCGCGTATTGGGTCGCAGTGTAGGCGAGATTGCACAAGCTGGAGAGGTAGGCGACAAAAGTCGTCGTCGCCATGCCGCTGGTCAGGTTGTCGGCGAACACGGCAACCATGAAAACCGATTCATCCTTTCCGGCAGTTGCCAACCAAGCATAAGTCAGGTTGGTCGCTGCCATCAGGATGCCGCTGACCAGCAGCGCCGGAAGAACGCCGAACCGCTTCCCGAGTATGCCTCCGAGCAGCAGTCCCGAAACCGTGGCGACGGTCCCCAGGACCTTCGAGACATCCGCGATCTGCGTGTGATCGAACCCGATCTCGCGGTAGAAGACGAAGGCCATCCTGCCAAGCATCGCCTCACCCGTCTTATAGAGAACGACGAAGATGAGGATGACCAACGCGGTCCAGCCGAGGCGCCGGAAGAAATCGACGAACGGCGCGATGACGGCGCCGTAGAACCAGCTTCCATAATTGGCGAGCGCCTGTGAAACCCGCCCCATACCCTGCAATCGGGCGGCGACCTCGCTTTCCATCGCGGAGCCGGTATCGGCGGCACGCCGATCCGGCTCTCGGCAGAACAGGATCGTCAGGAAGCCGACCAGGACAAAACCGGAAGAGGCCAGATACGCGGTGTTCCAGTCGAAATAGGAAACAAGATAGAGCCCGGTGAAACCGACGACCGCTGCCCCGAGCAACCAGCCCGCGACCCCGACCGCCGATCCGGCCGCATACTCCTCCGGCGTCAACCTCTCGATGCGGTAGGCGTCGATGACGATATCCTGTGTCGCCGAGGAAAAAGAGACTGCGACCGCCGCCAGTGCCAGCCCGAAGATCTGAGTTTCCGGGTGCATCATGCCCATCGAGGCGATTGCCGCGAACAGGACGATCTGTGAAAGCATGGCCCAACTGCGGCGTTGCCCCATGAGGCGGCCGAGAACCGGCAACCGCAGCCGGTCCACCAGTGGCGCCCAAAGGAAATTCACGGCGTAGGCCGTCCCGACGAGGCCGAACACACCGATGCTGGTGCGTGACAAACCGGCGTCCTTGAGCCAGACGGACAGGTTGGCGAAAATCAGCGGCGATGGCATCCCGCTGGAAAAACCGAGCAGAAAGATGACCAGCATCCGCCGGTCCAGATAGACCTTGACCGAATCGAGCCAGGATTTCATGCGGGTCGGATTCCTCGTGCCGGATCTGGGAGGGCTCTGCGGGTCATGCTTCCGGCGGCGCGAACACGGCGACGAAGGTCGCCGACCAGATGTCCGGCCGGGTCTCCAGGCAGGCCGAGAAGGCGGCGTTGAGCGCGGCGTCGAGATAGCGCCGGGGCCCGCGCGCCTGGACGTAGGGCAGGCAGCGCGTGCAATCCAGGCCCGCCGCGATGGCCAGCTGGCGGATGCTGCCCGGCGTGTAGGCGGCTTTATGGGTCAGGTCGCCGAACTGGATCTTGGCACCCCAGGGGGATTCGGCGTTCGGCACCCGCACGACGATCCGCCCGCCGGGGGCGAGGATCCCCTTCAGGCCGCTCAACAGGTGGAAGCCCTCTTCCGGCGAGAAATGCTCCAGCACGTCGAACAGGGCGATCCGGTCGAACCGGCGCCCGCCGGCCTTGCCGCCGAGGAAGTCCCAGACATCGGCGACCCGGAAGCGGTCGCGCACCTCGGCCGGGATGTGCGGTTCCAGGTTGGGATCCTGATCGACGCCGAGGAAATCGCCCACCCCCTTGGCCCGCAGATAGAGCAGGAACGACCCCAGGCCGCAGCCGAGATCGAGCACCGACATCTCCGGCGCGCAGACGGCGGGCCGCCAGAAGGCCTGGTCGAAGCGTTCGATATGCTTCTTGCGCAGCGTCGGGGTGCGGTAGCTCTTCAGATCCCCGTAGCTCGCATAGAAATCGGGCTTTCCCTCGGGCGCCATCGGCGGCCTTTCCCTCCTCTTGTCGGACGCGTCCCGCGACCCTAGCCCCCCGCCGGGCCGCTGAAAAGGCGGAAAATGCCGGCTTGGGCAAACAGGGGCGTCACCCCCCTCCCCCTTGATGGGGGAGGGCCGGGGTGGGGGGGGATGCGGGAAACCGGTGGGGGTGGTCCTAGGGGAAATCCCCTACCCGCTCACCCCTCGGCCTTGCTGCGTTCGTCGCGTTTGCGGGCGTGCGGGTCGAGCAGGCGTTTGCGCAGGCGGATGTTGTGCGGCGTCACCTCGACCAGCTCGTCGTCCTCGATATAGGCGATGGCCTGTTCCAGCGAGAAGCGGCGCGGCGGGGTCAGGCGGATCGCCTCGTCCTTGCCCGAGGCCCGCATGTTGGTCAGCTGCTTGGTCTTCAACGGGTTGACGATCAGGTCGTTCTCGCGGGTGTGCTCGCCGACGATCATGCCCTCGTAGATCTTGGTGCCCGGCTCGACGAACAGCGGCCCGCGGCCTTCCAGCCCGGCCAGCCCATAGGCCACCGACTGCCCGGTGGCGTTGGAGATCAGCACCCCGGTGCGGCGCCCCGGGATCGCGCCCTTGTAGGGGGCGTAGCCGTGATAGGCGCGGTTGAGGATTCCGGTGCCGCGCGTCTCGGTCATGAACTCGCCGTGATAGCCGATCAAGCCCCGCGACGGCGCCAGGAAGGTGATCCGCGTCTTGCCGCCGCCCGAGGGCCGCATGTCGGTCATCTCGGCCTTGCGCAGCGACAGCGCCTCGACCACCACGCCGGAGAACTCCTCGTCGACGTCGACCTGCACTTCCTCGATCGGCTCCTCGCGCTGGCCGGTCTCGGGGTTTTCCCTATACAGCACGCGCGGCCGGCTGATCGACAGCTCGAAGCCCTCGCGGCGCAGGGTCTCGATCAGCACGCCGAGCTGCAGCTCGCCGCGCCCGGCCACCTCGAAGGCGTCCTTCTCGGCGCTCTCGGTCACCCGGATCGCCACGTTGCCCTCGGCCTCGCGGGCCAGGCGGTCGCGGATCATCCGCGACGTCACCTTGCCGCCGTCCTGCCCGGCGAACGGCGAATCGTTGATCGAGAACGTCATGGAAAGGGTCGGCGGGTCGACCGGCAGGGCGTGGATCGCCGCCTCGACCTCGGGCGCGCAGATGGTGTCGGCCACGGTGGCCTCGGCCAGCCCGGCCAGGGCGACGATGTCGCCGGCCTCGGCAGTCTCGACGCCGTCGCGCTTCAGCCCGCGAAAGGCCAGCAGCTTGCTCAGCCGCTTCTGCTCGACCTGCCGCCCGTCCGGCCGCAGCACCTTGACCGTGTCGTTCACCGAAATGGTGCCCGACTGCACCCGCCCGGTCAGCACACGCCCGAGGAACGGGTCGGATTCCAGGGTCACGGCGAGCAGCGAGAACGGCTTGTCCGGCTCGACGGTCGGCGGCGGCACATGGGCGACGATGCGGGCGAACAGCGGATCGAGGGTCTCGGTCTTGGTTCCCGGCTCCTCGCTGGCCCAGCCTTCCTTGGCCGAGGCATAGACGATGGGGAAATCCAGCTGCTCGTCGGTCGCGCCGAGGGCGGCGAACAGGTCGAACACCTCCTCGTGCACCGCCTCGACCCGGGCGTCCGGCCGGTCCACCTTGTTGACCACGACGATTGGCTTCAAGCCCAGCCTGAGCGCCTTGGCGGTGACGAACTTGGTCTGCGGCATGGCGCCCTCGGCCGCGTCGACCAGCAGCAGCACGCCGTCGACCATGCCGAGGATGCGCTCGACCTCGCCGCCGAAATCGGCGTGGCCGGGCGTGTCCACCACGTTGATGCGGACGTCGTTCCAGACGACGGATGTGCACTTGGACAGGATGGTGATGCCGCGTTCGCGCTCCTGGTCCATGCTGTCCATGGCGCGCTCGGCGATGCGCTGCTTGGCGTGATAGACGCCGCTCTGGCGGAACATCCCGTCGACCAGGGTCGTCTTGCCGTGGTCCACATGGGCGATGATGGCGATATTGCGCAGGTTCAAGGCTTTCGCGCTCGACTTTCAGGGGTTGGGATCAGGGGGTCTCGGCTTTTCCGTTAAAGGCGGCCCGCGACGCCAAGGCTTGGGAAGCCGGGGCGGGACAGCCGCGTCGAAGCCCCTATATGGGGTTGCGCGCGGAGTATAGCCAGCACGGCGCGAACGGCAAGGGGAATGAGGGGGGCGCGCCACGGGGGCAATCCGCGGCGCGCCGTTCCTCCTCCGCTTCCTGGGAAAAGTCGGCTACACTCGGCCCGGAGGAACCGGCGGCATGTGCCGCCGCCGCACGCCGAGACGCTCCGCACGGTCGGGCCGGAGGCGGCGTGCCCAGAACCGGAACGGGGGGTCATGAAGCAGATACTCATCATCGGGATCGGCGCCGGAGATCCCGACTATCTGACGATCCAGGCGGTGAACGCCCTCAACCGGGTCGACGTCTTCTTCGTCATGGACAAGGGGGCGGGCAAGGCCAAGCTGACCGAATTCCGGCAGGAGATCTGCAACCGCTACCGGCAGGGCGGCGGCTACCGCGTGGTCGACGCGGCCAGCCCGGAATGGGACCGCCGGTCGCCGGATCGGGCGTCCTACGCCTCGGCCGTCGACGGGTTGAACCGCGACAAGCGGCGGGTCTTCGAACGCCTGATCTCCGAGGAGATGCGGGACGGCGACTGCGCGGGCATCCTGGTCTGGGGCGATCCGGCGCTCTACGACAGCACGATCCGCATCATCGGCGAGATCGCCCGGGACTCCGCGCACCCGGTCGACTACGAGGTCATTCCCGGCATCAGCAGCGTTCAGGCCCTGGCGGCCAGGCACAAGACGACGCTGAACCGGATCGGCCGGCCGGTGGCCATCACCACGGGGCGCAGGCTGGCGGAAGGCCTCCCCGGCGACAGCGACAGCGTCGTCGTCATGCTGGACGCCGGCAATGCCCATAGACGCTACGCCGGCCAGGGCCTCGACATCTATTGGGGGGCCTATGTCGGCACGCCGGACGAGATCCTGATCGCCGGAAAGCTCGACGAGGTGGCCGGCGACATCGAACGCGCCCGGACCGAGGCCCGCCGGAAACACGGCTGGATCATGGACACCTATCTTTTGCGCAAACGCGACGGCGAGGACGGCGAGTCCTGACCGGCGGCGACGGCAAGGGGAACGAGGGCCCAGGCCGTGGCCCGATGACATCGTCATTCCGGATCGCGGCCCGCCGTCAGCGCCGGATCAGCGCGCCTTTCATGTAGGGGCTGCCGTTGCAGAACGCCTCGACGGCGGCGATCTCCGCCGCCGAGCAGCCGATCAGGATCTTCACCTCGGTATCCTTCTTCATCAGGTCGACGGTACAGATCGCAGCGGCGATCCGCCCGTCCCCGGCCGTCCCGCGCCACGCGTCGACCCCGTTGCCGTCGATCGCGGCCGTGCCCTCCAGATAGCCGTAGTCCACCGGATAGACGACCGAGGGAAACCGCGGATGCCGCGAGCCCTTGGGCCGGTCGATGACCAGCCGCGAGCTTTCCACCAGGGCTTCGAGGGCGGTCCAGAACTCGGCGGGGACGGAGGCGGTCATTGTAGGTCCGGCTTTTCGGGTGGGGGGCGGGTCGGGAAATCGCGAAATCAATCTAGCCGCAGCGCCCGGCCGTCCGGAAGCCCGAAAACGCCCGGCTCACCGGGCCGTCAGCGGCGGATTAGGGCACCTTTTTCGTCAATTCTTCGGAGCATTCTGGGGACATCTTACACAATTAAGCGCAAATTCTGGGGACACCTTACTTAATTTGGCATTCCTCTTCTTAAGCCCGACGCGAATTAAGTAAGGTGTCCCCAGAATTCCCGACGGGTGCTGACCTAAAGCCGACTCAAGCAACGACGCCGAGGAATCTAAGAGCAGACATCTAGGCTCACCTAACGGTTGGAGGTATAAATTCTTCTCCCGGCAACCAAACTGATCAAATCCTGTTCTCTCTACGAGGCTTGGCTATATCCGGGCGAATCGAGCTAAAAAAACCCCGTGCGTCGCGAGGCGCACGGGAGCCGAGGCCATCGTGGTGCAACAACACCCCCGTAGCGGAGCAATGGAATTGCCCATTACGCCACATCAGGGTTGCATTCCGCTCCCTTCCAGCTGAGTGTTTGTGGGGACGGTTCAATTGGCGCCTGATCGGGGGAGGGCAGCCCATGTCTAGGAGGCTTTTCGCCTCACTAGCCGCTTTTCTGGGATTTTGTTTCCTGGCCGGGTGTTCCAGCGATTTGCCGCCGTCGGGACATCCGAAAGGGAATTTGTTCGGGAATGCCGTATTCGGTTATGTGGCGACACAAGCTGACGCGCGCGATTTCCGCGTCTCTTTTTTGGAATCTTTTCCAAAACATACTCCGGTTCAGAAGGCCACGGACTATGTCGTGAGCGAAGGCGGGACTTGTTCGGAAAAGGGGGGGCAACCGCTTTCCGTATTCACCGGAGAAGGGAATTCTCATTACCGGTGTCACTATCGGGACGTCTTCGTTGTCGCAGAGGGCGGAAAGCTTCAGGAGCCCAGCACCTTCTACGAGATCACGCATGACTGGATGCTGATCATCTTTACCCATCGCGGGATGATCATGGATGTGTCAGTCGATGTGATCGAGCTTGATAAGCGCATCAGCCGGGAAGAATACATCTCGCGGTCAAACGCGACCGACTTGGATGGGCGCTTCTGAGAAGAACGTCTCTAGCTCAAAGACGTCCGCTTTCGGGTTTCGCGTCGAATAGCCCGCGCGACCGAAATGGGCGCTAAGCGGACCTTGAGGGCCGCGCCGGAGTTCATCCCGTTTCGGGTGAAAACCCGTCCTTTCCCCTCTAACCGAAAAGCCCTCCAGAAAACGATCCCAAATCGGCCTCGCCGCCTGATTTCTTGACTTTTTCTCATAATAGGTATATATTCCACATATATTTTTTCATTCCTGGATAGGGAGTTTGTTCCATGTCTCTCGTCCCCCGGAAGCTCACCCATCGGCAGGAGAAGTTCTGCCGGGCGTTCGTCGATTACGGGTCGGCGCGGACGGCGGGGCTGGCGGCCGGGTATGCGCCGGGCGGGGCCACGCGGCACGGCTACCGGCTGCTGCGCCAGCCGCGCATCCGGGCGCGGATCGCCGAGGTCCACGCCGAGATGGCCGAGGACGCCTGCCGTGACACCGCCGTGCTGCTCGGCAAGCTGGAGACGGTCTACCGGCGGGCGCTCGACGACCACAATTTCCACGCGGCGGCGCGGGCCGTCGACCTGCAGGCCCGGCTGAAGGCCGAGGACCGGCGGGCCGGGGTCAACCGGTCAACCGCCTGAAACCAAAGGGAAAACCGGCAAAATGACTATTTTTGACTAAAAATGGCTATGCCGCGCCCGGCGGAATCGGGGGTTTTGCGTTCGGGACCAAGGGGTTATGCGAAATCGGCGGTGACATGTTTTTTGTTAACCACAGAGGCACAGAGGGGGAATCCTTTCGAGCGCCCCGTGCCTCCCGCGTTAGCGGAACCCTTAAACCGGCCGCCGGGTTTATAAAGCCGCTGCGCGGCAGGGCGGGGAGGGAAAGCCCGCACCTTCTCTGTGCCTCTGTGTCTCTGTGGTTCCCCCATCTTCGTGCCTCTGTGGTTCCCCCACCCGAAAAATCCGGATTTTTTCGGCCGTCCCCCTGGGGCCGGGGATTATCCCGAATATATCAAGACTCGGAGAGGGCAAACGGGACGAACCCGGATCGCGACATCATAAGGAGGACAACGTGCTGACCACCGCCATATTCCCCGGACGCTACGTGCAGGGCGCGGGCGCGCTTTCGGCCCTCGGCGAGGAGGCCGCCCGGTTCGGCGGCACCGCGCTGGCGCTGCTCGACCCGTTCGTCGCCGAGAGCCTGTCGGGCGACATCGAGACCGCCCTGGCCGGCAAGATCGAGGCCGCCGTCGAGACCTTCGGCGGCGAATGCTGCGACCCCGAGATCGAGCGCCTGTCGGCCGAGGCCAGGTCGCGCCGGGCCGACGTGATCATCGGCGTCGGCGGCGGCAAGACGCTGGACACCGCCAAGGCGGTGGCGCATGCCGGCAAGCTGCCGGTGATCATCGTGCCGACCCTGGCCTCGACCGACGCGCCGTGCAGCGCGCTGTCGGTCATCTACACGCCGTCGGGCGCGTTCGACCGCTACCTGATTTTGCCGAAGAACCCCGACGTGGTGCTGGTCGATACCGCCGTGGTCGCCCAGGCCCCGGCGCGGTTCCTATCGTCCGGCATGGGCGATGCGCTGTCGACCTGGTTCGAGGCGGAAAGCTGCCGCGTCTCGCGGGCCGCCAACATGACCGGCCGCCCCGGCCCGATGACCGCCTTCGCCCTGGCGAAGCTGTGCTTCGACACGTTGATGGAGAACGGGCCGCTGGCCCTGCGCTCGGCCGAGGCCGGGGTCGTCACCCCGGCGCTGGAGAAGGTGGTCGAGGCCAACACCCTGCTGTCCGGCCTCGGCTTCGAGAGCGGCGGG
>Ga0207799_100347_pt1 | contig 21441 bp, 20 predicted proteins | sample TtanPargueraPR_4_FD_187742 | JGI IMG/M metagenome (GOLD analysis project Ga0207799, IMG submission 187742) | Aerobic enrichment media microbial communities from Bioluminiscent Bay, La Parguera, Puerto Rico - Tt and M2 (SPAdes) | ecosystem: Environmental > Aquatic > Marine > Unclassified ...
GCATGACCTGCCCGATTCCCGGAAGGCGGGCGAGCTGGTCGCGGACGTTGAGCACCCCGTAGTTGCGCAGATAGAGTTCGTCATAGCGCTCGTTGGGCGAACGCAGATGGACCACCATGGTCAGATCCGGGGAACTCTTCACCACCGTCACGCCAAGCTGCCTTACAACATCCGGCAGCCTCGGCAGGGCTTGCGACACCCGGTTCTGAACCTTCTGCTGCGCGAGATCCGGATCGGTGCCGATTTCGAACGTGACACGGATGTTGAGGGCGCCGTCCGTCGTCGCCAACGAGTTCATGTAGAGCATGCCCTCGACCCCGTTGATCTGTTCTTCCAAAGGGGTGGCGACCGTTTCGGCGATCTCGGTCGGGTTGGCGCCCGGGAAACGGGCGTCGACGACGATCGATGGCGGCGAAACCTCGGGATATTCCGCAATGGGCAGTTGGAACATACCGATGAGCCCGGCCAGGAAGATCAGCAGCGAGACCACGCCGGCGAAAATCGGCCGGTCGATGAAAAACCGGGGAAACGTCAATGTCCCGTCCCTTTTCGGATCCGAGGTTGATCAGGAAGACACGCAGCGGAGGTTCACGCCGGGCGGCGGTCAGCCTCCTGCCGCCACGCGGGTCGGGAGGCTGTCGTCCGCGTTCCGGACAACGTTTTGCGGGGCTACGGGGGTGTTCGGGCGCACGATCATCGTGCCGCTGACGATGACCTTGTCGCCGGGAACAAGTCCGTCGGTGATCACCCGCCGGCCGGAAACGGCATCCCCGAGCTGAACCTCGCGGTAAGAAGCCTTGCTGTCGGCATCGACGACATAGACGAACTTCCGGTCCTGGTCGGTCAGGATGGCCCGTTCGGACAACAGGACGACCTCCTGTTCGGCTGGCGCCCCCATCCGAACCTTCGCGAACATACCGGGCAGCAGATATTTGTCGGTGTTCTCGAACAAGGCACGCGCACGGATTGTGCCGGTCTGCGGATCGATCTGGTTGTCGAAGGCATGGATGTAGCCCTCGTAATCCGACGCCTCACCACCGGGACCGACGGCCAGCTGAACCGGGATCGAACGCTCTCCGCCCTCTCCCCCGCTTGCACGGGCATAGCGCAGATAAGTTCCCTCATCGACATCGAAATCGGCATAGATCCCCTTATCCGAGACGATCGTCGTGAGCACCGGGGGGTTCGAATCCGCCCGCACCAGGTTGCCGACGGTGATCTCGGCCCGGCTCACCCGGCCGCTGATCGGTGCCTTGACATAGGCCCGGTCGAGGTCGATCTCCGCCTGAGTCAACCGGGCCGCGGCGGCCTGGACGTCACTCTTGGCGTTGGCGAAATCGTTTTCACGCTGATCCAGCACGCGCTTCGAGACGGTACTCGAACGGATCAACTGACGGGCACGATCCAGTTCCCTTTCGGCGAAACTCAAGCGCTCGCGGGCCCCCGCCAGATCCGCCTTCATCTGTGCGGCAGCCGCCTTGAAGGGACGAGGGTCGATGACAAACAGGACATCGTCCTTGGCGACGGTTTGCCCGTCCTGAAACCGTATTTCCACAATGGTTCCGCTGACCTGCGGACGCAGCTTCACTTCGTCAACCGCTTGCAGACGCGCGGAAAAGCTTCGCCACAGGCGGACGGAGTTCCTCTCGATCGTCACGGCCTCGACCGGAATCGCGTTCACCGTATGCTCTTGTGACGGCTGATCCGCCGCTGTCGCGTTCAGATCGACCAAGCCAAGCTGCAGAAAGGCCGCCGCGCCGACGGCCACGGCAATGCCGATCGAGCCAAGCAGGAAACTGATCTTCGTACGCCGGTGCATCGTCGTGTCTCCCCAATAAAGACATACCGGTTGGTTTGTCGAAACGGAGAGATACGTACCAGTCGGTATGCATTCAAGTGGCAGATCGGCAACAGGCGGGAAAATAAACAGGACGGAGCTTAGGTTGGGCCCGCTTCAGCTGTAAGCGACGCTCATAGATTCTCCGGGTTTCTTGCGGTATTCCGGTTTCAGGCCGAGGATCCGATAGAATCCTTCACGGAGGTCGACCTGGATCGCCGCGATGCTGTTTTTGACGCGTCCGTAGATAAGCAGACCATGCATATACTGGAACAGAAGGCGCGCGATCTGTGCCGTATCCGGCGCTCCTTCAAGGGCCCCCTCGTCCCTCAATCCCCGGACGAGCGCTTCATAATACCGGATGCCCTTTTCAGCCATATCGATTGTGGCCAGACGGACCTTTTCCTCCTCCACCCCGACATAGACACCACAGGTAAAGAAGGGGCAGTTGGCCACTTCAAGTTTCTCGCCTCCCTCCTCCTTGCCACAGCAAGACAGGCTTTCCGCCTTCTGCCGGGCAATCACGAAATCCATCAGGTTTTCCAATTGTTCCAGCGGCGTATAGGATGGCGAACAGAGTGAATCGAGGGCTGTTTTCAACGCGGACCAATAGTGATCCGCCGCAGCGCTGTACAGATCCGCCTTGCTTTCAAAATGGTGGTAAAAAGCCCCCTTTGTGACACCCGCGCGCGTACAAATATCCTTGACACCTACATTGTCGTAGTTGCTCTGCCGCACCAATTCGATGGCCGTCTCTAGAAGGATTTCTTTCGTCCGGGCCGGATCGCGCATTTTTTCTTTTTCTCCCGAGTATTATATTTCTCAAATAAATATACATACCGGTCGGTTTGGTTTCAATGTGTTTGTGCGAACCTTCTTGAAAAGGGAGCCAATCGGAGAGCCTTCCAAACAACCAAAGACGCAAACCCCTTGCAGTCCGTCAATCGCTTCGCCATCGTAAATCGAAAGAACAGGGATTGGGACGTGAACGTGATGGGGAAGCGCCAAGCCAGTAGCGAAAATCGCTTGGACGACGCCGCCCGCGCAGGCTGGCTCTACTACATCGCCGGCAACACGCAAGACGAGATCGCGGCCAAACTGGGGATTTCACGCCAAACCGCACAGCGCCTTGTTTCCCTCGCCGTCGCCGAGGGGTTGGTCAAGGTCCGGCTGGACCATCCCATCGCCAACTGCCTGAACCTCGGCAGTCAACTCCGATCCGCTTTTTCACTGCGCCATGTCGAAGTCGTTCCGAGCGACCCCGGCTCGACCTCGACCACCGTCGGCGTCGCCGAAGCGGCGGCGGCGGAAATCGAAAAACGGCTGAGTTCGACAGACCCGATCGTCATGGCCGTCGGGACCGGCCGGACATTGAAGGCGGCCATCGAAAAGCTGCCGCGGATCCAATGTCCGCAGCATAAAATCGTGTCCCTGACCGGCAACATCGGGCCGGACGGTTCGGCCGCCTTCTTCAACGTGATTTTCGCCATGGCGGAAATCATCGAGGCCACCCACTTCCCCATGCCGCTCCCGGTCATCGCATCCTCGGCCCAGGAGCGCGAATTGCTGCACCGTCAGGGAATGATCCGTGAAACGCTGGCGTTGTCGATGGATGCGGATGTCGCTTTCGTCGGAATCGGAGATCTGGAAGACGACGCCCCCCTGTTCGAGGACAAGTTCATCACCAAACAGGAACTCGCTTCGCTCCAAAACGCCGGAGCCATCGGCGAGATCCTCGGCTGGGCATTCGACCGGAACGGGCAGTTCGTCGGCGGGGCCTTCAACGACCGGGTGGCCAGCGCGCCGATTCCCAGCCGCGACAACACGACGGTCATCGCGACCGCCATGGGCGACAGGAAGTTTCCCGCCACTCTCGCCGCCATTCGGGGGGATCTCGTCAACGGGTTGATCACCGACGAAAAGACCGCGGAAAAACTCCTCGAACAGGCCTGAATACGTCCTCAAGCCACAGTCACTCGGCAACCCCCGGTTACAAAGGCAAGATTCTCCACCCCAAATGAGACTTGACTTTTCATGTCTTATGATGAGTAATTGCTCATGCGATAAGCAAATGCCCACAAAATGCTTAATGCTATACGGGGAGAGGCTCATGAAACTGAAATCACTCATGCTGAGCGCATGCTCGGCACTCGCTTTCGTTGGCGTGGCTCAGGCCGAAACGCTCACCATCGCCACCGTGAACAACGGTGACATGATCCGCATGCAGAAGCTGACGGATGACTTCACCAAGAATCATCCGGGCGTCACCCTGGATTGGGTCACGATGGAAGAAAACGTCCTGCGCCAGAAGGTGACGACCGACATCGCCACCAAGGGCGGCCAGTACGACGTGATGACCATCGGCACCTACGAGGTTCCGATCTGGGCCAAGCAGAACTGGCTGGTGGCGCTCGACAACCTCGGCGCCGACTATGACGTCGACGACCTGCTGCCGTCGATCCGCGGCGGCCTCACCGTCGACGGCAAACTCTACGCCGCGCCGTTCTACGGCGAAAGCTCGATGGTCATGTATCGCACCGACCTGTTCGAACAGGCCGGCCTGGATATGCCCAAAGACCCGACCTGGGACTTCGTCGCCGATGCCGCCCGCAAGATCACCGACAAGGACAAGGAAATCTACGGCATCTGCCTGCGCGGCAAGGCCGGCTGGGGCGAGAACATGGCGTTCCTCACCGCGACGTCCAATTCCTTCGGCGCCCGCTGGTTCGACATGGACTGGAAGCCCCAGTTCGACCAGCCCGCCTGGAAGAAGACCCTGCAGTTCTATGTCGACCTGATGCATGACGCCGGCCCTCCGGGCGCATCGTCCAACGGCTTCAACGAAAACCTCGCGCTGTTCCAGTCCGGCAAGTGCGGCATGTGGATCGACGCGACCGTCGCGGCCTCGTTCGTCACCAATCCGAAAGAGTCGCAGGTCGCCGATAAGGTCGGCTTCGCCCTGGCCCCCGACAACGGGTTGGGCAAGCGCTCCAACTGGTTGTGGGCCTGGACACTGGCCATTCCGGCCGGCACCCAGAAACAGGCGACTGCCGAGGAGTTCATCGCCTGGGCGACCAGCAAGCATTACCTCGAACTCGTCGCCTCCAAGGAAGGCTGGGCCAATGTCCCGCCGGGCACGCGGACCTCTCTCTATGAGAATCCGAAGTACCAGCAGGCCGCGCCCTTCGCCGCGATGACCTTGGATTCCATCAAGGCCGCGGATCCGACGCATCCGACCGTCGATTCCGTGCCGTATGTTGGCGTCCAGTTCGTGGCGATCCCGGAATTCCAGGGCATCGGCACGGCTGTCGGCCAGCAGTTCTCGGCCGCCCTGGCGGGCCAGACCTCGGTGGATCAGGCGCTCAAGAACGCGCAGCAGCTCACCGAGCGGACGATGATGAAGAGCGGATACCTCAAGTAACCTCCCTGTGTTGTGCTGGGGCCGTTCCCATGTAGCGGAACGGCCCCGTTTTCCAGGGTTTGTTACCCGCCTTTGTTGTTGGCCGTTGGCCGGGAGTCTCCCATGGCTACGCTGCACACGCGCGCCGCTGCGCGGACGATGATGGCCCCTGCCGTCCTGATGCTTCTGGCATGGATGGCCGTCCCGCTGGCGATGACCCTCTACTTCTCCTTCCTGCGATACAATCTTCTGATGCCGGGAATGGAGGAATGGATCGGTTTCCTCAACTACCGTTTCTTCCTGACGGACCCGGCCTTCGGCGCGGCGCTCCTCAACACGCTGCTTCTGGTCGGGGGTGTTCTGCTCGTCACGGTGGTCGGCGGGACGTTCCTGGCCCTGATGCTCGATCAGCCGTTTTTCGGCCAGGGAATCGTCCGCATCCTCACCATCGCACCGTTCTTCGTCATGCCGACGGTTTCCGCCCTCGTCTGGAAGAACATGCTGATGCACCCGGTCTACGGGCTGTTCGCCTGGATCAGCCGGACGTTCGGGCTGGAGCCGCTCGATTGGTTGGCCCAGATCCCGCTCACTTCCGTCGTGATGATCGTCTCCTGGCAATGGCTGCCGTTCGCCACCCTGATCCTGCTGACGGCGCTGCAATCGCTCGACGAGGAACAGAAGGAAGCCGCCGAGATGGACGGCGCCAAGCCGCACTCCGTCTTTATCTACATCGTGCTGCCGCATCTCGCCCGCGCCATCACCGTGGTCATCCTGATCGAGACGATCTTCCTGCTCAGCGTCTTTGCCGAAATCCTGGTCACGACGAATGGCGGGCCGGGTTACGCGAGCACGAACCTGACCTACCTCGTCTATGCCCAGGCGCTGTTGCAGTTCGATGTGGGTGGTGCGTCCGCCGGCGGCATCATCGCCGTCATCCTGGCGAACATCGTCGCCATTTTCCTGATCCGCCTGATCGGCAAGAATCTGGAGGCCTGACCCATGGCGCGCGCGGTTACGACCCGAAGGAAGCTCGTGTTCACGGCCATCGGATGGGGCATCGGCCTGCTGCTCTTCTTCCCGATCCTGTGGACCTTCCTGACCAGCTTCAAGACGGAGGGCGAAGCCATCGCCTCGCCCCCCTCGTTCCTGTTCTTCCAGTGGACCCTGGAAAACTACGTCGAGGTGCAAGAACGCTCGGATTACCTGAGGCACGTGATGAACTCGGTGATCATCTCGGGCGGCTCGACCTTCATCGCGCTACTGATCGCCATACCCGCGGCCTGGGCGATGGCCTTCTCGCCGACCAAACACACCAAGGACGTCCTGATGTGGATGCTGTCCACCAAGATGCTGCCGCCGGTCGGCGTGCTGGTACCCATCTATCTCATTTTCCGCGACTTCGGCCTCTTGGACAGCCGGGTCGGCCTGGTCATCGTCATGACCCTGATCAACCTGCCGATCGTCGTCTGGATGCTGTTCACCTACTTCAAGGAAATCCCCGGCGACATTCTGGAGGCGGCCCGGATGGACGGGGCGTCCCTCGGCAAGGAAATCGTCTACGTCCTCACGCCGATGGCCGTTCCGGGGATCGCCTCGACCATCCTTCTCAACATCATCCTGGCCTGGAACGAAGCGTTCTGGACGCTCAACCTGACGGCGGCGAACGCGGCGCCGCTGACGGCCTTCATCGCCTCCTATTCAAGCCCGGAAGGACTGTTCTGGGCGAAGCTATCGGCGGCCTCGACCCTCGCCATCGCGCCGATCCTGATCATGGGCTGGTTCTCGCAGAAACAACTCGTGCGCGGCCTCACCTTCGGCGCGGTCAAATAATTTCAGGGGATCGGAGAACATCATGGGAAGCATATCACTTGAAAAAGTCTCCAAGTCCTTCGGCGCGTTCGAGGTCATCCCCGAACTGGAACTCGATATCGTCGACGGAGAATTCGTGGTCTTTGTCGGCCCGTCGGGCTGCGGCAAGTCCACCCTGTTGCGGCTGATCGCCGGGCTCGAGGACGTCACCAGCGGAACCGTGCGCATCGACGGCGAGGACATGACCGGCCGGGCGCCCGCCAAGCGGGGCCTGTCCATGGTCTTCCAGTCCTACGCGCTCTATCCGCATATGAGCGTCCGGGGCAACATCGCCTTCCCCCTGAAAATGGCCGGGGAAAGCCGCGAGGAGGTCGACCGCAAGGTATCGGACGCGGCGCGCATCCTGAACCTGACGGACTATCTGGACCGCAAGCCGCGCCAGCTTTCCGGCGGCCAGCGCCAGCGCGTCGCCATCGGGCGGGCCATCGTGCGCCAGCCCAAGGCCTTCCTGTTCGACGAACCGCTGTCCAATCTCGACGCCGCCCTGCGGGTCAACATGCGGCTGGAGATCAGCGAACTGCATCAGCAGTTGGGCACCACCATGATTTACGTCACCCACGACCAGGTGGAAGCCATGACCATGGCCGACAAGATCGTGGTGCTGCACGACGGGATCATCGAGCAGGTCGGCTCGCCGCTGGAACTGTATCGGAGCCCCGCGAACAAGTTCGTCGCCGGTTTCATCGGATCCCCGAAAATGAACTTCATCGAGGGGGCGGCCGCCGGCCAATACAACGCGGACAGCATTGGTATTCGGCCCGAACACATAGAGATCTCCACGGACTCCGGCACCTGGAAGGGTATTGTCGGCGTCGCCGAACATCTCGGCTCCGACACCTTCCTTCATGTGAACACCGAAGGAGCCGGCCAACTCACCGCCCGCGCCAGCGGTGAATACGAACTGCGGCACGGTCAGTCCGTTTTCCTGACGCCGGATCCGGAGAAAATCCATCGATTCGACAGGGATGGAGCCGTCATCGGATGAACCGTCTGGAAGGCAAGTCCGCCCTGATTACCGGCGCCGCACGGGGGATCGGCTATGCCTTCGCCGAGGCCTATCACCGCGAAGGCGCGACCGTGGCCCTCGGCGACATCGATGTCATCCGGGCGCAAAAATCGGCCCAGGAGATCGGCCCACGGGCTTACGCGGTCGAGATGGATGTCACCAATGATGCATCCATCGAGGCGGCCGTGAAAGCCGTCGAGGAAAACGCCGGCGGGATCGACATCCTGGTCAACAATGCCGCTCTGTTCGATCTCGCACCGATCACCGAGATCACCCGGGAAAGTTATGAACGCCTGTTCTCGATCAATGTCGCGGGCGTCCTGTTTACGATGCAGGCCGTGGCCCGTTCGATGATTGCGCAAAAACGACACGGCAAGATCATCAACATGGCCAGTCAGGCCGGGCGGCGGGGGGAGCCCTTGGTCGCGATCTATTGCGCGACCAAGGCCGCCGTCATCAGCCTGACCCAGTCGGCGGGGCTCAATCTCATCGAACACGGAATCAACGTGAACGCCATCGCTCCGGGCGTGGTCGACGGCGAACACTGGGACGGTGTCGATGCCCTCTTCGCCAAGTATGAAAACCGGCCGCTCGGCGAGAAGAAACGCCTCGTCGGGGAATCCGTTCCATACGGCCGGATGGGACGCGCCGAGGATCTGGTCGGCATGGCCATCTTCCTCGCCAGCGCGGAAAGCGATTACGTCGTCGCGCAGACCTACAACGTCGATGGCGGCAATTGGATGAGCTAGGGAGTGAACAAGCCATGTATATGGAAAAAATGAAGCTCGACGGTCGTGTTGCGGTGGTTACCGGAGCCGGACAGGGAATCGGCGCCGCTTGTGCGCAGGCCCTCGGCGAAGCCGGAGCCCGGATTGTCGTCACGGACATGGATGGCAGCCGTGTCGAAAAGACCGTCGCTGAAATGCAGAAGGCCGGCATCGATACCTCGGGTCTGGTTCTCGACGTCACCCAATCGGGCCAGGTCGACGACATCCTGGCCAAGATCGTCGGATCGCACGGCCAGGTAGACATCCTGGTCAATAATGCCGGCGTGGCAAAAAGCGACGTCCCGGCCGAGGAAACCACCGACGAGCATTGGCGTTTCCACATGGACGTCAATCTGGACGGCCTTTTCTGGTGTTGCCGCGCCTTCGGCCGCCAGATGCTGCGGCAGGGTCGCGGTTCGATCGTCAACGTGGGATCCATGTCCGGATTCATCGTCAACAAGCCGCAGCCTCAGTGCTTCTACAACGCCTCGAAGGCGGCCGTTCACCATCTGACCAAGTCGCTGGCCGCCGAATGGGGAACCCGGGGCGTGCGTGTCAACGCGGTGGCCCCGACCTATATCGAGACCCCGCTGACCGCCTTCGGCATCGAGGAAAACCCGGAGATGTACGCGACCTGGCTGGAAATGACGCCGATGCATCGGGTCGGACAGTCCGAGGAAATCGCTTCGGTGGTCCTGTTCCTGGCATCCGACGCGGCCAGCCTCATGACGGGATCCATCGTGCTGGCGGACGGCGGCTATACCTGCTGGTAGAAGAAGGATGACGTGATGCCCCCGAAGCAAGGGGACCGCGCCCCCGCTCCGCCCGTCGAACTCGTGATCTTCGATTGCGACGGCGTTCTGGTGGACAGCGAGCCCCTTGCCATGCGGGTTCTCCTGGAAACCATCGCCGACGCGGGACTGACCGTCGAACCGGCCATCGGTTACGAGCGCTTCCTCGGCCGCAGCTTGGCGACCATATGCGGCGTGCTGAGCGAGGAATTCGGAGTCGACCTGACGCACGACGCCCTCGACCGCATGAGGCTACGGCTTTACGAGGTCTTCCGCGAGGAACTGCAACCCATCGACGGAATCCACGAAACGCTCGACGCCCTTTCCGTTCCCTACTGTCTTGCGTCTTCCAGCCAACTCGAACGGATCCGGCTCGCGCTCGACGTGACCGGGCTCCGGGAACGTTTCGAACCCCGCGTTTTCAGCGCGACAATGGTCAGCCGGGGAAAACCGGCCCCGGACCTGTTCCTGTACGCGGCCGAAAAGATGACCACCGATCCGGCCCGCTGCCTGGTCATTGAGGATAGCCCTGCCGGGGTAAAAGCGGCTAAACTCGCCGCCATGCGGGTTTGCGGCTTTACCGGGGGAAGCCACGCGAGAACCACTTCTCACCGTCAAAAACTGGAAGCCATCGGACCCGATTACCTGATCGAGGACATGCGGCTGTTGCCGGAATTGGTCGGACGCGTCAAAGCGGGTTAGAAGGGTTTCCATGGGTCATCTTGTGGCGGCGGTCGACGTGGGCACCGGCAGCGCCCGGGCGGGCATCCTGGACCGGCGGGGGAAATTTCTCGGCCGGGCCGAACACCCCATCGAGATGAACCGGCATGGGGCCGGCCGCGCCGAGCACGATTCCGAACAGATCTGGCAGGCCGTGGGATTGGCGATGCGGGAAGCTCTACGAGAGGCCGGAGTTCCCCCTGAGGACGTCGCCGGCATCAGCTTCGATGCCACGTGCTCGCTGGTCGTCCGCGATGGGCAGGGCCGACAACTCAACCTGTCGGGAGACGACGACCCGCGTTGGGATACGATCGTCTGGATGGACCATCGGGCGCGGGAGGAAGCGGAAGAGTGCACCGCCAGCGGGCACCGGGTCGTGGACCACGCGGGCGGCACCATGTCGCCGGAAATGCAGATCCCGAAAGTGATGTGGCTGCGCCGCCGATCGCCCGATATTTGGAAGAACATCGGTTACCTATTCGACCTTGCCGACTTCCTGACCTGGAAGGCCTGCGGTTCCCTCGAACGGTCGCAATGCACGCTCGCCTGCAAATGGGGCTTTCTCCCCGAACACGGCGGGTGGCCGGTGGACTTCCTGTCGGCGATGGGCTTGTCCGATCTGCGGGAAAAGGCAGCCCTCCCCGAAAAGGCTTCGCCTGCCGGCACCGATCTGGGGCCTCTCAGTGACGAGGCCGCTCGGGTGTTGGGACTAACGGCACGCTGCCGGGTCGGCATCGGATTGGTCGACGGCCACGCGGGCTTCCTCGGGATCCTCGGCCGGGCGGCGACAGAGCCGGAAACGATCCATCGGCGTTTCGGCCTGATCGCCGGAACCTCCAGCTGCGTCATGGCGCTGTCCAAGACTCCCCGTTTCTCCCGAAGCGTGTGGGGGCCGCATTATGGTGCCCTCTTACCGGATTACTGGCTGATCGAGGGTGGCCAATCGGCGAGCGGCGCCCTGCTCGACCATATCATCCAAAACCATGCCGCGGGGGGAGAGCCTACCCCCGGCCGGCACCATGAAATCTGCCGCCGGATCGCGGTTTTACGGGCCGGGGAAGGGCCCGACCTCGGGGGCCGTATCCATGTCCTTCCGGATTTTCACGGCAACCGGTCGCCGTATGCCGATCCGGACGCCATTGGCGTCATCAGCGGCCTGACACTTGACTCCTCCTTCGCCGGGCTCTGCCGCCTGTACTGGAGAACGGCCGTGGCGATCGCTTTGGGGATCCGCCAGATCGTGGAAACGTTGACTTCAAGCGGCTACGAGATCGATGCCCTGCATATGGCGGGCGGGCATTCGAAAAATCCGATCCTGATGCGGCTCTATGCGGACGCCACGGGGCTTTCGATCTTCGAACCAACGACGGAAGACGCGGTTTTGCTCGGGACCGCGATCGTCGCGGCCGTGGCGGCCGGCTTTTATGAAGACCTGGCAAGCGCCAGCCATGCCATGGCGCAAGACGAGACGGAACACCTGCCAGACGGAGCAACCCGCCGCCGCTTGGATCGGGACTACCGGATTTTCCTGGCCATGCAGGAACATCGCCGGGAAATCGACGGCTTGACCTAAGCCGCCTACAGATCCTCGCCCGAATTCGAGATCGCCCGCGAGACCAGCCGGAACGCGAAACCCGGATGGAAAAGCTTCACCGCCGTAATCGTGTTCTCCTCCGACCAGGTCCGGCGTTCGACGACGAACAGCGCATCGTTCGGCTCGATTTCCAGCCAAGCCGCCAGCTGGGGCGTCGCGTTGGCCGCGGAGAAGATGTGTTCCGCATAGGCCAGAGGCTTGGTCTCGACGAGCCATTCGTTCGGCCCGACCGTCTCGAAGGTCTGATCCCTTGCGTCCGGGGCCTCGCCCAGATTGATCCACCGGTCCTCGAACTGGTACGGCGTTTCGTCGGCGTAGTGCAGGCAGCGGACATGCAGCACTTCCGCGTTTTCCGGGAGCGCCATCTTTCCGCGCATCATCGCCGGCGCGATCAATTCCTCGCGGTCGAGCAGCGCATAGCGATAGGTCGCCCCCTTTTGTTCGATCTCTTCACGAATGACGGGAATATGGATCTGGGCCGCCAGCGGCGGCGTTACGGCCACGCGGGTTCCGGCCCGCCTGCGGCGCTCGATCACGCCGGCCTGGGCGAGTTCCCGCAGCGCCCGGTTCACGGTATTGCGGGAACAGCCGTAGTCCCGCGCGAGGGTTTCCTCGCCGGGGATCATCGTGCCCGGAGGCCAGTCACGCAACTTGATGCGCTGCAAAATGTCGGTCTTGATCGTCTGGAATGATACGATGCCCCGGCGTTTCACGTCAGGTTTCCGATTCCTGTTTGAATGATGCCGCGGCCTTCATGGCCGCGGGCTGCCCGGCCATCGCGGCGCCCCAAGCGGAAAGACAAGCGCCGGGAAGCTATCCTTCTCTCGATCCTCACGCAACACCCCCCTCCGCGCCCGCTGGGCAACGGCCCCTCCGGGTTTTCATGTTGACTCAATATGTCTGCACATAATAGTTATATGTCTATCAATATGTCCACATTTACCACGCTCGAATGGGGGAGCCGGTAGGACGGAAGGGGGAACCGGGGAGTGAGCAACAAGGTCCTCTGCAACGGGAACTTTGCCACGATGGTGCGGGGCGACGCCCCGTACGGACTTCTGACCGACGGTGCGTTGGCCATCGCCGACGGCCGTATCGCTTGGATCGGCAAAGCCGACGAACTCCCCGACGGCTATAAGGATTGGCCCACCGAGGTTCTCGACGGCCGCCTCGTCACCCCCGCATTGGTCGATTGCCACACCCATCTGATTTTCGGCGGGAATCGCGCCCGCGAATTCGAACTCCGCCTGCAGGGCGCGAGCTACGAGGAGATCGCCCGGGCCGGTGGCGGGATTGTCTCGACCGTCCGCGAGACCCGGCGGCTGAGCCAGGATCAGCTCGCCCGGACGGCGCTGCCGCGTTTGGACGCCCTATTGGCCGAGGGGCTGGGGACTATCGAAATCAAGTCCGGCTACGGCCTCACGGTGGACGACGAACTCAAGATGTTGCAGGCCGCCCGTTCCCTGGAAACGCTTCGTCCCGTCCGGATCAAGACGACCTACCTCGCTGCCCATGCCATTCCAGAGGAATACGCGGGCCGCGCCGACGCCTATATCGACGAGGTCTGCCTGCCGGCCCTGGATAGGGCCGTATCGGAGAAGCTCGTCGATGCGGTGGACGCCTTCTGCGAAGGCATCGCCTTCTCTCCTGAACAGGTGAAACGCGTTTTCGACCGGGCGGTGGCACACGCCCTGCCGATCAAGCTCCACGCCGAGCAATTGTCCAATCTCGGCGGCGCCGCAATGGCCGCCGGGTTCGGCGCCCTCTCGGCCGACCATCTGGAACACCTCGACGAAGCGGGCGTCGCCGAAATGGCCCGCGCCGGGACGGTCGCCGTGCTGCTCCCCGGTGCCTTCTATGTCCTCCGCGAAACCAAGTTCCCGCCGATCAATGCGCTGCGGAACGCCGGTGTATCCATCGCCTTGGCGACAGACTGCAATCCGGGCACGTCGCCCCTCACCTCCCTACTGCTGACCGTCAACATGGCCTGCACCCTGTTCCGGCTGACGCCCGAGGAGGCGTTGGCGGGCATCACCCGGGAAGCCGCCAAGGCTCTGGGCCTCCAGGAGGAGATCGGCACGCTGGAAACCGGCAAGCGGGCGGATTTGGCGGTCTGGGACGCGGCCGAGCCCGCCGAACTCGCCTATCGCATCGGGTTCAACCCGTTGGTCCGAAGGATTTACGGAGGCAAGCCTTGCTGATCCTCCCGAAGCCGGAAAAAGAAAGATGAACGTATTCGAGATTTACGAAGGCTCCTCGCCGGTCGTCCTGGGTTTCCCGCATGGCGGCGTCTGGATTCCGGAAGCGATCGAAAACCGCCTCAACCCGGCGGGCGTCGGGCGGGCCGATACGGACTGGCACATCTTCCGCCTCTATAGCGGCCTGCTGGACGACGCAACGACGGTCCAGGCCACCTTCCACCGTTATGTCGTGGATGCGAACCGGCCGCCGGACGGGGAAAGCCTTTATCCCGGACAGAATACGACCGGCCTGTGCCCCCTGACCGACTTCGACGGCCAGCCGATCTGGAAGGACGGGGAAGAACCCGGCGTGGAAGAAATCGAGGCGCGCCGCCGAACCTACCACGCGCCCTACCACGCCGCGCTCGCCGAGCAAATCGAACGGATCAAGGCGATCCATGGCGTGGCCCTGTTGTTCGATTGCCATTCCATCCGTTCCGTTATCCCTCATCTGTTCGAAGGCAAGCTGCCCGATTTCAACATCGGCACCAACAGCGGTGCGTCGTGCGCTCCCGTCCTGGAGCGGTCGATCGCCGACGACTGTGGGTCGGTAACGGGATACACGCATGTCCTCAACGGCCGCTTCAAGGGTGGCTGGACCACTCGGCACTGCGGCCACCCGGAAACCGGCGTTCATGCCATTCAACTGGAGCTCGCCCAATCGACCTATATGGCGGAAACCCCGCCCTGGGCCTATGACGACGCCAAGGCCGGACGCCTCCGTGAACACCTGCGGACCGCCCTGCGGCATCTCGAATCCCTCGCCCGAGAGGGACTGTTTTAACCAAGGAGAACCCGACTCTCATGACGAATCCTCGTCACAACATGCGTGACGTTCGCGCGCCGCGCGGAACCGAATTGAATGCGAAATCCTGGCTCACCGAAGCCCCTCTTCGCATGCTGATGAACAACCTGGATCGCGAGGTCGCCGAAAACCCGAACGAGCTCGTCGTCTACGGCGGCATCGGCCGGGCGGCGCGGACCTGGAAGGATTTCGACACCATCGTCGACCAGCTCAAGAACCTCGGCGAGGATGAGACGCTGCTGGTGCAGTCGGGCAAGCCGGTCGGCGTCTTCCGGACCCATCCCGACGCGCCGCGCGTGCTGATCGCCAACTCCAACATCGTGCCGCACTGGGCCAACTGGGACCACTTCAACAAGCTCGATCGGGCCGGGCTGATGATGTACGGGCAGATGACCGCCGGTTCCTGGATCTACATCGGCACCCAGGGCATCGTTCAGGGCACCTACGAAACCTTTGCCGAAGCCGGTCGCCAGCACTACGGCGGCGACCTCAAGGGCAAATGGGTGCTGACCGCCGGTCTCGGGGGCATGGGCGGCGCGCAGCCGCTGGCCGCCGTCATGGCGGGCGCCTGCTGCCTCGCCATCGAATGCGATCCCGACCACATAGATTTCCGGCTGCGGACCCGCTACGTCGACGAGAAGACGGACTCGCTGGATGATGCGTTGGCGCGGATCGACGCTTGGACCCAGGCCGGCGAAGCCAAATCGGTCGCGCTGCTCGGCAATGCCGCCGAAATCGTCCCTGAACTCCTCAAGCGCGGCGTCCGTCCCCATCTGGTCACCGATCAGACTTCGTCCCACGATCCGATCAACGGCTACCTGCCGAAGGGCTGGACCCTGGCTCAATGGGCCGAGAAGCGAGAGACCGACCCCAAGGCGGTCGAGAAAGCCGCCCGCGCGTCCATCCGGGAGCATGTGGAAGCCCTGGTCGGGTTCGCCGACGCGGGAATCCCCACGGTCGACTACGGCAACAACATCCGCCAGGTCGCTTTCGACGAGGGGCTGGAGAACGCCTTCTCCTTCCCCGGTTTCGTCCCCGCCTATATTCGGCCGCAGTTCTGCCGGGGCATCGGCCCGTTCCGCTGGGCCGCCCTTTCCGGCGATCCCGAGGACATCTACCGCACCGACGAGAAGGTCAAGGAGTTGATGCCCGGCGACAAGCATCTGCACAACTGGCTGGACATGGCCCGCGAGCGGATCGCCTTCCAGGGCCTGCCGTCGCGCATCTGCTGGGTCGGCCTCGGGGATCGTCATCGCCTGGGGCTGGCGTTCAACGAGATGGTGGCCAAGGGCGAGTTGTCGGCCCCGGTCGTCATCGGGCGCGACCATTTGGATTCCGGGTCGGTGGCCTCGCCGAACCGCGAGACCGAAGCCATGAAGGACGGCTCCGACGCCGTGTCCGACTGGCCGCTGCTGAATGCGATGTTGAACTGCGCTTCGGGGGCGACCTGGGTCAGCATCCATCACGGCGGCGGCGTCGGCATGGGGTTCAGCCAGCACGCCGGCATGGTGATCTGTTGCGACGGAACGCCGGAAGCGGCCAAGCGGATCGAGCGCGTCCTGTGGAACGACCCCGCCACCGGCGTCATGCGCCATGCGGACGCGGGCTATGACATCGCCATCGAATGCGCCCGGGACAAGGGACTGAACCTGCCCGGCATCCTCTGATTCAAGGCTTTTACCACCCCACCGAGTGATCATCGCTGAAAAGGAGGCGAAGATGTTCAAGATAAGGAGCTTGCAGTCGGTAGCCCTGGCGGCTGCCTTGGCGGCCATCGGGGGAACGGCCAATGCCGCCGACACCGTCAAGATCGGCTTCAATGTCCCGTTGACCGGGTTCGCCGCGGCGGACGGCAATTCGGCGCGCGTCGGCGCCGAGTTGGCGGTCGAGCAGGCCAATGCGGCCGGCGGGATCAACGGCGAAAAGGTCGAGTTGGTCGTGTATGACGATCAGGCCTCGCCGAAGGAAGCCGTGCCGATCGCGACCAAGCTGACGACCCAGGACGATGTCGTGGCCGCCGTTTCCGGCAGCTATTCGGGATCGACCCGGGCCGCCGCCGGTGTGTTCCAGTCCGCCAAGGTTCCCTACATCTCGGCCTACGCCATTCATCCGGACATCACCAGGGCCGGCGATTACGTGTTCCGCGTCTCGTTCATGGGCGAGGTTCAGGGCCGGGCCGGCGCCAAGCTGATCGGCGAGGATCTCGGCAAGAAGCGTGTCGTCATGATCACGCTGAAGAACGATTTCGGAAAATCCCTGGCGGCCGGCTTCAAGGAAGCCGCGGGCAAGTATGGCATCGATATCGTCAACGAATATGAATACAGCATCAAGGACCGACAGTTCGGCCCGCTAGTTTCGAAGATCAAAGCCGATAAGCCGGAAGCCATCTACGCCTCGGGCTACTTCTTCACCGCGGGGCCGCTGGTCAGCCAACTCCGTTCCGGCGGGGTCGACGCTCTCGTCGTCGGACAGGAAGGCTACGACAGCGACAAGTTCATGGAAATCGCCGGCAAGGCGGCCGAAGGTGTGATCATCACCACATCGCTCGACCGCGATTCCAAGTCTCCGATCACGCAACATTTCATCAAGGAATTCGAAAAGAAGGCCGGATACGGCGCCGACATGGTCGCGGCTTCCGCCCATACGGCCGTCGGCGTCCTGGTCAAGGCCATGCGGGTGGCCGGCACCAAGGACCGCGCCGCCCTGCGCGACGCCATTTCGAAGATCCACCTGACGGCCTCGACCGGCACCATCTCGTTCAACGACCTCGGCGAGGTGCGGAAAGACGTGCAGGTTCAGATCGTCAAGGACGGCAAGTGGCATCACCACTCCGTCATCAGCGATCCCGACCTGCTGGCTCCGCCCTCCAAGTAGGCACGGGACAAAGCGGGATTGGGGAAGTGGCCAACGGCGGTCCCTTCCCTGTTCCTCTTCAACGACACTCAGGGACCGAAGGATAGAAGATGCTTGCGTTCGAGCTCATCGTCCAAGGGCTGGTCCAGGGCAGTATCTATGCCCTGATCGCGGTCGGACTGACGCTGGTCTACGGCCTGCTGCGTATTCTCCATGTCGCGCATGCCGGGTTGTTCACGCTCGGCGGCTATTTCTGTGTGCTGATCACCAATCTACTCGTCGGCGTTCTTCCCAGCCCGACGGGCAGCTTCGCCATCGCCGTCATCCTGTCCATGGTCGTCGTCGGTGTCCTCGGCATCGTCATCTATCGCCTGTGCTACCAGCCGATCCTCGACAAACCGCCCTATGTCGCCCTGATCGCCTCCATCGGCCTGTTTATCGCCATGGAAGAGCTTTTCCGGCTGGTTTTCGGCCCCTACGGCATTTCCTACACCAATCCGCCGATGGCGGAATCGGTGGAATTCCTGTTCACCAGTCTCAAGCAGGCCGAGGTTCTGACCATGCTCGGCGCCATCGTGCTGATCGGCGGGCTGGCCGTCCTGGCGAGCCGGACGCGGCTGGGCGTCGCCTGGCGCGCCACGGTCACCGACCCCGAGATGGCCCAATCCTTCGGTATCGACATCATCAAGGTCCGCTACCTCAACTTCTTCATCGGTTCTGCCCTGGCCGCCGCCGCCGGCGGGCTGGTCGCCCTGCTCAGCAATCTGGTCGAACCGACCATGGGCAGCGTGCCCAGCTACAAGGCGTTGGCCATCATCGTACTCGGTGGTCTCGGCGACGTTCGCGGGACGCTGATCGCCGCGCTGGCCCTCGGCGTCATCGAGAGCTTCGGCACGATCTATCTCGGCGACATCCTGGACCGTGACGCCATCGCCTTCGCCTTCCTGATCGTCGTCCTCATGTTGCGCCCACAGGGCCTGTTCCGGAGCGCATAGGCCATGGAATACGCGATCACCCTGGGCATCCTGATGGGCAACAGCGTCATCCTGGCGCTCAGCCTCAACCTGATTTCCGGCTACTGCGGCCAGATCAGCCTGGGCCATGCCGCCTTCTACGGTGTCGGCGCCTATTGCGCCGCCCTGATGACCAAGGCCGGGATTCCCTTTGCCATCGCCCTCGCGGCGGGGATGGGCCTGGCGGGCGTCGTCGGCGTCATCGTCGGATTGGCCTCGCTGCGCGTCCGGGAGGACTTCCTGGCCATCACCACGATGGGCGTCGGCTTCCTGTTCCTCGGCATTGTCCGGCAGCAGGATTGGCTCGGCGGCGAGATGGGGATCTACGCCATCCCCGATCCCGGCCTCGGCAAAACCGGATACCTGATCCTCACGCTCGCCGTCGCCGCTGCGGTCGCCGTCTTCAGCCTGTACGTGAAACGCTCCTGGATGGGCTTTTCCTTCGACGCCATCGCCGATGACGAGGATACGGCACGCATGCTCGGCATCGACGTGTCCCGCTACAAACTGACGGCGTTCGCCATGGGCACGGCCATCGCCGGGCTCGCCGGCGGCCTTTATGCCCATGACATCAAATATATCGGCCCCGACAGTTTCGGTTTCGTCGAATCCATCTCCATCCTCTCGATGGTGGTGATCGGCGGAATCGGTTCGGTGCCCGGCGTGATCATCGCCGCGGCCGTGCTCAGCGTGCTGCCGCAATGGATGCAGTTCATCGCCGAATACAAACTGCTGATCTACGGCGGCCTGCTGTTCGCGGTGATGCGGTTCAGCCCCGGGGGGCTGGCGGAAATGGCGAACCGGGCCATACGCCGTTGGGCAAGGGAGAAAACGGCATGACCCCGCTGCTCGATGTCCGCGATATCTCGGTGAGCTTCGGCGGCGTCCATGCCCTACAGGACGTTTCCTTCCAGGTCGAGGAAGGCGAATTGCTCGGCCTGATCGGCCCTAACGGCGCCGGGAAAACCACCGCCATGCGCGTCGTGACCGGCGTCGTCACGCCGAATGCCGGAAGTATCCTTCTCGACGGGAACGCTCTCACCGGCAAACCGATCCACGAACGCGTCCGCATGGGCCTCGGCATGTCCCAGCAGATCGTCAAACCCTTCCGTTCGATGAGCGTTCTGGACAACATCGTCCTCGCGGCAGGCAACGCCCGAACGCATGCTCCCATCGCCGCGCTGTTCATGCGCGACCGAAGCGCGGAACGCGGCAAGGCGAAGGCGTTGCTCGAACTGCTCGGGATTTCGGATGCCGCCGGTGCCCGTCCGGCGGAACTGCCGCTCGGCTATCTGAAACGGCTGGAGGTGGCCCGCGCCCTGGCTCTCGAGCCCCGCGTCCTGTTGCTGGACGAACCGTTGGCGGGCCTCAACCACATGGAGGCCGAAAAGCTCTCCGATACCATTCGGGATCTCAACCGCAACGGCACGACCATCGTGCTGATCGAGCACAATCTCGGCGAGGTCATGCGGATCTGCTCGCGGCTCTTCGTGCTGGACAACGGTTGCACGCTGAAGACCGGCGGACCGGCCGAGGTCATGGCCGATCCTCGCGTTCGCGCCGCTTATCTGGGAGAAGGAGCGGCGAATGCTGAAACTCATTGACCTGACCGTCGGCTACGGCGATCTCCAGGCCACCCACGGCATCTCGCTGGAAATCGACAAGGGGGCCATTTTCGCCCTGATTGGCGCCAACGGCGCGGGAAAGTCCTCGACGCTCATGGGCATCGCCGGACACACCAGGACCATCTCCGGCAGCATCGTCTTCGATGGCGAGGACATCACGTCCCTTCCGGCCCACCAGCGGGTGAAACGCGGCATTGCCGTCTCCCCCGAGGGGCGCCGATTGTTTCCGGACCTGACCGTGTCCGAAAACCTGACCGTGGGGGGATATTCACGGCCGCCGGAAGAGGACCCGGAAAACCGTGATATCGTGTTCGATCTGTTCCCCCGTCTGAGCGAACGGCTGCACCAACGGGCCGGCACGCTTTCCGGCGGCGAACAGCAGATGCTGGCCATCGGGCGGGCCCTCATGGCCAAGCCCAAGATGCTGATGGTCGATGAAATCTCGCTCGGTTTGATGCCGAAGGCGGTCGACATCTGCTACGAGGCGATCGCACGGCTGAAGCAAAGGGGGATCACCGTGATCTTCGTCGAGCAAAGCACGTCGCGCGCCCTCAAGGCGGCGGATCGCGTTTGCGTCCTCGAATCCGGGAACATCGTCTGGCAGGGATCGGCCGACGAGGCCCGCGACGATCCGGCGATGATCGAGGCGTTCATGGGGATTCGGGAAGGCTAGGCGAAGACCACGCCGTCAAACAGCTTGCGCGCGGTCCGCAGGATGGCCGCGCGTTTGACTCCGCCGGTTCCGTCAATCGAGGCGATCACCGTCATCTCGCCGGTCGGATGCTCGACGGAAAGGAATCGTTCGCCCCCCTCGCCGGTCGCCGCCATTCCGTCGGCGACGCTGCCCTGCAGCAAGCACGCCGTGGCCACGCTGACCGCCCCAAGCACACCAATGGCATCGTGACAGCGGTGCGGGATGAA
>Ga0207799_100348_pt1 | contig 21344 bp, 13 predicted proteins | sample TtanPargueraPR_4_FD_187742 | JGI IMG/M metagenome (GOLD analysis project Ga0207799, IMG submission 187742) | Aerobic enrichment media microbial communities from Bioluminiscent Bay, La Parguera, Puerto Rico - Tt and M2 (SPAdes) | ecosystem: Environmental > Aquatic > Marine > Unclassified ...
CCAGCCGTTGATCGCCGCGCCTCCCGCCGCCCAGATTTTCCGCAACCTGTTTTCTCGCATATCGGATTCTCCTGTCCGTCTTCAGTTTGTTCCGGGAAATGGGGTAGGGGTCAGCGCACCAAACAAGGCCGCTTGTTGTCGAACGTCCAACCCGGGACGAGGAACTGCATGCCGACCGCGTCGTCGCGGGCGCCGAGGCCCTTTGCCTTATAAAGAGCGTGCGCTTCCTCGATCTGCTCCATATCCAGTTCGATTCCGAGCCCCGGTTTCTCTGGAACGGCCACCTCGCCACCGACGATCTTCAGCGGTTCACGGGTCAGCCGCTGGCCGTCCTGCCAGATCCAATGGGTATCGATGGCAGTGATGTTTCCCGGCGCCGCGGCGGCGGCATGGGTGAACATGGCCAGCGAGACGTCGAAATGATTGTTGGAGTGCGATCCCCAGGTCAGTCCCCATTCGTGGCACATCTGGGCCACCCGCACCGCCCCCTGCAAGGTCCAGAAATGCGGGTCCGCAAGAGGGATATCGACCGACTGCAACAGGATCGTGTGGCCCATCTGCCGCCAATCCGTGGCGATCATGTTGGTCGCGGTCGGCAATCCGGTGGCGCGCCGGAATTCGGCCATCACCTCGCGTCCGGAATACCCCCCCTCGGCGCCGCAAGGATCCTCGGCGTAGGCCAGAACGTCGTTCTGCCCCTTGCAAAGACGGATCGCTTCTTCAAGGGACCAAGCGCCGTTGGGATCAAGGGTGATCCGGGCCTCGGGGAACCGGTGGGCGAGGGCGGTCACCGCCTTCATTTCCTCTTCGCCCGGCAGGACGCCGCCCTTGAGCTTGAAGTCCTCAAACCCATACCGGGCATGCGCCGCTTCGGCCAGACGGACCACCGACTCGGCGGTCAGCGCCTCCTCGTTTCGCAGCCGCAGCCAATCGTCCGCAGCACCGCTTTCGTCCCGGTAGGGCAGGTCGGTTTTGCCGCGGTCGCCGATATAGAACAGGTACCCCAGCATCTTCACCGAGTCGCGCTGCTGCCCCTCGCCAAGGAGCGCCGCCACGGGGACGTCCAGAAACTGCCCGAGCAGGTCCAGCAGGGCAGCCTCGACCGCTGTCACGGCGTGGATCGTGATCCGCAGATCGAACGTCTGTAAACCGCGGCCGCCGGCGTCGCGGTCGGCGAATTGCCGGCGCATCGCGTTCAACACGGCGTTGTAGGCACCAATCGATCGTCCGACGACCAATGGCCCCGCTTCCTCCAGCGTGGTGCGGATTTTTTCGCCGCCCGGAACCTCGCCGACTCCGACATGTCCAGCATTGTCTTTCAGGATCACCAGGTTGCGGGTGAAGAAGGGGGCATGCGCCCCGCTGAGATTGAGCAGCATGCTGTCACGGCCAGCGACCGGAACCACCTGCATATCGGTTACGATCGGGGCACCAGGGGCAATTTCCGAGTGCGTCAAGACACGACTCCCATGCTTATGAATTTTTGTTATCGGATGGACGCCGACGAAGCCTCCAAGCTGACGGCGCCCTTCAAAAATGTTAGCGCAAACATCTTCGCTGGTCAATCCGAGCTTATAAAAAATCTCTAATAAACTGAGATAGTTAAGGAATATGGAAAAATCTTACCCCGATTGACAAACTTTATCTGAAAGCGCTAACATAAATAAAAAACACAGCATTAACGGTGCCAACACCGACCAGGCCCCAGAACCATGGGCCGCCCTTTAAGGGAGGGAACCAGCGGCGACCATTCATTCAACGAACGACCGTCGGCGAATGATTGTCGTTAGAGGGCCTGCCAAGGAGAACCTTCTAGCCATGAACAATGGGAGATACAGCAACATGAAAAAGCTAACACTGGGAGCATGCTTAGCCGCCTTCGGGCTGATTGGCGCGATGGCAACGAATAGTCTTGCCGCCGACAAGCCGATCAGTGGAAACCTCCGCATCGTCATCGGGTCGAAATCGACGGGCGGCGACACCTATCAGAACTCGTCGATCGTCGCGGAAGCGCTCGCCAAGAAGCTCGACATGAACGTCAAGGTCGATGCGGTAGGCGCCAGCGCGGCCTTCAAGGCTCTGAGCCGTATATCCAACGGCAGCACCATCATGATCTTCCACGATCAGTCTTATTTGGGCTACCTGTACGGCGTTAAGGGTTACGACAACATCTTCGAGGATTACACCGTCGGCCCAACTGTCGCCATCAACCCGGGCAACGCCTACCTCGTGCCCAAGAATTCGCCGTACAAGACGATGGAAGACGTGATTCAGGCCGCGGCCAACGGCACCAAGATCCGTGTCGCCATCCAGCCCGGCGGCGTTTCCGAGATCGGCTTCAGCGCCCTGAAGAACGCGGTCGGCATCCGCTATCCGGGCAAGGAAGACAACATCGTCGCCGTCAACACCGGTTCGCAGGCCGACAAGAATCAGCTGCTGTTCGACGGCCAGGCCGACGTCATCAACGGTTCGGTCCAGGCCAACGAGCAGTACACCCGTCTGCCCGCCGACGACCAGAAGGCGATGCGCTTCGTCTGGCTGACGGCCCGCCAGAAGACCATCCAGCAGGCCAACCCAGAAGGCTTCGGGAAGACCAGCCGGGAAGATTTGCTCGAGTACGTGTCGCCGAAGGTTTCGGTGACCCAGGACGGCACCAAGAACTTCACCTTCGATAAGGAGTTCTTCTTCCTCTACAACAAGAAGATGGATCCGGAGATCGTCGCCTACCTCGACCAGGCGCTGACCGAGATCTTCGAAGAAGGAACAATCGAGACAACCCAGAAGGCTTCGTTCTTCATCCCGAACTTCCTGCCGTCGAGCGTGTCCAAGGACTATCTGCAGAACAAGATGGAGCAATACAAAAAGATCATTGCGGCCATCCACAAAGAATAAACAATAGAAAAAGGGGGCCCGGCACCTGGAATTTCCCGGCAAACAGGGCCCCCACTCCTTCAACAGGGTTTTCCGGAACAACGACAAATCATCCGGAAACGTCAGGAAATTGACGAGAGATTTCCATGGGAAGCGACATCTCGCAGCTCTTTAAAGTCACGATCGACTTCGACCAGTCACACCTGCTTTTCCCGGCGATTGTCCAATGGGTCCTGCTGGTTCTTTTCGTGGCGATCTGCCTGATCTACGGGCCAGGCTACATCCGTGACATCCGCGGCGGAACGAAACGACTTCCGTTCTGCGGCATCCCCTTCGACAAGCTGCGTTTCTTCGGAACGATCGCCCTGACGGTGATCTATTTCCTGTCGATGGACTATGTCGGCGGCTTTTTTCCGAACGAAGGCCTCGGCTTCCTGTTCATGTCGATCCTGTTCATGTTTTTGATGTCTTTGCTTTACGTGCACGATCTGACGCGACGGAAGCTGGTCATCATCGGGCTGACCGCGCTCATCGCGCCGACCGTCGCCTGGCACACGCTCGAAAACCTGTTCAACATCTCGTTGCCGTAATCGGGGAAGGGAAACGTTCGTCATGGATATCCTGTCGCACCTCACCCCGATGTACTTCATGCTGATCGGCTTTGGGGTTATCGTCGGCATTATTTTCGGCGCCATTCCCGGCATGACCGCCACCATGGCCGTCGCCGTTTGTCTGCCGATCACCTACGCACTCGACCTCAACCAGGGACTAGCCCTGCTTCTCGGCCTCTACGTCGGCGGTATCTCGGGAGGACTGGTCCCCGCAATCCTGCTGAACCTGCCCGGCACGCCTTCCTCGATCACCACGACCTTCGACGGCTATCCGATGACGTTGAAGGGAGAGGGTGAAAAGGCCCTGAAAACGGGAATCGTCTCGTCGCTCTTCGGCGGTTTGCTCAGTGCCGCGATCCTGTTTCTGTTCGCCCCGGCCCTGGCCGACGTGGCGATCAAGTTTTCCTATGTGGAGAAGTTCCTGATCATCTTCTTCGCGCTGACGGTCATCGCCTCGCTGTCCAAGCGGGTGCTGGTCGGCATCTTCAGCGGCGTATTGGGCGTATGGCTGAGCCTCATAGGCACCTACGACATCTCGGTCGGCGGCAACGGCGAAACCCGACTGATGTTCGACTTCATGGAATACTATCTGGAGGACGGCTTCTCGCTGCTGCCGGTGCTGATCGGCCTGTTCGGGCTCGGCACCATCCTGCTGGAGGCGGAGCAGGGCATTCGGGAGGAGAAAACGGGTGAATCGCTCAAGCTGAATACCCGGTCGCATTTCTCGCTGAGTGTCTTCAAGGGGCAAATCGTCAATCTGTTCCGCTCGGGCTTCATCGGTACATTCGTCGGCATGCTGCCGGGCATCGGCGGCAGCGCGGCGTCCGTTCTGTCCTATACGCAGCAAAAGAATTTTTCGAAGGATCCATCGAAGCTGGGTACCGGCGCGCCCGAAGGCGTCATCGCTTCGGAATCGGCCAACAACGGGCTCACCGGCGGCGCGCTAATCCCGCTGCTGTCCCTCGGCATTCCGGGCGATAGCACGACGGCGGTTCTGATCGGCGCTTTCACCCTGCAGGGGATCCAGGTAGGGCCGCTGTTCATCGGCGAAAACCTGGAAACCTGGGATCTGATCATGACGTCCCTGGTGACGGCGAACTTCATGATGTTCATCGTGATGTTCTTCGCCATCAAATACATCGTCAAAGTCATCACGGTGCCCAAATACCTACTGTACCCCGGCATCATCATGATGTGCGTGGTCGGCGCCTATGCCATCAACTACGGCATCATGTTCGATGTCTGGACGCTGCTGCTGTTCGGCATCTTCGGTTATGTCGGACAGAAGCTGGGCCTGGAGATCGCACCGCTGATCATCGGTTTCATCCTGGGCAACTCGGCCGAGGTATATTTCGTCAAAAGCCTGGAATCCTTCGGAACCCTGGCGATCTTCTTCACCAAGAGTCCGATCGCGATATTCCTGTGGGCGCTGATCTTCATCTCCATCGGCTATTCGGTCTACGCGGCCATCAAATCGGCGCGCAAGACCAAGGAGGCAAACGGACAATGAACGAGTCTTCCGGATACGGCCGGGTCATCAAGATCCGAGAGGAGGACAACGTCGCCATCGCGGTGGAAGAGGGCGGCCTGCCCGGTGGCACCCGGTTGGAAGACGGCACGGTCCTAAAGGAACACGTCCCCCTGGGGCACAAGGTCGCGCTCCGCGATATCGCCAAGGATGCCGAGATCGTCCGCTACGGGGAAATCATCGGCTATGCCGAGCAGGACATTCCGCGTGGGAGCTGGGTCGCCGAGAAGCTGGTCCGCCTGCCGACGGCCCCGGAACTCGACGCGCTGCCCTTGGCGACGCGCAAGCTGCCCGCTCCGGAACCGCTGGAAGGCTATACGTTCGAAGGCTACCGTAATGCCGATGGAACGGTCGGCACCAAGAACGTGCTCGGCATCGCGACCAGTGTCCAATGCGTCGCGGGCGTCGCCGACTACGCGGCGCGGCGGATCAAGGAAGACCTGCTGCCGCGCTATCCCAATGTCGATGACGTGGTCGCCATCAACCATGCCTACGGCTGCGGTGTCGCCATCAACGCACCGGCCGCCATTGTCCCCATCCGGACCCTGCAGAATCTCGTCCGCAACCCCAATCTGGGCGGAGAGGTCATGGTTCTGGGCCTCGGCTGCGAAAAGCTGCTGCCCGAAACCCTTATGCCCGCAGGCGCCAACGGCGGCACCCTGACGACCTTGCAGGACGAAGCCTTCACCGGCTTCGCCGCGATGGTCGACGGCATTCTGGAAACGGCCGAACGGCATCTGGAACGCCTCAACGCAAGAAAGCGGGAAACCTGTCCGGTCTCCGACCTGGTGATCGGTGTCCAGTGCGGCGGCAGCGACGCCTTATCTGGCGTCACCGCCAACCCATCCGTCGGGTTCGCCGCCGACCTCATCGTGCGGGCCGGCGGGAGCGTGATGTTTTCCGAGGTGACCGAGGTCCGCGACGCCATCCACCTGCTGACCCCACGCGCCGTGGACGAAGAGGTCGGGCGCGCCCTGCTGCGGGAAATGGCGTGGTACGACAACTATCTGAAGCTCGGCGAAACCGACCGCAGCGCCAACCCGACGCCGGGCAACAAGAAGGGCGGCCTGTCCAATATCGTCGAAAAGGCCCTGGGATCCGTGATCAAATCCGGGACCAGCTCCATCGCGGACGTGCTCGCTCCCGGCGAGCGCATTCGCCGCCGCGGGCTCATTTTCGCGGCGACGCCGGCAAGCGACTTCGTTTGCGGCACCCAGCAGCTCGCCTCGGGCATCACGCTTCAGGTCTTCACCACGGGCCGGGGCACGCCGTACGGGTTGGCCATGGCGCCGGTCATCAAGGTTGCTTCCAATTCGGTCCTGGCCAAGCGTTGGCATGACCTGATGGATGTCGACGCCGGGCGAATTGCAACGGGCGAAGCCAGTATCGCCGATGTTGGATGGGAACTGTTCCGGTTGATCCTGGATATCGCCAGCGGCCGTAAACAGTCCGCCGCCGACCGCCTGGGCCTGCATAACGATCTGGTGGTGTTCAATCCGGCGCCGATAACCTGACGGCCGGTGTTCGGCCATATTTGGTGGACAATCATTAGGAGGTGCCCCTAGATAGCCTCCAATGTAATACGTCCGCTTATTTGGAGAACCCAACGTGCCAGAAGAGTTTCCCGTCACGCCCAAATCCTACAAAAGATCGAACGGCAGGCGAGGGGCCTCTCGGACGGGAGGCGGCGCGGTCACGCTGGAAAACGTCGCCCAGTTGGCGGGGGTTTCGTCGATCACCGTTTCGCGGGCCCTCAATCATCCCGATCAGGTGGCCGCTCAAACCCTTGAGCGGATCAACCTGGCCATCGCGCAGACCGGCTACGTTCCCAATCTTCTGGCGGGAGGCCTGGCGTCCAACCGCAGCCGCCTGATCGCCGCCATCGTGCCGGCCATTGCAAACTTGGTCTATGCCGAGACCATCCAGTATTTCAGCGGCCACATCCGGGACGCCGGCTATCAGGTCTTGCTCGGCGAGGCGGGATATGGACAGCAAACCGAGGAAGAACTGGTATCCGCCGTGCTCAGCCGACGGCCCGACGGCATTTTCCTGACGGGAATCAACCACTCGGCCGATTGCCGGCGGCGGCTTCTGGCCGCACGAATTCCGGTGGTCGAGACTTGGGATTTGACTCCAACACCGCTGGACGTGGTGGTCGGCTTCTCCCACGAAAGAATTGGCCAAGCCGTGGCCGAATACCTCTATGGAAAGGGGTATCGCAAGTTCGCCATCGTTTCCGCCGACGATCCGCGCGCCCTTTTCCGAAACCGCGTGTTTACCGAAACGCTGGCGCGTCATGGAATTACCGACGTCCCGACGGGAATCGTTCCTGCGGTGTCCAATCTCCATCGTGGTCGGCAGGGCCTATCCCTGTTGCTCGGCCAAGGATTCTCGGAAGGCGTGATCTTCTGCAGTTCCGATACCCTGGCCCAAGGCGTGTTGGCCGAGGCGCTCAGCCGCGGTCTCTCCATCCCCGGCGATCTCGCCGTGTTCGGGTTCGGCGATCAGGACTTTGCCGCCCATACCTATCCTGCCCTGACCACCGTGAAGATCGACCGGCGCGCCATGGGCAAGAAAGCCGCGAACGCCTTGCTGTCGCGGCTTCGCGAGGAACCTTCCGAGGAAAGCGTCGTCGACGTCGGGTTCGAGATCATTCCTCGGGAGACGGCCTAACGCAGGGCTAACGAGGCCCTGTTAAAGGTTGCCCATGGAAACATCTCATCAATCCTTTCGCCGCTGGGTCGTAATTCTAGCGATGACAGGCCTGGCTTCCTGCGCCGGCCAGCCGGCACAGATCGCCAATCCCGCCAGCACCTATTGCGTCGAAGCGGGCGGCCAGCCGCTGACCGAAACGCGACCGGACGGAAACGAGTTCGGCGTCTGCCTGTTCGAGGACAACCGACAATGCGGCGAGTGGGCCCTGTTCCGGGGGGAATGCCCGGTCGGGGGACTGCGCGTCGCCGGCTTCCCGTCGGATGCCGCGCGCTTCTGCGCCATCACCGGGGCCTCCTATCAGGTCGACGGCACGCGAGAGACCTGCAAAACAAGAAACGGAACGATCTGCGGCCTCGCGGCGTATTTCAACGGCACCTGCCGCTGATCCCCTCATCCAACTAACGCTGCTCTAACGCGCACCGGGTAGAAACCGGTGATTTGCCGTGTTGCAAACGCATGCCCGGACGACATCGGTCCCGGCGGCCCAGAGGCAGAGAGAGCAGATGACGAAAAAAGCGCCGATCGTTTCCTTCCTGTTTTTCCTGATTTCCGCGCCTTTCGCCCCGGAAGCCATCGCGGAGTCGCTCGATGACTTCATTCCCGGGACCCGGAAGTTCGAGGCGTTGAAGGAATTCGTCGTCGAACATGTCGATACCGGAAAAGACAGGGTCGCCGTCCAGGGAAATATCCGCGGCAAGCAGATGCAGGTCGTGCAGACCGCCGGGAAGAAAGGGATGAGGTTCGCCGTCGAGGCGCTCGGCAGCCCGCTGGCGATGTCCGACATCATCCCGGAGATGAAAGGCCTTCCCGGCGACGGTGCCATCCGGATCGAGGGACTGATCTTCGACGAGAAGGCGCTGACGATCAGGACGGACATTCGGATCTCGACGGCCGAACTGGCGCTCGAGATCGATCCCAAGAATCTGATCGCCCGGCTCAAGGCCCGCGCATCAAGCGTCACCGTCGGATCGCTGTTCCCCGATCTGAAGGATACGCCGGTCGTCAACGCGCTTCTCATGGAAGAACTGACCTTCAAGCCCGGGCAGAAGAGCGTATCGGGCACGGGCAAGATCCGGGCGACGGAGGCGACGCTGTCGGTCGATCTGGAGAAGGGGGTGGAAAACCCCGTATTCGACCTGAAATTCCTTGCCGGCGCCGCTTTCCCGGATGTCCTGCCGGAGATCAAGCCAATCCCGGTCGTCAGTGACTTCACGCTGGAAGACCTGCGCTACGACCGCCGGGCAAAGGCAATCAGCGGTACCGGCCATATCCGCAAAACCGAAGCCTCCCTGACGCTGGATACCAGCAAGGGAATGGCCCATCCCGTTTTCGACCTCAAGTTCCTCGCCGGTTCGGCGCTGCCCGATTTTCTGCCCGATCTGAAGGATGTGCCGATGGTCGGCGATTTCGTCCTGGAAGATCTGCGCTGCGATCCGCGCGCCCATGCCGTCAGCGGAACCGGGAAGGTTCGCAAAACCGAGGCGACCCTCACGCTGGACACCAGCAAGAGCGTCGCCGATCCAGTGTTCGATCTGAAATTCGTCACGGGCTCGGCGCTTCCGGATGTTCTGCCGGAAATCGAGGACGTTCCCCTGGTTGGCGATTTCGTTCTGGAAGACCTGCGTTACATCCCGCGGGCCCATGCCCTCAGCGGGACGGGGAAGGTCCGCAAAACCGAGGCGACCCTCACCTTGGACACCAGTAAGGGCGGCGCCAGACCGGTCTTCGATCTGAAATTCCTGGCGGGATCGGCGCTTCCGGATGTCATCCCCGAACTCGAGGACGCCCCGGTGCTCGGGAACTTCGTTCTCGAAGACCTGCATTACGATCCGCGCGCCAAATCCATCAGCGGCACGGGAAAGGTCCGCAAGACGGAAGCCGTGCTGACTCTGGATACCAGCAACGGGCTGAAAAAGCCGGTTTTCGGACTGAAGATCGCTTCCGGCATCACGCTTCCCGACGTATTGCCGCAGCTCAGCGGCGTGCCCGTCGTCGGGGATGTCTCGTTCGACGCGGCCCGCTACGACCGGGGGCAGAAATCCCTGCTGATCACCGGCGTAATCCACGGCAAGACGGTCAAGCTGGAGATCGCCAAGACCCCGGACCTGCTGGTCGATCTGAGCGCCGACAAGCAGATCGGTCTGGCGGACGCCATCACCGAACTCAAGGATCTGCCGGGAATCGATGCCTTCGGCATCAAGGAACTCGCCCTGAAGGGCCGGACGATTTCCGCCGATATGGTCTTCGTCAAGGAAACGGCGAAACTGTCGATCACCCTGCCTCAGACAGGCGGAACGGGGCGGTTCTCGGCGTTCAAGATCACGCCCGATACCAGCAACATCTCGGTCGGCAAGCTGTTCCCCGACCTGTCCGGGATGCCCGGCCTCAAGGACTTCAGCCTGTCCGAACTCGACTTCGCCGAAAAAACCAAATCCCTCATCTCCTCGATCAAGCTGGGATCGGGATCGAGCGCCAAGACCGCCCGGATATCCACCACGCCAGCCGCCTCCAAGGGTCATGGGCCGCTGTTCAAGCTATCCAGCCCGCACTTGACCATCGCCGACATGATCCCGTCGCTCGGGCACATCCCGCTGTTCGGGGCCCTAAAGTTCGACGAGTTGGATATCACCGGCCTGTCCATGGAAACCACCGTCGAGATCGGCGGCGAAACGGTAAAGCTGTTCGCCAGCCTCAAGAACGGCTTCGCCGCCCTCGATTTCGGGAGTCTCGACGCCGCGTCTTTCATTCCGGCGGCCAAGGACACCGTGCTGAAGGACGTCAAACTGGCCAGTTCGGTTTTCGTCGTCGCGAAATCGGCCAACCTGCTGCCCAGCGATCTCCCCGCCGACATGCTGAAGGACATGGGCGGCGTCGACGTTAAAAAGCCGTTCAAGCAGGGCATCAATCTGCTGGCTAACCTCCGCAAGGAAGACCTCGGCCCGCAGCTGAGCGGCCTGTTCGACAAGCTGTCGATCAAGGCGCCGTCGTTCCCGGTGGACGGCGTTTTCCCGAGCGAAGTGTTCGATTTCGTCAAACAGGCCAAGCAGACCGGCAAGGACGCCAAGAAGGCGGCCGGAGACGCGAAGGACGAGATCGTCACCGCCGTTCTCGACGCCATCGACCTTAACATCGACATCCCCGTTCCCCAGATCGCGCCGCTGAAAAAGTTCGCCAGCTTCGACACGGCGCAAATCTCGATCACCGGCAACTCCGGCGACGATCCGTTCTGGAAAAGCCTTCCCGCGGACATGCAGAAGAAGAAGCCCACCGGACGGCTTGACGTCTCGATGCGCGGCGGAGTCACGCTCAACCTGGCCAGCTTCGACAGTTCGGCGAAAACGCCGGTCAAGTTGCAGTCGCTGATCGATCTGAACGCGGGCGGAGACGCCAAATCCATTTCGCTGCTCGGCCGCGTGGACGGATCCTGGGACAAGCCGTTCGGCATCAAGGGCCTGACCCTGGAAAAGAGCGGTTTCGACATTTCGTTGTCGACGGGCGGGAAGGGGGCGAAGGCCGCCCTCGACTTCTTCAGCGCCGCGACCCTGCACGGCAAGACGGACCTGGAGGTCGATGCGGCCTTTTCCGAAAACGGCGGACTGCCCAAGCTCGACTATTTCGTTCTGGACGGTCCGCTGGCGTTGAGCGACATCGCCGGTGAACTGCCCAATGCCGGCAACTTCATCATCCACGAAGTGAAACTCTATCCCGACGGGCTCGAGGCCCAGGTCGAGGCCAAGAACAAGCTGCTCGACGAACGGACCAACCTCTATCTGTTCGAACTGGATACGACCGGCGGCAAGACGCTCGTCGCGGCCATCGATCTGGCCTTCAACGCCAAAACCCAAAGCAAACAGCATTTCTCGCTCGGCAAGCTGGCGTCGATCGCCGGGCTGAAGGGCGGAAAGTCCGACACCATCCAGAGCCACCTCAACGCCATGGCGGTCGCCAACGCCGCGCTGATCCTGAGTTCCAAGAAGATCTATCCCGTGGAGCCGGACCACCTGCAGAACGGCATCGCCAAGGACCTGTTCACGAGTATCTTCGGCGAGTCGAAGGTGCCGGTGAAGCTCGACAACGTCACCTTCCTGTCCGATTTCCAGGCCGACCTCATGGGCGATATCGGCGACAAGCTCGTCCACGGCGTCAAGGGCGTGAAGATCGGCCTGACCGAGGATGCCGTCATCAACGGCGCCATCGGCGGCCTGTTCGACAGCGACCCGCTGAGTTTGGACCTCGAATTCCTGATGGCCCAGAGCCTGAGCCTCGACCAACTGCAGAAGAACGGGCTCAAGCTGCCTAGCTTCCTCAAGGCCAAGCCGGCCAAAATGGGCCAGGCGGAAAAGATCGGCATCTTCCTCAAGGTCGTGGACGTGACCTTCGAAGCGGGCCTGCTTGCCGGGTTCGACGTCGAATACAATGACACGACGTTCGATTTCACCGGCACCCTCGGCGTGCAGTTGGCCGAGGAGGAGGTCGGGTTGAGTCTTTCCGGCTCGATGAGCGACACCTGGAAGAACGCCCTCGGCATCAAGGGATTCGAGTTGGAGAACGTCGCGGTTTCTGGCGAGGTGCAACCGGATCCGCCATCGATCAAGGTCGGTCTGGGTGGCGACGCAAACCTCTGGGGCCACGATATGAGCACCTACGGCGACCTCTCGGTCGGACTGGTCGGCGAAGTCCCGATCCCCGAGGGCCTTGGGGTCAAGACGACGGTCAGCGATCTCGACGTGACCATGTACGAAATCCTCAACACCGTCACGCTCGCCGCCTACGCCGACGTTGTCATCGATCCGCCCCTTTGGCCGATCATTCTGGTCGGCGTGGTCGGCGAGGTCGGTCTCTCCGAAGGCTACACGGTCATCTACGACAAGGTTAAGGGGAAGAAGGTCACCGCCAAGGATCTGGCGGAAGCGCCTTTCAAGGACTTCGCCCAGTTGGTCAAGGACTACTCCAAGCTGGAAGCCTGGATCTTCGGCGGAAAGGACATCTACATGTCGTTCGCCACCCCGGGAATGTCCGACGCCAATCTGGGCATTCCGGACGGCATCCATTTCAGCGGCCGGGTCGAACTGTTCGGCGGCGCGCTGAAAAGCCCCGCGATCCAGCCGAACATCGCCTGGATCTACAAGACGGCACAGGGGATCTACGGCGCCGGACAAAAGGTCAAGCACGCCGCCAGCGATGCCGGGCATGACGCGGAACATGGCGCCAGTCACGCCAAGGGCAAGGCCACGGCGATGACGAAGGAGGAGTTCAAACGCTTCAAGCACCAGGTCACGCTGTTGCGCGACATTATCGCCAAGGAAGCTGGACTGACCAAGAAGAAGATCGAGGTCGACTACGTCAAACCGTCCGAAAAGGAAATGCAGGAATTCCTGGATTCCCTCAGCTTCACCCAGAAGGAAGCGTTCAAGCTGGGCGGGCTGGAATTCTACGACAACCAGGTCTCGCTGCTGCCGTTCAAGGTCCAATCCAAGACCAAGCTGTTCGGCAACGAGGAAGATGTCGCGCTCTCGCTCAAGGGCGGCAAGCTGGTTCTGGAAACCCAGACCAAGATCGAAATGCTCGGGCAGACCGACCTGGTGCTCGAATTCGACATGGAGAAGCAGGACTTCATGGTGGTCGGCGAGTACAGCAACGACCCGGCGCTTCAGGACTGGCTGGCGAAGGAAATCCGTTCCGGTATCCAGCAGATCGCCAGCACGGCCGACGGCAAACTGAAGGCATTGGATGCCGATCTCAAGAAGGCCCAGAAACTCAGCGACGACGCGCAGCACGATCTGGAATTGGCGCAAAAGGCCGCCGATGCGGTTACCCAGGCCGCCGTCGATCGCCTGCAGGACACGACGAACGGATACAAGAACACCTATGAGCATGCCAACCACGAGTACCACCACTGCCACGGCTGGAAGAAGTACTACTGCAAGGCCAAATGGTGGCCGAGAAAGAGCCTGGCCTGGGATACCTGGAAAGCCAGCGAACAGCTCCTCGCCGACGCCAAGAAGGCCCTGAGCGAAGCCAAGAGCCTGGCCGTCGCCGTCCACAACGCGGAGATCAAGGTCAACAACGCGGCGACCCAGGTGGCGCTCGCGGCCAAGGATGTCGCCGCCGCGACGGAGATCGAGGACATCGTCAATCAAGGTCTGAAGACCCTTACCGACAACGCCGGCAAGATGGCCAAGCTGTTCTCCCTGGACAAGGCGTTCATCGCGGGAAGCGTGAAGGACGTCCTGGGCGGCAAGCCTCTGGTCATCGAAGTCTTTTTCGAGATCGACGGGAAGAAATACCGGGAATTCTTTGCCCTCAGCCCGACCGATCCGGAATTCAACGCGCTTGCGTTCGGCCTGTTGCCGATCATCGCCGCCGAGCATGCGGTCGAGGATTTGGAGAAGACGCTCGAACGCGAACTCAGCCCGGCACTCGGCTCGGTCGGCAATCTGTCGGCGAAACTGACCACCTGGATCAAGGCGCATATCTACGAATTGACCGGCGGCATGAGGGACGATCTCGAGAAGAAGATCGCGAATATCCAATACGAACTGAGTCAGGAAGAGAGCAAGTACAAGAAGGTCTTCGAATCCATCGACAAACACGCCGACGAGTTCCTGGACGGCTATAAGGACCTGACCGACCAAAGCAACCAGATCCTTTCGACCTACAAGATGACCGACTTCATGCCGAAAAGCGCGGCGTTCCAAAATGAATATCTGGCGGTCGGGCACAGTGCGCTTTGCCTCGGCGTGGCCGATAACGGGATCGATGTCTACCAACAGAACTGCAAGGATACGGATGCGGAACGCTGGACCGCGGTGCCCGACAAGACCCAGGAAGGATATATCCAGCTCTCCAGCAAGGGCCTGTGCCTGCAGGCGCGAAACGTCGACGCCCAAAGCGGCCAGCCGCTGATCCTGGCCCAGTGCAGCGGCAAGGACGACCACGAGAAGTGGAAGTTCCTGTCCCAGGACGGGGAGTTCAGCAAGTTCGTCAACCGCTACTCGCAGAAATGCCTGCATTTCGACACGGAGAACGCCAACGAGAAAACGGGATACGCGGTCTGGACATCCTGCTTCGGGGCGGACAGCGAGGGCTTCCGCGTCATCGGCGACGCCGAAAAACCGACCTTCCATAAGGTCGAGCAACGGGTCGGCGCCCGCAACGGCAGTTGCCTGACCGTCGACAAGGATTTCGAGAAGTATTTCTTCAAGACGGAGAAGGGGTACTCCACGTCGTCCCGGGACCACCTTCTGGGTATGCAGCGGGTCAAGGACAACACGCTTCACGCCGGAAGCTGCGGCGCGTCGGGCAACTCGCTGTTCAACTATGTCGAGGCAGTCAACGGCGACCTGAAGCTCGTGCATGCCCAATCCGGCTGGTGCATCGTTCCGGCCGGCCAACAGATGAGGAACGAGGTCGTCCTCATGCCCTGCGACAATGACAAGGACATGTATTGGCGGGCTCAGGAATCCGGGGAAAGCGCCTTCGTCCTGCGCAACGACCAGACGGGTAAATGCCTCGATCTCGGCTCGCCCCGGCGAAGCGGGCCCAACACCCGTTTCGCCGTCACCGTGGACTGTCAGGCCTCGCCCGGACAGATACTCGAATTCGTGGAGAAATGAGCCGGACGGCTTTCCGAGGACATAACAGAATGAACAAGACGATCTTAGAAAGACGGTCACACGGCTTGACCGGACTGGCCCTGGCCGGTGTTCTCTCTCTTTCCGCCTTGGCGGGGGGATGCTCCGGTGTCCCGGGGCCCGATTCCGGCCCCGGTGTCATGCCGTCGAAATCGGCGGAGATCAAAACGATGCTCTCCAAGGTCGTTTCCCGCAACGACCTCCAGCAAACGGTCAAGGAGGGCCTGCTCGCGCTGAATCGCGGTGACTACCGGGAAGCCGGGGAGCATTTCGAAGCCGGGCTGCGGCTGGAACCGGGCAACGGGCACCTGCATTTCCTGAACGCATTGTCCTACCATCTGCGGGGGCTGTCCGGGGATTCGCAAATGCTCGAATTCGCCCAGGCGGGATACCTCACGGCCCTGAAATTCGACGAATCGAACTACATGGCGGCCTATCTGCTCGGCCAGATCCACTTCCACAAGAAGGATTATCTGGCCGCGCAGAACCGGTTCGCCTACGGCCTGTTCTATGCGCCGGACGAGCCGTGCCTGTTGAATGCCCTGGCCGCGGCATCCTATTACAGCCAAGACCCGGAGACGGCCCTTTGGGCCGCCCGCAAGGCCTATCGCCTTGCTCCGGAAAACCCCTCCAGCATCAGAAACGCGATGTTCGCCGAGGCCTCGGCCGGGCAGTTCGACGAAACTTCCCGGCTGATGCGGGAATACGAGACGGTCACGCGCGGCGGAGCGGGGAAGGGGGATCCCTATTGGACGGGCCTGAAACTGGAGCAGACCTCGGCCCGGCTGCAGGACTGGCGGAGGTTCTACGTCGCCACGGCGGGGTCGATCTTCGGCACGCCGTCCTCGGACATCGTCACCTATTCGTCCGGCTCCAACGATGACGATGACGATGACGATACGGACGGAACCGGCACGTTTTCGGACGGCGACGACGATTCGTCCGATAGGCAAGACGGTTCGGCATCGGCCCGAAGCGGAGGCAAGCGGAAGGCCAGCCTGCCGAAGATGACCAATATCGACGTGGTCATCATCCGGACGGAGGAGGTCAAATCCCAGGCAAAGGGCATCAACCTGCTCGAGGGCCTGCAGACCACGCTCACCGGGGCCATCGGCTATAAATACGGAACCTCGAGCGGATCGTCCGGGACGACGACCACGATCGAAAAGGAGTTCAGCCCGACCCTCACGTTGAAGGGGCTGGAATACAATCTCAACATCTTCAACGACGAGAAGAACAAGGCGGAAATCCTTGCCCGGCCATCCTTATTGGCGACCGAGGACGTGACCTCGAAGTTCTTCTCCGGCGGCGTCCTGCACGTTCAGCTGTCCAGCAACATCTACGACGGCGGCATGGAGGAAATCGACATCGGCATCACCCTGAGCGTGACGCCGAAATTCATCGACGAGGAAACGCTCACCGTGGACGTTCAGGCCGATCACGAATTCCTGGAAATGCAGTCCGAGAACGTCGGCTTCGACGCCTTCTCGCAGACTGCCAAGACATCCGTCCAGGCCAAGGCCGTCTTGAAATTCGGAGAGACCCTGATCCTCAGCGGCCTGAGCGAACGGGGCGAGGACAAAAGCGAGAGCGGCGTGCCGCTGCTGCAGGATATCCCAGTCGTGCAGTATCTGTTCGCACGGAAGGAGGAGGTGGAAACGAAGAAATCCATTCTCATCCTGCTGACGCCGAGAAAACCGCGTTACGCCAACGACACGCTGACGGAAACCGACCTCGATAAGCATTTGGACCTGGAGAAGGGCTATACAGACAAGCTCAAGACCGCCGAAAAAATCCGTAACACCAACCTCAACGCGGCGATTTCCCATCTGAGCAAGGACTCCCGTTTCTACCGGCAGTTCCGGACCGGAGACGTCGAGCTGCGCTTTTTCGAAGACGAGGATTCCCTGTTCGGCGCCATCAAGCGGACGCTCGGCTTCCTTTACTTCTGATCACGGAACCATTGGAAACAGGGGAATAGGAAAGGGGCCGCCGGACTTTCCGGCGGCCCCTCGTTCCGACGTCGCTTTTAGAGCAGAAGCGCCCGTTACGACGAGTAGTACATCTGGAACTCGACCGGATGCGGGGTGTGCTCGAAGTTGTAGACTTCTTCCCACTTGAGGTCGATGTAACCGTCGATGAGATCCTGCGGGAACACATCGCCCTTGGTCAGGAAGGCGTGGTCGGCCTGCAGGGCTTCGATGGCCTGGCGCAGGCTGCCGCAAACGGTCGGAACGTCCTTCAGTTCCTCGGGCGGCAGGTCGTACAGGTTCTTGTCCATGGCATCGCCCGGATGGATCTTGTTCTGGATACCGTCGAGGCCGGCCATCATCATGGCGGCGAAGGCCAGATACGGGTTGGCCAGGGCGTCCGGGAAACGGACCTCGACGCGCTTGCCCTTCGGGCTGGAGGCGTACGGGATACGGCAGGAGGCCGAACGGTTGCGGGCCGAGTAGGCGAGCAGCACCGGCGCCTCGAAGCCCGGGATCAAACGCTTGTAGCTGTTGGTGCCCGGGTTGGTGAAGGCGTTCAGCGCGCGGGCATGCTTGATGATGCCGCCGATGTAGTAGAGCGCCGTATCGGACAGGTCCGCGTACCCGGAACCGGCGAAGACCGGCTTGCCGTCCTTGAAGATCGACTGATGGGTGTGCATGCCCGAGCCGTTGTCGCCGATGACCGGCTTCGGCATGAAGGTCGCGGTCTTGCCGTAGGAATGGGCGACCATCTGCACGACGTACTTGTACATCTGCTGGTTATCGGCGGCCTGGACCAGGGTGTCGAACTTCATGCCGAGTTCGTGCTGGCTCGGCGCCACCTCATGGTGATGCTTCTCCATGGGCAGGCCCATTTCCTTCATCACCGAGACCATCTCGGCACGCAGATCGGCAGCGGAATCGACCGGCGGGACCGGGAAATAGCCGCCCTTGATGGCGGGACGATGGCCGTAGTTGCCTTCCGGCATGATCTTACCGGAAACATACGGACCTTCATCGGAATCAAACTCGTAGAAGCAATTGTTCATCGAGACGTTGAAGCGAACGTCGTCGAAAACGAAGAACTCGGCTTCCGAACCGAAATAGGCGGTGTCGCCGACGCCGGTGGAGGCGAGGTACGCCTGGGCCTTCTTCGCCAGCGAGCGCGGGTCGCGGCCGTACGGCTGGCCGGTCGACGGCTCCAGGACGTCGCAGAACAGGATCAGCGACGGCTGCGCGGCGAACGGATCCAGGACGGCGGTCGCGGCGTCGGGGATCAGGACCATGTCGGACTCGTTGATCGCCTTCCAACCGGCGATGGACGAACCGTCGAACATGATACCGTCGGCAAACGCGTCCTCATCGATGGTATCCGATGTCTGCGCGGTGTGCTGCCACTTGCCGCGAGGGTCGGTGAAACGAAGGTCGACGTAAGGAATTTCCTGCTCTTTAATGAGCTTAACAACGTCAACGGGTGTCTTGCAGTTCAATGACATGTCGGGTTTCCTCTTCCCATCCACTCACATAACAATTCAACGGTCTCTTATTGGGTAACCGGACCCTTCAGATCGCGTCACTTCCGCGTTCGCCGGTTCGGATGCGGATTGCCTCCTCGACCGTCGAAACGAAAATTTTTCCATCGCCAATGCGATCCGTCCGTGCCGCCTGCTGGATTGCCTCGATCGCAGGCTCGACGAGACTGTCGTCCAGGATCACCTCAATTTTCACCTTGGGTAGAAAGTCCACGACATATTCCGCCCCCCGGTAAAGTTCCGTATGACCTTTTTGACGACCAAAACCCTTGGCTTCGATGACGGTAATGCCCTGGAGACCGACCTCCTGGAGCGCTTCCTTCACCTCGTCCAATTTGAACGGTTTGATGATGGCTTCGATTTTTTTCATGAAATCGCGCCTCTCGATTTCGAAAGAATTCAGGTAGAGCGGAAATCCCCGCCGCCCTGTTTTCCGTTACATGTTTCAGCGCCCCTCCATGGAACGCCCGCAATCCTTTAGCATGCCCCGTGCCAACTGCTTCCGAACGGGATAAGCGCTGCAAAACCAGAGAATTAGCCCTTCCCACCGAGCCGCGGACCAACCATCGGACAAGTCAATCAGCCCATAATTTGGGCAAACGCCGCTTTCTTAGACAAAGCTGAAAAACGTACCGCTCTCCGCCGAAATCATTTGTATCCGTCCCCGATCTTGGATACAGGGCAAGGAGCCCCTGACGAGATCCTTACCCAATTCCATTCAGGCCAAGACATTGATCACGGACCCATTCTTCTATCTCGCGGCCGTCCCGGCGGTCCTTCTGGCCGGCATTTCCAAAGGCGGCTTCGGCGGCGGATTGGCCATGCTCGGGGTGCCGGTCATGTCCCTGGTCATCCCGGCACCGCAGGCGGCAGCCATCATGTTGCCCATCCTGTGTCTCATGGACTTGGTGGGGGTCGGCGCCTACCGCAAGACATGGCACCGGAAGAACCTTCTGATCATGGCCTGCGGCGCGATAATCGGTATCGGCGTGGGAATGTTCACTTTCCGTATGTTCAACGACGCCACCATCAAGATCATGGTCGGCGGCGTGGCTCTGGCCTTTACGCTGAACCATTGGTTCGGTACCGCGGGGAAGAAACAGGCGACGGGCCCCAACGTCGTCAAAGGTATGTTCTGGGGGGCCATCGCGGGATTCACCAGTTTCCTGGCCCATGCGGGGGGGCCGCCGGCCAACGCCTATCTGCTGCCGCAACGCATGGACAAGACACTGTTCGTCGGGACGATGGTCATGATGTTCACCGCGGTGAACTATGCCAAGCTCATTCCCTATTGGTGGCTTGGCCTGTTGCCGGTGGGAAACCTGACCGTTTCCTTGATCCTGTGCCCGTTGGCGCCGGTCGGCGTTCTACTTGGGGTTTGGCTGCACGACAAGATTTCCCCGACATGGTTCTACAGGCTCTGTTACGTGTTCCTGTTTGCCACGGGCAGCAAGCTCCTTTACGATGGCATCGCTAAACTCGTGGGTTGAATACGAAAAACGACAACAAACCCCTTGAAGGAAGGACGGCCCGGCCAGAAGGACCGGCCGCAAGAAGGAGACCTTAAATGGCGTATAAGGATCCTGCCTGCGCATACTGCCCCCCGACGATTCGCACCTGTAGGCACGGAGACGACCAGAGCGGCCCGGGCTGGTGCCCGAGCAAGGTGGACGATCAGGCGGTTATCGAGGCATTCTCCAAATACCAGGAACCGGAAACGGCGAAGATCGCGCTGGAAGCGGCGCGGGTCGAGGCGGAAGGATATTGCGAATGGCCCCGGGTGCTGGAAATCTGCAAGTTCGCAAAGAAAATGGGCTTCCAGAAGCTCGGCATCGCGTTCTGCACCGGCGTCTTCGAGTTGGCCAACGCCGCCACCCAGATTTTTGAAAGCCATGGCTTCCAAGTGGCCTCGGTCTGCTGCAAGGCCGGCGGCATCGCGAAGGAAGAGATCGGCCTCCACGACCACGAGAAGGTCAGGCCCGGCGGTTTCGAGGGGATGTGTAATCCCGTCGCCCAGGCCGAACTGCTGAACCGGGCGGGCACCGAGTTGAACGTCGTGATCGGCCTATGCGTCGGCCATGACAGCCTGTTCTACAAATACTCGGAAGCCCTGGCGACCACGCTGGTCACCAAGGACCGCGCCCTCGGGCACAATCCGGCGGCGGCACTTCTGTTGGCCGATGGATATTTCAGCCGGGTCTGGGGGCCCGAACGGCCCGAAAAGACGCCCAAGAAACCCGGGGAAGGCCGCAAGAAGAAAGAAACCGTCGAGGGATAGCCTCCGGGTTGCCGGAAGGCGCACAGTGGAACTTGACGGAACTGTGCGATAAGGATACACAGAGCCCCGCTCATGGCGGGAGTAGCTCAGTTGGTTAGAGCGCCAGATTGTGGATCTGGATGTCGTGGGTTCAAATCCCATCTCTCGCCCCAGTTTCAAAAGGCTTGGCCTTCCGAGGCCAAGCCTTTTTTGATTCGGCGGG
>Ga0207799_100349_pt1 | contig 21275 bp, 23 predicted proteins | sample TtanPargueraPR_4_FD_187742 | JGI IMG/M metagenome (GOLD analysis project Ga0207799, IMG submission 187742) | Aerobic enrichment media microbial communities from Bioluminiscent Bay, La Parguera, Puerto Rico - Tt and M2 (SPAdes) | ecosystem: Environmental > Aquatic > Marine > Unclassified ...
GGCCGCCTGCCCATCCGGGTCGAGCTGCGCGCGCTGACCGAGGGCGATTTCGTGCGCATCCTGACCGAGACCGACAACGCCCTGACCCGGCAATACACCGCCCTGATGGCGACCGAGCAGGTCACCGTCGCCTTCACCGAGGACGGCATCGCCGCGCTCGCGCGCATCGCGGCCGAGGTCAACCAGAGCGTCGAAAATATCGGCGCGCGGCGCCTTTATACCGTGATGGAACGGGTGTTCGAGGAACTCAGCTTCACCGCGCCCGACCGCTCGGGCGACACGGTGACGGTGGATGCGGATTTCGTAGAGAAAAATCTGGGCGAGTTGATGCGCTCGGCCGATATGAGCCGCTACGTCCTCTGACGCGGGGGCTGGATCGGGGCGCAAACAGGGCTTAGGACTGGGATCGAGCACATCTCGTCCGCGGGTCCGCCATGCGCCTCTTTGCCCTTGTTCTTGCCGGGATCGTCCTGCTGGCAGGCTGCACGCCCCGGCCCGACATCGCCGTGTCGGCCGAGGCCGCCCAGGTGGGGACGGTGCGGCCGGTCTATATCGGCAGCACCCGCGCACCGGGCGGCGCCGAGATTTACAGGAACCAGCGGGGCAGCGCGCTGAGCTTTGCCCGGGTCGATGTCTCGATCCCGCCCGCGCATGAGCCGGGCGAGATCGAGATGACCGCCCTTGACCCCGACCCGGCCCGCCATTTCATGGCCAGCGAGGTCAGCCTTTATGCCGACGCGGCCGGCTTCCGCGCCGAACTGGCGCGCGCCCTGCGCAACCGCCCCCGCACCGACCGCGAGGTGATGATCTATGTGCACGGCTTCAACAACACCTTCGCCGACGGCGTGTTCCGCGCCGCGCAGATGGGCTACGATTTCGACCTGCCCGGGGTGATGGTGCATTATTCCTGGCCGTCGAGCGCCCGGCCGCTGGGCTATGCCTTTGACCGCGACAGCGCGCTGTTCGCCCGCGACGGGCTGGTCGCGCTGATCGAAGAGGTCAACCGCGCCGGGGCAGAGCGGGTCCTGCTGGTCGGCCATTCCCTGGGCGCGCATCTGGGCATGGAGGGGCTGCGCCAGCTGGCACTGAAACGCGGAAGCGTCGGGCGGCTGGTGGACGGGGTGATCCTGATCTCGCCCGATATCGATGTCGACGTGTTCCGCTCGCAGGCGCGCACGATCGGAAAACTGCCGCAGCCCTTCGTCATCTTCGCGTCGCGGCGCGACCGGGTGCTGGCCCTGTCGGCGCGCCTGTCGGGCGAACGGAACCGGCTGGGCAACCTGGATACGGTGCGCCAGGTGGCCGATCTCGAGGTTCTGGTGATCGACCTGTCGGCCTATTCCAGCGGCGACTGGTTCAACCACCTGGTGATCGCGCAATCGCCCGCGCTGATCCGCCTGTTCAGCAATATCGAGGCTGCCGAGATCGCCTTCAGCGGCGACATGGCGGGTCGCACCGGCCTGTTGCCGGGAACGGTGCTGACCGTGCAGAACGCCACCGGCATCATCCTGTCGCCGGTCTCGGCGCTGGCGCAATAGCGCCTAGCGCGCGCGCCGCAGGTAGACGTAATAGGCCCCGCTGCCGCCGTGTTTCTGGTGCGCCTGCGTCACCTGCAGCACGATCCCGCCCAGGGGCGGCATGGTCAGCCATTGCGGCACCTGGTGTTTCAGCGCGCCCGGCCGCACCGGGATCGGGCCCTCGTCGGCAGCGCGCTTGCCCTTGCCGGTGATCACCAGCACCAGCCGCTTGCCCTCGGCATGGGAGCGCAGGATGAAACCGGTCAGCGCCGGATGCGCCTGCGCCAGCGTCATGCCGTGCAGGTCGAGCCGCGCCTCCGGCTTCAGCTTGCCCCGGGTCATGCGGGTAAAGGATTTGCGGTCCATCCGCACCGGCGCATGGGCCAGGCGGTCGGCCAGGTCGGGGGCGATGTCGTGGCTGATCGGCGGCGGCGTGGCACTCTGGCCGAGGCGAAAGCCGGGCAGGGGCCGGGCAGGGGTCTTCGGCGGGCGCTGCGCGGGGGCCTCGGGCGCCTCGTCGCTTTCGCGCCGCTTGGGCGGGTGCAGCGGCGTGGCGCTTTCGGCGACCCTTTCCCAGAGGGCGCGGTCCTCGGGGCTCAGCCCCTTGCGTCTGCGGCGGGCCATGTCTCAGCCCCCCGGCGCCAGCGCCAGCGCCTTTTCGATCGGCAACAGCACCACCATTCGGCCGCGGTCGCGGATGCGGCCGGCCTCGCGCCCCGCCGCCGCGCCGGTGCCGTAGAAGATATCGGCCCGCTGCGCCCCCTTGATGGCCGAGCCGGTATCCTGCGCGATCATCAGGCGGCGCATCGGGTCCTTGCCACCCTTCTCGATCCAGACCGGGGCGCCCAGCGGGGTGAAGTCCGGGTCCACGGCCACCGTCCGCATTGGCGTGACAGAGCGGTTCATCGCCCCCAGCGGGCCCTTGTCCGCCGGCACATCGCCGATTTCGCGGAAGAAAACATAAGAGGGATTGTGCCGCAGCAGGGCCGGCCCCTCGTCGGGATGGCGGCGCACCCAATTCTTAATCACCTGGGCCGAGACCTGGTGGCGCGCATAGACGCCGCGCCGGACCAGTTCGGCCCCGATGGAACGGTAGTCATGCCCGTTCGATCCGCCATACCCCACCCGAAGCGCGCTGCCGTCGCGCAGCCGCACCCGGCCAGAGCCCTGAACCTGAAGGAAAAACAGATCGACCGGATCGTCGACCCAGACGATCTCCAGCCCGCGACCCTTGAGCAGGCCCTCTTCCTCGATATCGGCGCGGGGGTGCCATTGCTCGCCCGCCGCCAGTTCCGGCGGCTTGCGGTAAAGCGGATAGCGGAAGCGCGCGTCGGGGTGGCGCGCGCCGTCGAGCTCGGGCTCGTAATAGCCGGTGAACAGGGCAGGGCTGTCGCCGCCGATCAGGACGGGGCGAAAGAACGCCTCGAAAAAGCTGCGCGCCTCGGGGCCGGTCTGGGCCAGCGCGCAAAGCGGCGCCCAATCCGGGTCGTCGAGATCGGGGCAGGTTTCGAGAAAGACCTCCAGCGCGGCGGCGTGGTCATCCGCCGCCCAGCCGCGCAACGCATCGAACCGCAGGATCTGCGCCGAGGCCGAAGCAGGGGAAGGCGCCCCGCCCACCGCAATCACCGCCGAGACGGCTGCTGCGCGCAGGGCACCGATCATTCGCCCGTGGCGACAAGCTGCCAGTTCGGGTCGGACACGCCCATCTTGCGGGCGAAGGTCCAGACATCGCGCTGACGCTTGATTTCGTTGGGGCTGCCCTCGACGATCTCGTCGGCGGCGTTGCGCACGACCGAGGTCAGCTCGCCCACGAATTTCACGGTCAGCTCGGCCTCGCCGGTGTCGCGGTCGAAATGCGCGTCCTTCAGCGTCAGCTCGCGGATGCCCACGAAATTGGCCTCGATATGCAGGCCCTGTTCCTCGCGCAGGCGGACGACCTGGGTAAAGCTTTCCAGCACCTCGGGCGACAGGAAGGACGAGACCGAGTCCAGATCGCCCTTTTCAAAGGCCATCAGGATCATCTCATAGGCGCCGCGCGCGCCGGTCAGAAACTCGCCGACATTGAAGCTCGGCTCGACCATCTTCATGGCCGCCAGCGCCTTGGCGGCGTCAGAGCCTTCTTCGACATGGTCGGTGATGTCGGAATCCACACCGCCCTCGATGACCTCGAACTCACGCCGGGCGGGATCCTGCGTCTCGCTGCGCCGCTGCATGGGGACCGGCGGCTTTTCGAACCCCTCGCGGGTGCCCAGGACCGAGCGCAGCCGCAGGATCAGGAACACGGCAATGCCGGCCAGAACCAGGAGTTGGATGATGGCAGAGCTCATTTGCACCTCGTCGATGGGCCTTGGATGGGCCGGGGGTTGGTATCCGGGTCACAGGCCACATATGTATGCCAGCGGGGGGGTCAAGTCCACTGACCCCTCGGAATGAAATGAGGATAGCATATGTGGCTTTTTGCCTTGTTCCTGGCCGTTCCCCTGATCGAGATCGCGCTGTTTGTCGAGGTCGGCGGGGCGATCGGTCTGTGGCCGACCCTGCTGATCGTGGTGCTGACCGCGGTTCTGGGCACGGCGCTGATGCGAAACCAGGGCGCGCTGGCCATGGCGCAGATCCGCGACTCGTTCAACACGCTGCGTGACCCGGCCGAACCTTTGGCGCATGGCGCGATGATCCTGTTCGCCGGCGCGCTGCTGCTGACGCCGGGGTTTTTCACCGACAGCGTGGGCTTTGCCCTGCTGATCCCGCCGGTGCGCCGGGCGGTCTATCGCTGGCTGGGCAAGCGCGTGAAGGTGCAGAGTTTTTCGACCGGTCCGCAGCCGCGGCCGACCCATCGCCCCGATGACGTGATCGACGGCGAGTTTACCGAGGTGTCACCCGAAAAACGCCCCACGCACCGCCCCTCGGGCTGGACCCGGCATTGAGGCACCTCCCGCTTCCTGCTAATCACCGGGTCAACGCCTAATTCCGCAGGAGCGAGAGATGACCGATACCCCCGAGACCCCGGCCGGCGAAGGCCAGCAGCAACCGCAGATGAAGATGCATGTCCTGGGTCAGTTCATCCGGGACATGTCCTTCGAGAACTTCCTGGTGCGCAAGGGGGTCTCGGGCGAAATGAACCCGGATATCCAGGTTCAGGTGTCGCTGGACGCCAAGAAGCGCCAGGCCGAAAACCAGTACGAGGTGATCGCCAAGTTCTCCATCGACTCCAAGAACAAGGGCGACGAGGCCCCGCTGTTCCTGCTTGAGCTGGAATACGGCACCATCTTCCACATCGAGAACGTCCCGGACGAGCAGCTGCATCCCTTCCTGCTGATCGAATGCCCGCGCATGATGTTCCCCTTCGTGCGCCGCATCGTCAGCGATGTCACCCGCGACGGCGGCTTCCCGCCGCTGAACCTCGAGGTGATCGATTTCGTGCAGCTCTACCGTCAGCAGGTCCTGGCCCGCGCCGAGGCGCAGAAGGCCCAAGCCCCGACCAACTGAGCGGCCAACCGAGGCGTTAGCCGAACTTCTTCCACAGCGCGCCGTCGCCCATCGCCTCGACAAAGGCTGCATGGGCGGCGGCTTCTGTTTCGGTGACGCGCGCGGGCAGGGGGGCCGGCCGCGGCTTGGGCCGCCAGTCGGGTTCCGCCGATCCGCCGCCGCGGCCGGTGCCGGCCGAGGTGCTCAGCCCGAAATCGGGCTGCCGGCCGCCGATCAGCTCCAGGTAGACATCGGCCAGGATCTCGGAGTCGAGCAGCGCCCCGTGCAGCGTCCGCGACGAGTTGTCGATGCCGAAGCGGCGGCACAGCGCATCCAGCGAGGCCGGCGAGCCGGGGAATTTCTGCCGCGCCATGGCCAAGGTGTCGATGGCCTGTTCCCACGGCAGTTGCGGCAGGCCCATCCAGCGCAGCTCGGCATTGAGGAATTTCATGTCGAAGGCGGCGTTGTGGATCACCAGCTTGGCGTCGCCCACGAAATCGTGGAAATCCTTGCCCACCTTGGCGAAAACCGGCTTGTCGCGCAGGGTGACGGCGCCCGGGGCGGGGTCCTGCGGCGGCTCCAGCAGGTCGGGGCCGATGCCATGCACCCCGAAGGCCTCCTGCGGCATGGATCGTTCGGGGTTGATATAGACGTGGAACGTTTTGCCGGTGGGCAGGTGGTTCCACAGTTCGATCGCACCGATCTCGACGATGCGATCGCCCTGCTCGGGCTCAAAACCTGTGGTTTCGGTGTCGAGAACGATCTCACGCATCGTTTTGCCCCTGCCTGATCTGCCGGATCACATCCTGCACCGCCGCCCGGGCACCTTCAAGACTGGTGGTCTCGATGATGAAATCGGCGCGGGCCCGTTTTTCGGCATCCGGCAGCTGTTTGGCCAGAATAGTCTCGAATTGCGCCGCGCTCATGGTGCCGCGTTCCAGCACGCGGGCGCGCTGCACCTCGGCCGGGGCGCTGACCACGGCGATGGCGTCGACCTGGCCCTCGGCCCCGGTTTCGAACAGCAGCGGGATGTCCAGAACGACCAGCGGATCGGCCTCATGCGCGCGCAGGAATTCGGCCCGGTCCCGCGCCACCAGCGGGTGCACCACCTGTTCGATCTGCCGGAACGCGGTGTCGTCGCGGGCGATCCACGCCTTCAGCGCGTCGCGCGAAATGCCGCCCTCGACCAGCGCCTCGGGGCAGAGCCTCGCCAGCGGCGCCACCGCCGCGCCGTCGGGCGCGTATAGGCGATGCACCGCTGCATCGGCATCCCAGACCGGCACGCCCGCCTCGGCGAACATCCGCGCCGTGGTCGATTTGCCCATGCCGATCGAGCCGGTCAGGCCAAGAACGAAACTCATTCGCCCAGAACCACCGCGCGGGTTTTCTCGTCCACCTCGGGGCGCACGCCGAACCAGCGTTCAAAGCCCGGCGCGGCCTGATGCAGCAGCATGCCCAGCCCGTCGACCACCGTGCAGCCCGCCGCCTCGGCCTCGCGCAGAAGGCGGGTTTGCAATGGCGCATAGACCAGATCGGTCACCACCGTGCCCTTTGCCAGACCATCCAGCGGCACGCGCAACTCAGGCTTGCCGACCATGCCCAGCGACGAGGTGTTCACCACTGTTGCCGCGCCCTCGATCATGTTGCCCGCCTGCACCCAGTCATAGACCTTGATCCGGGCGCCGAACTCGGCCCGCAGGGCCTCGGCCCTGGCCTTGGTGCGGTTGGCGATGCGGATCTCGGGGACGCCGATCTCGATCAGCGAGGCCACGACCGCCCGCGCCGCGCCGCCTGCGCCGATCACCGCCGCCGGGCCCTCCTTGCCGGTCCAGCCGGGGGCGCCCTGGCGCAGGTTTTCCACGAAACCGTAGCCGTCGGTATTGTCGGCATGGATCGTGCCGTCGGCGCGGAAGATCAGCGTGTTCGCCGCCCCGATCAGCGCCGCCCGGTCGGTGACCTGATCGGCCAGCCCCAGCACGGTTTCCTTGTGCGGGATGGTGACATTGACCCCAACGAAGCCCAGCTTGGGCAGGGTCCTGAGCGCGTCGCGCAGATCCTCCTGCGCGACGTCCATGGGAATGTAGTACCCGGCGATCCCGTAGGTGCTGAGCCAGTAATTCTGCAGCCGGGGCGATTTCGAATGCGCGATGGGCGAGCCGATCACACCGGCGAGGGGGATCCTGTCGCTCATGCCGTCACCGCCCCGCGCGTGGTCAGAAAGGCCAGAAGTTCCAACAGGGGCAATCCGAGCACGGTGAAATAATCTCCTTCGACGCGGGCGAACAGGCGCACGCCTTCTTCCTCCAGCTTATAGCACCCTACCGAGTGCTGCACACTGTCCCAGTTCCTGGCAAGGTAATCTTCCAGATAGGCGTCCGAGAAGGGGCGCATCTGCAACCGCACCTCGCCGACATGGCGCCACAGCGGCTGCCCGCCCTCGTAGACCACCGCCGCCGACAGCAGCTTGTGCCGCTGCGCGCGCAGGCGCCTGAGCTGGGCGCGCGCGTCGTCGGGATCGGCGGGTTTCGACAGCACCTCGCCGCGGAATTCCAGCACCTGGTCGCAGCCGATCACCAGCGCTTCGGGGCGCTTTTCGCTGATCTTGCGCGCCTTGTACTCGGCCAGGGCGTCGGCCACGTCCCGCGGCGTGGCATCCTCGGCCACCAGCGCAGTGCGGATCGCCTCTTCGTCGATGCGGGCGGGCACGATCTCCACCGGCACTCCGGCGCGTTCCAGCAGCTGGCGGCGGATGTCCGAGGCCGAAGCCAGGATGATGGGCTGGGTCATGGTGATATCCTTGTGGAAAACCCTGCGGATGGCGGCGTGCACATTTTCGGGACATGTGGACACCTGGCAGGGAGTCCGAAATTCACCCGAGGTTTGTCAAGGCTTGGGGCAGCTTTCTCCACCGTGGAAAGGAAAAAAGCTGCGCTGCGGATAACTGGGAATTCGGCACGGGCACAGAAGAGTTATCCACAAGGTACGAATCTGCATACCGATTGTAAGATATTGATAATAAATATGTATTATCTTGGAAACAGTTTATTTTGGTCTTGTTAACATTCTTACTCACACCTATCCCGATCCGGGGATAAGCCGGTGGAGCGAGCAATAATCCCCATTCTCCCCACCCCCTACAACAACATCATCTTTTCTTTTCTTTTATATTGATTATTGGTGGGTCGGAGGCCGGACCGGAAAAAGGGCAAGGAAAATGGGCGAGCTGCTGGCATCCCTCTATCCCTGGACGCTGTCGCTGCACATCATCGCGGTACTGACCTGGATGGCCGGGATCTTCTACCTGCCGCGGCTTTTCGTTTATCACGCCGAGAAGGTCGGGCAGGGCAACGACACCGACGCCCTGTTCCAGACCATGGAATACAAGCTGTTCAAATACATCATGAACCCGTCGCTGATCGCGGTCTGGGTGTTCGGCCTGACCCTGGCCTTCACCCCCGGCATCGTCGACTGGGGGCAGGCCTGGCCCTATACCAAGGGCGCGTCGGTGATCGCGATGACCTGGTTCCACCACTGGCTGGGCCGCCGCCGCAAGGAGTTTGCCGCCGGGACCAACACGCGCAGCGGCCGCGCCTATCGCATCATGAACGAGGTGCCGACGCTCTTGATGCTGGTGATCGTGTTCTCGGTGGTGCTGAAGTTCTGATCCGCACCCATCCTTGACTCAGCGCCCCGCCCTCTATATGTCAGCGGGCCAACGGGCCGTCCGGCTCGGGACTTTCCCTTTCCCCTGAAATGACCATGCCCCTCGATGGATGCATGGCGGCAGCGTAGATTCCCATATGACCCAAGAGCGACTGAACCTGTCCGATCTCAAGGCCAAGAGCCCCAAGGACCTTCTGGCGATGGCCGAGGAACTGGAGATCGAGAACGCCTCGACCATGCGCAAGGGCGAGATGATGTTCCAGATCCTGCGCGAACGCGCCGAGGATGGCTGGGAGATCTCCGGCGACGGCGTGCTGGAGGTGCTGCAGGACGGCTTTGGCTTCCTGCGTTCGCCCGAGGCGAACTACCTGCCGGGCCCGGACGACATCTATGTCTCGCCCGACATGATCCGCAAGCACAGCCTGCGCACCGGCGACACCGTCGAGGGCGTGATGCATGCCCCGCGCGAGAACGAGCGCTATTTCGCCATCACCAAGGTCACCAAAATCAACTTCCAGGAACCTGAGAAGGCGAAGCACAAGATCAACTTCGACAACCTCACGCCGCTTTACCCCGAAGAGCGGCTGAAGATGGAGATCGAGGATCCCACCATCAAGGACCGCTCGGCCCGGATCATCGACCTGGTGGCGCCGATCGGGAAGGGGCAGCGTTCGCTGATCGTGGCGCCGCCGCGGACGGGTAAGACCGTTCTGCTGCAGAACATCGCCCACTCGATCGAACAGAACCACCCGGAATGCTACCTGATCGTGCTGCTGATCGACGAACGCCCCGAAGAGGTGACCGACATGCAGCGCAGCGTGAAGGGCGAGGTGATCTCCTCGACCTTCGACGAACCGGCCACCCGCCACGTCGCCGTCGCCGAGATGGTGATCGAAAAGGCCAAGCGCCTGGTCGAGCACAAGCGCGACGTCGTGATCCTGCTCGACTCGATCACCCGCCTGGGCCGGGCCTACAACACCGTGGTGCCGTCCTCGGGTAAGGTTCTGACCGGTGGTGTGGACGCCAACGCGCTGCAGCGGCCGAAACGATTCTTCGGTGCGGCCCGGAATATCGAGGAAGGCGGCAGCCTGACCATCATCGCCACCGCGCTGATCGACACCGGCAGCCGGATGGACGAGGTGATCTTCGAGGAATTCAAGGGCACCGGCAACTCCGAGATCGTGCTCGATCGCAAGGTCGCGGACAAGCGCGTCTTCCCGGCGATGGACATCCTCAAGTCCGGCACCCGGAAGGAGGACCTGTTGGTCGACAAGGGCGATCTGCAGAAAACCTTCGTTCTGCGCCGCATCCTGAACCCGATGGGCACGACCGATGCCATCGAGTTCCTGATTTCTAAGCTCAAGCAGACCAAGACCAACTCGGAATTCTTCGATTCCATGAACGCCTGACACCCCGGGCAGGAGGGGGATTATGGACACGATCTATGCCCTCGCCTCTGCCCGCGGCAAGGCGGGGGTTGCCGTCATTCGCATCTCGGGCCCGCGCGCGCATGGTGCCGTGCGCGCGCTGGGTGCCGCCGTGCCCGCACCCCGCGTCGCGGGGCTGCGCCGGCTGACCGATGCCCAGCGGGTACTGCTGGACGAGGCGCTGGTCCTCGTGTTCGAGGAAGGGGCCAGCTTTACCGGCGAGGATGTGGCCGAGTTGCATGTCCATGGCAGCCCGGCCACCGTGGCCGCCGTTTTGCGCGCCTTGTCGGAAATCGAGGGCCTGCGCCTGGCCGAGCCCGGCGAATTCACCCGCCGCGCCCTCGAAAACGAGCAGCTCGACCTCGCCCAGGTCGAAGGCCTGGCCGATCTGATCGAGGCCGAGACCGAGGCGCAGCGGCGTCAGGCCCTGCGGGTCCTGTCCGGTGCCATCGGCGAACGCGCCGAAAGCTGGCGGCGGAGCCTGATCCGCGCCGCGGCCCTGCTGGAGGCCACCATTGATTTCGCCGACGAAGAGGTGCCGGTGGACGTGTCCCCGGAGGTTCTGGAGCTGCTGGACCGGGTCGAATCCGACCTGCGGCGCGAGGCCGAAGGGGTGCAGGCCGCCGAGCGCATCCGAGAAGGGTTCGAGGTCGCCATTGTCGGCCCGCCGAACGTTGGAAAATCCACGCTGCTCAATGCCTTGGCCGGTCGGGAGGCGGCGATCACCTCGGAATACGCGGGCACTACGCGGGACGTGATCGAGGTGCGGATGGACCTGGGTGGCCTGCCTGTCACCGTTCTGGACACCGCCGGCCTGCGCGAAACCGAGGACGTGGTCGAGGGCATCGGCATCTCCCGCGCTCGGGAACGGGCCGAGGCCGCGGACTTGCGCGTCTTCCTGCTGGACGAGACCGGCCAGGCCGAGGGGCTGGTGCCCCAGCCCGAGGATATCGTGCTGCACGGCAAGGGCGATCTGACCGGCGGCGGGACCGAAACGATCTCGGGCAAGACGGGGCAGGGGGTTGCGCATCTGATCTCGCGCCTTACCTCGGTTCTGGAAACCCGCGCGGCGCGGGCGCAGACGGCGACGCGGGAACGGCACCGCGTGGCCATCGTCCGCGCGCTGACCTCTTTGGAGGTGGCACGGAATCAGGTAGAGAGGGGCGAAGGCAGCGCCGAGCTGGCCGCCGAAGAGCTGCGCATGGCCATCCGGGCGCTGGATTCCCTGGTCGGCCGGGTGGATGTCGAGCAGATCCTGGACGAAATCTTCGCCAGCTTCTGCCTGGGCAAGTAAGGAGTGTTTCACGTGAAACATCGTGATTTCGACGTGGTGGTGATTGGCGGCGGCCATGCGGGCGCGGATGCGGCGCATGCGGCGGCCCGGATGGGTGCGCGCACCGCCCTGATCACGCTGCGCCGCGATGGGATCGGCGTGATGTCCTGTAACCCCGCTATCGGGGGCCTGGGCAAGGGCCACCTAGTGCGCGAGGTCGATGCGCTGGACGGGCTGATGGGGCAGGTCGCGGACCGTGCCGGCATCCAGTTCCGGCTGCTCAACCGCCGCAAGGGGCCTGCCGTGCAGGGCCCGCGCGCCCAGGCGGACCGCAAGATTTACCGCGAAACCATGCAGGCCTTCATCGCCGCGACCCCCAATCTCGACGTGATCGAGGGCGAGGCGACGGACCTGATCATGGACGGCCCCCGCGTGGCGGGCATCGTGCTGCAGGACGGCTCGGAAATTCGCGCCGGCGCCGTGGTGCTGACCACCGGGACCTTCCTGCGCGGGGTGATCCATATCGGCGACGTGCAGCGCGCCGGCGGGCGCATGGGCGACAAGCCCTCGGTCAAACTGGCCGAGCGGATCGATGACTTCGGCCTGCCGCTGGGCCGTCTGAAAACCGGCACCCCGCCGCGGCTGGATGGCCGCACCATCGACTGGGATATCCTTGAAATGCAGCCCGGCGACGACGATCCGGTGCTGTTTTCCTTCCTGTCCAAGGCGCCTTTCGTGCGGCAGATCGCCTGCGGGATCACCCATACCAACGAAAAAACGCACGAGATCATCCGCGCTAACCTTGAACGTTCGGCCATGTACGGCGGGCATATCGAGGGCGTCGGCCCGCGCTATTGCCCCTCGATCGAGGACAAGATCGTGCGGTTCGCCGAGAAGGAGTCGCACCAGATCTTCCTGGAACCCGAGGGGCTGGACGATCACACCGTCTATCCCAACGGCATCTCCACCTCGCTGCCCGAGGACGTGCAAAAGGATTACGTCCAGTCCATCTGCGGGCTCGAGCAGGCCAAGATCCTGCAGCCGGGCTATGCCATCGAATACGACTATGTCGATCCGCGCGCGCTGGACGCGACGCTGCGGCTGAAGGACGTGCCGGGCCTTTTCCTGGCGGGGCAGATCAACGGCACCACCGGCTACGAAGAGGCCGCGGCGCAAGGTCTGGTCGCCGGCCTGAATGCGGCGCTGGCCGTGCAGGGCAGGGACCCCGCGATTTTCAGCCGAACCGACAGCTATATCGGCGTGATGATCGACGACCTGGTGACCCGTGGGGTCAGCGAACCCTATCGCATGTTCACCTCGCGCGCCGAATTCCGCCTCTCGCTGCGCGCGGACAATGCCGATCAGCGGCTGATGCCCAAGGGAATCGCACTGGGCTGCGTGGGCGACGAGCGTCGCGCGGCCTTCGAAGAAAAGATGGCGCAGATGCAGGCCGCGCGGACCCGGCTGGACGCTATGTCCTTGACGCCCAAGCAGATTTCCGAGGCGGGCATCAAGGTGAACGCCGACGGCAACCGGCGCTCTGGCTTTGACCTGCTGGCCTTTCCCGACGTGGGTTTCGACGATGTGATCGCGCTGGAGCCCGCTTTGGCCGATGTCGCGCCCGAGATTCGCGCGCAGATCGAAAAGGATGCGCTCTACGCCAATTACATCAAGCGGCAGGAACTGGATGTCGCGGCGATGAAGCGCGACGAGGCGCAGGCGATTCCGGCGGACTTCGATTATTCGGTGCTCGAAGGCTTGTCGAATGAGCTGAAGGGCAAGCTCACCCGCGTGCGGCCGGCGACGCTCGGGCAGGCGGGGCGGGTCGACGGGATGACCCCGGCGGCGCTGACGCTGATCCTGGCCCGGCTGCGGCAGATGGAGCGGCGCAGCGCATGAGCCACGATCTGGGCGGCCTCGATGTTTCACGTGAAACATACGAGCGGCTGAAGTCCTACGAGGCGCTGCTGCGCAAGTGGAACCCCGCCATCAACCTGGTGTCGCGCAGGACTCTGGACGAGGCCTGGACCCGGCATTTTGTTGATTCGGCACAGATTTTCGACCTTGCCCCGAAAAATGCGCGCCATTGGGCCGATCTGGGCAGCGGCGGCGGCTTTCCGGGCATGGTCATCGCCATCCTGGCGGCCGAAAAGGCGCCGGAGATGCGCGTGACCCTGGTGGAAAGCGACCAGCGCAAGGCCACCTTCCTGCGCAGCGTGGCGCGGGAAACCGGGGTAACGGTCGAGGTGATCGCCAAGCGAATCGAAGAGGTCCCGCCGCTGGGGGCGGATGTGCTGTCCGCCCGCGCGCTGGCCTCGTTAACGCAGCTTCTGGGGTTCGCCGAGCGCCATCTGTGCCCCGGGGGCATCGCCCTGTTCCCGAAAGGGGCGGGGCACCAGGCCGAAATCGACGAAGCGCTTGAAACCTGGCGGTTCGAAGTCCAAAAAACCTCTAGCCGCACCGAACCCGGCGCGGTCATTCTCACTATCGGAGGCATCGCCCGTGTCTGACCCGACCCGTCCCAAGGGGCCGAAGATCATCGCCGTCGCTAACCAGAAGGGCGGGGTCGGCAAGACGACCACCACCATCAACCTGGCGGCCGCGCTGGTGGATGACGGGTTCACGGTGCTGATCGTCGATCTGGACCCGCAGGGCAATGCCTCTACCGGGCTGGGGATCGAGGCCGATCAGCGCGAGGTAACCACCTATGACCTGCTGTTGGAGGATGCGCCGCTCAGCGACGTGATCCAGCCCACGGGCGTCGACGGACTGCTGATCGCGCCGGCAACGACCGATCTCAGCTCGGCTGATATTGAGCTTGTGGCCAATGAAAAAAGGGTTTTCCTGCTGCATGACGCGCTGCGTCAGCCGGTGATGGATGCCTATGGCTTCGATTATATCCTGATCGACTGCCCGCCGTCGCTCAGCCTGCTGACGGTGAACGCCATGGTGGCGGCGCATTCGGTACTGGTGCCGCTGCAGTCCGAGTTTTTCGCGCTGGAGGGGCTGTCGCAACTGATGCTCACCATCCGCGAGCTGCGCCAGACGGCCAACCCCGACCTGCGGATTGAGGGCGTGGTGCTGACCATGTACGACCAACGCAACAACCTGTCGCAGCAAGTGGAAAACGATGCGCGCGACTATCTGGGCGATCTGGTGTTCGAGACCGTGATTCCGCGCAATGTGCGGGTGAGCGAGGCGCCGTCTTTCGCGATGCCGGTGATCGAGTATGATCCGAATTCCCGCGGCGCGCTGGCCTACCAAGCGCTGGCGCAGGAAATGGTCGCGCGGGCCAGGCCGGCGAAATAAACAGGAGAGGGTGGCATGAGCAAGAAACCAAGGGGTCTGGGCCGTGGCCTGTCTGCGCTGATGGCCGATGTGAACCTGAACGAGGAAAGCGCGGGCCCCGCTGCGCGGCCGGCAAAACCCGACACTTCCATGCCTGTCGAAAAGCTCGAGCCGAACCCGGATCAGCCGCGCCGGCATTTTTCCGAAGAGGCGCTGAAGGAGCTGTCCGATTCGATCCGCGAAAAGGGGATCATCCAGCCCATCATCGTGCGCGAAAGCCCGCGCGTGGCCGGAAATTACGAGATCATCGCCGGTGAACGCCGCTGGCGCGCGGCGCAACTGGCGCAGTTGCACGACGTGCCGGTGATCATCCGCGACCTCGACGATACCGAGGTGTTGGAGGTTGCGATCATCGAAAACATCCAGCGCGCCGACCTGAACCCGATCGAAGAGGCGATGGGCTATCGCCAGTTGATGGACCGGTTCGGCCACACCCAGGAAAAACTGGCCGAGGCGCTGAGCAAAAGCCGCAGCCACATCGCCAACCTGATGCGCCTGCTGCAATTGCCGGATGAGGTGCAGGGCCATCTGCGCGAGGGGCGGCTGTCGGCCGGTCATGCCCGCGCGCTGATCACCACCGAGGACCCGGTGACCCTTGCCAAGCAGGTGATCGCCAAGGGTCTGTCGGTCCGCGACACCGAAAAACTGGCCAAGAAGGGCCCGGCTGAGGGGGGCAAGGCGCCGAAATCCCGCGCTCCGGCGGAAAAAGACGCCGATACCCGCGCCTTGGAGCAGGATCTTTCGGCCAATCTGGGGCTGAAAGTGGCGATTGACCACGTCGCAGGCCAGGAAAACGGCCAGATCGTGATCGGCTACAACACGCTGGAAGAGCTGGATGCGCTGTGCCGGGTGCTCAGCGCTACACCTCTGGACGTGACCAGATAAACAGGGCCACCCCGACCAGCAAAAAGGCCTGAGTCACCAGCAGAATGGGGCGCAGGCCAAAGGCCACGGACAGGCCGAAGGCCAGGGCGATCGACGCGCTGGAAAGCCATTTCGATTGCCGGCTGATCACGCCGCGTTCCTGCCAGTCGATAATCGGCGGGCCGAAACGCGGGTGGTTGAGCAGCCAGTCATGCAGCCGCTTCGACGAGCGGGCAAAGAAAAACGCGGCCAGCAGCAGGAAGGGCACCGTGGGCAGAAAGGGCAGGAACATCCCGATCACGGCGATGATCACGCAAACCAGCCCGAGAAGTGCCCACAGGTAACGCATCGCTCACTCCGGCAGCAGGGCGCGGATCACCGCGTTCAGCACGGCGCGCCCGTCCTTGGTGGCCCGCAGGGTGCGGCCGTCCTGTTGCACCATGCCCATTTCCTGCAAATCTTCCAATTGGTTAGGGGGCAGGGGGCTACCTGCCAGCCGCTCGTATCGGGGCAGGTCGATGCCGCCTGCCAGCCGCAGCCCCATCATCAGGTACTCCCCGGCCTGGTCCGTCAAGCCTAGCGCGCTGCGCGCGGCCTCGCCCGATCCGGTCTGTTCCACCTGTTGCAGCCATCCGGTGGGCGACAGCCCGGTATCGGTGGCATAGCGCTGCCCGCCGATGGTCAGCCGCCCGTGCGCGCCGGGCCCGATCCCGGCATAGTCGCCATAGCGCCAGTAGATCAGGTTATGCCGCGATTCCGCGCCGTTTTGGGCATGGTTAGAGACTTCGTAGGCCGGCATCCCCGCCGCTTCGCAGATCTCCTGCGTGGCGAAATACATGTCGCCGGCGTTGTCCTCATTGGGCAGGCCCCTCAGCTTGCCGCGGGCGTAGCGGTCGCCAAAGGCGGTGCCCTGCTCGATGGTGAGCTGGTAGAGCGACAGGTGATCCACCGCCATCGACAGCGCCTCGCGCAGTTCGACCTGCCAATCGGCCAGCGTCTGGTCCTGGCGCGCGTAGATCAGGTCGAAACTGATGCGATCAAAGGTTTCCCTCGCGATATCAAAGGCTTGCCTTGCCTCGCGGACGGAATGCAGACGCCCCAGGCGCCGCAAATCATCGTCATTGAGCGCCTGGACGCCCATCGACAGCCGGTTCACGCCCGCGTCGCGGTAACCGCGGAAGCGGCCGGCCTCGACAGAGGTCGGGTTGGCCTCGAGCGTGACCTCCAGGTCGTTGGCGCAGGGCCAGGCGGCGCGGATCTCCCCCAGGATCGCGGCCACAAGGCCGGGATCCATCAGGCTGGGCGTGCCGCCGCCGAAGAACACCGTGTTCAGGACGCGGCCCGGCACCTCGGCGCCGATGCGGCGGATCTCGGACAGGTAGGCGCGTTTCCAGCGATCCTGATCGATGCTGGCCGCAACATGGCTGTTGAAATCGCAATAGGGGCATTTGGCCTGGCAGAAGGGCCAATGAATGTAGAGGCCAAAGCCCCCGTCCTGCCAATCTTCAGTGTTCAAACACCTTCACCAGTTTCTCGAACGCCCGGGCGCGGTGGCTGATCTTGTTCTTTTCCCACCGATCCATTTCCCCGAATGTAATGTCGTAGCCATCCGGTTGAAAGATGGGGTCATAGCCATGGCCCTGCTCGCCGCGCATGGGCCAGACGATCTGGCCGTCGACATGGCCCTCGAACACCTCGTCATGGCCATCGGGCCAGGCCAGGACAAAGGTGCAACAGAACCGCGCGGTGCGCGGGTAGGGCGCGTTCGCGGTTTCAAGCCGCGCCCAGGTGTTGGTCATGGCCATCACGAAATCGCGGCCACCCGGCGTTTCGGCCCAGTCGGCGGTGTAGACGCCCGGCGCGCCGCCCAGGCCGTCGATCTCGATGCCGGAATCGTCGGCCAGCGCGGGCAGGCCGGTGGCCCTGGCCGCGGCATGGGCCTTGATCCGGGCGTTGCCGACAAAGGTGGTCTCGGTTTCCTCGGGTTCGGCGAGGCCGAGCTGGCCTGCGGATGTGACGGCGATGCCATAAGGCTCCAACAGGGCGGAGATTTCCTCCAGCTTGCCCTTGTTGTGGGTGGCAATCACCAGCTTGTCGCCGTCAAACATCCGCATGGTTCAGCCCTCCACGGCGGCATTCTGCGCGGCGACCAGGTCGGCCACGCCCTTTTCGGCCAGGCCCAGCAGCTCATCCATCTCGCCGCGCGAGAAGGTCGCGCCCTCGGCCGACATCTGCACCTCGATCAGGCGGCCGCCGCCGGTCATCACGAAATTGCCGTCGACGCCGGCCTCGCTGTCCTCGGGGTAGTCGAGATCCAGCACCGGCTGGCCGCCGTAAACGCCGCAGGACACCGCCGCCACGTTGTCGGTCAGCGGGTCGGAGATCACGTCGCCGGCCTTCATCAGCTTGTTCACCGCCAGGCGCAGCGCAACCCAGCCGCCGGTGATCGCGGCGCAGCGGGTGCCGCCATCGGCCTGGATCACGTCGCAGTCGATGGTGATCTGGCGTTCGCCCAGCGCCACGCGGTCGACGCCGGCGCGCAAGGACCGCCCGATCAGGCGCTGGATTTCCACGGTGCGGCCGCCCTGTTTGCCCGCGGTCGCCTCGCGGCGCATCCGGGTGCCGGTGGCACGCGGCAGCATGCCGTATTCGGCGGTGACCCAGCCGAGGCCGGTGTTGCGCAGAAACGGCGGCACGCGCTCTTCCAAAGAGGCGGTGCAGAGGACATGGGTATCGCCGATTTTGATCAGGCAGGAGCCTTCGGCATGTTTCGTCACACCCACATCGATTGAAACCGGGCGCATTTCACTTACATTTCGGCCAGACGGGCGCATGGGAGATCCTTCCTTTTTCGTTGGCGCTTTGCTCCCACGCAATGGCCAGTGATGCAAGCCCGATTGACGCCCCGCGCCGATGCCCCTTTATTGGCCGGGCCAAGGAGAATGCACCGTGAGAGACGGGCCGAACATTCTGGAAGAGCTGAACGACCGGAGCCGCGAGGTGTTTCGCCGGGTGGTCGAGGGCTATCTCGACACCGGCGGCCCGGTCGGCTCGCGCACGCTGACCCGTTCCATGGAGGAAAAGGTCAGCGCCGCCACCATCCGCAACGTGATGCAGGACCTCGAATTCCTGGGCCTGCTGCATTCGCCGCATGTGTCGGCGGGGCGCGTGCCCACGCAGCTGGGGCTGCGGATGTTCGTCGACGGCTTCCTCGAGGTGCGCGACGTCGATGTCGACGACCGCGAAAAGATCGACGCCACGCTCGGCAGCAACGAGCGTGATGTGGGCACCATGCTGGACCGGGTCGGATCGGCGCTGTCGGGGGTGACCCACGGCGCCAGCCTGGTCCTGGCGCCCAAGCAGGAAGCCCCGATCAAGCATATCGAGTTCGTCAGCCTCGCCCCCGACCGGGCGCTGGTGGTGCTGGTCTTTGCCGACGGGCACGTGGAAAACCGCGTGTTCCAGCCGCCGATGGGCCAGACCCCGAGCTCGATGCGCGAGGCCGCGAATTTCCTCAACGCGCTGGCCGAGGGCCGGACACTGAGCGAGCTGCGCGAGGTCATGGCGCGCGAGATCAAGGTTCGCCGGCAAGAGCTGGACGACCTTGCCCGGGTCATGGTCGAAAGCGGCCTGGCCATGTGGGAAAACGAGGGCGAGCCGCATGAGCGGCTGATCGTCCGGGGCCGGGCGAATCTGCTGGAAGGCACGCCCGAGGCGGAAGAGCTGGAGCGCATCCGCGAGCTGTTCGACGACCTGGAGCGCAAGCGCGACATCGCCGATTTCCTGCAGCTTGCCGAGGATGGCGACGGGGTGCGGATTTTTATCGGCTCCGAGAACAAGCTTTTTTCACTTTCGGGTTCCTCTCTGGTGGTCTCTCCCTATATGAACGCGGATCGTAAGATTATCGGTGCCGTGGGCGTGATCGGGCCGACGCGGCTGAATTACGGCCGGATCGTTCCGATCGTGGATTACACGGCGCAGCTGGTCGGGCGGCTGATTTCCGACCGGGGCAAGGGGTAGAAAATGGCAGAACCGAAGAAAGAAGAGTTCACGGACTCGCTGGATGAGCTGGCCGAGGAAGGCCTGAGCCTGGAAGCGGAGATCGAGGCACTGCGCGCCGAGCGCGACGATATGCGCGACCGTTTCATGCGCGCGCTGGCCGATGCCGAGAATATCCGCAAGCGTGGCGAGCGCGACCGGCGCGAGGCCGAGCAATACGGCGGCTCGAAACTGGCGCGCGATCTGCTGCCGGTCTTCGACAACATGAAGCGCGCGCTGGAATCGATCTCCGAAGAGCAGATCGAGGCCAACAAGGCCGTGATCGAGGGGATCGAGCTGACCATGCGCGAGCTGCTGAACGTGTTTTCCAAGCACGGCATCCAGCCGATCGCGCCCGAGGTGGGCGACAGCTTTGACCCACAGATGCACGAGGCGATGTTCGAGGCCCCGGTACCCGGCACCAAGGCCGGCGACATCATCCAGGTGATGGCCGAGGGGTTCCTGCTGCATGAGCGGCTGCTGCGCCCGGCGCAGGTGGGCGTGTCCTCGACCCCCGCAGGGTGATCGCGCGGTCCGCGCGACGCCTTCGGCGAGAGTATTTTTTCAAGAAGAAGAGGCGGTCAGTTCCGGGCCGCCTCTTTCAGTTCGTAGATCAGATCAAGCGCCTGTTTGGGCGTGAGCTCGTCGGGGTGGATCCCGGCGAGTTTTTCTTTGAGGGCAGAGGGTTCTGCCGGTGCGGGCGCCGGCGCCGGCGCGGGGGTGGCCGAGAAAAGCGGCAGGTCGTCGATCAGCGCCTTTTGCGCCTTGCCGCCCTCGCGCTCGCCCTTTTCCAGCGCGTCCAGCACCACGCGGGCGCGCTCCACCACCGCATGCGGCAGCCCGGCCAGCCGGGCCACCTGCACCCCGTAAGAGCGGTCGGCCGCGCCCTTGTGCACCTCGTGCAGGAAGATCACGTCGCCCTCCCATTCCTTCACCGCCACGGTGGCGTTGTCGACCCCGGCCAGTTGCCCGGCCAGCGCCGTCATCTCGTGGTAATGGGTGGCGAACAGCGCGCGGCAGCGGTTGACGTCGTGCAGATGCTCCAGCGTGGCCCAGGCGATCGACAGGCCGTCATAGGTGGCCGTGCCGCGCCCGATCTCGTCGAGGATCACCATCGCGCGGTCATCGGCTTGGTTCAGGATGGCGGCGGTTTCCACCATCTCGACCATGAAGGTCGAGCGCCCGCGGGCCAGGTCGTCCGAGGCGCCGACGCGGCTGAAGATCTGCGACACCAGCCCGATATGCGCGCGCCGCGCCGGCACGAACGATCCGGCCTGCGCCAGCAGAGCGATCAGCGCGTTCTGCCGCAGGAAGGTCGATTTGCCCGACATGTTGGGGCCGGTCAGCAGCCAGACCGCGGCGCCGTCCTCGGCGCTGAGGTCGCAATCATTGGCGATGAAGGGCGCGCCGCCCTGACGGCGCAGCGCCTGTTCGACCACCGGATGGCGCCCGCCGTCGACGTGAAACGCGCGGCTGTCGTCGACCTGGGGCTCGGTCCAGTCCTCGGCCCGGGCGAGGTCGGCGAAACCGGCGGAGAGGTCGATCTCGGCCAGCGCGCGCGCGGCCTGTCCGATCTCGGCGGCGCGGTCCAGAATGGCACCTTTCAGGCTGTCATAGAGACGTTTTTCGATCTCCAGCGCGCGGTTGCCGGCGTTCAGGATGCGGGTTTCCATCTCGCTG